>Ga0154020_10000026_pt1 | contig 162433 bp, 126 predicted proteins | sample Klosneuvirus_201_FD_109709 | JGI IMG/M metagenome (GOLD analysis project Ga0154020, IMG submission 109709) | Active sludge microbial communities from wastewater, Klosterneuburg, Austria - Klosneuvirus_20160825_MG | ecosystem: Engineered > WWTP > Aerobic digester > Activated sludge | place... | reverse complement strand
TTCGCTCTGAGCCAGGATCAAACTCTCCAATTGAGATGTTTGAACCGTTGCCGAATCAATGATTCGACAGGGTACTTGTATGTCTTCTTCCCTGCTTCTCGCTATTCAGTTTTCAAGGACCAAATTTGTCCACCGTTTCTGATTCTTCATCAGGGCGGGGCAGCCAATCTATCAGGCTTTTTCAGTGCGTCAAGCTTTTTTATCGGCTCTTTTCACTGCGTTTTCGCTGATTTCGGCGTCACCGCGGCGACAGGTGAAGGACTCTACTCGCAATCGAACCGGGGTCAAGCGATTTTCTTTTTGTTTCTGCGTTTTCTTTCGATTTCTGTCGCTGAGCGGATCGGAAAATACTGCTCGCGAATCCCTGAACACCGCTTCGATCGCGACTATTTTGGGACCTGGCCGCGCGCTTTCATCTGCTGATCGTAGTCACAGCGCTGCTTGATGCGGTTCTTTGTCTCGACAAACTGCGGATCGAGCGGAAGCAGCGCGAGCTCGCGGGCGGCATCCTCACATCGGCCAGTCCCCGCCAGCGTTGACGCGAGATGCAGTCTGGCGGAATGAAGCTTGCCGTTTTGGGCGAGCGCCGCTCGAAACTCCGCTTCAGCTCGCACGATATCGCCTTGTTTCCGACGAGCCAACCCGAGATCGGTCAGCACTTCGGGCAGCGGCAAAAGCGCCTTGGCCTTCTCGAGCGGAGTGATCGCCTCGGCAGCTTGTTCGCGACGGGTCTGCACGACTCCGAGACGCCAGTAGGCCCGCTGTAGCACCTGCTTCGCCTCTTCGCGATCTTCCGCGACCTTGCTTGAGCGGTACTGCTCGTCGGCAAGCTGGGCCGCCGCCATCAGCTCACCGACCGCTTCGTCGAGACGCTTGGTATCCGAGAGCAACATCCCGAGGTTCAGGTGCGCGTGGGGCCGATCGGGGGCTAGCTGGACCGCCTCACGAGCGGGAACAACGGCCTCTTCGAGCTTGCCTGCTCGACGGAAAGCCACGGCTAGATTGTACTGTGCGTCTGCCTGACTGGCGCGCGGATTGGCATCGGCAGGCTTGAGCTTGATCGCTTTGGTGTAGGCCGCGATCGCCTCGGGCCAGCGCTTCAGCGTCTCGTGCGCAATCCCGAGGTTGTAGTAGGCCTCGAACAGATCGGGACGCAGCTTGACCGCCTGCTCCAGCACCCCGATCGCCTCGCTGGCTCGTCCGGCATCTGAGAGCACCGCGCCCAGCTCAGACATGACGGTGACAATCTGCTCGTCCTTGCCGGTGGGATCGAGCTTGATCGCCGCCCGCAGATCGGTCTCCGCCTCCTTGAGTCGACCCATCTTGCGATAGCACTCGCCTCTTAGATACAGCGGCTTGGGATCGCTGGGATACTGACTTGCGACGTCGCTGAATGCCTTGATCGCCTCATCAAACCGACCGGCTGCCATCCGCTGCGAACCCAGCTCGAGGAGCGCAATCCGCACTTTCTCGCCGGGCACCACCGTCCGAGCCCCCGCATCGCCATGATGTTCTGGTGTTTTGGGTGGTGCCGCTGCGAGTCGCGCGTCTGGAAGTTCCACGCCCGCGGCGCAAACCCCCAGCCACAGCACCAGAATTCGACGAGTTCGTTGGCTTGAGAAAACCATGGTCGCACTCTAGCGCCGATTTTCCTCGACGGCAACGCCGACGGTAAAGACGGTCTTTCGGGGTGCCAGCAACCAGCGCTACACTAGGTATTCTGCTCAGGCAGAACGCTCACATGGCCAAGTCCCGACGAGGAAGGCGACCCAACGCACCGCCGCCCAGCAAGCCGCCCAGCACCACGGCGGGACCGCTCCCGGATTCCATCCGCGCGGAGCTGCTGGGCCCAGCCGAGGCGATCCCCGTGGACGATCGCGGGCCAATTCCAGCGACGGACAACAGCCGCAGCCATCCCGATCGTGGCGATCCGCTGGGTGGAGAGTTCTGGTCGCTTCAGTTTGCCCAGCTGGTGTCGCTGGTCGCGGATGCGGCTCTGTTGTGGTCGCTGCTCATCTGGTGCTCGACCGCCGGAAAGTCGTCGGGACTGTCGCTGCTCTTGGTGATGGGTCCGGGGCCGCTCGTCTATCTGCTCCTGCTACCGATGCTCGGGGTCTTAGGTGATCGGCTGCCGCGCAAAATGATTCTGACGGTATCGCTCCTTCTGCGGGCGGCCATCCATCTGCTCACCGCGTTGCTGCTCAAGACCGATCTGCTCGGAGCGTCGTCGCTGCTGTTCTGCCAGGTGGCCGCGCTGCTCGGCACGGCGTCGTTTGATGCTGCCTGTGCGAGTACGGTGCCCAAGCTGGTCCACCCGGAGCAGGCGCCCCGAGCGCTGGGCTACGGTCTGTCGCTGCCTCGGGCGGGGTTCTTTTTGACCGCGGTATTTTGTCTGTTCTTGGTGATGATTCTTGGGCCGGTGCCGAGTCTGCTCATCGGTTCGCTGTTCTTGCTGTCGGCGGCATACGTGAGTCAGCAGTTGAAGTCACCGACGGGGACCGGCAATCAGTGGTCGTGGCTGTCGCTGCCTAGGCAGCTGTTCGATGGAGTCCAGATCGGCCTGTTGACCCCCGGTGTTCCGTGGCTGGGCGGACTGGCAGCGCTGGCCAATTTCGTGATTCATCCGCTCTTCGATCTCAGCCCGTGGCGGCGCGTGAATCCGAGCAGTGCCGCGATGGAAACTACGCTGCGCTCGCCGCTGGAAGCCCTGGTGCCAAACACGCCGGCGCCGCAAGAGACGCTTCACCTGGAGTTCTGGTTGGTGCTGGGTGTAGTGCTCGGAGCGGTGCTGCTCCAGCGGCAGCTGCGAGCGGTTTCGACGGAAAAGATCTTCGCGGGCAGCCTCCTGTGGCTGGCGCTCGGCCTGGTGATTTTGGGTTTGTCATCGGGGGATGTGGTGCCGCCGCTGGCCACGCTGCTGTTGGGAATCGGAATGCTGCCGCTGGCCTGCCTGACCGCTGGAATCTCGATGCTGGGTGTGCCCGACGGGTATCGCTCCCGCGTGAGTGCGCTGCTGGCGATGCTGTTTGGCCTGGGTGGCGAGCTGGGACAGCTGGTGCTGCCGCCGCTGTTCGCTCGCCACGGGCTCCGTCTGACGATGGTGGGACTGGCGGTGCCGATTGGGCTGCTTGGGCTGGCACTATCGACCCATCAGACCCTGCCGAGAGCGCTGCGCACCCCACAAATCCGCTAGCGCTTGCACCGGCTTGCCGCGCAGACGCTGTGATATCATCGCCAGATGCCGCTTGCACCGACGGTGCTGGGGATCAATTTGTGGCTGCTTTTGCAGGTGGTCCCGCTGTGGCTTGCCCACGGGACGCCGCCGCGCTGGCTGCAAGTGCTCCTGCCGCTGCCGTGTCTGGTGCTGCTGCTCGGGCTGTTTTTCCGTCGACAGATTTTGGGTCAGGTGGCGCTACTGGTGGGCTTTCCGCTGCTGCTGACGGTGACCGATGCGCTGGGCAGTCTCGGAAGCGACCGACTAAGCCCGATGCTGGCGGTGATGCTGAAGCTGTCGGTATTTCTTGGCTACCTGGCGACCACCTGCAACTTGCTGGCAAAAGAGGCCGCTCCCGAGCTTGCGCTCCTGCCGTCGAACTGGGAGGTTAAGCGGCTCGATAACCCGCCGGCGTCGCGGAAGCTCCGACGACGAGCCACAACCCACTACCTACTGCTGGCGATGTGCGTGGCCATGCCGAGCCTGCTGCTGTTTGCCATTTGTTTGCATCAGCCCAATGTTCGACAGCTCTTGCGACTGCTCGGCAGCATGTCAAAGGTCGCGGCGCTGCAAGCCACGCTGCTGTCCGCGACGACGATGCTGTGGGCGTCGTTGTTTTATTTTGGGGTGATGCGTCCGCTGAAGCTGCACATGGGCCACGATACGGGGCTGCGCAGCGAGTTGACCCGGCTTCAGCAAGCGTCGCGACGAGGTCGGCCCAGGCCGCAGCTGTTTGTGGCGATGGCGCTGGCGCTCGTCGGAATGACCGTTTTGCTGCTGTTTAGTCTGTAGAGTCCCGTGCGAACTTCGTAGAGCCCGATCATGCGCAAGCTGCCCTACTTTCAGATCCTGTGTGCCGTGCTGCTCGTCAGTAGCTTGGTGTTTTTTTGGCAGTGCATCGGTCACTTGGCTCGACGCGACTATGTGGCGGCGGGCATGCTAACGCTGATCGGCATTGCGACGCTGTGGGTGGGCAGCGAGCTAGCTCGGCTGTCGCTGTCGGAACGGGAGCCATGACGCTTCTGTCCTCGCTTGCGCTGGTGGCGGCGCTGGCAGCGGGCGCGCCGATGGACCTCGACTTGGGGTCGCTCGGTCGAGATTTTCACGTCGGACACAAGGGCTGGAATGGGCTGTCCGAGCTGAAGCGCTTGGCCGACGATCTGGGCTGTCCAATGCAGGTGCGGCGAACGCTGGACTGGTCGACGCTCGACGGACAGGACGTTCTGCTGGTGCTCCATCCAGAGACCGAGCTAGACGAGAGCGCAGGGACGGCGTTTCTGAGCGCCGGGGGACGAATGATCGTCGCCGATGACTACGGCAAATCGGAGCGCCTGCTCGCCAAGCTCGGGATTCGTCGCGCGACCGACAACTGGCCGGCGGGTGTGCGCTTTTATCGGCCCGATCACAGCTTGCCCGTCGCGACCCCGGTGCGCGGAACCTCGCTCGGCAAGGCCACCGGGGAGCTGCTGGCCAACCACTCTGCCTATTTTTTGAGCAGCTTGCCGGCGACCTATGGGTTTGCGCCCGGCGCGGGGCTGGTCATCGAGGCGGCGGTCGGTCACGGTCGCATCGTCGCCATCGCCGATCCCAGCGTGTTCATCAACAACATGCTCGAGCTGCCGGGCAACCGAGAGTTCGCGGCGCACCTGATCGTCGACATCTGTCGCTTGCAGCAGGACCGGCTGGTGCTGCTCTATGGTCCGTTTGCGCAGCTCGGCACTCCACCGGCAGCTCTGCTCGGAGCGCCGTCGAGCGACTCAGGTCACGATCTGCCGGACAAGCTCAATCGCTCGCTCGGTGGGGCCAACTTGCACATTCAGCAGACGCTCAAGGGGCAGGGCAAAGCCGACGATCCCGAGGTCATCACGCTGCTCGGGCTGCTGTTTTGCGTCGCGTCGCTGCTGCTGTTTTTGCGCTATCTGCCGCTGCCGGGACAGCCCCAGGATAGTGCGTTTGCCCAGCCAACGCGGCCCCCGGATACTGGGCTGTTTGCGTCGGTGCAGCGCTATGCGGGCGGGGCCGGTCAGGTGACCTGGGGTTTTATCTATCCAGCGACGCTGATTCGCGAGGAGACGCTGCTGCGCCTTGTGCCCTATGTGGCGCAGTCGACCGACGGCAGTCCGCTGGAGCCCAAGCAAGTGCGCGCTGCGCTCACTGAGAACGTCAGCCCGCTCGCCGGCGAGCTGGGCTACAAGCTGTGGAAAGGTCTGAGCTCGCTGCGCGACAGTCAGTCCCCGAGCAGTCCCGCCCAGCTGCTACGCACGCAGATCTCGGAACGCAAGCTGGCCGAGTGGTACAAGCTGGCGACGGAGCTATTTGCCGAGCTGGATCGCAAGTCGAGAGTGTGAGGAGAGGCGATTGGTGATGGAAGGCAACGTATTACACCCGCAGAGCCTGATGCAGGCGGCTGAGCTGTGCCAGGCCGTGATGGAAGAGGTCGGCAAGGTCTTCATCGGCAATCCGGGGCTGACGCAAGGGCTGCTGATCGGCTTGCTCAGTCGCAGCCACATCTTGCTCGAGGGAGTGCCGGGGGTCGCCAAGACGACGCTGGCCAAGGGCTTTGCGCAGATTCTCGGCTGCGACTTCAAGCGCATCCAGTTTACGCCCGACCTGCTGCCGTCGGACATCACGGGCTCCTACATCCTCGATCAGGCCAAGGGGAGCTTCGAGCTGCGCGAGGGGCCGATCTTTTCGCAGATCATCCTGGGCGACGAGATCAATCGCGCGCCACCCAAGACGCAGTCGGCGCTGCTCGAGGCGATGGCCGAGGGCCAGGTGACGCTCGAGGGCCAGACGCGGACGCTGACCCAGCCGTTCATGGTGGTGGCAACGCAAAATCCGGTAGAGCACGAAGGAACCTACGCGCTGCCCGAGGCGCAGCTCGATCGTTTCCTGATGAAGCTGTTTGTCAGTTATCCCGAGCCAGCGGCGGAAAAACAGATGCTGCGGACTTATTCGCAGCCGCGTCCGACGGCGCGCACCGTGCTGTCGCCGCAAGCGATCATCGAGCTGCAAGGAATGGCGTCTCGCGTTCACCTTGACGATGAGGTGCTCGATTACGTGCTCGATCTGATCCACTTTACGCGCCGTCACCGTCGGGTAGCGATTGGAGCCTCACCGCGCGCTGCGCTGGCGCTACTTCACTCGTCGCGAGCGCGAGCGCTGATGCTGGGCCGTGACTATGTGCTCCCCGACGACGTGAAGGCGCTGGCGCCGCCGGTGATTGCCCACCGTCTGATGCTGATCCCCGAAGCCGAGATGGAAGCGGTCAGCCCGGTCAGCGTCGTGCAAGAAGCGCTCAGTCAGGTGGCAGTGCGTCCGATTGAACAGCGACGTGTCAAGCCGGCGGCGGAGCGAGGTCGCTAGACCGCGATGGCAAAGGGCCGCTTCCCGACGCTGCATACCAACGGCGGCTACCTGCTGTCGGTGGGACTGATCTTGCTGGTGCTCGGGGTGGCGGTTTCACAGTGGTCGATCTCGGCGCTGGGTCTGGCGTCGCTGTCGCTGCTCTGTGCCAGCTACGTCGGCTTTGCGCTGAGAGTGTCTCTGCTGTGGCGACGGCACCTCGAGCTGCTCTGGTGGCTACCGCGCGCCGCGACCAGTGAGGGTCTGGTGGCCCAGCGGCCCGTCGGTGTCCAGCTCCAACTACGCAACCTCTCGCCGCTTGCACTGCGGGTCAGCGAGCTGCGGATCTTCGGCTCACGGTGCGTGCTGCCGCGCCATCGTCCGACGCCGATCGATCTACCGCCGCACAGCGAGGCCGCGGCGCAGCTGGAGCTTTTGGTCACGCAGGCCGGTGAGTGGTTCATTCACGGCGCGACGGTGCGGCTCTCCGATCGGCTCGGGCTGTATACGCTGGAGGCTTATTTTCCCTCGGCGCTCAAGCTCAAGGTGCTGCCTCGCCAGCAGCCACGGGTGGTGCTCGATGTAGCGCGCTCTCCCGTCGGGGTCTCGGAGCAGCGGATCGGCGTTCACTCGCTGCGGCAGCGCGGCCTCGGTGGTGATCTTCGTGAGCTGCGCGAGTACGTTCCCGGCGACCCGTTCAAGCTGATTGCCTGGAAGGCGACGGCGCGTAACCCAACTGGTCGTCCGCTGGTCAAGGAGCTGGAGCGTGAGACCCTGCGCGTCCACTATCTGCTGCTCGACATCGGCGTCACCATGCGCGAGGGGCTGCCCGGTCAGTGGAAGCTCGATCACGCGCTGGAGCTGTGCCTAAGCTACGCCCGCTCGGTCCTCGAGGGCAGCGACCGGGTCGGCTTCATCGCGTTCGACGGAGAGCTGTATCAGCACCTCAAGCCCGGCGATGGTCCGGTGCTGCGACGAAGGTTGAGCGAAAAGCTGCTCGCTGTCATGCATGTCGTCGAGCCCTCGTTTGTCGCCATGACCGACGGGGAGCTATTTGCCGCAGTGGCCCGCTATCTTCGCCAGCAGGAGGCCATCGAGACGCGCCTGCCCGGACCGCCGCCCGCTGACGATGCCGCTGCGTGGGCGCAAGTGGCGGTGGCACCGAGCGGCGAGCGGATCTCGCGGTCGCAAGTGGTTCAAGCGGTGCGACGACTGCTGCGCGGAGATCCCAACCGAACTAGCAGCCAGCCCACCGACGATCAGCTGCTGCGTCAGTTCTGTCGGGAGCGCGGCATCGAACTGCCTTATGGTCAGCGCTCAGCGACGGAACGGGCCCGTGGACTTGGACAAGCGCTGGAGCTGGCAGCGGCGATGCCGGGTGCGCAGGTGGTGTTGATCTCGGATCTGCTGGGGCTGTCGCTCGACGAGCCACGGCTCAAGCAGGCGGCGGCGCTGTGTCGACGGCGTGGGCTGGGCCTCTTGTGCGTGCGACCAGAAGCGCGAGCATATCTACCCAAGTCGCTGCTGCTCGACGAAGAAGGGGCGCGGGCGGCGACCATCTTCTCGTGGGAAAACGATCGCGTGGAGGCGGTGGCGCAGCGCGAGCTGACCAAGCTCGGATTCCAGGTCGTTCCCGTCGGACCGGAAGACGGCTTTGTGCAGATTCTGTCGCGGCGCTATGGCCGAGCTTCTTCAGCAGCCAAGCCGCTCAGCAACAGTGGGCGCGAGGATGCCAATCTGGTACCAGCCTCGACAAACCGGCCTTAGCGAGGCGCCGGCGGACCGATCAGCACGGGACGCGCGCCACTGTCCGCGCCCTGGCCTGCCGCAGCCGCCGGTCGAACCGGACGTGGCGACGGACTGCCGTTCGATAGCGCGCGATGAAAGGTCAGCGACTCTTCGGCATTGGCAATCTCGTCGAGAATCGCCAGCGGATCGGAAGCCGACTGCTGGGCTGCCTGGGCCGCGGCACCACGCTCGAGGCGACGCCCAACAAACACACCGATCGCGAACACGAGGCACGCAAAGACCGCGCTGCCGACGAAGAGAAAAAAGATCTGGCGACCATCGAGACCGCTGCTGCGCTCCGACTCGGCTGCTGCCGCGACGGAGCGATTGTTCGCACTCGGTTCGAGCGCAATGGGAACGACTCTTCCTTCGCTGTCGCCGTGCATGCTGGTTTCAGTTACCCACAGCGTGGCACACGACGCAAATTCTGTGGCGCGCTGGCTTGAATGATGGGCCTCGACTTGCCATGCTGCGCCGCGATGTCGATCGTCGATCCAGGAGCACTGCCCGCCATGACCACTCGTCGCCTCTCCGTGCTCGATCGTTCGTTTCGACCGCTCTATGTGGTGTGGGAGCTGACCCTGGCCTGCGATCAGCCGTGCAGCCACTGCGGCTCGCGGGCCGGCAGCGAGCGACCGTCGGAGTTCTCGACGCAAGAGGCGCTCCAGGTGGTGGCGCAGCTGGCGACGATGGGAACCCAAGAGCTCGTGCTGATCGGCGGCGAAGCGTACCTGCACCCCGGCTTCCTGCGCATCACGGCGGCCCTCGCGGAGCGCGGCATTCGCGTGCTGCTGACCACCGGCGGACGCGGCATCACCGACGAGCTGTGTCAGCAAATGAAGGCTGCGGGCCTTGCCCAGGTCTCGGTCAGCATCGACGGTCTGGCCGAGCGCCACGACCTGCTCCGCGCCAACCGAGGCAGCTTCGCGGCGGCAACCCGCGCGCTCACATTGGTGAAAAAAGCCGGCCTGGTCGCAACCGCCAACACCAACCTCAATCGCTTGAATCGCGACGACCTCGAGGCCCTTTATGAGCAGCTGCGCGAGCTGGAGATCTCGTCGTGGCAGGTGCAAATTACGACGCCGCTCGGTCGGGCCGCCGATCGCCCGGACCTCATCCTCCAACCGTATGACCTGCTCGACGTGCTGCCGCGCCTCGCGGCCCTCAAGGAGCGAGCCTACCGCGACGGCATCCTGATCATGCCGGGCAACAACCTGGGCTATTTCGGTAAGGAGGAAGCACTGCTGCGGAGCCTGCGCCTCGACGGAGTCGACCATTTTTCGGGCTGCCAGGCCGGACGGTTTGTGCTCGGCATTGAGTCTGACGGTGCGGTCAAAGGCTGTCCGTCGCTGCAAACCGCCCATTATGTCGGTGGCAACCTGCGCAACTCGACGCTGTCGGCGATCTGGGAGTCGTCCCCCGAGCTGTCGTTTGCCCGCGCGCGCACCATCGACGATCTGTGGGGTTTCTGTCGCGACTGCCATTTCGCCGCGGTCTGTCTGGGCGGCTGCACCTTCACGGCCCACGCAGTCCTCGGTCGACCCGGCAACAACCCGTACTGTCACTTTCGAGCCCGCTCGTTTGCGAAGCTGCACCAGCGCGAGCGCTTGGTGCCCGTCGAGGCAGCAACGGGTCTGCCTTTTGATAACGGTCGCTTTGCCATCGTTGTCGAGCCGATCGATGCCCCGGAGCCGGCGAGCCTGGCCCCTCGTCAGCTGCTACAGATTCGTCGTCTACAAAACCCTCGCCCCACGGATGCGCCATGATTCGCCGCCACGCGCTGCTACAGCTTGCCTCGCTGCTTCTGCTGGCTTGCCAAAAGCACTCCCAGTCCCCGACGGAGCGACCGCTGCGAATCGCTGCCGCCGCCGATGTTGAACCGGTCTTTACGTCGCTGGCCGAGGAGTATCGCAAAAAGTTCGGTCGCGAGGTCGTCTTGAGCTTCGCAGCGTCGGGAGCGCTTGCAAAGCAGATCGAGCACGGCGCCCCCTTTGACCTCTTTGTGTCGGCCAGTGAGTCGCAGATCGAGCGGCTGCGCAGCAAGGGTCGGCTGCGCCCTGATTCGATCCGGCGCTATGCCCGGGGTCAGCTGACGATCTGGACGGCGGGCGATGGACCTCTGCCGCAGAGCCTGGCCGAGCTGGCGAGTCGAACCAGCCTGCGGATTGCGCTTGCCAACCCCGAGCACGCGCCTTATGGGCAAGCGGCGGTGGCAGCGCTTCGGCAGGCTGGGGTGTACGACGCGGTGTCGCGACGACTGGTCTTCGCCGAGAACGTCCGCCAGGCGCAGCAGTTTGCAGAGAGCGGAAACACCGACGTGGCAATCATCGCCCGCAGTCTGGCCGGTCGCTCGGGCCGCTTCGTCGAGATTCCGCTGTCGCTGCATCCACCGATCGTGCAATCGCTGGCCATCATCGCCGAGGGAGACGAGCGCGCCGCCCGTGACTTCACCGCGCTGCTGTTCGATCCGCCGGGTCGACTGCTGCTGCGCGACAGCGGCTTTCTGCCGTCCGAATAGCCGACGAAAAGCCTCGTCGGTGCTCTACAGCTCGTCGCACTCGCGGAGGAAGCGCTTGAGCAGCCCATCAATCATCAGGTTGCGCTCCCGAGCGTCCATGCGATTCTGGCGATAGCCGGTCTGCGACTCGTCGAAGGAAGTCCGCGTCCGCTCGATCAGCTCGCGAAAGCGGGCGGTCTTGCTGACGATCTCGCGCTGGTGGCGAATGAAAAAAGTCACCACGCCAGCCACCGAGACTCCCGTCAGAATCAGCCCAATCGGTCCCGCCAGCACGCGCGTCAGAATCACCCGCAGCGCCATCACCCCAACCGTGCCCAGTGCCACCGTCTTGAGCCCATCCCCCGTCGAGAGCGCATTTTTCGCCAGGCTCGCCGACTGTCCCGAGGCAATCAGCAGGGCCACAAAGTTGGGCCGCTGCCAGCCTCGGGCCGCGTAGTCCTTGATCGCCGCCTGCAAGAAGTCATCGAACGAGTCATACGCCGCACTGTTTACCTGCGGTTCCGTTTGCGCCATGTGCGCAAGCCTACCCCGGCTGCTCCCGGTTTTGGAGATGGCAAGCCACCACCGACGGTGACGAACCGGCAGCCCTGAGGGAAATGGGCAACAGCTCCGGTCGTTCTTGGCGACAAATTGCCGGGCGACCGGCCTCTTCATAGCGGCGACAGCGGGGATGGAACGCGCAGCCCGTCGGTGGCGACAACAGCGACGGCGGATCTCCTCCGAGAAGGAGTGGCCGAGGCCGATAAGTCAGCGGCACCTCGCTCGTCCGCACGTCCAAGAGCGACGGCGCATCAGGTGGCCGCGGAATCGCGGCGATCAGCGCCTGGGTGTAGGGATGCAGCGGCTGGGCAAACAGCGCCGTCGTGGTCGCTCTCTCGACGATACGACCCAGATACATGACCGCGACCTGATCACACAGGTGCTGTACGACCTTCAAATCGTGCGAGATGAACAGGTAGGTCAGGCCCTTTTGGTCCTGCACATCGCGCAGCAGGTTGACGATCTGCGCCTGAATCGAGACATCGAGCGCACTCACCGGCTCGTCGGCCACCACCAGCTTGGGTTCGACGGCCAGCGCCCGCGCGATCACGATTCGCTGCCGCTGACCGCCAGAAAACTCATGAGGATAGCTATCGAGACTGGCCTCGGGCAGGCCGACTTGATTGACCAACTCAATGATCCGCTGGTTCTCACTGGCAGCATGGGCACACAGCTCATGGATGCGCAGCGGCTCGGTCAAAGTCTGGCGCACCGTCATCCGCGGATTGAGCGAGCCGTAGGGGTCCTGAAAAATCATCTGCGCCCGTCGACGAAAGGCAGTCAGCTCGCGCCCCTTGAGCGCCGTCACATCCACTCCGTCGATGGCGATGCGGCCGGCCGTCGGTTCGGTCAGTCGCAGCACGGTCCGGCCCAGCGTCGACTTGCCGCAGCCCGACTCACCGACCAGCCCCAGGTTCTGGCCGGGTGGAATCGTCAGCGACACATCCTCGACGGCACGCGCCACATCGGACTTGTGCAGCAGCCGCCGTCCGAGCGGATAGTGCTTGCACAGCCCGCTGATCTCGACGAGGTTGCTCATGGCGCGACTCCGCTGCTTGCCTCTTCGAGCGGATGGTAGCAGCGCACCAAGTGGGCGAGCGGCGCTTCGGAATCACTGCCGTCGAGCGTGCGCAGCTGCGGGGCTTCGTCTCGACAGCGCTGGGTGACTCGTGGACAGCGCTCGGCAAAGCGACAACCGCTCGGCATCTCGTCGAGACGGGGCACGCGTCCAGAAATCTCGCGCAGCCTCGCTCGCCCGCCATGCAGCCTCGGAATGGCCTGAAGCAGCCCAGCGGTGTAGGGATGCCGAGGACGACGAAACAGCTCATGACCGCCCGCCTGCTCGACGATCTGCCCGGCATACATCACCGCGACGATCGCGCACACCTCCGAGACCACGCCGAGATCGTGACTGATGAGCAGCAGCGCCATCCCCAGCTCAGCCTGGAGTCGCGCCAGCAGATCGAGAATCTGCGCCTGCGTGGTCACATCGAGAGCCGTCGTCGGTTCATCGGCAATCAGCAGATCGGGCTGACAAGCGAGCGCCATCGCAATCATCACCCGCTGCCTTTGCCCACCCGAGAGCTGGTGCGGATAGTCCTTCGCCCGTCGCGAGGCATCGGGAATCCCCACCGTATCGAGCAGCTCCGCCGCCGCCACAAGGCTTGCCTTGCGCGCCAGCTGGCGATGCGCACGAAGGACCTCTCCGACCTGATCACCGACGGGATAGACCGGATTGAGCGCGGTCATCGGCTCTTGAAACACCATCGCGATGCGGTTGCCGCGCAGCTTTTGCAGCTCTTTGCCACCGAGCTTGGTCAGGTCGATCGGCTGCTCGGTCAGCGTATGCGGTTCTCCGTCGGAAATCGACCCCGAAACCCCGTGGTAGAGGATCTGTCCCTGCTCAATCCGCGCCGGTGGTTCGGGAAGCAGTCGCAGGATCGACAGTGCCGTCACCGACTTCCCCGAACCTGACTCTCCGACGACGCCCACGGAAGTCCGCTGCGGAACCCGCAAGGACACCCCGTCGACGGCCCGCAGGAATCGCTCGGCCTTGGCAGGACCGACGCGAAAGCCAATCGCCAGGTCGCGAATGTGCAGCAGAGGACTTGTCGACATGAGCGCTCGAGAATGCGCGCAGCGACGGACTTCGGTCAATTTTTTGCGGTGTAGCTAGCTCGTGCGAGCTGCCGAGTGGAGCTGAAGATGAGGCGGTCTTGCAGACTAGGCGACGAGACGAACGTTGGCGGCCTGGAGACCCTTGTCTCCCTGCAGGATGTCAAACTCGACCGGCTGACCTTCCGCCAGCGTCCGGTATCCCTCGGCTTGGATCGCCGAGTGATGAACAAACACATCCTGTGCGTCCTGCCCGTTGGGACTTGCGACCGAGATAAAGCCGTATCCCTTGGAGTCGTTAAACCACTTCACATTGCCCTTGGCCATTTGCTACTCCTGCGACGCTCCGGGCGCCTCCCGTTGAGGGAACCGCGACGGCAGCAGACCCAAAGCTCGGGTATCCGGATGCGTCAAAAAAGATCTTCGACGGCGCCTGCCGAACGCCAGAGAGTCACCATCCGCGACGGAACTTGCCGAGGATTTCCAGCGAAGTCAAGAAATTCTCCGAATTCTATTAATTCGCGGCCAGCCCCGGCTTGCAGCGCTCAGCCTCGTCGGTTCGGCGGCGCCCCTTTGGAACTGGACTTGACGGGGAAATGACTCCTACACTACGGTTCCCTTTCTCTCTACCCAGCTTCCGACGGAGACGTTCGGAGCCAGCCACTCTCGGAGGTGTTTGTGATGCGTTCCCTCTTTCTACTTTCTGCCTTCTGTCTGTCGGCCACTGGCTGCCTGCACATCGCGGCGGTTCCGTCGGTGCAGGGCAAAGCCTTCGTGGTGAAAGCGTCGCCGTTCGGCGGCTCGTTCTGGAACTGTGATGCGACCTCCGGCGAGCCGACCTGTTACAAGGTTCAGGAAATCCCCGCCGCCCCGACCAAGTAAGGAGCCACCGAACATGCGCAAGATTTGTCTCCTCTTTTCCGTCGGCCTGTTTATGTCGCTCTCCGGCTGCGCCAGCATCGGATCGGCGATGGGCGGCAGCACCTCGATGACCGGCGAGGCTTGGTATGTCAAGACCACCGGCATGGGCGGCATGATCTTCTCAAGCAAGGTCTTCTACTGTCCGCAGCCGAACACCGCTGGCCCGGCGCAGTGCAAAGAAGCCAAGATGGTCGAAGGCGCCAAGTAGTCGAACCTTGGTTTCGCCTTGAAGCAGTCTTCTTTCGTCGCTGCCGTTCGCGCCCAGATCGCCTCGCGGAGGCAGGCCGAGCGGTGTCTAGTCCCCACCCAGCGCGGCACCATCCTGCGCCTTCCTCTCATCTATCCGAGCCCGTATCGCGTCGGTATGTCGTCGCTCGGCTATCAGGTGGTGTTTCGGACGCTCCATGATCCTGCCCAGCCGGCGGTGTCCGGGGAGCGCGCCTTTCTGCCCGACGACGTCGATGGCTGGAAACAGGCACGACTGCCACTTGAGACCTACGAATCGCAGACCTGCGTCGGCGAGTCGCCGCTCATCCTCTTTTCCGTCGCCTACGAGCTGGAGCTGACCGGGCTGTTTTCGTGCCTCGAGCTGGCGGGGATTCCGGTTCTGCGCGGCGAACGCGACACCAGTCATCCGCTGGTGGTCTGCGGGGGGCCGCTGACTTTCTCAAATCCGCTGCCGCTTTTGCCATTCGTCGACGTGGTGGTGATGGGAGAAGCGGAAAACCTCCTGCCACAGCTGATCGAGGTGATGCTCTCGGCAGGTGTCGGTCAGGCGCCGCATTCCAAGTCGGAGCGACGAGCGCTGCTCACGCGGCTGAGTCAGCTTCCGGGCGTGTGGGTGCCGGTCGAGCATGGCGAGCGCTTGCCCAAGGTCGCGGCCTGCGATAACGACAAGCTGCCGGCGACCTCGGCCATCTTGACGCCCCACACCGAGCTGCGATCGATGTTCCTGATTGAACCAGAGCGCGGCTGTTCGCGGGGCTGCACCTACTGCGTAATGCGTCGCTCGACCAATGGCGGCATGCGGCTGGTCTCGCCGGAGCGTGTGAAGTCGCTGCTGCCCGACGGCATCGAGCGGGTCGGGCTGGTCGGCGCGGCCGTGACCGATCACCCCAAGCTACCGGTGATTTTGGATCACATCGTCAATGAGCGCGGGCTTCAGGTGGGCATAAGCTCCCTGCGCGCTGATCGGCTCACCGATGAGATCGTCGGGCTGCTCGCCAAGGGCGGCTATCGCACACTGACCGTGGCCAGCGATGGTGCGAGCGAGCGCATGCGCGACAAGATCGAGCGCCGCACCCAAGCCCGTCACATCCTGCGCTCCGCCGAGCTGGCCAAACAGCACCGCATGAAGACGCTCAAGGTCTACATGATGGTGGGCCTACCCGACGAGACTGATGAAGACATCGATGAGCTGGTCGGCTTTGCCAAAGAGATCTCCAGGATTGTGCGACTGGCCTATGGCGTGGCGCCGTTTGTGGCCAAGCGCAACACGCCGCTCGACGGGGCGCCGTTCGCCGGGATCGCTGAGGTCGAGCAGCGACTCGCTCGACTCAAGCAGGGTCTGCGGGGCTGTGCTGAAGTGCGTCCGACCTCGGCGCGCTGGGCCTGGGTTGAGTATCTGCTGGCCCAAGGTGGTGGGGATGCCGGACTGCGGGCCTACGCGGCGCATCTGGCCGGTGGCTCGTTTGCCGCTTGGCGCCGAGCCTTCGAGGGCTACGCGACCTATCACGCCCCGCCGCAGGATCGTCTGCAAGCCCTACCCGATGACGGTCGTCTGCGCTTGCCCCTGCTCCAGCTAGCCGCCGAAGCGCAGTGATCACACGCGATTTTGGACTAAGTCTAAAAACCGCTGTCCTTGGTCATCAAATTCTGCCCAACACGCGAAGCCGTGGCCGACAAAGCCATAGAGCTTGGCGCCAAAGACCCCGCGACCGCCGACCGCAATCACGAGGTGCGCGACGGGATAGATGGGCCGTCCCTCATGCAGCGCGGCCTGCTGATCCGCCCTCGAGAACTCCGGCCCGACCTCGACATGAGAGTGATAGATGACCTTGACCGGCTGGGCCGATGGCAGGGACTCGATGAGCCAGCGCACGTCGACAAAGCGCAAGCGATAGGCTGTCCGAGCTGTCTCGGGATACGCCGCCGGATCACTCCCATGCAGCCGATCCTGATCGTTTTCACAGATCCGCAGCGCATCCACCGCCGCGCATCCCGCTGGCCCACTGAGCAATCCACAGGCCTCGTGTGGGTAGTTGCGCTCGGCATCGGCATAACAGGCGCGCAGCAGCTCCGCAGGCAGGTCTATCGGCAGCGCTGAAGCGTCCCTGCTCACGACTCCTCCTCACGATGTGCGTGCGCTGCGGCATGGGGGACCAGCCGCCGATACGCCGCATGCATCGCCGCAAAGCGATCCGCGAGCGCCCGCCGCTCCGCCTGCGAAGACTGGGGAAACTGATCGGGATGCAGCGCGCGCGCCAGTCGCCGATAGGCACTCTTGATCTCGCTGAGACTTGCCGTATGCGGTAGCTCGAGCAGGGCATAGGCCGCCGCCAGCTCGCCACTCGACAGCCCGATCACCAGCACCCCGAGCGCATCCAAAAACAGCAGCAGCCGCAGGATTCGCGACAGCGGTGGTTCGCCCAGTGCCGCCAGCTGCTCGAGCGTCTGCGCCTGAGCGAGCCGAGCAAGCAGCTCCCGCTCCTCCCCAAAGAGCGCCGAGGAATGCGGCGGAAAGCTCACGGTCACTGCCTGCTCACCAATCCGCTCGCGCAGCCGCTCGATCGACAGCGTCTGCGCTTCCAGGTGAGCGCGAATGCTGGCATCGGGTCGAAACGGCTCGACCGCAAAACGTCCCGACAGCGTCTGGCCCAACCGAAAACTCGGCGTGCCGCGCGCTCGCAGCAGATATCGAACTTGCGATTCCAGGCCGACCGGCGCGTGCGGTCCCAGGTCGAGCGCCAGGACAAAACCAACCGACAGCTGGAGCCGCAGAAGACCCTTGGCGGTCTCCACTTCCACCAGGCCGCGATGACCACGCGCAGTGTGTTCGTAGAGAAGTCGGGCGATCTCGAGGGGGCCAGGCAGGCGAGGTACGGTCACGATCGTGGGGGAGTGTAGCAAAGGATCTTGCACCGCACCGAAAGAGAAGATAAGTAAATCAGTCTTGTTTGCAGGGCTCTAAGCCGAGCTCGTCGTTTGTCTAAGGAAGACTTCACCATGGCCAAAGCCGGTATCCATCCGAACTACCAACTCGCCACCATCACTTGTGCCTGCGGCGCGGTCCACGAGAGCGCTTCGACCCGCGGATCGTTCTCGGTCGAAATCTGTGCCGCCTGCCACCCCTTCTACACCGGGAAGCAGAAGCTGCTCGATGCGGCGGGTCGTATCGATCGCTTCAACAAGCGCTACCAGCTCAAGCCAGGCGCGGCGAGCGTGAAGGCCGAGGCTCCCAAGGCTGAGAAGAAGGCTGAGGCTCCCAAGGCCGAAAAGAAGGCCGAGGCTCCCAAGGCTGAGAAGAAGGCTGAGGCTCCCAAGGCTGAAAAGAAGCCCAAGGCCTAACTCCACGCCCTCCCTCATCGCCCACCTCGCACATGTCGATGTTCGACAAGCTGGCAGAGGTCGAGAATCGCTACCAGGACCTCGAGGTCCAGCTGGCCGATCCCGACGTCTTGTCCAAACAAAGCGTCTTCCTCAAGCTGGCCAAAGAGCGAGCTGAGATCGAGGAGCTTGTACACGCGTATCGCGAACACAAAAAGCTCCTCGACGACCTCGAGCAAAACGCGCCGCTGCTGCGTGAAGCGGACGCCGATTTGCGCACGATGGCCCGCGAAGAGGAACAGCGCCTGCTCGCCCTGCGCGAGGAGACCGAGAGCAAGCTCAAGCTGCTTTTGCTACCGAAGGACAAGAACGACGACAAGAACATTGTTCTCGAGATCCGCGCTGGTACCGGTGGCGAAGAGGCGGCTCTGTTTGCCGGCGACTTGTTCCGGATGTACTGCCGCTACGCCGAGCGCAAGCACTGGCGCGTCGAGATCCTGAGCATGTCGGAAGCCGCAGCCGGCGGGATCAAGGAAGCGATCGCGATGATCAGCTCTCCGTCGGGCGGCAAGGTCTTCTCCGACCTCAAGTACGAGTCGGGGGTGCATCGCGTGCAGCGGGTTCCCGAGACCGAAGCGCAGGGGCGAATTCATACCTCGGCAGCGACGGTGGCGGTGCTTGCTGAAGCCGAAGATGTCGATGTGCGGATCGAGGAAAAAGATCTCCGCATCGAGGTCATGCGCTCGGGCGGCCCGGGTGGTCAGTCGGTCAACACCACCGACTCAGCCGTGCAGATCATGCACATTCCGAGCGGCATCATCGTCCGCTGCCAGCAAGAAAAGTCGCAGCACAAGAACCGGGCGACCGCGATGCGCATCCTGCGAACCAAGCTGCTCGACATCGAGCGCGAGAAGCAGGAATCCGCCGAGCGGGAAGCCCGTCGCTTGCAGGTCAAGAGCGGCGATCGCTCCGAGAAGATCCGTACCTACAACTTCCCGCAGGACCGGGTCACCGATCACCGAATCGGACTGACTCGGCACAACCTACAGAAGTTCATGGACGGCGACATTCAGGACGTCATCGACGCTCTGCGCGCGCATCATCAGGCCGAAGCCCTCAAAGGCGAGACCTAGCCAAGCACCCAGGCCTCCAAGTTCACGAACCCTGCGCCCGTGCTGCTAGCGGCCTCCCCAGGGAGGTCGCCCCATCAGCGCTTGATACACCATCGACGAAGTCGCGATTCGCACGATCATGCCGCCAAAGGTAATCGGCTCGCCGATCTTGATGGGAATCGTCTGACCCGCAGTTACCCGCATGCCGTCGATGGTGGTGCCGTTGTGCGAGTTGGCGTCAATCACCACCCAAGTTCCGTTGGGCTCCTTGCGGATGTGCGCGTGGAGCTTGGACACCGACGGATTGCGCAGGACGACGTCGCAGTTGCGAGCCCGCCCGAGCGAGATTCGATCGGAGTACGGATTGTTCGGCGCCTTAATGAGCGGCACCACCCGCATCTGACTCGTCGGGCGACCGCGGGCGACATCCTTCGAGATCACCTGGGTTGCGAACGAGGAAACGCCGACCGTATCGACCGTCTCGTAATAGACCAGGAACAGGTGCGGGAAGCGGTTGGCAAACTCCTCTTGCCCCAGCTTGTTCGCAAGCTCAACGAGTTCGTTTGTATCGAGCGCGCTACTCATCGAGTCGGCCTACACTCCAAAGAGTAAAAACCAGTCTACGCGATCGGCGCGAATAGGGAAGCGGGCAGAGCAACTTGCGCTCCCTCTCGCCGAATTGGTTGGGCAAGCAGAGCGGTCGAGGTCTTGTGGTCAGAGATCGGCGGGCAGTCGCACGCGGCCTAGCTGCTCCTCGGCGGCTCCCAGCTCTTCCAGCAGACCAGGCAGGGCTTGCTTGACCTTGGCATCCACGGACCCCGCCCCACTGTGTGACTCAAGTTGAGCGGCAATCCGCTCGACCCCGCGTCTCACGAAGGCCAGTCCGATCGGTGAGCCCTTGGCTACATTGAGCGCGAGCGCTTCGGCGAGCAGTCCAAGGGCGCCGCCCAGCTGCCCGACCGACAGAAGGACATCCGCCATGGCCGCCGTCGTCCGCGCCAGCCCGAGCAGATCTTGTAGCTCCCGTTCGATCTGCGCCGCCGCAGAGAGCTGAGCGATCGCCGCTTCATGGCGCTCGGCCAGCGTCTCCAGTCGGCCCAGCGTTTCCAGGACATGGGCCAGCTCCCGTCGCATCCCGAGTCGCTGGTAGGTCGTTGCCGCCTCCTGGGCATGGGATCTTCCGAGCGCCGCCGCCTCACGCTGTCGACCGGGACGAGCCGCCACATGCAGCGGCAGTCGCGCCAGCAGATGTTCGGTCTCCGCTAGTTCAATCACCGCCCACTCATCGTCGGGGGAAAAGCGATTGCTGGCGAAGAACCGTCGCGACTCCTCGAGCATATGCGCCGCGCGGACCGGGTCACCGATGCGCACATAGACCGCCGCTTGATCGTTCAGCAGTCGCGCCGCCGCCGCCGGATCACCCTGCGCCAGCAAAGCTCGGCTGGCCTCGGTTAGCTCGTGAAGGGCCGCCTCCAGAGACGGTAAATCACCAATTTCGTAGAGCACTGCGGCCAGCAGTGATGCCACCACAGCACGAAGCTCCGCCGGGTCGGTCGGTCGAAGCAGAGCCCGCGCGTCCCTGACGGCCAGCAGCGCCGACGCCAGCGTGAATCTCTCGTCGGGACCATTGCCGAGCCAGCGAATCCGACCAATCGCACAGAGCGCCCGAATCCGCAGGGCTCGTCGCAGCTCGGAGTCCGGTAGCTCGGCCAGAAGGTGCATCGCCCGATCGGTGAGTGCCATCGCCTCTCGCAGCGCACCGACCCGCAGCGCTTGTTCAGCAGCAAGCAAGTAGCGCTCGATGCCATGGTCCGTGTCTCCCGATTCGACGAAGTGACGCGCGGCTCGAGCCGAGCGACCAGGCCCTGGCGCCGGTAGCTCCTGACGACCTATTTCACGTCGAGGACCAGCAGCGCTAGGAACCGAAGCAGGGGGAACATCGGCAACGGCGACCTCTGAACCGGTCGGTGAGGTAGCAGACTCCCCGGCCACGGCTGCATAAGGCCAGTGCAGCGTCGGTCCAAGCTCCTCGGGAAGCAAAGGCACCTCGGCAGCAATCGCCGGCGGAGACACCGAGGGGTGCGGTGCGTTGGCACTCGGCGGCGTCCTTTCGGAACCAGCCAAGACCTCGCTCAGCCGTGAGGCAACCCCAACCGGAGCATCCTCAGTTGTGCCAGACTGGCGATTTTCCGTCGCCGATGGCTCAGGTACGGAGCGCGCGCTGGGCACCGCCAGTTGGGCAGAGCCAGCGTCATCGCGGTCCTCTCGATCGGTCGCGACAGGAAGCTGCCGCTCGGACAGAAGCCGTGCCAAGCGACGATGATAGCCGCGCACCACCGACGGCAACATCTTGGCCAGTAGTGGCTTGGTGAGCGACGGCGGCAGCTCGAAGCGACCTTCACCGTCATCCGTAATCGCGAGCCCAGCGTCAGCAGCCTGCTGTAACAGCTCCAGCACTTCATCTTCGCCGAGCCCGAGCAGCGCCGTCAGCACCGGCAGCTCACAGCCCGCCCCAGCGATCGCGAGTCCACGCAGCACCGCCAGCACCCCAGTGGGCAGTGAGCGCAGCACTGAGGAGAAGTCCGCTCCTTCACTCGCTTCAGCCGCCGCGCCATTGAGCAGCATCACCGCCTCTTCCCCACCACCCTCACGGGCCGCTTCAAGCAGCTCCGCGACGGCCCCCGAGCTGCCAGCGGCCTGCCGCGACACCACCAGCAACAGCGGCACCGGCAACTTGCGGGCGATCAGAAGCTTCAGCAGATGAAGCGTGTCGGCATCAGCGCGCTCCACGCGGGAAAAGACAATCACCCAGCGCTGGCCATCTCGACCGACCTGAGCCCCCGAGCCGGTCTGCTGCGCCAGCCTGCTCAGCGTCAAGACGAAGCTGACATCGGGCGGCTGCTCGGGGAGTTCACCGATCAAGCGTCGGCGCAAACCCGTAAGCACGCGATCGGCGGCGCCATCGAGTCCCGGCAACAGGCCAAAGCCCGGACCGCTCCGCCCACCGTCGAGCAGCTCGCCGAGCCGACGCTGTGCCTCGCCAATCGCACCGAGCGGCTGCGGATGAACTCCACAATCGATAACGACAAAGCGCAGCTGCGCCGGGGGAGCACCGGACTGCTTCGCCAAAACAACCCAGTCGCCGTCGCCCAGCACGACCGTGTTCAAACCCTCGCAGAGCCGCTGCCGGGTCTTCGCGACGCGGGCCTCCAGATCGGCGGCTGGACCGGTCCCAGAGCCCGAGGCAAAACCGGACGCCGCACTCACTTCAGAGGTGAACTGTGCTGGGGATTGGTCCTTCGACTTCTCAACGCTCATCGCACACTCTCTCTGGCCTGACGCAGCCGATAACGTACCCAAACGTGCCAACCATCTGCCTAATACTCACCTGAAATCGGCCCAGGACCTAGTGGTCGCAATTTAGCCCCAGCCAACCCGCCAAATTCCCAGCAGTACCGCCACGAAAACACGAGCAACCCAGCGGCCCTACCAACGGCGAAATCGCCCGTTGACAAAGGGATATGGGGGCCTATAGAGTACGCTACCTTATGACATTTAGCTGGCCTCAGATTGTCTCGACGGACAAGTGAGAGTCTAAGTGGATACTGAAGCCAGGCCAGCGACATTTTTTCCGACGGGCAAGAAGGGGTTCGTACATATGCTGAATGAAAGTCAGCGGGCGCAGCTTGAGAAAGTGCTTCTCGGTGAACGCGAGCGCCTGTTACAGGCGGCCAAAGATGGGCTCAAGTTCAGCATGGAGCGCGAGCGCAGCATCGGTCGTGACTCCATCGACGAGTCGATGGAAGAGGAGCTTTTCTCGACGGAACTGCGTCTGCGCGACCGCGAGAAGTTCCTGCTCAACAAGATCAATGGCGCCATCGAGCGGCTCGAGAACAAGACCATCGATGAGTGCGAAGACTGTGGCGAGACGATCTCTTTCCGTCGCCTGATGGCTCGTCCAGTGACGACGCTGTGCATTGACTGCAAGGAAGAGAAAGAGAAAGAAGAGCTGACCAAGAGTCAGACGGTCGGTCGCGGTGGTGGCGGCGGCGAAGAGTCGATGGGCGACCACATGGACGATGAGTGATAGGATTGAGTAGTTACGCGCACGGCGTAGCTCTCCGAACCAGCTCCCAGACGGCCTCTCGGTCGTCGCAACGTAGGTCAGCAGATGGATTCCCAGCGCTATAAAGTCACAGACCGCCTCGACGCCGGCGGTATGGCGGAGGTCTTTCGCGGCATCGCCGAGTCTTCGGTCGGTGGCCTCAAGCGCGCGGTCGCCATCAAGCGCATCCTGCCCAACCTGACCAAGAACAAGCGCTTCGTTCAGATGTTTCTCGACGAAGCTCGCTTGGCTCTGCACCTTCAGCACACCAACATCGTGCTCGTCTATGACATCGGCTCCTCGGGAGTGGGCGAAGATGCCGCGTACTTCCTGGTCATGGAGTACATCGACGGCTGCAACCTTAAGGTGCTGCTCCAGACGATTGCTTCGATGGGGCAGCGGCTGCCGGTCAGCCAGACGCTCTACATGATCATGGAGGTCTGCAAAGCGCTGGCCTACGCCCATGACCTGAATGATCCGGAGACGGGCAAGCCGCTCGGGATCGTGCATCGCGATATTTCGCCTCCCAACATTCTCTTTTCAAAGCGCGGCGAAGTGAAGCTCGCGGACTTCGGTCTGGCCAAGGCGGCGTCGCAGGTTGAGAACACCGACCCCGGCGTCGTCAAAGGCAAGTTCAGCTATCTGTCTCCCGAAGCGGCGCGCGGCGAAGAAGTAGATCGGCGGGCCGATATTTTTGCGGTCGGCATCCTGCTCTACGAGCTGCTCGTCGGCAAGCGCCTGTTTGATGGTGATACCGACTATGCGACGGTGAAGCTGGTTCGCGAAGCGGTCGTGCCGTCGATCGTGGCGCAGAATCCCGATGTCTCGCCGGAGCTGGAGACCATCGTCCGCAAAGCGCTGGCGCGGGATCGCAACCAGCGCTATCAGCGCGTCGAGGAGCTGCTCGAGGCGATTGCCCACTATCTGTTTTCGCGCGGCATGAAGGTGACGAGCCGCGACATCGAGCAGCTGATTGCGCGGGTGCTGGCCGAGCGCCAGAAGTCCAAGCCGCAGCCGCAGAGCACGCTCATCGACAACATGATCCAGGACGAGATCCTGCGCTTCACGTCTCTCGATGAGGTCGGCGAGGAGCAGCCGTCGACCGATGGCCAAGCGCCGCTCAACCCCGATCAGTTCATCGATCCGCGCGCCTGGATGAGCGAGAGCCAGTCGAGCATTCCGACCAGTCCGCCCGAGACGCCGACGTCGGGACCGGGGCTCGCGAAGAGTGTCTCACCGCTGGAGTCGGTCCTGGCCGACAAGCCCTTGGCAGCCCCGCCCGCGACCACGCAGCCTGCTGCTGAAGCCTCGGGCTTTCGCTCGCCGGTGCGAAAGGAGAGCGGCCCGCCGCTGGTCCCAATTATCATGGGTGTTGTCACGGTCTTGCTGGGCATTTTGGGCTACCTGCTGATTGGTAGATAATGGAGACGGCCAATGAGCCCGGTGTTCTTCCCGCATCGCGGACCCAATCCCAATGTCCTCGCGCTTGTGCTGGCCGGTGGTGAGGGACGCCGGCTCTGGCCGCTCACCGCCGATCGCGCCAAGCCGTCGGTACCGATTGGTGGGCGCTATCGCCTGATCGACTTCGTGCTGTCGAACCTGGTGAACTCGGGGTTCTACAAGATCAAGGTGCTCACGCAGTACATGAGCGACTCGCTCAACAGCCACATCGCCCGTGGCTGGCGACTGCCGGCGATGCTCGATCAGTACGTCGAGCCCGTGCCAGCGCAGCAGCGTCGCGGTCGGGAGTGGTTCAAGGGCTCTGCCGACGCCATCTTCCAGTCGCTCAACGTCATCACCGATGAAGATCCCGACTACGTCATCATCTTCGGCGGCGATCACGTCTACAAGATGGATGTCCAGCAGATGCTCGACTTCCACCTCGACAATGGCGCGGACTGCACCGTCGCCTGCATCCCGGTTCCCGCCGAAGAGGCCAAGTCGTTCGGCGTCATCGAGGTCGACGCGAGCTGGCGCATTCTCTCGTTTACCGAAAAGCCCGAGCAGCCTCGCGAGATTCCCGGTCGCCCCGGCTGGGCACTGGCGTCCATGGGCAACTATATTTTCAATACCCGCACGCTGATCCAGCAGATCGTTCTCGACGCGGAGACCACGGCCAGCAGCCAGCACGACTTTGGCCGCAACATCCTCCCCGATATGGTCGGCAAGCGCGCGCTATACGCCTACAACTTCATGCGCAACGACATTCCTGGCATGGATGAGCGAGAGCGCGGCTACTGGCGCGACGTCGGCACGGTCCAGCAATACTTCCTCGCCAACATGGACTTTGTGCAGGTGGTGCCGGTGTTCAACCTCTACAATCCGCGCTGGCCGCTGCATACCTGGGTGCGCTCGCTGCCTCCCGCCAAGTTCGTCTTCAATGAGGACGGCCCCGGCGGCACCCGTCGCGTCGGCTTCGCCACCAACTCGCTGGTCAGCGAGGGCTGCATCATCTCGGGTGGTCACATCGACCAGAGCGTGCTCGGGCCACGGGTCCGCATCAACAGCTTCTCGGCGGTCGAGCAGTGCATTTTGCATGAGTCCGTCGACATCGGTCGCCACTGCCACATTCGCCGCGCCATCATCGACAAGCACGTCCGCGTCCCCGCCGGCACCGAGATTGGCTACGATCCCGACGCCGACCGCCGGCGCTTCCAGGTCATCGACGACATCGTCGTCATCCCGAAAAACTACGACTTCGGCTAGCCGCAGCCAGCGCACGCCGAAAAAATTCCAGCGAGCAGCTTACGGACGAGCTGGTTTCGTCGCCAGCCGCACCGTGACGTGATCGGGATGAGCGCGGTTGTCGAGGAGAACCAGCTGGGCGGTCTCGCCTTTTTGGCGCAGCGCTTGCCACACCGCATCGAAGCGCCGCAGCCGCAGCAGGAGTTCATCGTCTGAGCCCTGACCGAGTCGAATCGTCGCGCCATCGGCGGCGGAAAACGTCATGCCGGTGATCTGGTCGACGTGGACCTCGCGCACCGCGGGGCGAAGATCGTCCTTTTGATACAGCGACAGCGCATGCAGTCCACGCCGCAGCTCACTCTGAGCCCACTCGCGGTCGAGCAGATAGGCGGCCCGCCCGACCCCGGTCAGGATCGGGAGCTTGGCTTCATAATCGAGCGCGCTGGCCCGTCGGAAGACCTCTCCTTCGGCGGTGATCATGTAGACGGCGTCGAGCGCCACCAGCGCCGCCGGTTCAAACTCGCTGACGACGATCCGCAGCGTCGCGGGCAGGCGCTTCTCGACGTGGATGTGGCGCAGCCAGGGCTCCTTTCGCAAGCGCTTGGCGACCTCGCCGGTATCGAGCGAAATCAGGTTGAGGCCCAGCGGCACACCCGCCAGCCAATGCAGTCGCTCCGTCGTGACGTGATGGGTCGGCGAGATCTCCACCGTCGCCACCGCAAAGCGCGGGCTGTGCAACAGATAGTGCCGTCCCAGCACCACCGTCGCGACCAGCAGCGACAAGAGCCCCAGCCAGGTCACCATCGACAGCAGCACCGACGCGGCTGAGCGTGGCGCGTGTCCCTCTTCGCCCTGCTGCGACTCGCGGCTGACCCGTCCGAGGCGACGATTGCGGGGCCGCCAAAAGAGCAGCGCGCGCAGCCACACACCGCGACGCGTGCGCACCGCCCTTCGCCCCGCTTTGCGACGAGACAGTAACGACATGAACTTCCGAGTCTAGGAGCGGCCCTGCCGCTTGTCCAAAAACTCACCGCGCCACAGCCCGAGCTAGAGCAGCGGCGGCGGACCGAGGGCCCGAATCCGCGTCACGGCTTGCTCCACACAGGCCAGCGTCCGCTCGATGTCCGCGTCGCTGATACCAATGCCGAGGGAAAAACGAATCGACTCGCGGGCGACCGCCTCGGGCTGACCAAGCGCGCGTAGCACCGGGGAGGCCTCACTTGAACCCGAACTGCAAGCCGCACCCGTCGAGACCGCGATGCCGTCGAGGTCCAGACTCGCCAGCAGCAGCTCTCCATCGACGTCGGCAAAGCGCAGATTGCAAACCGTCGGACTGCGCCTGTGCGAGTCACCGTTTCTGCTGACACCGGGGAGGGCCAAGAGACCTGACTCGAGTCGATCGCGCCGGGCGGCTAGCTCGGCGGCTCGCGGCAAGAACTCACGGGCGGCCAGCTCGGCGGCGACGCCAAAACCGACGATCCCGAGCAGGTTTTCGGTCCCGGCACGACGACCTCGCTCTTGCTCTCCACCGACGAGAAATGCTGGCAAATCGAACGCCAGACCACACGACCCAGCCGCCGGCCCAGCGACGTAGAGCGCACCGACTCCTTTGGGTCCGTAGAGCTTGTGCGCCGACACGCTCAGGGTAGAGGCGCCAAGCTGCTGCACCGCGACCGGCAGCTTGCCGACCGCCTGCACCGCATCGCAGTGGATAAGCGCCCCGTGCTGCCGCGCAGTCCGCGCCAGCTCCGCCACCGGATAGAGATTGCCCAGCTCATGATTGATCAGCGAAACCGCGAGCAGCGACGCCGGATCACGCGCCAACCGTTGCTCCAGCTCCTGTGGATCGAGTCGACCTTGGGCATCGACCTCAAGCAGCGTCAACCGAAAGCCGCGCTCGCGCAGCCGCGACAATGCCTTATGCAGCGACGGATGTTCGAGCGGCGTCGACACCACATGGAGCGGCTTGCCACGCGCGATCAAAAGCTCGCCGAGCGCCCACAGCGCGGTGTTGTTGGACTCAGTCCCGCCCGAGGTAAAGCACAGCTCCGCCCGATCCACCCCCAGGAGCTGCGCGACCTTGTAACGGGCCGTCTCGATCGCTTGCCGCGCCTGCCGACCTTCGGCGTGGAGCGACGACGGATTGCCAAACATCGGCAGTGCTTCGGCCATCGCCGCTGCGACCGTGGGATGAAGCGGCGTGGTTGCACTGTGATCTAGATAAATGCGCGACGTACTCATGGCGAGCGCCTGGTTTTGCCACGGCAGTCCGCTGCCGCCAAGCGCCAACTGCGGCGGCTCCTACCGCGCCGACTACGGCTCCGACGTCAGGGTGGCGCGGTTACTGATCACCTCCAAGACCTGCTGGAGATCGCGAAAGCGCTCGGCCCGCAACTGCACCGCCGTGCCATTGCGTTCGATCACTCCGTCGATGACGAAGTTGCGCGTCCCGTAGATCACCTGCCGCTGCTCAGCGAGTAGCTGCGGATTGCAGATCACGTTGAGGAGTCCGCTCTCATCTTCCAAGGTGATAAACAGGAAGCCTTTTGCCGTCGGAGGACGCTGACGAATGATGCAGACTCCGGCCACCCGCGCGGGGCTCTTGTGAGACCTCCCAGACAGCTCGGCAATCGGCGCCGTTCCGTAGCTTGATAGCGCATCGCGGACGAGCGCGATCGGATGTGGTCCGACAGTGACGCCGCTTCCTTGCAGATCGGCACTCAGCGCCTCGACCTGCGGCATCTCCCGCAGCGGTGAAGGATCGGCTTGCTCGGACTCGGTGACCTCGAGCGTACTTTGGCGCTCCCACTTGCTGACCTGCCAGATTGCTTCGCGGCGACTCGCTTTGGTTTGCAGCGACGACAAGGCCCCCAGCTCGGCCAGCTGCGCGACCTCTTCTTGGGACATCGTTCGGCAGCGATGAAGGAGGTCGGCAATGCCAGAAAACGGTCGCTCCTTGCGTGCACTCAGGATTGCATCCGCCGAAGCCCGCTTTAGGCCGCTGACATAGCGCAGACCCAGCCGCAGCACCTTTGACACCGGCGGAGTCTTCACCCCGAGCGGCGCCGCATGCCAGGGAGTCCGTTCAAAAGGAATCACGTTGTCCAGAGCCTCCGCGGTCCAGTATCCGACCTCGCGCTCCGGACCATGTTCGATCGAACACTGCCACTCCGAGCTGCTGACACAGATCGGTCGAATGATCACTCCCTGCCGCTGCGCGTCGCGAATCACCGTCGCTGGATGATAAAATCCCATCGGCCAAGCATTGAGCAGCGCGGTGTAAAAGACCCCCGGATGATGCACCTTGAGGTACGCGCTCGCGTAAGTCAGCCAAGCAAAGCTGATCGCGTGGGACTCCGGAAATCCGTACTGCGCAAAGGCGGTGATGGCGCTCTCGATCTCGTGCGCGGCTTCCTTGCCGATCCCTTTCCGTTCCATTCCGGCGCGCAGCTTCTCGACGAGCTGACGCATCTTTTTGGTGCCGTGCTTGCTGTCCATCGCGCGCCGCAGCTGATCGGCCAGACCACCGGTAAAGCCCGCGGCGACCATGGCCATCCGCATCACCTGTTCTTGAAACAGCGGGATTCCCAAGGTCCGCTGCAAGATCGGCGCGAGCGAAGGATGCGGAAAGGAAACTGGCTCCTCACCCGTGCAGCGACGCAGATACGGATGGACCATCTTACCGACGATCGGACCGGGCCGTATCAGACCAACCTGCACCACCAGATCGTAGAATTTATTGGGTCTGGTCCGCGGCAGACAGGACATCTGCGCGCGACTCTCAACCTGAAATACGCCCACCGTATCGGCGTGCGCGATCAGCGAATAGACCGCCTGATCATCTTTGGGAAGCGCCGCCATATCGAAGGGCTGTCCGTCGTGGTACGGCACCATCCGGCCCGCATCTTCCAGCACCGCCATCATTCCCAAGCCGAGCAGATCGATCTTCACGATTCCCAGATCCGCACAGTCATCTTTGTCCCACTGAATGATCGCGCGGCCTGGCATCGCAGCAGGCTGAATCGGCACCACCTCGTCGAGCCGACCGGCAGCAATCACCATTCCACCGGGATGCTGACCGATGTGGCGCGGAATGTCCTGAATCTCTTCATACAGCTTCACGAGCTGCGCGACGTTGCGGTCGGCGGGATCGAGTCCGGCGCTGCGCACGTGCTCGTCAAAAGGAGTCGGCTCGGCTTCGGGAATTCCAGATCCAGAAGGTCCAAACTCATCACCAAAACGACTGAGCTTTTTGGCCAGCTTGGAAATAGACTCCTCTGCGAGGCCTAATATCTTGCCGAGATCACGAACCGCACTGCGCGCCCGATAGGTGGTGAAGGTTGCGGTCAATCCACAGCCCGCTGGACCATACTTTCGGTAGACGTACTGGATGACCTCCTCGCGGCGACTGCCCGACGGCAGGTCGAGATCGATATCGGGCCACTCGCCACGCTCCTCGGACAAAAAGCGCTCGAACAGCAGATCCATTTTCAGGGGATCGCAGGCCGTGATTCCCAGTGCGTAACAGACTGCTGAGTTGGCCGCGCTGCCGCGACCTTGGACCAAGATGCCACGGCTGCGACAGAACTCGATCAGGTCCCAGACAATCAGGAAGTAGCCGCTGAGTCCGAGCTTGCCGATGAGGTGCAGCTCGCGTTCGAGCTGGTCTTGGGCGCGACGATCGTAGGGACGGAAGCGATCGCCCGCGGCATCGAAGACCACCGCGCGCAGGAACTCCTCGGGGCTATCACCGTGCGGAAGCGGATACTGCGGAAAGCGATAGCCCAGCTGATCGAGCGAGAACGTGCAGCGACCGGCAATCTCGACGGTGTTGCGCATCGCGGTCGGGAGGTCAGGGAGCAGCTCGGCCATCTCGCGCGCTGGTTTGAGGAACCGCTCGCCGTTCGGAAGCAGCCGTTGCCCCGCCGCTTGGAGCTGCACTTTTTCGCGAATGCAGGTCAGTGCGTCGAGGAGCAGGAGCTGATCCCGACCGAGCATGCGCACGTCATTGGTCAGCACCAGCGGCAGGCGCTTGGCCTCGGCCAGGGCAGTCAGCGCGGCATTGCGCCGATCCTCGCGCTCCTCGAGGTGAAGCTGTAGCTCGACGTAGAGACTGCTCGGCCCGAAAATTCCGCTCAGCGTATCGAGCTTGCGCTCAGCGGCGGTGAGATCCCCAGCGTCGATGAGGCCACCGACTTTGCCTTCGCCGCCACCCGTCAGCGCAATCAGCCCGCTGTGATGCGACTCGAGATCAAAAAGCGTCAGCCCGCGACCGCCCCGTGCCGCGCTGTGCTGGGTGGTCAGGAGTCGACAGAGGTTGCGGTAGCCGTCGACGGTCTCGCACAGCAGCGCGAGCGGCGCACCATCGACCAGCACCTCGCCACCGAGCACCGGCTGGAGTCCTTCCCTTTGCGCCGCTTTGTGAAAGCGCACCAGTCCAGAGGCACTCCCGGAATCGACCAGACCGAGCGCGCGATAGCCGGCAGCGACGGCGGCTGTAGCCAGATCATCGGGGTCGACCGTGCTCTGCAAAAACGAAAACCAGCTCTTACAGCGAAGCTCAACGTAGGGAGTGTCCTGGCGGCTCATCACATCCTCTCAGTCGTAGCGGGCGTCGAGGAACCAGCTGCCCTCGTCGCGATCAAAGAAGACCCGCAGCGCTTCGCCCCCCGGCAGCTCGACATCGTAGTAGTCGCGCAAGCCTTCGTTGCCGACGCTGCCGCGGATTCGATAGGGACCGCCCGCCCTCACCACGGGACCGCTCAGTCCGTCGCTGTTGAGGTGGGTAAGCCGGGCGCCCGTCATGCGCACCGTGGCCGCTCGAGGTGGTCGCAGCATGTGAAGGGCCATTCGGTGCTGCGGGTCTGACATGGCGGACTCATCGCGCTCGCGACTCGACGGAGGCTTCAGCACCACGACCTCGGCGAGGCCCGGCAGGTGCGAGTCTTTGGGCACGGCTTGACCGACCCGTCCCTCGCCACACAAGGTCTGAAGGCGCGCCAGCAGGGTCTGAAGGCGCTCGGGAAGGAGCTGCTCACCGTCGAACAGGCCGAGCTGAAGGGGCCGGGGCCGCTGCGCCATCGTCCGCACCACCAGGCCACGCACCGCAGTTTCCGGTGGATGCGCTTGCAGCGACAGGCGAAGTAGCTCGGTCAGCGTCGCCACTTCCCGGGTCGGCGTCGCCACCTTGACCTCGACGCGCTGCACGCCCTGCGGCTTTTGCAGAAGCTCGACGGTGAAATCCCCACAAGCCAGGCTCATCGCCCGGAGCCGCGCCATCATCCGGTCGGCCAGTCCGCGCAGCAGAAACAAGAGAGGCTCAAGGTTGGTCTCCGGCTCATCGAGATCGAGCGACTCGTAGATTTCCGTCGGTGGTGTCGTGGGCTGGAGCGGTGCGTCGTCTTCCCCGGCGGCCAATCGCTGTAGCCTCACACCCTCGCGACCGAGCCGCGTCGGCAGCTTGGTCCTCGGCAGCGCCACAAAGTCCCCGAGCGTCCGCAGTCCAAAGCGCGACAGCAGCAGCGACTGCGCAGCCGACAGCGGTAGCAGCGCCAACGGCAGCGGTCGCAGATAGAGCTTCTCGTCGCCCGGCGCCACCACCGTCACGTCCGCACGGGCTCGGGCAATCAGCTTCGCCGTCGCGGCCTGGCCGGCAATGGCAACCCGTCCGTGCAGTCGCACCGACTCAGCCTGGGTAAGCAGCGCCTTGCCAAGCAGGATCTCGTCGGGAAACAGCTTCGCCATGTCGCCTACCCCGAGCAGCACGTAGCCATCCCCACACTCGATGCTCGGCGAAAACGAGGACGCCACGTCGTACAGCGCATCGCGCGCCGCTTGCCGATGGGCCTCGCTGAGGATCTGCACTTGCAGCTCGCCGCAGAGCGCCTGCGCCTGCGCCACCGTCTGACCACTGCGCACCCCAAGCTGTCGCAACGGCAGCGTCGCCCCCAGGACCAGCGAGGACGGCAGCGTCCCGTCGCAGACCGCCAGCTTTTGGGTACGAAGCTCCGGTCGCGCGCGCAGCAGCGCTTGCAGCGGCCACGACGGAATCCACAGGCAGGCAATGCGCTCGCAGGTTCGCGACATCGGTTGGCCCTCTTACTTGCTCAAGCACCACGACTGCTCGGCGCCAGGCGCCCCCAAGCGACTCCGCGTGACCTCGATGCGCGCCCGCCGTTCCCGCAGCTGAAGCCGGCCCCCCGGCGCCTGCTGCCAGCGCGTTCCTTCGTCGTGAAAACTGAGCGTCGCGACGGCAAAGCTCTGCGCCAGTGGCCGCTCCCCGCACACCAGCACCGACGCCTTGGCTCGCTGCGCCCGCAAGGTCAGCCGCGACCACAGCGCCGCCCTGGTGAGCTGCTGGGGATCTGTGGTTCCGACCAGGTAAACCACGAGCAACGAAACTCCCCCGGCACCCAAGACGAGATCGGCAGCCCGCAGCGCCGTATTACCGCTTTTTACCCTCACCCAGAGCAGCTGCTGGAGGTTCACCCCGTGCGCCGCCGCGCCACTCGGATCGAGCGCATCGGCCCCATCGATGAGCACCGCCAGCTCGCGACGCTGGGTTGCCTGCGCCAGCACCGACAGCGCGAGCGACAGCCGCCCCACTTTGCCCACCGCCTCGATGATCTGACCGCGCGGCAGCCCACCCCGCAGCGCTTGATCGATCACGGTGCAGCCGGTGGGTAGAGGCGGCTCGGCTCGGCCCCGCAGCTCACCGCGACAGACCTGCCGAAGCTTGCCAAGCGCCGCCTCGCGCTGCCCGACGCTGTCAGAGTTCGTCGGTAAGCTGCTGAGGTCGCTCGTTTCCAGCACTTCGAGCCGCACCGCATTACTAAACATGCGTTCAGGCTAAAGTGTTCAAATGTTCAGGTCAATAAGATTGAGAAGATTTTACCCAATTCTGGTTTTTATGGGAAAAACCTCGCGGAAAAGTCGGAACAGCTCTCATTGCTCGGCTCGCTAAGTCCGAAAATGAAACAGGGGGAGTCAAAAATGAGAGCAAGGAACTTGGGGTGGGGGTGGCGGGTCACTGCCGTGGGCCTGCTGCCGATGGTCGCCGTGGTGGCGCTGTCGTGCGAGAGCGGCAGCAGCAGCAGCGATCTGGGCCCGGCAAGTCCCGATCTCAGCAGCCGAGAGGACGCCGCCACCGTCGAGCCAGTGGTCCTTGGCGCGGTCGCACCAAGCTCCGGCGGTACGGCGGGTGGCACCACCATCGCCCTGACCGGCAGTGGCTTTCGCAGCGGCTCACTGGTCCGCGTCGGCGGCACCATGGCGTCGAGCATCCAGGTCAGCCCGAGCGGCACCACCATCACCTGCAATACCCCGGCCCGCCTGGGCAAGCCCGGCCCCGTCGATGTGGTCGTCGAGTCGCCGAGCGGCAGCAGCTCCACCGCCAGCCAAGCCTTCCGCTACTTCCTGAGCAGCCTCGCCTACGACGCCCCGAGCAGTGTGGCCGGCACCGACTCCGGTCCGCGCAGCGTCGGGGTGGCCGATCTCAACAAGGATGGCAGCCCCGATCTCGTCGTCGTCTATCAGACGAGCAGCACCGTCCACAGCTACAAAAACAGCGGCACCGGCAGCTTCAGTCTGTCGGTCAATCGCAGCGTTGGCAGTGCGCCGGTGGGCCTGGTGATTGCGGATCTCGACGGCAACGGCAACCTCGATGTCACCACCACCAGCCAGGGCGCAAGCGTGGTCAGCGTTCTCCTCGGTGATGGTGCTGGCTCGCTCGCTCCGGCGGTCAACTCGTCGACGGGAGGTGGCTCGCAGCCGGTGTCCCTGGTCGCGGTCGATGCCAACAATGATGGCAGCCTCGATCTGCTGACGGCCAACGCCGCGGCGGCAGCGGGGAGCAACCTCGGACTGCTCCTCGGCAACAAGACCGCGAGCTTTGCGCTTGGCACCCCACTGGGCACCAGCGCGGCGGTGTTGGTCGGGCTGACCGCTGCGGATCTCGACGGCAATGGCAAGGTCGACGTCGCGGCGATCCATCGGCTCAATCAGCTGGGGGTGACCAATGTCTCGGTGCTGCAAAACCGGGGTGGGGCGACGGCTCCGCTGCTCTCACTCGGCGGCGCGAAGACCAACCAAGTGAACCCCAATGCCGTCGGCAGCGGCGACTTCAACCGCGATGGCCTGGTCGATGTGGTGGTGACAAATGATGTGACGCCGCTTGGAAAACTGACGCTGCTCAGCGGCGTGAGTGGCGGCCAGCTGGCCGATGCCAGTGCCGCCAGCACCAATGACCTCGACGGGACACCGACGGGACTTGCGGTCGCTGATCTCGACGGAGATGGCAACCTGGACGTGATCGTGACCAATACCTCGGGCGTGTCGGGGAACCTGAGCCTGCTGCGCGGACTTGGCAACGGCAAGCTGGCGGCGTCGCAGCGGATCGACTTTCCAGGGGTGACGCGGCCTTCCGCGGTGGCGGTCGGAGACTTTGATCGGGACGGGATCGCTGATCTGGTGATTACCGATCAGCCGACTGTCGGTGCGGGCGCGGTGCTGATCCGCCGTGGCATTGGGATGTAAACCTCCCAACTTCCTACTTGAGCGTCTTAAGCGCCGTCTCAATCCACGAAAAGGCCGCGCCCCGCACCTCGGGGAACTGCGTCGCAATCAGACTCAGCAGCGGCAGCACGCCATAGATCACGACCTGCGAGATGAAGGCGCGGTCCCAGGTCAGCTTGCCGGGCTGGCTCTTGGCGATCCGCGACAGCACCTCGTCGCGGTTCATCTGCGTGAGCACGTACATCGTCGTCGGCCCCGTCACCACCAGCAGCACCGTCGACAGCAGCACCAGATAGCGCTGCGGCTGAAACGGATAGGTAATGAGCGCGAGCAAAAGCAGCACAAAGCCCAGCGTCACGTTGAGCAGCCCCATGCGCAGATGCGGAAACAGCCGATTGATGTAGCTGACCACCTGAATCGCCAGAAAGTCCTCGGCGAGCCGCAGCCACAGGTGGAGCGAATCGGGCACCAGCCGCTCGACGGCCTCGGCGGTGTTCTGCTCGACGCCGGGACGAACCAGCAGCACGCCCTCGCCCGGCTTGCCACCGATGAGACCTCCCGGCAGCGGTCGCGACCGCCAAAAGCGCTTGAGAATCCGCGTCAGAAGCCGCGACACCCGCACCACCTGCGCGTCGACGACATCGAGCGACGGCGGAGTCTGCTGAGACGCCGTTTCCTTCTCCACATCCGGCTGGAGCGCCCGCAGCTGCTGCATCATCGACTCGATCTTTTCGAGGTCAGCGCTCGACGTCAGCGGCTTGAGATCGCGCTCCACGTCGAGCTGGTTCATGTGGTTGATAAGCAGGCGAAAGTGCTCCTGCGCCGCCTCGCGACGGGTCAGCTCTGGCAGATCTTCGAGGAACAGCGCCCCGAGGCTGCGGATGAACTTGTGCGGCAGTCGCTCCATCGCCTGGGCCAGCGGGTGATGCCCCAGCGTCTGCAGAAAGTCGCGAAACACCGACCACAGCCGCACGAAGCGATAAAAAACAAAGCCGATCATTGTCACCTGTAGCGCGATCAGAAAGCGAAACACCAGGTGCATCGGCGCGATCTCGAGCGAGACCAGCTCGGACAGCACGGTCACCGCTTGTAAAAGGGCCAGCATGAGGCCGGCGAACATCTGCCACAGCGACGGACTCGCCAGGTAGCTGGCAATTTGCAGGATCTTGGTGCGCAGCCCGCGATCGTCCTCCAGCTCCTCGAGGAGGTCGAGGTAGACCGTAGCCAGCTTTTCAAGCAAGCGGATGCGCTGAAGCTCGCAGTAGCCGTACAGCTGCACTCCGCAGCCAAGAAGCATCAGCGGCATCATCGGCGACAGACCAAACGCCGGCTGGGCACTGCGACGGAGAAACAGCAGGTGATTGAAGTCAATCTGCAAGTAATTCACAAACGCGACGAACAGGAAAAACGTGAACGTGGTCAGAGTCAGCACGAGCAGCGCGACGACGGACAGGGCCGCGCGACGCAGCGACTGCGAGAAGCTGTCGATGAACTCGGCGAAGCGCTCATGCGCGGTGGTTCGCCAGCTCGGCGCCAGATAGCGCAGCGCGGCATCGACGACGGCAGCGGTGAACAGCAGCTGAACCACCACCCCAAGCAGCGCGATGCACAGCACCTTCCACGACAGGTTCTGGTACACGCCGATGTGACGAGAGTGATACCACAGGCGAATCCACAGCGAGAGCCGCTTCTCGTCGAGAAACTCGTCGAGATTGCCATCGCGCAGCTGCATGAAGTGCGCGGTGGTGAGCACGAAATAGGCAATCCAGGCCGGCACAAATAGACACAGTACAAACATCGGCTGGCGCGCCGACTCTCGCTCGGCCATCTCTCCGTCGAGCAGCGAGCGCACGATGCTACTGCGCCGAAAGATCTTGAGCGGTGAGAACCACAGCGGCGGCGCCGGCTCGGGATGGTAGTAGTGCCAGAAATAGCCGACGACCAGCCACAGCCCAAACGCCCCCAGGACCAGCATCAGCAGCGTCAGCGTGCCTTGCTGATAGGGCGAGTAGCGATACTCGTACTGGGCACGGTGGATCGACGGATTTTCGTAGACGTAGCCAGCGGCGTCGTAGTCTTTGATGAAGGCGAGCGGAAACAGGGTGTCGTTGCCGACGGCGCTGATCCAAATGGCGGGGCGGCTGAGCGGGGTGTCGACGCCGGGCGCGGCCTGCGAATACTCGATCAGCTGCTCGGGATAGCCGAGGAGAGCGACGGTGGCGTTGTAGACTCCCTGGTCGGCGTCGCTGGCAAACTGGATGCGCTGATGGAGCCCGCGAAACGGATAGCTCCACTGCTGGTTGCGAGTAAACAGCGGATACGGCGAGACCACCAGCATGCCCTTGAGAAAGGGTCGCGCGTCGGGATGGGTAAACAGAATGTCGCTCTCGAAGGTAAACAGCACCACGTCGGGGCTGTAGGCGCGAATCTGGCGGGCCAAAAACAGCTTGTCCTGCACGTCGGTGGCGATGATGCCGACGTACCGAATCTTCTCGGAGTAGATGGTGCTCAGGATGTGGGCGAGCGCGCGCTCCGCCGACGACACCGTGCGCGGCGACAGCGTCGGCATGATGTCGGTACGCGGACTGTCATCCAGGATCGTGGGCAGAGGCCGACCCGTCGGTGTCGACAAAAGCTCGGGCAGCGTTCCCGACTCTGGGCGCGGACCCGTCGGCACCAGCTTCTGCTCGACGTGATGCAGCCGGGAGATATGCAGCGGCACCGGCACCGTCAGTCGAGGTCGATGCGGCTGCTTGCAGTGCACGCTCTTGCGCGCGGTAGGGGCCGGAAAGACCCGCGCGTGACCCGGTGGCAGCCCTTGGTTTTGGCCAGCCTGCGCCGCAATCACTGCTTGGCCATATCCCGTCGAGGACTCGGTGATGAGGGCCACGTCGTGCTCATCGGCGCCGAGCGTCTCGGTCAAAAAACAAAAGAACTCGGTCTGGAGCGCCTCGTCGGGAATGACCGTCGCTTGATAGCTGACGCGCCGCCCGCCGCCGTCGAACTTTTGGATCTGGTCGCGAATCGTGCGATTGGTCGCCCGGCCCGACAGCATCCGAAACGACAGCGCCGGAAAATGGGCCAGTAGCTGCTCCATCGAGACCACGGCGCCCGAAAAGGCCGGTCCGACGACGCGAACCTCGCCGCAGGAGTCGCACAGGCTCGGCGGCAACATCGCCCGCAGTCGCTGGAGGTCATCAATGGCGCGGATAAAGGCGCTCTTGTAGATGCCAGCGACGGGCGACTCACCGACCAGATACAAGATCAGCAAGCTGCGGCGCGTCCGACCGTCGCCGACCTCGACGGAGCGCTGAAACAAGGCAATCCCTGGCTGATCGAGGGGGCAGGCGCTATCAACGCTGCGCTTATCGGTGGCGACGCTCCACGGCAGAAGATAGCGATCGAGCAGAAAGCCGGTCACTTCGAGCGCTCTGGTCAGCGACTCGACGGTGGTATCAAAGCCCAGCCGTGGCTCGGGAACGGTGGCCACCAAGAACTGCACGCCGACCTCTTGGGCCTCGATGGTGTGCCGCAGCGCATCGAGCGTGGCCTTTCCCCTGTCTAGCTCACCGACGGTAAAATGCGCGGAGAGCAGGCGACTCCCTTCCAAGCTGGGGCAGCCCGAGGTCTCTTGGGAAACCGCAACCACCTTGGGTCGTTCCGCGGGCAGAGGCGCCACGGCGGAAACTAGAGGCACAGCCGTTGCTGGGGAACTCGCCGCCACCACACTCGACGAGGGGGACGCAGCGCTCGCTGGACTGGCCACCGAACCGGCAGGAGCAGCCCGACCCAAGGGCACTCCGAGAACAAGCAGCACCAGCAGTCCAGCCAAGGCCCCCGCATAAGGCAAGGCAACAAGCGCTCTGCGCATCACTCCGACGTTAGCAAAACCAGCCTCGTCAGTGGGAGCCGGCGCTCGGGATTAGTACAGATCGAAGCGGAGCAGGCGACCTTCGAGCATGCCATTCCACAAGACATGTCGTGCCGACGGACGCAGTCCAATCTGGCGCGCCAGCTGTAGGTTGGCGGTGTAGACATAGGCGCGATAGCCCACGAAGCGTCGCTTGAGCGTGTCGCCCAGTCCTCGATAGAGGTCGACCAGATCGCGCTCGTCGCCCATCCGCTCGCCGTATGGCGGATTGCACAGCACGATGCCGGGCTGGCTGGTCGGTGGCTCCGCCGAGCGGAGATCACAGCGCGCCAGCTGCGCGAACCGCAAAAGCCCCGCCGCTTGCAGGTTCTGACTCGCCGACCGGAGCGCCCGCGGATCAATGTCCGAACCAAACAGAAACACCTCGCTCGCCGAGCGGACCTTGGCCTTGGCTTCTGCTTGCAGCCGGCGCCACAAGCCCGCGTCGAAGTCTCGCCAGCGGGTAAAGCCAAAGCTGCGGCTCAGCCCCGGCGCCACCCGCAGCACCGATAGCCCCGCCTCGGAGAGCAAGGTGCCACTGCCGCAGCACAAATCGACGATCGCCGACGGACGCTGCTGCAAAGGTGGCGCGGTATGAACGGCCTCGGCAATTGGTGCCGCCCCGAGCGCTGGCTCTCCGGTCTGGGCAATGATCGCCGCGGCCAGGGTCTCTTTGAGCGGCGCCGGCCCAGCTTGCTGACGATAGCCACGCTGATAGAGCGGCGGGTCCGAGCTATCGAGGCTGACCAAGCAGCGCGGCCCCCGTCCCCCATCGTACAGCTGCACATTGATGCGCAGATCGGGTCGCTGCGGATCGATGTCGGGTCGCCGCCCCAGCCGATCGCGGAACCGATCCACCACCGCGTCCTTGGTCTTGAGCGCCGTGAACATGCTGTTTTGCAGGCCCGGCGCCTCGCCCATCGCACTCACCGCCAGCGTACCTTCGGGCTCGACGAACTCTTCCCAGGGCAGCGTCCGCACCGCTTCATAGAGATCGCCCGGACCGCCGCACGGATAATCGCCCAGCACCCGCAGCATGCGCGACGCACAGCGCGAGTAGAGATTGGCGCGATAGAGCGCAGCGCGCGGCCCGGCAAACGAGACCGCGCCCGAGCGAACCTCGACATCAGTCACTTCGGGCAGGGCAATCAGCTCTGCGGCAACGAGGGGTTCGGTGTGGCGGGCACACAAGGCCAGGTAGCGCGGCCTTGGCGACGCGACCGCTGCCGATCTGGCGACGCTGGCTGGGGTCATCGTCGGTCCTCCGTAAGCTTGCGAGAAGAAGGCGGCCACTTTAGTGACGACCACCGTCCGCTGTCAACGTCCGCTGCCCGCAGTCGCCGTGGTGGTGTCGGCTTGCGAGGTTGACTTCCCGACCGCTTCACCTGCACCGTAACAGCCATGAGTGCCGACTGCATTTTCTGCAAGATTGTGAGCCGCGCCATTCCCTCGCCGCTCGTCTACGAAGACAACGACGTGGTGGCGTTCCAAGACATCAACCCGCAGGCCGCGCAGCACCTGCTCGTCATTCCGCGCCAGCACTTTGCCGACGTCGGAGCCGCAGCCGCAGCCGGTCAAAGCGCTCTGCTCGGCAAGCTCCTGACCGTCGCGACGCGGCTTGCGGAGGAGCGTGGCCTCGGCCAAGACGGTTATCGTCTGGTCTGCAACACCGGCAAAGACGGCGGCCAGACGGTGCGCCACCTGCACTTTCACCTCCTCGGCGGACGCCCGCTCGGCTGGCCTCCAGGCTAATCCCGCGATGAACCGTCAGCGCAAGCCGAAGATCAGCTGCTCCGTATTGATCTCGTCGAGCCGGTCGAGCCGATACAGGTAGTCGCGGTAGTCCTTCGAGTGAACCTTGCCCGAGCCCTTGATCAGCGCCGTGGTCTGCGGGGCCGGCTCAGCGTCCGGGTCAGTGTCCGCCTCCGCCAGCGAGGGCAGATAGACATCGGTTAGTCGCGTCGTCGCAAAGCGCACACAGGCAGTTCGTAGCGCCGCCCAGAGCGCAGTCCACTCTCCGTCGCTGAGCAGTCGCATTCGCTGATATCCAGCCACCATCGCCCGCGCCGTCTTCTGCAGCAGCGGTCCGCAGCGTCGCAGCTCCGGCGCATCGGCATCGGGAGAGGACGACGGCACCGGCGCAGTACAGGCCAGCAGTGACACCGCCAGGTCATAGACCAAGGTCGTCCACGCCGCTTGCTCCAGGTCGATCATCCACGGTCCCGGCTCCGGGCCCTTGCGAGCCTTCTTGCGACAGCGCGCACTCGGAAACAAGATGTTGTCGGGAAACAGGTCGGTGTGGCCAATTCCCGACGGCAGAACCCCGGGACGCTGCTCGCCAAGCTGGGCCGCAGTGGTGCTGAGTCGTTCGATGACAAGCCGCAGTTCCTCGGTCAGGCGAGGATGCCGCCGCAGGTTGCGAAGCCGCTGCCGAATGTGCGACGGCGAATAAATTCCTTCGCGCCGCACCGGCAGGTTCGCCGTACACAGATGGAGCTGACCGAGCAGCTGACCGACCTCGTGGGCGTGGTGTTCGTCGTATTCCTCGTCGATGCGCTCGTAGCCGTCGATCCACTCGTAGACCATCCCGAGCGCAGCCGGCTTCGTCTTGAGCACCACATAGCCCTGGCGATTGTGGGCCTGGAACAGCGCGGGCGTCCGCACTCCGTGTGACAGTAGGTGCCAGATCAGCCGCGTCTCGAACTCGGCATCCGCGACGCTCCGCCCCGGTGAGACCCGCACAAACACTGGCCCGATGTCGGTCATTGCCTGGAAGTTCTGACTGATCGTGCCCTTCCAAATCCGCACAAGCGACGTCAGCCGCAAGCCATAAGCACGAAGCAGCCACGTCGCCTCGTCCTCGCCAAAGTGAAGTACCTCGCTCGTCATCAGCCGCCCTTCCGCTTGAGCAGTCCGCCGAGCGCGCCAATCAGCGTCCAACCGATGACGTTGCGCGACACCTCGGCGACCCGGCTGCTACAGCCCGAGCACAGCGGCATGTCGACCGACGATCCGGCCCGCGCGAGCCCATTGCAGTAGCCGCCGGACAGCCACGTGTAGCACTTGACGCCGAGTCGTTGGCAGCGGTCGCAGCGATAGACATTGCGCGCAGTTTTATCGCGTCGCTCCTCGACCAAGACATAGGTGGCGATGTCGCGGCAGTGCGAACAGAACGCCAGCTCGGCCCGACACGCCGCGTTCGAACAAATGGTGGCAGCAACGTCGACCTCGTTGGAGCAGACAGGACAGCGGTAGGTCTTGCTCATATGCCACAGAATACCACGCCCACCTTGTCGCCCGTCGCGAAGTAGCATCCCGCCGAGCCACCCCGCGCACTTCCCACGCGCCACTGTCCACGATGAGTGCTTGACATCCCATTCATTCATTTCTATGGAACAAAAATCGCGTTCCCTTGTTAGTGCTCTTAGGCACCTCGCATAGCCGGCTCAGCAGCTGCCGAGCAACGCGCTTCACATCGGGCATACAGGTCTTGGCGAAGTGGGAAGTTTCCTTATGCAACAGCGACTCATAAACGACTTCAGCGACGGCAAATATCCATCCTCACGCGCCAGTTTGGGAGTCTTCCCACAGGCCTCTGCTCGCTTCCGTCCCTCCTTCCAGAGTCACTCCCTGACACTGTCTGATCGACTCTGCTTCTCCCTCCGGTTGCTCACGCTGCGCCACGGTGGAGGGCTCTAGATGGCAATGATTCGCGCATCCTGGGATCAGTACTTCATGGACATCGCCAAGGTGGTGTCGTCGCGATCCACCTGTTCACGCAAACAAGTGGGCGCTGTGATTGTCCGGGACAGAACCATTTTGTCGACGGGATATAACGGCTCCATCCGCGGTATGCCGCACTGCGATGAGGTGGGCCACATGCTCGAAGCAGACCACTGTGTCGCGACCATTCATGCCGAACAGAATGCGATCATTCATGCTGCCAAAAATGGGGTCGCCATCGACGGCTCGGACCTCTATGTGACCGCCTCTCCGTGCTGGTCCTGTTTCAAGTCGATCGCAAACTCTGGTGTAAGGCGAGTTGTGTATGGAGAGTTCTACCGTGATGCGCGCATCTTCGAGGTGGCGGGGCGTCTGGGAATTGAGCTTCACCATCTCCCTACGGACTCCCAAGCCAATTCCGCTGTGGACTCCCAAGGATAGGAAATTGCAACAGGAATTCCGTCGCTGCAACGTCGCTGGAAATCAGCGTTGTGACAGCAGTTTTTTGTTGACCGGCCTCCTAAGCCAAAGCTACGGTGGGGTTCGGTTCTTTGGCGTCACTCACTTACCTTTGCTTGCGGATGAGGTCTTCTTCGGAACATCAACGGGCTCTGGACTCTTAGAAACACTTTCGACCCAACCATCAGTAGACGGAGGAATCAAACAGTGAAACTCTCGAGCAAACTCTCGAATCTCCTTTGTGGGATGTTGCTCATTGCCGCGCCGCTCTCGGCGAATGCCGGGTCGGATGCTGCCTCTGCCTCCTCCAAGTCTAAGAAGGCCCGCCGCTCTGGTCCGGTGTTCTCTGGTTGGGTTGCTGCTGAGTCTCAGCTCCGGAACCGCCCCGCCGCTCGACCCTCGGGAAATATCACCATCTCGTCGGTCAACGAGCCCAAGAACGTGGTCACGGTCAACATCTACAACGCCGATGGCACCTACAACGACGAAGCGCTCGACCGGCTCAATCGGGTGTGGCGTTGCCGTCGGACCCAGACCGAAAGGCAGATCGATCCGCATCTGTTCGAGGTCATCTCGCACATCTACGATCACTTTCAGAAGCCGCTGACGCTGGTCTCTGGTTTCCGCAACCAGAAGAAGACCACTTCGTTCCACTACGCCGGCAGCGCTTCTGACCTGAGTGTGCAGGGCGTTCCCGACTCGCGTCTCAAAGCCTTCGTCGAGAGCCTCGACACCGGAGGCATGGGAATCGGCATCTACCCGCACGCTGGCTTTATCCACGTCGACATCCGCCCCGAGCCCAGCTATCGCTGGATCGACAACTCTCCTTCGGGCTCAAGCAACATGGGTCAGCCCAAGACCAGCCGCGATCGCTCCCCAAACTCCTAAGCCCGCTGTCGGCTCGGGTCTCCTTTCCCACTTCTGCTTTTCGCTGCCGCTGCTTCCGCTACGCGGCGGCTTGCCCGTTTTCCGTCGCGAGCATCCGCGCCAAAGTACGTAGCTTCTCGATCTCAGTCTGGACACGAGCCATGTACACGGGCACATCCTCGTCGGCAGAGGGCGGAGGAATCGGATCGCCAATACACACCGCAATGCTGCCGGGATAGACCGGAAAGGTGTCGCGCGGCAGGACTTGGGCGGTCCCAGCGATGCCCACCGGAACGACCGCGATCTGTGCCGCTTGCGCCAGCGCGAAGCCACCACGTTTGAGCTTGAGCAGAGCCCCACCATCACCGCGCGTACCCTCGGGGAAGACCAGCACCGACCGACCTTTGCGAATCAGCTTGCCGGCCTTCTGCAGCCGCGCATAGGCCGCCCTGGTGTTCTTGCGGTCGATGAAGATGAAGCCGGCAAGCCACATCCCCCAGCTGAACACCGGCAGGATGAACAGCGATCGCTTGGCAACCATCACCGCTCGCTGCGGCAGCGTCGCGTAGAGCGCCAAGATGTCGGTCAGTGACTCGTGGTTGGCGAGATACAGGTAGCTCTTCTCCAGATCGAGCTGGTCGCTGACTCGCACCGTCCAGCGGATGCCACCGACGAAGAAGATGACCCGCGACCAGAGCTTGGCGAAGCTCAGGAACAGATCTCCGCGCGGCGACAGCGGCCAAGTGGCAACCGCCAGCAGCGACATGAAGATCGTGTACGCGATGATGAAGAAGCTGGTGAAAAACGCGCGGACTCGAAGCATCGGGGCGCAAAGAATGCCCTAGCTCGAGGGCTACCGTCTATCCCTTCGCGGGACTCGAAATTGGTTGCTGGTCCGACGATAGAGCCGTCATTTAAGAGCTATTTTTATGGATTCCAATTTACAATGAGCAGACAACGAGTACGTGATGTTGACTTCCCCTCGACCCATAGCCGCTCTGTCCATCTGCCTGCTGCTCAGCGGCGTCGGGCAAAAGGCCCTGGCTGACTCGGAACCGGACAACGCAGCGCCAGCCGGCAGCGCAAAAAGGCAGAACATCGCCCCGCCACCCGAAGCGCTCGCCGCGGGACGCGCCTTCTTCGAGAAAGGCCAGGCCTACTACAACGCGGGCAAGTACCAGGCTGCGTGGGTCGAGTTCAGCTCGGCGTTTCAAATCGTCGAGCTGCCCGATCTGCTGTTCAACATCGCGCGCTGCGAAGCCAAGATGGGTCGTAAGGCCGATGCCGCTCGCCACTACCGACAGTTCCTGGCCGCCAAGCCAGACGACCCCGAAGCACCCAACATTCGCAAGCAGATCGATGAGCTGGAAGGGCGCACTCCGCCAGTCGCCGCCCCGCCGGCTCGGCGCCCGATTCCGTGGATTGCCGCGGCCACCGGAGGCGCCGGTCTGCTGCTGGTCATCGGCGGAGCATCTACCCTCGGCGCGGCCAACTCGACCTACTACTCGCTCCAGCATGACTGCGGGACTTCGTGCAGCACCTCCGCCGTCAACGTCGGTCGCACCCAGAGTGCGGTCGGTTATTCCCTCTTAGCGGTCGGCTTCGCTGCCATGGCCGCCGCCGCCGTGATCGTACCTTTCGAGCTTAAAAAGAAGGACTCCGCAACCAAGCTAGCGATCTCTCTGTCGCCGAGCGGATTGGCAGTCCAAGGGAGGTTCTGATGCGCCGCTTGGCTCTCGCCTCGGTGTTCCTATTTGGCTGCTTTGACTGGGATGTCCTGTCGTCGACGCTCGACGCGCCTGACCTGTCGGTGCTCGACGGTATGGCGGTGCCCGACCTGGCCAACAGCCAAGACCTCTCGCTGGCCGATCTGCGAATGGCGGACCTGGCGATACCGCCCGATATGTCCCTGCCGGTGGTGCCGTTTACCAAGCAGCTCGATCCAGCCAATATCGGCGGCAAAAAGCCCAACAATGCACTGTTCGGCTGGGGCACCTCGAACCTGACTGCCGTTGGTGATGGTGGTGTCATCGTCTCTACCGTGGACGGCAAGACCTGGGCTCCGGTGACTGTCGCGGGCCTGACCCAGAACTTGCAAGACATCTGGTTTTCCGGGGACGGCTCAAGCGGCTGGATCGTCGGCAGCGGCACGACGGCCTACACCTGGACAAATCCCGGCAGCGGCTTTGTCTGGCAGTCAAAAAACGGGTCGCTCTCGGGCAATCTGTTCGCGGTATTCGGCACCGCCAATAACAAAGTCGTCACCGGCGGTGACCAGAACAATACGGCCTTTCGCTGGGTGACCAGCTGGAACACCGAGACGCGCCAGAACTTCAACACCGACATCAACGGCATCTGGGGGACGGGCCAGACCTTCCACCTCGTCAACGCGAGCAACGCCAGCTGCCTGATCTTCACGGACACCACCAACACCAAAGTACCGTGCGGGCTCGCTGGCAACGGCGTCCTCGATACGGTCTGGGGCATCGATACGAGCAACGTCTTCGCCGCTGGCTATGAGGGCTCCGCCGGCGCCGTAGCCAAGTACGATGGCACCAAGTGGGCCAAAGAGAGCCTCCCGAGCGTCGTCAGCAACATCAAGCTCTACAGCGTCTGGGCCGCCACAACCAGCGACATCTGGGTCGGTGGCGACAAAGGCACCGTGCTCCATTACGACGGCAAGAGCTGGCAGCAGGTCAACCCGATGGGCATCGCCGGCACCGAGATCATCCAGGACATCTGGGGCGCCGATGCCAGCAACGTCTGGTTTCTCACCAACGCGGGCACGATCTACAAGAAGAACTAGCGCGGATTGCTAGCGCGCGCGTCGATTGCCTAGAGGTGCCGGTCGATGTGGGCCAGTAGCGCCGTGAAAAGCTGCTCGCGCTCGACATCGAGCGGCAGGATGTGAAACGAGCGCGGCAGCACCAGGCGCTCGATCCGCTCGGCGGGAGTCCCCAGTCCACTCGCCAGGCCGTCCAGGCAGCCCGGTGGCACCGTGTGGTCGTGCTGGCCATGCGCCAGCAGCGTTGGCTGCTGCACCTCGTCAAGGTGTCCGCGCACCGCTTGCATCAGCTCGACCAGGCTCGCCAGCGCCCGCAGCGGCATTCCCCACGGCTTGAGCGGCGCTTTCGGGAGGTCACGCGCCCGCAGATCGCGACCCGCCAGCTTCGGCACCGCCAGCCGCCCGATTCCGCCGAGCCGCGCCAGACGCACAATCGCCCGCTCTTGCCAAGCCGGCAGCCACAGCGGCGTGGCCAAAAGCGCCAGGGCTCGCACGCACGGCTCGGCCTTCCCTTCGACGGCCAGGTCACTCGATGGGCCAGGCGGCGGATGGCGTCGCGACAGCTCCAAGCTCAGCAGGCCACCCATCGAAAAACCGATCACGGCGAGCCGCGGCGACTCCGAGGTCGTACACGCGATTCGCTCTTGTAGCTCATGCAGCGCCTTTTCTGCCGAGGACAGCCAGTCCTGCCAGGAGCTATCGGCCAGCGCTCGCAAGCTCCGGTGATGGCCGGCGAGTAGCGGCACGGCAACGTGATAACCAGCTTGGTGGAGTCGCTCGGCAAGGAGGTGCAGCTCGAACGGTGAGCCCGAAAAGCCGTGGATCAGCAGCACCCCGCGCGACTGCCCTTTTGCACCAAGCAAAAATCGCGGCTGTGACAGCGGGTCGACCGGCAGGTCCACGACGGGCTCTTACTTGCGGAAGTCTTTGATGACGGTCTGTGTCTCGCCCGCGATGATATGGACCGAGAACGTCTCGCGAATCCCAAACTCGGGGTTATGGAGCATGATCTGGTGCATCCCCGGGCTCATTTGGTACGAGGTCTGCGGCGTGGTCAGATTGGTGTCCACTCCGTCGACATACAGCTTGGTCCACGGCTTCGAGTTGATGCGCAGGAAGCCGAAGTTGCCCGCCGGGCGCTCCACCTTGGCGACCTGTCGGGGCGGCGGCGTGGGTCGCGGAGGCGTCGGTCGTGGCGTATGTCGCTCGGGCGGAGGCGTGGGCTTCTCGGTCACCACCGGCTTTTCGGCAACCACCGGCTTCTCGGTCACCACCGGCTTTTCGGCAACCACCGGCTTCTCGGTCACCACCGGCTTCTCGGTCACCACCGGCTTTTCGGCAACCACCGGCTTCTCGGTCACCACCGGTGGCGGCGTCACCGCGGCGGGCTTGGCTTCGGGCGGCAGCGGCAGCTTGAGCTCGAGCGTCTTGCCCGCTTCCACCGTAATGGTCTGGGTCATCACCCGCGCCCCGAGCCGCAGCTCGATGGTGTGGCTACCAACCGGCACGCTCCCCACGCGCATCGGCGTCACCTGGCCAAGCGAAGCACCGTCGAGAAACACCATCGCGCCAGCGGGCTCGGTCACCAGCGTAAAGCCACCCGACTGCTGCACCAGCGCGGCCAACGTCGCGGACAGTCGCACCGTCTCGCCCGGCTGCACGGTTACGGCATCGGTCCACGACTTGAAGCCGGTTCGCTGCACCGACACCGCGTGGGTTCCTGGCGACAGCGGCAAGATCACCGGCGAGGTATCGGCCCCACCCACCGCCTTGCCATCGATCACGACGGCGAACTCGTGCTCGGGATTGACCTTGATGACGACGGTGCCGGGACGGAGCAAAAACCAATAGGCCGCGCCGCCACCACCGACCGCGAGTAGCAGCAGCAGCAGCAGCAGCGCCGCGGTGTTGGAGCCCGGTTTCTGCGCCTGGGCTGGCTCCCGGTTCGCGACGTCGAGCGAGTCCGGCATGTTGAGCGGCATCGGCGGCGCCACCGCTGGAATCGCCCGTGAGCGCTGCGGCTCAGCCACTGCCAGATTGGCAGCCTCGAGCATCGTCGGCGCGCTCACCTCCATGATCTCTTCGATGTTCTGAGGAACTCGCTGACCGGGCGGCTGCGAGACGGTAGGGCCGCCTTCCAGCGGATCCCGCTCGCCCTGGCCTTCTTCAACAGTCTTGTACTGCTGGGTCTCGATGTCGCCCGCGTCGCGCGCCTGCACCACGCCATTGGCACGACGAGACGCCGCCATCTCGGCCTCGAAGCCTGCGCGATCCTGCTGAGGAAACGCTTTGGTAGCGAGGCTGTCGTCTTCAAACTTGGGCTCGGCGATCTTGCCTGCACCCATTGGTCCGTCGACAGCCGTATCTTCTTCGACAGGTACTTCGGTCACATGCGGCGTAGAGCCGTGCTTGCCGACCGGCTTAAGCTTGGTTGCACTGGCCGCGCCCGACGGACGACCACCGCCGCGCTGGGCATCCCGCAACATCCCGCCCGCCGCCTCAGCAATGTTCTGGACCTGGCCTCGCGGGACTGCCGGTGGAGAGCTGCCCGTCTTGGCCGTCTTGGCGTTGGTCGACATCCAGTCCGTCGGCGCTCCATCGGGCGCAAACGCTTTCATCGATCCAGTCGCCTTCACCGCCTGCACGCTGCCGGTCTCCTTGGAGCCGCGAAGCCCACCACCCGGATCGGCCTTGAGCGCCGCCATCGACAGCGTCGCCCGCGCCCGCTGTAGCGAGTCCGCCCCCGAGGTCGGCAGCGCCACCTTGGTGTCGCGAATCGCATCGACCGCGGTCTGCTCGGCTTCCATTTCCGTTCGGAAGACCCGCTTCATCCACGCCGCCAGGTCTTTGCGCGAAAAGAACTCGCCGGAAGTGTAGAGGAACGATTGCAAGTCGGCGTGCAGATCCATCGCCGTCTGGTAGCGGTCCCGCGGCTGCGCAGCCAGCGCCTTCATGACGATGCGATCGAGCTCTTCGGGAATCTTGCGGTTGTAGGCGGTCGGCGGCAGGACCTCGACGTTCTTGATCTTCTCGAGCACCGCCAGCTCTTGATCGGGCGGGAACAGCCGCTCGCCAGTCAAAAGCTCGTAGAGCACGATGCCGGTCGAGAAGATGTCCGAGCGACGATCGACCGACTCGCCTTTGACCTGCTCGGGCGACATGTACGCGAACTTGCCCTTGAGCACGCCGGCTTCGGTCTGGGCCTCACGCGCGGCGCTGACCTTAGCAATCCCAAAGTCGATCAGCTTGACCTCGCCCTCGTAGCTGACCAGCACGTTCTGCGGCGACACATCGCGATGCACCACATGGAGCGGGTTGCCGAGGGAGTCTTGCTTGTTGTGCGCGTAGTCGAGCGCCTCGCAGAGCTTCATCACCAGGAAGCAGCTCTGGGCAAGTGGCATCGTCGGCGTCCCGTCGGGCAGATGCTGCTTGCAGCGCTGAAACAGCTGCTTGAGGTCTTGCCCGAGCACGTACTCCATCGCGATGAAGTAGGTCTCGCCGACCTTGCCCCAGTCGACCACCTGACAGATGCCAGGGTGGTTCAGCTGCACCGCAAGCTTGGCCTCGTCGATAAACATCGAGGTCAGCTCTTTGTCAGCGGTGAGCAGCTCGATCATTTTCTTGACGGCGACGATGCGCTCGGTGCCTTCGAGAGAGACTGTCTTCGCGCGGAAGATCTCGGCCATCCCGCCCGTGCTGACGCGGTCGAAGAGGAAGTATTTTCCAAACTGGTTAGGCTTTTTCACAACCATCCTCGGCACAAGAAGGGGTCAGCCTGCCGCAAAGCGAGCTGAGCTAGTGTGCACCAAGGGGTAGGTTAGCATCGCAATTTAGCGATTCACAATGTAGAACTCGGTATCTAGACCGTGTTAGCCGCGCCGTGTTAGCTCCTTAACTACATGTCTCAAAAGCCGACCTCGCATGTAGTGCCGCCAGCTTCCGACAACGAACCGAGCGGTCCTTCCGTCGCTGACCCCGATGTCGATCTACAAGTTGAGATCTTTCGGACCCACAGCCGGCAGCTCGCTCAGATGATCGTCGACGACATCTTAGCCACCGACGGAATTGGCGCGGTGATTCACGACCGGCAGATGCACTCGCTGCCGGCGCCGCTGTCGATGTCGGGTGAGGTCGCGGTGGCAGTCTCCGAGATCGAGCGCGAGCGGGCGCTTACGGCCCTGCGTGAAGCGGCCCAGAACGGCATCCCGCTCGATGATGGTGAGATCGTCGAGGAGTCGGTGGGCTAAGCAATGCTGGGCGACGTGGTGCTGCTACTGCCCGGGGCTGCCACACCGCCCATCGCGGCCTCGAGGCGCTTCGACGCCGAGCTGCTCGGTCAAAAAGGCGCCGGCCTGTGTGCGATGGCGCAGCTTGGTCTGCCGGTGCCGCCGGGCGTCATCCTGCCATGCTCGCTGTGGCCGCACTTTCAGGCGCACCACAGCTTTCCCGAGGAGCTGTGGCTGCACATCGAGCAGCAGCTCGCCCAAGTTGGCTTGGCCGTCGGGGCGACACTCGGTGATCCGGAAAATCCGCTGCTGTTGTCAGTGCGCTCGGGTGCCAAGATCTCGATGCCGGGCATGCTCGACTCGCTGCTCAACGTCGGGATGAGCGAGGCGGTGCTGCCAGGGCTCGCGCGACGGCTCGGTGACCAGCGCTGCGCGCTCGACTGCTACCGCCGGTTTCTGCATCAGTACGCGGTGTTGGTCCTGGGGCTTCAGCCCGAGAGCGTGCTGGTTCCCGATCCGTTCGAGATGCTGCTGTTCGAGCTGAAGCAAAAGCGCGGCGTGATCCATGACGCCGAGCTTCCCGCCGACGATCTGCTCCAGCTGAGCCGGCAGTACCAAGACGTGATTGCAAAGCGAACCGGCCACACCGTGCCGTCGGATGCGAGAACGCAGCTGCGCGAAGCGGTCTATGCGGTGCTGCGCTCGTTTCACAACCCGCGCGCTGAGGAGTACCGGCGCATGCAGGGCATCCCGTCGGAGATCGGCACGGCGGTGACGCTGCAAGCGATGGTCTTTGGCAACCTCGATGCGACCTCAGCGACGGGAGTGGTCTTTTCGCGCGATCCCCGCAGCGGCGAGCCAGGGCTGTATGGCGAGTTTTTGCCGCAGGCGCAGGGCGACGATCTGGTCTCGGGAGGCTTCACGCCGCGACCGATCGTCGAGCTGGCGCAGCTGGTTCCCGACGCCTATCAGCAGCTTTCCGCCGCGGTCAAACAGCTCGAGCAGCGCTTCGCCGATCTGCAAGATGTTGAGTTCACGATCGAAAAAGGGCGGCTGTTTCTGCTCCAGACGCGCTCGGGCAAGCGGGCGGCGCGCGCGATGGTGCGGATCGCCTGCGATCTGGTCCGCGAAGGGCTGATCTCGCCCGAAGAAGCGCTCCGTCGCTGTGAACCGAAGCGTTTTGCCGAGCTGCTCTTGCCGATGGTCGATCCCAAGTCCGGCGCGCCGACGATCGCCCGCGGTCTGCCGGCGTCACCGGGCGCAGCGGCAGGTCCGATCGTGTTTACCGCCCAAGAGGCCGTGGAGCACCGGCAGAAGGGCATCGCCTCGATCCTGGTTCGCACCGAGACCTCGACCGATGACATCGTCGGCATCGAAGCGGCGGCGGGCCTGGCAACGAGTCGAGGAGGGATGACCTCGCACGCTGCGGTGGTGGCGCGCGGCATGGGTCGCTGTGCGATCGTCGGTTGCTCGTCGCTGCGCGTTGACCTTTTGCGTCGGCAGATGATGACCAGCGAGTACACCCTGCGCGCCGGGGATTCAGTGACCATCGACGGCCACCGAGGACTTCTGCTGCTCGGGGCGCTGCCGCTGACGCTGTCGCATGTCCACAACGACGCCAACCTGTCGCAGCTGTCGAGCTGGGCGATGGCAATGGCCAAAGTTCCGATCTGGGCGAGGCTGAGCAGCGACAACGATCGGCGGCTGGCTCTGGATCTGCCGGTGTCTAGGCTGCTGCAAGTCCTGCCGCCCAGCGACGGCGAACTGCCACAGCTCACGATCGAATCGCTGCTGCCGGAGGTGCCGTCTCAGCCGGGTCTGCTGTTACCGATTACGCAGCTCGGGCAGCTGGCGGCGGCGGTCGAGCGCTCGTCGGTGATTGCGATTGCTACCAGCTCGCTCCCCGATGAAGCGACGCTGACCGCAGCACTCCACCAGGCGCGCAGCCTCTGCAATGGTCGAGCGGTGACGATTGGGCTGCTGGTAAGCGAGCAGCTGGCCGTCGAGCCCAAGCTCCATGCGCTCGCGACGCAGCTGCACCTTGGCTTTGTGGCCTGTCCGATGCTGCGAACGCCGCTGGCCTGGCTGCTATCGGCCCGGGCGGCCCTCGATCAGCGCGCCCACTAAGTCGGACTACTCGGCGGTGGCAAACGCCTGGGCGAGGTCGGCGCGCAGGTCGTCGACATGCTCAATCCCGACGCTGAGCCGAATCAGGCCATCGGAGATCCCGAGCGCGTTGCGCTGCTCGATGGGAATGCTGGCGTGGGTCATGCTCGCCGGGTGCTCGATCAGCGACTCGACGCCCCCGAGGCTCTCGGCGCAGGCAATCAGCTTGACGGCGCGCAAGATGCTGACCGAGCGAGCCAGCGCCGACAATCGACCACTTCCGACGACAAAGCTGATCATGCCGCCCGCCCCGTGCATCTGCCGCCTCGCCAGCTCGTACTGCGGGTGCGACGGCAGGCCCGGATAGATGACGCGCTCGATCAGGCCGCGACCGACCTGCGACTCCAGCCACTCGGCGATCGCCTGGCCGTTTTCGCAGTGCCGTCCCATCCGCAGCGGCAGCGTTTTTATGCCCCGCATCACCAAAAAGCAGTCCATCGGGCCCGGCACTGCGCCGATCGCGTTTTGCAGAAAGCGCAGCTTGTCATGAATCGCCGCGTCGCTCGTCACCACCACGCCACCGACGACATCGGCATGGCCGTTGATGTACTTGGTCGTCGAGTGAACCACCGCCGTCGCGCCCAGCTCGAGGGGCCGCTGGAGGACCGGCGACATAAAGGTGTTGTCGACAAACAGCGGCAGCTTTGCGTTCTGGCAGACCGTCGCCACCGCCGCGATGTCACACAGCTTGAGCAGCGGATTGGTCGGCGTCTCGACCCACACCAGCTTGGTGCTCGGTCGAATCGCCTCGGCAAACGCCGCCGGTCGCATGGGATCGACATAGCTGACCGTAACGCCGAGCTGTTTCATCACCCGCTCGAAGATCCGATAGGTGCCGCCGTACAGATCATCGCCCGCGACGACATGATCGCCCGCCGACAGCAGGTGCAGGATGGTGGTGGTCGCCGCGCAGCCCGACGCAAACGCCACGCCGTGCTGGGCACCCTCGAGCGCCGCAATGTTCGCTTCCAGCGCCTGCCGCGTCGGATTGTGGGTCCGTGAATACTCATACCCTTTGTGACCGCCCGGCCCGTCCTGCACGTAGGTCGAGGTCATAAACACCGGCGGCGTAATCGCTCCGGTCACCGGCTCGGCGGGCTGTCCGGCGTGAATCGCAAGCGTCTCCAGATGCTGTCGGGTAGGGGTCGGGGTCGTGCTCATGGTGGTTTCCTCGGCGCTGGTGGGAAGAACGCTATCACATTCGCGGCCCGAGCTAGCGCGGCGGGGTCTGCGCCAGATAATCCCGCCACGGCAGCACCTGAAGCGACCCCGTCGAGCCCGGCTGCGGCGGCCTGACCCGCGCCAGCATGTGGACCACGGCCCGCGCCAGCTGCAAGTCGGTAAAGAGCGGAATTTCCAGGTCGGTCGCCGCCCGTCGAATCAAGAAGCCGTCGGGGCGACCTTGGCTATCGAAGCTGCGCGGGATGTTGACCACCAGATCGATCGCCCCTTTGCGCAGCAGCCGCAGCACGTCGGAGCTCTCGCCATGCTCGCCTTTGTCGACGACCTGACAGGCAATGCCTTCATCGTGCAGCGTCTCGGCGGTCCCTGGAGTCGCGTAGATCTTGAGCCCGAGCGTTGCCAAGACCCGCGCTTCGTCGACGAGCAGATACTTATCGCCCATTGTACCGAGCGACAGCAGCACACCGCGCGAGGGCCAGCGGAAGCCGGTCGCGAGCAGCGCCTTGGCCAGGGCCTCCTCGACGGTGCTGCCGAAACAACCGACCTCGCCGGTGGCCGCCATCTCGACGCCGAGCAGCGGATCGGCACCCGCCAGCCGTCGGAACGAGAACATCGGCGCCTTCACCAGCACATAGTCGAGGTCGAGCGGATCGCGCAGCGGCGGCAGCTCGACCGGCTCGCCGAGCATCGCCCGCGTCGCCGTCGCAATGAAGTCCACCCCCAGGCCCTTGGAGACCAGCGGAAAGCTTCGCGAAGCGCGCAGATTGCACTCGATGACCTTGACCTCGTCGTCGCGCGCCAAAAGCTGGATGTTGATCGGCCCGGTCACTTGCAGCGCCCGCGTCAGCGCCCGGCCAATCCGCCGCACCTTGCGCACCATCTCGACGGTCAGATCCTGCGGCGGCAGCATCATCGTCGCGTCGCCCGAGTGAACGCCGGCGTCCTCAATGTGCTCACAGATCGCCCACAGCACGATCTCGCCACGGTCGGCGACGGCATCTAGCTCAATCTCGCGGGCGTGACGCTCGTACTTGCTGACCACCACCGGATGCTCGGGCGTGACCAGCGTGGCCCCGTCGAGATACAGCCGCAGCTCCGGCGAGCTGTGCGCCACCCGCATCGCCGCCCCCGACAGCACGTACGACGGACGCACCAACACCGGATAGCCGCCAATCGCCCCCACCGCCGTATCGAGGTCGTCGATCTGCGCCGCCTCGGTCCAGCGCGGCTGATCGATGTGGAGCCGATCGCACAGCGACGAAAACTTGGCGCGATCCTCGGCGCAGTCGATCGACTCCGGCGAGGTCCCGAGCAGCCGAATTCCCGCCCGATGCAGCGGCAGCGCCAGCCGATTGGGCGTCTGTCCACCCATCGCGAGCAGCACCCCGACGTAGCCGCCACCCGCCGCCGACTCGAAATCCCACAGCTCGCGCACCGTCTCCAGCGAGACCTCGTCGAAGATCAGGCGGTCGCACAGGTCGTAGTCGGTGCTGACCGTCTCGGGATTGCAGTTGAGCAGCGCCACTTCATACCCGAGCGCACGCGCCGCCGCTGCCGCCCCCACGCAGCTCCAGTCGAACTCCACCGACGAGCCGATCCGATAACAGCCCGAGCCGAGGAGGAGCAGCTTCTTGTTTTCCGACGGCGCCACGTCGTGCGCATCGGCGTGATAGGTCAGATACAGATAGTTGGTCTGGGCCGGATATTCCGCCGCGAGGGTGTCGATCTGGCGCAGCTTCGGCGAGATTCCGAGCTGTCGCCTGCGCGCTCGCACCGCCTCGCTGGTCTGGCCCGGCCCGCTCTGCTTGGCAATCTGGGCGTCGGAAAAGCCCGCTTGTTTGCAGCGTCGCAGCGTCGGCTCGTCGAGACTCTCGACCGCTTGACCGGTCAGCGCCAGCCGCAGTGTGTGCAGCTCATACAGCTCGTGGAGGAAGAAGCGATCGATCGCGGTCGCTTTGGCCACTTCCTCGACGGAAAAGCCCAGGGCAAAGGCCCGCGCGATCGCAAAGATGCGGCGCGACGACGGGGGCGAAATCTCGGCCAGCACCGCCTCGCGATTGGTCAGCGGCAGCAGGTTCGGATCGAAGCCATCGGCGCCGACCTCGAGCATCCGCAGGGCTTTTTGCAGCGCCTCGCCGAAGCTGCGACCGATCGCCATGACCTCGCCGACCGACTTCATCTCGGTGCCAATGCGCAGATCCGCGCCGGCAAACTTTTCCAGGTCCCAGCGCGGCACCTTGCACACCACGTAGTCGAGCGCTGGCTCGAAACAAGCGGTCGTGGTACGAGTAATCGCATTGCGCAGCGACGGCAGCGAGTAACCGAGCTGGAGCTTGGCACCGACGTACGCGAGCGGATAACCGGTCGCTTTCGAGGCCAGCGCCGACGAGCGCGACAGCCGAGGATTGACCTCGATGACTCGGAAGCGCGCCGCCCGTGGATCGAGCGCAAACTGAATATTGCACTCACCGACGATGCCGAGGTGTCGAATGGTGGCAATCGCGGCATCGCGCAGCAGCTGATAGTCGGCATCGGAGAGCGTCTGCGACGGCGCCACGACGATTGACTCGCCGGTATGGACGCCCATCGGGTCGAAGTTCTCCATGTTGCAGATGGTGATGCAGTTGTTGTCCGCGTCGCGAAGCAGCTCGTACTCGATCTCTTTCCAGCCGCTCAGACACTCCTCGAGGAGAACCTGCCCGACGCCGGCCAGCGCCCGCTCAATCGCCGGGGCCAGCTCACTTTCCGCCGAGACAATCGCTGAGCCGCGACCACCGAGCGAAAATCCGGCCCGCAGGATCAGCGGATAGCCAAGCTCGGCAGCTACGGCCTGGGCCTCGGAAAGCGAGGTCGCGACCTGACCGCGCGCCACTGGGACATCGATCTCGCGCAGCTTGTCGGCGAACAGCTTGCGATCTTCACAGGCGCGAATCGTCTCGATCGAGGTCCCGAGCACCCGCACACCGTGTTTGGCCAGGACTCCGTCGTCGGCCAGCTTCAGACCACAGTTGAGTGCGCTCTGGCCACCGAAGCCGAGCAAGATGGCGTCGATGTGCTCGCGCGCGATGATCTCCTCGACGAGGCTGGGCTCGACCGGCAGGAAGTAGACCGCGTCGGCGAGCTGCTCCGAGGTCTGCACCGTCGCGATGTTGGGATTGATGAGGACGACCCCGATGCCTTCCTCGCGCAGCGCCTTGCAAGCCTGCGAGCCCGAGTAGTCGAACTCACCGGCCTGCCCAATCTGGAGCGCCCCCGAGCCGAGCACCAGCACCCGCTTCGGCATCACAGGCTTGGCGACGGACAGCACCGCCGCAAGCGACTCAGAACAGGTCGCGGTCATGACGCCCTCCGGCAGACACAGGCGGTGCGCAGGAACTCATCGAACAGAGGCGCGGTGTCACGGGGCCCCGCAGCCGCTTCTGGGTGGAACTGCACCGACGAAAACGGCGCGTCCTTGTGTCGGATGCCCTCGTTGGTGCCGTCGTTCAAGTTGACAAACCACGGCGCGACATCGGCTGGCAGTGACTTGTCATCGACGGCATAGCCATGATTTTGGCTGGTCAGATAGGCCCGCCGCGTCCCGATCTCGAGCACCGGCTGATTGTGCGAGCGATGGCCAAACGGCAGCTTGTAGGTGTCCGCCCCGAGGGTGCGCGCGAGCAGCTGGTGGCCCAGGCAGATGCCAAACGTCGGCAGCCGCCGCGCCAGCACCTGCCGCAGCCTCTCGATGAGCGGCCCCTGATCGCGCGGATCGCCCGGCCCATTGGTCAAGAGCACTCCGTCGACGGTCGGCAGGTAACGCTCCCACTCGCTGCTCGCACCGGCTCGCACCACCTTGGCGCCACGGACCAGCAGCGAGCGCACGATCGACTCTTTGGCGCCGGTATCGATCACCAGAATCGTCGGCCCCGCGCCCGGAATCTCGACGATCGAGTGCGGATCGACCAGGCTGACCGCGTCGCGCATCGCAATTCCCGGCGCCTCGGCAAGGCCCCACTGTGGGTCGGTCCCCTCGTCGAGCAGCGCGCCCTGCATGGTGCCGTGACTGCGCAGCTTCTGGACCAGCGAGCGCGTATCAATCCCCGCCACCGCCGGCACGCCCTCTGCCATAAGCCACGCCCCGAGGCTGCGCACCGCCGCATGATGGCTGTAGGTCGGCGAGTAGCGACTGACGACGAGTCCCTGGACCTGGATGCGCGGCGACTCCCAGCCGTCCGCCGGCACGCCGTAGTTGCCAATCAGCGGATAGGTCAGCACGAGGATTTGGCCGCGATACGACGGATCGGTCAGCGCCTCGACGTAGCCGACCATGCCGGTGTGAAAGACCACCTCGCCACGGGCCTCCGTCGGGGCGCCAAACGACTGACCCGCAAGCGATGCTCCGTCTGCCAGACACAACTTCATGCGCCCGCTCCATTCATGCATTTATGCATCTTACAATCGTCCACAGGTAGCCTCAATGGCGGCCAGGGTGAATCATTTGACGCGCCAAGTCAAAGCAAATATCGGTCAAACACCTGGCAAATCTTCGAGGAAATTCAAGCGAACCCGGTCCAGAAAATCCGATTCGCGGCTGCAAAATAGTTCTTGTGCGTCAAAATCTCTTAGTGCATCTATATGCATTATGCAAAACAAACTCGGCCCGTTGGCGCTCGCCTTTTCGGGCGGACTCGACACTTCATACTGTGTTCCGAAGCTCGCTGAAGCGGGCTGGGCGGTCCACACCGTCTTCGTCGACACCGGTGGGACCAGCGCCGAGCAGCGCGCCACGATTGCCAAGCAGGCCGCCGCCGTCGGAGCCGCTTCGCACCACGAGATCGACGCCCGCGAGCTGGTGTTCGACCGCTTCGTGCGCTACCTCATCTTCGGCAACGTGCTGCGCGGCGAGGTCTATCCGCTGTCGGTGGCTGCCGAGCGCACCCAGCAAGCCATCTCGGTGATTGAGGTCGCCAAGCAGCTAGGCGCCAAGGCGGTCGCGCACGGCTCGACGGGAGCAGGCAACGACCAGATTCGCTTTGACGTGGCGCTGCGGGTGCTGGCGCCGGAGCTGCAAGTGGTGACGCCGATTCGCGATGGCGGCGTCAAGCGCGAGGAGTCGCTGGCTTATCTGCGTGAGCGCGGCCTGCCGGTTCCCGAGCGAGCGACGGCGTATTCGGTCAATCGCGGCCTGTGGGGCACAACCTGGGGCGGCGGCTGGACCCATGACTCGTGGGCAAGTCCGCCGAGTGAGCTGCTCGATCCACCGAATCCGACGCTGCCGGCCCGCGATGTGGTGATTGGTTGGCACAAGGGCGTGCCGGTCTCTCTCGACGGCAAGACGCTGTCGGGGGCGCAGCTGGTCGACGCGCTCGGGGAGCTGTGCGAGCAGTACGGAATTGGCCGCAACATCCACGTCGGTGAGACCGTGCTCGGCATCAAGGGTCGGGTCGGCTTCGAGGCGGGCGCGGCGCTGACGCTGATTGCCGCCCACCGCGAGCTGGAAAAGCTGGTGCAGACCAAGTGGCAGGGTTTTTGGAAGGACCACCTGGCGCGCTTCTATGGTGACCGGCTGCACGAGGGCCAGTACTTCGATCCGGCGCTGCGCGACATCGAGGCGCTGCTCGACAGCAGCCAGCAGCGAGTGAGCGGTGAGACCCGACTGCGGCTGGCTCCGGGGCGGTTTCAGGTCACCGGGGCCCGCAGTCCGGCGTCGCTGCTCGACCGCGCGGTGGCGACCTATGGCGAAGAAAACCTGCTGTGGTCCGGCGAAGAGGCCCGTGGCTTTGCCCGCGTCTCGGCGGTGGCACCGCTTTTGGCAGCACGGGCGCTCAGGCGCGCCGAAGCCCTGGCCGACTCGGCCTCCAAGGACAGCCAATGATGGTTACCACTCGGGTGCGGCTCGACCGCATCGCTTCGTCGACGCGCAACGCCCACCTCGGGCGCGATGTCATCGTCTGCGACCAGATCAATCCCTCGGAAGGCTATGTGCTGGCCGTGCGTATCCTCGAGGACAAGTCCACCTACAACACCGTCGAGGATCTGACGGGACGGATGGTGCCGCTGCGGGCGGGTGATGTCCTCGCCGGTACGCTCGGCAATCGGCGCGCCCTGCACGGCTACGCGGGCGAAGTTCCGTCGCACATTGCCGTCGGTGACACCCTGCATGTCTTAAACCTCGGCGGCGTCCTCGGGCGCTGCACCTCGGCCAGTCCCGACCTAGGCCCGCCGTTTAAGGCCGAAGTCCTCGGCGCCATCCTGAGCTTTCCCGAGCTGTCGGACCGCGTCGGCAAGCCGGCCCACATCCGCCAGGGTGCCGTGCCGACCGCCGAGGTCCTGCGCAGCACCGTGCCGATCATCTACATCGCTGGCACCTGCATGAACACCGGCAAGACCTACGCCGCCACCGAGCTGGTCCGTGGGCTTTCTCGCAGCGGTCTGCGCGTCGCCGCCTGCAAGCTGACCGGCGTGTCGCTGATGCGCGATACCTTGCAGATGCTCGACGCGGGAGCCATCACTGCACTCGCTTTTTCCGACAGCGGCCTGGCCTCGACGCGAGCCGGCGTCACCACCAGCACCGCCAAGGGCATCATGAACCGCCTCGCGGAGTCCAAGCCCGATGTCGTTATCGCCGAGCTGGGCGACGGCATCCTCGGAGAATACGGCGTCCAAGACATCCTGGCCGACCCGGCGCTACGGGGAGCGGCGGCGGCGTGGGTGGTGGCAGCCCCGGACCCGGTCGGCTGCTGGGGTGCAATCGAGATCCTGCGGCGTGACTACGGCATCGCTGCGACGGTACTGACCGGTCCGTCCACCGACAACGAGGTCGGCCTCGACTACATCCGCTCGAACTTGCAGGTGCCGGCTCACAATGCCCGTCGGGATGCCGCGGGACTGGTCGCGGTGGTGCGCAAAGCCGTCGACGCTGCGCGCAAGAAGACCCCGGTCCGGTCGCTCCAGCTGTCCGAGGTTTCGCCGTGACGAGGCCGCTCGCGGTATTGGTGGCGGGCGCCGGAGGTTACGTCGGTGGCGAGCTGCTCCGACTGCTCTATCAGCACCCTTGGGTCGGACAGGTGACGGCGCACAGCCGCAGCCAGGACCAGAAGGCGATTGCCGAGGTGCATCCGACGCTGGCCCCGCTCACCCAGGCCTGCTTTGCCGGCGGTGAGCTTATGGAGCTGCTTGGTGAGCACGATGTCCTGATGATGGCACTGGAGCACGGCGAGTCGGCCCGGCTCGTCGGACCACTGCTCGCGAAGCAACCCCGGCTGCTGGTCGATCTGGCGGCTGACTTTCGGGTCGCGGACGCCGCCCTCTACGCCAAGTTCTACGGACCGCATCCCGCGCCAGAGCTGTTGTCACGCTTCCGTTATGGTCTGTGCGACGTCGCGGGTGAGTCCCTGCGCGGTGCCTCGGCGATTGCTGCGCCGGGCTGTTTTGCGACGGCGGCCCAGCTGGCGCTCTATCCGCTGCGCGAGCTGCTCTTTGGCACGAAACCCACGCTGTTTGCGGTGACCGGCTCGAGCGGCGCTGGTGCCAAACCACGTGACACCACCCATCACCCGACGCGCGCCCACAACCTGTTTGCCTATTCGCCGTTTTCGCATCGTCACGAGGCCGAGATCCTCCACAGCCTGCGCGCCTGGACGGACCGGGACACTGCGACGGCGCGACTCATCACCCACTCGGGACCGATGGTGCGCGGCATCTATTTGACCTTGCACGCCACCGTCGCTCAGCCGCTGCCGGCAGGCACCGTCGAGCAAGCCTTTGCGACGGCCTATGCGACGCGGCCCCTTGTGCGACTGCTCAAAAAACCGCCCGAGCTGACCCACGCCGTCGGCAGCAGCTACGCACTCGCCCACGCCTGCCAGAGCGACGACGGAAGAGAGATCCAAGTAACGATGGCCATCGACAACCTGTTAAAAGGCGCCGCCGGACAAGCGGTGCAAGCCATGAACCTGGCGCTCGGCCTGCCCGAGACCGCCGGCCTGACGATGGTGGGGGCGTTTCCATGCTGACCCAAGCCAGCTCCTCGGCGCTTTTGCCGGTCTATGCCCAGCTGCCGGTCCGTCCGGTGCGCGGCGAAGGCTCGTGGCTTGTCGACGACAGTGGCCAGCGCTGGCTCGATGCCTATGGCGGTCATGCGGTGGCAGCGACGGGACACTGTCATCCCAAGGTGGTCGCCGCGATCCGCGCTCAGGCCGAGTCGCTGCTGTTTTACTCGACGATCCTGCCGCTGCCGGTCCGTGAGCAGCTGGCCAGCGCGCTCGTCGCCCACTGCCCGCCATCGTTGCGCAAGGTCTTTTTCGTCAACTCCGGTGCCGAGGCCAACGAGAACGCGCTGCACTTGGCGCGCAAGGTCACCGGACGGCAGCTGTTCGTGTCGATCGAGGGTGGCTGGCATGGCCGGACGGCTGCCACGCTGGCCGTGACCGACGGCGAAAAGTACATGGCGGGAGCACGCCGCGCCGGCCTGCCGCTGTCGGTCAAGGTGCCGTGGAACGATCCAGCGGCGCTGCTGTCGACGGTAAATGACTCGATTGCCGGCGTCATTGTGGAGCCCGTGCAAGGACTGACCGGGGCGCGCGATCTGCCGGTTGAGCTATTGCAAGCGGCGCGCGCAGCCTGTGATCGCCACGGGGCGCTGCTGATCTTCGACGAGGTGCAGTGCGGCGTCGGGCGCTGTGGGGCCTTTACCGCCGCCGAGTCGTTCGGGGTGGTGCCTGACCTGCTGACGCTCGCCAAGGGGCTGGCCTCGGGGCTGCCGATCTCGGCCCTGATCACCAGCGACGCCGTGGCCAGCCACATCAAGCAGGGCGACCTCGGCAGCACCTTTGGCGGCGGGCCCGTGCCCTGTGCGGCGGCCCTCGCGACGCTGGCCGTGATCGATGAAGAGAAGCTGATCGACAACGCCATCACCGTCGGGAATTTCCTGCGTCAGGGCGCACTCACACTCGGTCCAAGCAAGGTCGTGGCCACCCAAGGTCGCGGGCTTTTGCTCGGGCTGCGCCTGCCGCGACCAGCGGTCGAGGTGCAGACGGCGCTGCTCGGTCACCACATCATCGTCGGGACCTCGTCGGACCCGAGTGTGCTCCGGCTGATGCCACCGCTGTCCTTTTCGCGCCACGAAGCCGAGCTGGTGCTGAGCGCGCTCGCAGAGGTGCTGTGATGACCACCAGCCCTGCGACTCAGCCGTCCGTCGGCAAGAGAAACTTTTTGGACACCACCGACCTCTCCCCAGCGGAGCTAAACCGACTGCTCGATCTGGCGGCTCGCCTCAAGCGCGGCGAGGTCCAGCACAAGGACGCCCTCGCCCAAAAGGTGCTGGCGATGGTCTTTCTCGACCCCAGCCTGCGCACCCGCACCAGCTTCGAGGTCGCCATGTTCCTCCACGGCGGTCACGCGGTGGTCCTGGAGCCGGGCCGCACCAGCTGGGCCTGGGAGACCCGCAAAAACGTCGTCATGGACGGCACCACCGTCGAGCACATCGCCGAAGCGGCGCGCGTCCTCGGGCGCTATGCCGATGCGGTCGCGCTACGTGCCTTCCCACGCGGCGGCACCTGGACCGAGGAGCGCGAGGACCGAATCGTCCGCGACTTTGCCGAATATTGCGAAAAGCCGGTCCTCAACCTGGAGTCGGTGCGCCGCCATCCCTGCCAGGGCATGGCCGACGCGCTGACCCTGCGCGAGCGCTTGGCCTCGCCGCAGGGCCGTCGCTGTGTGCTGATGTGGTCCTATCATCCCAAGCCGCTGCCAACCGCCGTTCCGGTCAGTGCCGCGCTCGCCGCCGTCAGCCAAGGAATGAACCTGACCATCGCCCACCCACCGGGTTATGAGCTAGATCCCGACGACCTGACGGCAGTTCAGAGCGTCGCCAGCCAGACCGGCGGCAGCGTCACCCACAGCCACCAGCTCGACGAATCCCTCGACGGAGCCGACGTGGTCTACGTCAAGTCGTGGGGCGCGCTCAGCCACTTTGGTCGCCCCGCCGAGGAAGCCCAGCTCCGCGCTGGTTGCCAAGACTGGCGAATGACCGAGGCCCGCAGCAACCGACTCCGCGACGGCGGCTTTGTCATGCACTGCCTGCCGGTGCGCCGCAACATCGAGATCGACGACGCCGTGCTCGATGGGCCGCGCTCGGCAGTGGTCGACGAGGCCGAAAACCGACTCCACGTTCAGCGCGCGCTCTTGCTCGACCTCGTCGGCAACCTGGCGCTTTAGCCGAAAACCAGAAAGGACTTTCCAGTGTCATTCGAGCCAGCCAAAGGCATTGCGGGCCTCAAGGGAGCGCTCCGCTACGTGCGCGCCTACCGCGACCAAATCTTCGTCATCAAGCTCGGCGGTGAGGTGCTACAGCAAGCCGAAGCGCTCGCCAGCGTCGCCGCCCAAATCTCGCTGCTGTCGTCGCTGGGCGTGCGTCTGGTGATTGTTCACGGCGGCGGTCCCCAGGCCAGTGCGCTGTCGCGACAGCTCGGCAGCGAGCCCAAGATCATCGCCGGACGGCGGATTACCAACGATACAGCTCTGTCGGCCGTGGTGATGGCGGTGGCCGGCCAGCTCAACGTCTCGGTGCTGTCGGCGCTGCGGGCGCATCACGTTCGCGCGGTCGGTCTGTCCGGGGTAGATGCCGAGCTGGTCTCGGCCCACAAGCGCCCCCCGGTTGAGGTCGTCGACGACAGCGGTCAGTCGCAGCTGGTCGACTTCGGCCACGTCGGTGACATCGAGCGCGTCGACCCGCGGGTGCTGGAAACGCTGCTCCAGTCGGACTATGTGCCGGTGGTGTCCTGCCTGGCCAGCGACGGGCAAGGCAGTGTCTACAACGTCAACGCCGACACCCTCGCCGAGAGCCTAGCGGTGGCGCTGCGGGCGCAGAAGCTGATCTTTTTGACCAGCTCCCCGGGCGTGCTGCGCGATCGCAACGATCCGTCGACGCTGGTGACGTTTGCCGACCCCGATGATCTGACCAGCCTGCTGTCGAGCGGCGCGATTGCCGGCGGCATGCGGCCCAAGGTCGAAGCCTGCATCCGCGCAGCGACTGGTGGCGTCGAGCGCACCCACATCATCGACGGGGCTGCACCCGACTCGCTACTGTTCGAGGTCTTCACCGGCGCCGGCTGCGGAACCATGATCGTCGGACGCAAAGAGAAAGCGACCTATCTGGGAGTCGATCTTGCCGCACTCCTTGGCTAGCTCGTATGGCAGCGATCTCGATGAGGTCGCACTGCTCGCCGACTTGGTGCGCACGCCGTCGGTGTCGGGAGACGAAGCCGCGGTCGCCGCGCTGGTCGAGCAGGTGGCGACACAATATGGCCTTGCGGTCTGTCGCGACGACACCATGGTCGCCATCGAGCTAGCGAGTGGTCGGCCCGGCAGAAGCCTCGCGCTGGTCTCACACCTCGACACCGTTCCCGTCGGGCAGGGCTGGACCAAACAGCCGTTTGAGCCGCTTATCGAGGACGGCAAGCTGTGGGGACGGGGCGCAAATGACGCCAAGGCCAGCGTTGCGGCCATGATCGGGGCGGCACTCGATGTCCTGCGCGCCGGTGGTCCCGAGAGTGGTCGCCTGCTGGTGGTGCTCGGTTATTGCGAAGAGACCCGCGATACCACGATGCCGCGCGTGGTCCCCAAGCTCGGCCCGCTCGACGCTGCGGTGGTCGGTGAGCCGACGGCGCTCGACCTGGCGGTGGCGCAGCGCGGCCTGATGATGGTGGACCTCGTCGCCGAAGGAGATCAGTGCCACGCGGCCTATGCGGCGGAACGCGCTGCCTGCTCGTCGGTGATGACCTTGGCCGCCGATCTGCTCAAGCTGCCGTCGCTGCTGCTCGATCGCCCGCACCCGCTGCTCGGACAGCCGACGATCACGCCGACCATGCTCGAAGCTGGAGTCGCCCGCAACGTGACGCCGCCCGTCGCCAAGGCCGTGCTCGATCTGCGCACCACGCCGACCTGGGATCACACCGAGCTGGGCTCGCACCTTCAGTCGCGGCTGCACAGCAAGGTTGTGGTCACTTCGTCGCGGCTCCAGCCGTGTGAGACGCCGCCGGACTCCGCGCTGCTCGCCTGTGCCCTCGCCCTAAACCCCGCCGCCCATCGCTACGGCAGTCCGACCTGTTCCGATTGGGTGTTTCTCCGCCACCTCGACGCCATCAAGTGCGGGCCGGGCCAAAGCCGCGTCTCGCACACCGCCGACGAGTGGGTCGCCATCGAGCAGGTCCGCGCCGCCCGTCGCTTCTACGCTGCGCTCGTCCGTCGCTATCTCCGACAACCAGTACCCGTGGAGCCGTCATGAGCGCTGCCCCTTCGCCCACCACGCTGTGGTCCCCGTCTGTGCCCCCCGATGCCCGCGCCTTGGCGTACACGATCGGCGACGATCCGCACTGGGACTCGCAGCTGATCCTCTGGGACATCTTCGGGAGCCTGGGCCACATCGCCGGTCTGCACAGCGCCGGCATCCTGTCCACCGACGACCACGCCCATCTGCACAGCCAGCTCGTCAGCGCCCTTTCGGCAGCCCAGCGTGGCGAGCTGACCATCGCCCGCGAGCACGAAGATGTCCATACTGCCGTCGAGCTGTGGCTGTCGGCGCGCGATCCCGAGCTAGGCGCCCGGCTGCACACGGGCCGCTCGCGCAACGACCAAGTGGCCTGTGATCTGCGGCTGTTCATGAAGGATGCGCTGCTCTTGCTGCTCGACCTGGGCTGCCAGCTGGCCTCGGTGCTGCTCGACTTCGCGTCCCGTCACCGCTTGGTGCTGTGGCCCGGCTTTACCCATCAGCGGCGCGCGATGCCGTCGTCGCTGGGCTTGTGGACGGGGGCCTTTGCCGAGGGACTCCTCGACACCCTGGAGAGTGGACCGGCGCTGCTGGCCCAGATCGACCGCTCGCCGCTCGGCAGTGCCGCGGGCTATGGCGTGCCGCTGCCCCTCGATCGCGAGACCACCGCCCGCGCCCTGGGATTTGCCGAGGTGGTGCAGACGGTGACGGCGGTTCAGAACGGTCGCGGCAAGCTCGAGAGCGCGCTCGTGTTTTTCTGCACCCAGCTCGCCCATGAGCTGTCGCGCCTCGCCAGCGATGTCTGCCTGTACTCGGCGGAGGAGTTCGGCTTTCTGATCTTGCCCGCCGATTTGGCGACCGGCTCGAGCCTGATGCCGCACAAGCGCAACCCCGATGTGTTCGAGCTGACCCGCGCCCGCGCCGCCGCCCTCGACGGAGATCTCGCCCAGCTGCGCTTTGTCGGCAGCAAGCTGACCTCGGGCTATCACCGCGACTTTCAGCTCCTCAAGGAACCGTTGTTTCGGGGCGTGCAGCGAACCGTCGAGATACTCGACATCATGGCCCTCGCGATGCCCAAGCTAGCGGTCGACAAGGAACGCTGCTGGGCCGCAATCAGCGGAAACCTGCTGGTCACCGACGAAGTCATCCATCGCGTCGAGTCCGGCGAGCCCTTCCGAAGCGCCTATCGCTCCGTCGCTGCCGAGCTGAAGCAAGGCACCCTCGTCACGCCGCCGCCGAGCCCCAAGGACCTGATCCGTCGCCGTCGCTCCACTGGCGGAATCGGCAACCTCGGACTGCCCAAGCTGCGCGCCCGGCTCCGTCGCTGTCAGCGGACCACCGCGCAAGCCCGCGGCCACTTTCGCGAAGCGCTCCAGCGACTGCAATCGCCGCCGCATGACGAGGATGCCCCGTCTCCAAGTTCAAGTGAGGAGCGCCGATGAACAGCCGCCGCGCACTCCGCCTCCGCAAGCTGCTGGCCCTGGTCACCGCCCGCGAGCTACGCACCCAAGAGGAAGTCTGCGAGGCGCTCATCGCCGAGGGCTGGCAGGTCACGCAGTCGTCGGTGAGCCGCGACATCGCCGCACTCCGCCTCAGCAAAGAGGGCGGCATCTACGTCCGTCCCGCCCAGCGCACCGTGCCAGCCGGCGGTCACTCGCTCACCACCGTGCTCAGCGAGTCCATCCTCAACTCCGCGCCCGCCGGTGATGCACTGATCGTGCTGCACACCCCGCCCGGTGAGGCCAGCCGCGTCGGTGCCGCCATCGACCGCCTCGCCTATTCCGAGGTCGTCGGCACCATCGCCGGCGACGACACGGTCTTTGTGGCCGTCCGCGACAGCGCCGCCCAAAAGCGGTTCCTCTCGGTCCTCCGCAAGCTCAGCGATGATGAGAGCGAAGTCTAAGCCGCCTGCTTGCACCACCTAGCCAGCGCGCCCACTTCTCTCTACACTGCGCCGCATGTCTTCGGCACCCTCTCCCGCTGCGAGCGAGCCCAAAGCCTCCTCGACGGGCGCCAAGAGCAAGAAGCTCGACCGCGTCCGCAACATCGGAATCATCGCCCACATCGACGCTGGCAAGACCACTGTCTCCGAGCGCTTTCTGTTTTTCTCGGGCCGCATCCACAAGGTCGGCGATGTCGACGACGGCAACACCCAGATGGACTGGATGCCCGAGGAGCGCAAGCGCGGCATCACCATCACCGCCGCCGCGACCTCCTTCACCTGGCGCAACCATGATGTCCACCTCATCGATACCCCCGGCCACGTCGACTTCACCATCGAGGTCGAGCGCTCGCTGCGCGTTCTCGACGGGGCCGTAGTCGTCATGTCCGCCGTCGATGGCGTCGAGCCGCAGACCGAGACGGTGTGGCACCAGGCCGACAAGTTCCACGTCCCGCGCATGGTCTTTGTCAACAAGATGGACCGCGTCGGTGCCAACTTCGAGAGCGTCGTCGAGGATGTCCGCAAGACGCTAGCCTCCTACCCGATTCCGATTCAGGAGCCGATCGGCGCCGAGGACACCTTCCAGGGCGCCTACGACCTGATCGAGCAGAAGCGCGTCACCTACACCGGCGACGAAGACGACCCGCCCGAGGTAAGCGATCCGACCGAGGAAGACCTGGCGATCATCGGCCCGGCCCGCGACAAGCTGATCGAGCGCGTCGGTGAGGTTGACGATGCGATTGCCGAGCTGTTCCTCGCCGGTGAGCCGGTCGATGCGCCGACGCTGCGAGCGGCGATTCGCCGGGTGACGCTGGCCCGCAAGGGTGTGCCGGTGCTGTGCGGATCGGCGCTTCGCAACCGTGGAATCCAGCCGCTGCTCGACTGCGTGGTCGACTTTTTGCCAGCCCCGACCGAAGTGCCGCCGATCGTGGGCATAAACCCGCGCACCGGTGAGCAAGAGAGCCGGCCCTCCGACGACAAAGCGCCCCTGTGTGCCCTGGCTTTCAAGATCTTCATGCTCGAGGGCCGCAAGGCGGTGTACCTGCGCATCTACTCGGGCATCCTCAAGGCCGGCGACGACGTCTTCAACCCGCGCCTCGGACCGCCCGCCAAAGAAGGCAAAGAGTGGAAAAAGGCCGAGGCCAAAGAGCAAAAGCCACTCGGTCGCGTCGAGAAGATCAGCCGCCTGTTCAGCGTCCACGCCGCCAGCCGAGACAAGATTGAGCAAGCCGGGGCCGGCAGCATCGTGCTCGCCGTCGGACTCAAAGACACCGCCACCGGCGACACCCTCTGCGATCCGCGCGCCCAGATCGTGCTTGAGCCGATCGATACCTATCAGCCGGTGATCTCTCAGGCCGTCGAAGCCGCGACCAGCGCCGACGCCGAGAAGATGCAGGCGGCGCTCCAGAAGATTGCCGACGAGGACCCGACCTTCCATGTCCGCGATGACGCCGAGACCGGCCAGACGCTGATCTCGGGCATGGGCGAGCTGCACCTGGAGATTGCCCGCGACCGCCTCGAGCGCGAATACAACGTCGTGGCGCGAACCGGTCGCCCGCAGGTCGTCTACCACGAGACTGTCCTTGGCACCGGCGAGGCCGAGCATCACTTCGAGCGCATGGCCGACGATGAGCAGCTGTTTGGTCGCGCCACCGTCCGCGTCTCGCCCCGGGCGCGTGGGGCGGGGCTGCTCGTGCGCAGTGAAGTGCCGCCGCCGTCGCCCGATTGGATTCCGGCGCTCCAGCGCGCCCTCCCCGGCTGTGTCGAAGCGGCCCTCAGCGGCATTCGCGAGGCCATGGGCTCGGGACCAAAGGGCAACAAGCTGGTCGACATCGAAGCCGTGCTCACCTCCGTCGAGCCCAAGCTGGATGTGGCGTCCGACGTTGGCTGGCGGATTGCCGGCTCGCGGGCGCTCATCAAGGCCTGTGAGGCTGCGAGTACCGCGCTGCTCGAGCCGATCATGCACCTCGAGGTGGTGGTTCCCGATGAGTTTGTCGGCGATGTGCTCGGTGACTTAAACCAGCGGCGGGCCCAGATTCACGACGTCGGCATGCGTGGCCACCGTCGCTGTGTGATTGCCGAGCTGCCGCTGCGCTCGCTGTTCGGTTACTCGACGGCGGTGCGCTCCGCGACGCAGGGTCGGGCTGACTTTGTGATGACCTTCTCGAAGTACGACACCTGGTCGTAGCCGCGCCGCCTGGCGCAGCTACGCGCTGCCGAGAAGAAAATAGGTCGCCAGCAGTCCCTTGCCCTTGATGGGAATCTCGCCGCGATGCTCGAAACGGTAGCGCCCGCGGAGCAGCTCGTAGGTCACCGCAGCGACTTGAATGCGCCCCGGCTCGCCCGACGACTCCATCCGGCTGGCGACGTTGACAGTATCCCCCCACAAGTCATAGATGAACTTGCGCACGCCAATCACCCCGGCGACGACCGGACCGGTGGCCATGCCGATGCGCAGCGACAGCGGCTGCTGACCGGGAAACGCAAACTGCGAGATCGACGCCTGCATCGCCAGCGCCATCTCGGCCATCGCGGCGGCGTGATCGGGCCGCGCCACCGGAACTCCCCCGACGACCATATAGGCATCGCCGATGGTCTTGATCTTCTCCAGGCCCAAACGCTCGGCGATGGCGTCGAACGAGGTAAAGATCTGGTTGAGCGTCTCGACGACCGCCGCCGGGGGCAGAGACGACGCCGCCGCCGTGAAGCCGACGATGTCCGCAAACAGCACCGTCGCCGACTCAAAGCGATGCGAGATGCTGCCGCTCGAGCGCTTCAGCTCCTCGAGAATGGGCCGTGGCAGGATGTTCAGCAGGATCTGCTCGGAGCACTCTTTCTCGACCCGCAGCGCTTCCTCGGCCAGGTGGCGGGTGGTGACGTCGCGCACCACCATCAGCACCTCGTCGGGCCCGCTCGGCACGACCCGCGCTTCATAAAAACCAGGCCGGCCCGCAATCTGGAGCTGATAGCCGAAGGTCTGCGTCGAGGCACTGGCCAGCGAGTCTGCCGTCGCCCGCTCGTAGGCCGCCGCGATCTCGGGCGGCAGCACCTCGCGCACCGTCTTACCAATCCGCTCGCTGCGGCTCACCAGCACCGGAATGTCCTTGGCGCCAACGAAGTCCAGATACGTGCCGTCGCGATGCAGTCGAATGATCAGGTCTGGAACCGCCGCGACCAGCGCCGACAGCCGCTGCGCGTCGCCGACCACGACCGCCCGCTCCGCAACCAGCCGATCGATCTGCGCTTGCAGGGCCTGCTCCCTGGTTGCCTGCGAATCGTCGCCCATAAGGTCATGGTACGAGCCTGCGCAAAACCAGGGGACCAAAAAGAAAAAAGGCCGGACCCGACCTGGGACCAGCCTTTTGATTGGAGCGGGAGAAGGGATTTGAACCCTCGACGTCCACCTTGGCAAGGTGGCACTCTACCACTGAGTTACTCCCGCGTGAGACGGAAGGCAGTCTATCGTCCCCGCGATCCAAGTCAACAGATAATTTAGAAAAATTTTGCGCCGCCGAGCTGGCTGGCTGGGCGAACGCGTTCGGCTCGCCTCGGCGCTCATCCGGCTTGGCAAAGGACCGAGGATGGGAATAACCTACGGAGCACATGGCTCAAGACCTGACCGCAATCCTTGTGCCGCAGCCACCGCGCGGCCTCAATCCCGATACGATCGTCAACATCGTTGCCCAGAATGTGCCCCCGACGGCGTGGGTGCGTCTGTCGCCGCTTGAGAAGCTGGAAATCCAGCAGCTCGAGGTCATGGATGGACAGACGGGTCTGCCGGCGGTGTCGCCTGCGCTGCTCGTCGCGCTGTCGCAGAACGGCGGCAAGGCGATGTTTGTACACGTCAACCACCAGGGCAAGCAGTCGCTGCTCCACGCTTTCGAGGACGGCATCGAGGTCGCTAGCTATACCGGCGAGCCCGGCGAGGGCTTCGAGGCAGAGTTTCAGAAGCTGGTCGGTCACTCGATCGACGATGTGGTCGCAACCGACGACGGCACCCGCATTGGCTTCGGCCAGGCTGCCACCCGCACCGCCGCCCTGGTTCGCGGTCGCTTGCTGATGGTGCCGCCGGGAACGCCGACCGGACTCGGTTCGTTTGTGTTCCACGATCGCGGCTTTGACACTCCCTCGAACTTGATTGTCACCGGCAGCGACGACGAGACAGCCGATACCACCCGCGCGGCGCTGTTCGCGTTCGATGGCAACCTGATTCACCAGGCCTTCAACCAGGTTCCGGGCGCTCAGCTCGGTCAGGTGCTCAGCAACGCGCCGCAGGATGTCCTCGGGCCGCTGATGGAGCTGCGTGAGCCGACGGCCAAAGCGCTGTCGCAGCACCAGCTCCCGCTCGGCCAAGCCAAAGACCATCCGGCCTGGCACACCCATACGTTCGAGCTGCTCGCGCTGTCGCACGCGGGCGTGTTTGCCGGCGGGGACACGCTCAAGTTCCTCGACTCGAAGCTGCTGGCGATCCTGGCGATTGGTGATGCGACGCCGATCATCGATGCCGACGACGCCGAAGAACTCGAAGAGATGCCGAGCGTGCTCGATGCGATGATCGATGTGCTGCCGTGTCCGAAGCCGCCGGGTGGCTACGGGCCGCTGTTCGAGAACATCGGTCCCGAGGAGATCGGCGCGCTGGTGCCGTGGGCCAAGCCGGGTCAGGCCTACGACGGTGCGGTGTTCTTGCTCAAGCCCGACCGGCTGCTCGAGCTGGCGCGCAGCTTCGACGCCAATCGGCTCGGCCAGCGCCTCGAGCGCTTCTGCCGCGCGCTCTACAGCGCCAAGGTGGGCGACGAGGTGAACGAAGACGCCTACCTCAAGTGGCGCAGCGACTGGGAGCAAAAGAGCCAACAGGACATCGAGCGCCTGCTCCTCGCCTGGGCCGAGTTCCGCGTCGTGCTCGAGATCGCCGCCCAGAACCGCCTCAACGTCGGCCTCGCTGTCTACGGCTGATCGGGCCTTCCCCGCTGCTCGCTCTCTTGCATCCGTCCCCGCAGACTCCACCCCGACAGACCAGCGCTGATAAGCAGCAGCGCCAGCAAGGCGTAGCCGGGCCGATTTTGCTTGGCCGGGCCGGGCAGCCAGTCGAAAAGCCACAGATCGAGGCGAACCCGGCTCCACTCGTCGTGAAGGTCGAGCTTGGCCGACAAAAGCTGCGACCACGGCGCGTCGAGCAGCAGGTCGGGATCGTGGCGCAAGTAATGACGGAGCAGCCAGTAGTGCCCGAGCAGCGGCGAGAACTGCGGAACGAAATAGCCAAACACGTGATGGTCCTCGCTCCAGGTCGGCTGTAGCGCCTGCCGCTGCACCGCCGCCAGCACCCGGCAGTAGTGATCCCAATACAGCGCACTGCCCAGCCCCTGCACCAGCAGCCCGAGCGAGCCCGTCAGGCCAACCAGCAGCAAAAACCGCCGCCGCTGCGTCTGCCATAGCCGCACGAGCAGCGGCACCGCCAAGAGCGACAAGCTGGGAATCAGCGGCACCAGATAGCGCGGCCCAAAGCAGTAGCCACCGTGCCACACTGGATACTTGGCCGAGATCACCGCCACCACCGCCGCCATGGACAGCACGAGCAGCGTCATCCGCCTGTGGGTTCGCCAGGCCTGCGGCAGCCCGAGCACACTCAAGAGCAGCGTCGGCGCAAACCACAGCAGACCTTTACCCGGCGACAGCGTAAGACCAAACAGACCTGCCCCCAGGTTGCCGCCAAACAGACTGAGCTGGCCCGACTGATAGCCGGTGTGCAGCGGGTGCCCGGTCTTCACGTAGTTGTGGGCCGCAAGCAGCAAAAAGCCCGGCAGCGAGCCCAGCAGCGGCCACAGCAGCGCCCGCAGATTCCGCCCCAAACCGACACCGCGCTGGGCGATAAGAAAGCAGCCGAGCGCAATCGGCACCACCGCTCCATAGACCAGCTTGGCGTTCACGAGAAGCCCGACGCACAGGCCGGTCCAGAGCAGGTGGCGCCGCGACGGACGCTCGCTCACGGTCAGCGTCAGCTCGACAAACCAGGTAAGCAGCAAGGTCTGGAGCGCTTCGCCGTACGAGCTGCGCGCATAGACCAAGCACAGCGAAGCAAAGCCGAGCAACAGCGACAGCCCGACCGTCAGCCCCGGCGGAGCCGACAGCCGCCGTAGCAGCCGCGCATACACCGCCACCGCCAAGGCCATCCACAGCGCCGACGACAGATGCGAAGCCAGCGCAAACCACGGCGCCATCGGCATGCCGGGCAAGCGTCGCAGCGCCCGATAGGCCAGATAGCTGGGCACCTGCCCGAGTGCCGTGCCGAGGGTCGCAAAGCCGTACTTCTTGCCGTTGCGCTCCACGAAGAAATATGACGGCGCCGGCAGGTGAATCGACAGCTCGCCGCGGTCGATCATCGCAGCCGTGGTCTGGTACGCGACGTTGGCATCGGCCCACGGCGGCTCCCGCCCACCCACGAGCATAAACAGGCAAAACATGAGCACCGTCAGACGGCCAAACATGCGCGGAGGGTAACACTTTTGATCCGCGACTCGCTTGCGGCATAGTGAGAGTCCATGTCCTCGTCGATCGGCCTCCTGCTCGCGTCAGCTCCGGTGATTGCGCAGTCGTTTTCTCGTCCTCGGATGGGAGTGATACCAGTGGTCGCCATCGCGCTGATGGTGACCTGGCTTGTGCTGCTGCGCTGGGCGCTGCCGGGCTTTGGCCGCAAGCTTCTGCGCGCCTTTGCGCTGGTGACGCTCTTTACGGTGCTGATGATGCTGCCGCGGGTGCTGTGGCGATGGGCGGGCGCGCCGCCGGGCTGGGTGACGACGCTGCATCAGGTCTTCCTTGGGCCGTCGACGGTGGTGCAGGTCGCGGTGCTGGCCGGACTGTTCACCGCGCCGCTGTGGGTACCGCTCGGGCGCCTGGCCAAGCGGCGGCTCCGCCAACAGGACCAGGCTGCCCGGTCCGAAGCCAGCGCGGCGCCGCAGCTACCTTTGCCCAAGGCCGAGACTGCGCTCACCCAGCCGCAGCCCTCGTCGCTGCCCGTGCTGCCACAGATCCTGTCGCGGCGTTCGCTGCTCCAGACCTTGCCGTGGCTTCTGCCCGGTGGCGCGATGGTGGGTGCCAGCTACGGCGTGCTGATTGAGTCGTCTCAGATTGCGCTGCGTCGGATTCGCATTGCGGTTCCCGGTCTGCCCAAGGAGCTGGACGGCTTTCGCATTGGGCAGGTCACCGACATTCACATCTCGCGCTTTCAGACCCAGCTGCGGCACCTTGAGCGCGGCATGGAGCTGCTCGCCCGTGAAAAGCTCGACCTGCTCTGTCCGACCGGCGACCTGTGCGACGAGCCGCGCCTGCACCTCGACACGCTGCGGCTGATCAAGCAGGTACCGACGCGCCTGGGACACATTGCCTGCGCCGGCAACCACGAGCTGTACCTCGCCGAGCCGAGCACGATTCGCCAGGCCTATGAGCGGGCGCAGATTCAGCTGCTCGAAGAAGACTCGGTGCTGGTCGGCGGCGTGCGCCTGGCGGGCATTGGCTTTGCGCACTCGGGCAAGGTCCCACGGCTCGATGAGCGGCTGGTCGGCGGCCAGCTCGATGAAGCGCTCAAGAACCGGCGCCAAGGCGAGCCAACCATCCTGCTCGCCCACCATCCCCACGTCTTCCCCCACGTCGAAGGCCGCAGCATCGCGCTCCAGCTATCGGGGCATACCCACGGCGGCCAGATTGGTCTGCTCGGTAGGTCGCTGCTCGAGCCGGTGTATCCGCTCATCCGCGGCTACTACCAAGCCAAAGACCACTCCTCGCAGCTGTTCGTGTCGGCGGGCCTCGGTCACTGGCTGCCGTTTCGCTTTGGCTGCCCCCCCGAAGTGGTCGTGATTGAACTGCAAGCGGTCTAGCAAACTCCCACCGCGCCCCAAGATTCCGATTCCCTCTAGAAGAGTTGGGCAATAATGCGCGCCGAGTTGCCCAACGCATGAAGCCTGCTTCTGTCCGCTCATCCTCGGAACAGCCAGAGTCGACCCTACCGCCCCTGCCGCCGCCGCCCAGTCCGCTGGCCGCCGCCGTGGCCGAGCTGGTCCAGCCCTTCCGAGACATCGTGCGGGTCAGCAAAGCGCTCTCGCTGGGTACGTTCACGCCGTACTTCATCGACGGGCTCGCGTACCTGGGCATGCTGACGCTCTTGGCGACCTATCTGGCCCAGAACGTGGCGCTCGGCGATGTCTGGGCGGGCCTGCTCACCGGCTTTCTGACCGGCGGTATCACCTTTGCGATGTTCCTGCTCGGCTCGACCAGTGACCGCTGGGGCGTGCGGCGCTCGCTGATTGTATCGATGGCTGTGCTGCTGGTCGGGCGAACCCTGCTGGCGGTCTCCGAGCTGCTGGGTCTGTCGACGGGTCTGTGGCACGGCCTGATGTGGGTGAACGTCGGTGCGATGGTCATCATCATCATCGGCTACGGCGCGTTTCAGCCCGCAACCTATGCCGCCGTCAAGCAGCTATCCGATGTAAAGACCGCGCCGATGAGCTTCGCGCTGCTCTATGCGCTGCAAAACCTCGGCGCTTTTGTCTCGGGTCTTTTGTCGCCGCGCATCCGCCTGGCCAGCAAGGGCCTTTTGCCCCCAAACGGCATCAGCGGCGTCTTCATCTGCTATGCGGTACTGACGGTGGTGGGCCTGATCCTGATGGTGCGCTACCTGCCGCGCAAGCCGCAGCCCGCCGAACCCGAGCTGATTGCCCGTGCGCTCAGCGATGCCAAGCGAGCGGTCACGGAGGAAGACAGCCGCCGCAAGCGCCTCGTCACCTGGCTCAAGGAACACCCGCTCGCCGACCCCAAGTTCAGCTTCTTTATCTTCGTGCTGATTCCCGTGCAGACCTTGTTTGCGCACCAGTGGCTGACGCTGCCGCAGTACATCGAGCGCGCCTTCCGCCCCTGGCCGTGGGTCAGTCAGAACTTCGAGACCTTCTCGAACCTGAACCCGCTGCTGGTGTTTCTGCTGACGCCGCTGCTCACCGCCGCGACGGCGCGTCGGAGTGTCTACGGGATGATGATCCTCGGTACCGCCATCATGGGGCTACCGACGGTGCTGCTCGCGTTTGGACCGAGTCCGACGGCGCTGGTGGCGTTCATGCTGATTGGCTCGGTCGGCGAGTCGCTGTGGCAGCCGCGCTTTTTGCAGTACGCCGCCGACATCGCACCGCCGGGCAAGACCGGGCTGTACATGGGCGTCGCGCAGCTGCCGTGGTTTTTGACCAAGCTGCTGACCAGCCTCTACTCGGGATGGTTTCTGGCCCACTACTGTCCGCAGGATGGCGCGCTGCGCACCGGCACGATGTGGTTTTACTACTGGCTCATCGCCTGCGTCTCGCCGGTTGGTCTGATCCTGGGCCGCTCGTGGGTGGAAAAGTCGCTCGCGGGCAAGGTCCTGGCCAGCTCGACTGCGCAGAGCGACCTGAGCGACCAAGCGAGCCCTTAACGCGAAGTGGCTGTCGGCAAATAAATCGTGAAGGTGCTGCCGCCGCTCGGCTGCGACTCGACGACCATCCGACCGTGATGGCGACCGATGATGCCGTGGGCAATCGCCAGCCCCAGACCGGTGCCGTGCGCGACGTCTTTGGTGGAAAAGAACGGCTCGAACAGCCGCCGCCGCACCTCGTCGCTCATCCCGATGCCGTTGTCCGTGATCTCGAGCAGCAGCTCCTCTGCGACAACCGCACTGCGCAGCCGCAGCGTACTTTGCGGTGCCCCCGGCTCGCGCTGCCGACGCTCGTGGAGGGCAAAGACCGCATTGGCCAGAAGGTTCGTGAGCACCTGCTGAAGCTGCCCGGCATGGCCGCGCGTCGGTGGCAGCGGCGAAAGCTCACGCTCGACCACCACCTCGGACTTGCGCGGGTCTTGGCAGAGCAGCCACGCCTCTTCGAGACAGCGCAACAGGTCCACTTCCTCGCTGCCAATTTCGTCGGGGACCGAGTAGCGGTGCAGGCTGCGCACAATCTCGCGCGTCCGCTCAGCGCCCCGCTCGATTACCTTCAGCATCGCCGCGCCCTCATCGAGCGCTTCGCGACACTGGTTCTGGGTCAGCGGCCCACGCTCGAGCTGTCCGGCCAGGTCTGCCAGCAGCCCAGCCAGCGGCTCGCCACTGTTGAGCACGGCGTTGACCGGGTTGTTGATCTCGTGGGTGACGTTGGCAATCAGCCGGCCCACCGAGGCCAGCTTCTCCGACTGCACCAGCGCCGCTTGGGTCTGCTCCAGCTCCCACAGGGTCTCGGCCAGCTCGCGGCTCTGCTCGCGCAGCTCCGAGGTGCGCTGCTCGACGTCGTGTTGGAGCAAAGCCTGGGCTTCGGCGGCGGCCTTGAGTCGCTCGTGTAGCTCGTGCCGAAGCGATAGGAGCGCTCGCCCCAGGGTGCTGTGCTCGGCCTCGAGCAGCCACGCCGCCAGCTGCTCCGCCGGATCACCAACCAGCTGCGGCCCAGTCACCCACGTCCGCCCGAGCAGCTTGCGGTGCAAAAGCGACATCCCGAGCGCCGCCGCCACCAGAGTCAGCGTGCCCACGCTGCCCAGCAGGAGCTGGGTCGGTAAGTCCTCTGGCGCGACCAGAAGGCCCACGCCCAGCAGCACGGTACTCAGCAGCAGCAGCACCTGACCCGACAGCGGTGGCGGTCGCAGGGCTTCGAGCGCCCGCAGCGACAGGTGTTGGCTCGCGGGTGGAAACAGCGGTCGCAGGCTTCGCCGGGTCAGCAGACCCAGCCACAGCACCGCCGCACTCTCGCCGAGCAGCACCACCCCAAACAGCACCTGGCCCTGCTGCGTCGAGAGCTGATCCCGGGAAACCAGCCACAGCACCACCGCCAGAAAGCCCAGGTAGGTCAGCAGCGCGTGCGCCATCGACAGCCGCGATGGCAGCAGCAGCAGGCGGTGAACTACCTTCAACCACACCGCTTCTCGCTTCTCAAAAGAGGAGGCTCCGGGCAACTCACTGAGCGGCGCTTCGATGCTCGACAGAAGCGCAATCGAGGCGAGCAGCCACAGCCACTCACCGACTGCGATGGCTACCGGAAAGGCCCGCCAAAACGACCAGTCCTGCTTCGGCAGCCACAAGACCAACAGCACAAGAAGCAGCAGCAGGAGCTGGGCCGTCGTCAAAAGTCCCGCCAAGACCACCGTGCCAGCGCGTCGCAACAGCCGCTGCCGAAACCAGCTCAGCGGCTCTGCCGACAGTCGACCACGCAGCTGGGGCGGGGCGGGCCACTGACCAGCGAGCCGAGCCAGCGACAGCACATGTCCGGCGGCGAGCAGCGGTCCCACAGACAGGCCCAGCCACGGCAAGACCAGGGCCTGGTCCTCTGTGAGCAAGTGCAGCCGCAGGCACAGCAGCGTCAGCAGCGTCGCCCACACCACCCCAATCACCGCCCGCCGCGCAAACGAGCGCAACAGAAGCGGACCTCTCAGAAAGCGCGCGTCGGGCTCGTCCTGACTTTTGCCGCGACCTCTGCGCAGCCAGGCCACCTCACCGAGCAGCCACAGACCCACCGCCAGCACCACCGCGCGCGCCGACAGCGGCAGCAGATAGCCAAGCGTGAGCAGCAGGACCGAAAGCTCCAGCGCAGACAGCGCAGCCCCGTAAAGTCCCAGGCGAGAAGAGACGGTGCGACGTGAACTCAGAGGCGCTGCTCGGTTCGGCTCCACAGGCGGGCGATGTTTCCGCGATGCCGCACGAGGATCAAGCACAGAAACAGACCAGCCAGCGCATAGACCGGGCGACCGGCATGGGTCAGATACAGCCACAGCGGGAAGGTCAGCACCGCCCCCAGCGAACCCACCGACGAGATCCTGGTCAGCCCCACCAGCACTCCCCAGGTGATAAGCCCGAGCAGAGCCGGCAGCGGCGCAATCGCCACAAAGCAACCGAGCGCAGTCGCCACCCCTTTGCCGCCCGCAAAGCGCGCAAACACTGGCAACAGGTGACCGACAAAGGCGGCAGCAGCCACGGCGGCCACGATCCACTCCCGGTCAGCATGGCCGGCCAAGTAGCGTGAGGCCAAAAGCACCGGAACGGTCGCCTTGGCCGCGTCAAGCAGCAGCACCAGCAGCCCATAGCCCTTGCCGAGCGCGCGGGCCGCGTTGGTGGCGCCGATGTTTCCCGAGCCGACGCTGCGCAGGTCGATCTTCCGCCAGCGGGCGACGACCAGCCCGAACGGAATCGAGCCGCACAAGTAAGCCAACAAAATCGCCAGAACCACTGCCATGGCTACGCACACTACATCGTCTGGCAGCCGTCATCCGAACCAACCGCCAGCTTGGGCCTTCGCCGCTTGCTACCGCGCGTCACTTGCTGCCATCAGCGACGATGTTCTGTCGAGACAAGACATGGCGGATGATGAGACTGGCGAGCTTGGGCAGCGGCGCGACATCACTCACCGCTCCGGTCGCAATCGCCTCTTCGGGCATGCTCGCCATCACAGCGGACTGCGGAGACTCGACCAGCACCCGCCCGCCCGCTTTGTGGACCGCCTGGACGCCGTGTACGCCGTCTCCCGACATGCCCGACAAGATCACGCCGACCACGTGGGAGCCCATGGTCTCGGCGGCAGCACCGAACATCACGTCAATCGAAGGCACATAGCCACCCTTGGACTCGACGATCTCGTGGCTGTGACGTACCCCAATCACCGCGCCATCGCGATAGACGCAGAGCGAGTGATGGGCCGGCGCCACCAGCACCTCACCGGGCGACACCGGCAGGTCCGGATCGGCTTCGCGGACTGGCCACGGGGTCGTGCGACGCAGGCGGTCGACAAAGGCCGCGGTGAACTTGCTCGGCATGTGCTGGGTAATCAGCACCGAGATCGGCAGCCTGGTATGCAGCGTCTGGAGCAGGGTTGCAATCGCCGGCGGCCCTCCGGTCGAGGCGCCAATGCACAGCAGGTAGCGCGGCGCAAGCGGCGGCTCGAGCGGCAAGCGCAGTCCCGACAGCAGGTCTTCCGACGAGTGTGAGCGCAGCCGCAGCCCCTGCCCTTGCAGCCGCATCCGCTCTGCCACCCCGCGAATGCTCAGCTTGGTGACGGTGCGCAGCTTGCGCAGCAGGTCTTCGCGCACCGGCTGGAGATCCGCTTCCGAGGCAATCCGCGACGGCTTGGCGACAAACTCGACCGCGCCCAGCTCCAGCGCCCGAAACACGCTCTCTCGGGTGGCATGGCTCGACACGATCACCACGGCCCGCGGCTGCTTGGCCATCAGCAAGCGCAGAAACGCAAAGCCGTCGAGCTTCGGCATCTCCAGGTCGAGCGTGATCACGTCCGGCTGGGTGGCATGAACCACCTTCAGTCCCTCTTCGCCATCGCCGGCCTGACCGACAATCTCAATGTCCGACTCGGGTCGCAGCAGCCTGACCAGCGCCTGCCGAATCACCGGCTGGTCGTCGATGATCACGACCTTGAGCGCGCGGGCGCCGGTCATTTTGGCTTTCGGTACACCAGCTCACGACCGAGGTGCGCAATCTCGAGCGGCGTGGTGATGTCGAGCAGGGACTCGGCGTGCCCGAGGAAGAGATAACCCCCAGGAGCCAGCCGCTCGGCCAGCCGCGAGACCAGCTTGCCCCGCTCGGCGCGGTCGAAATAGATGATGACGTTGCGACAGAAGATCGCGTCAAACGGTCCGCCGACGACGCCGAAGTCATCGTGCATCAGGTTCAAGCGCAGGAACGTGCAGAGCTTGCGGACTCCGTCATTCACCTGCCACCGCCCGGTCAGCGGTCGAAAGTAGCGGCTGTGCCGGCTGGGATCGGTCTGTCGAAACGAGGACGGGCCGTAGATCCCGTGGCTGGCAGCGTGCAGCGCCTGCGACGACAGATCCGTGCCGACGATGCGAACCTGCCAGGCGTCGAACAGTCCGCTCTCGATGATCTCGACGGCGATGGAGTACGGCTCTTCGCCACTGGCACAGCCGGCAGACCAGACGCTGAGGCTGTTGCCGCGCGGTCTCTTTTGGTGAAGCGCGGGCAGCAGCTGCTCGCGAAAGGCTTCCAGCTGATAGGCCTCGCGAAAGAAATAGGTCTCGCGCGTCGACAGAAGCTCGAAGATTTCCACAAACTCGCGCTCGCGCGCAGCCGGCGAAACCTGCGGGTCGGTCAAGTACAGGTAGTAGTCGAGAAACGACGACAGTCCGTAGGCCTTCACGCGCTGGAGGAGCCGCCGCTCGAGCAGATACGCCGTCTCCTGGGTATAGACCAGCCCAAAGCGAAGCTGGATCAGCCGCCGTAACAGCTCGAAAGCCTGCGGGTCGAGCCCGATCGCGCCGGGATTCGGCGAAGTCATTGCTAGTCCTGGGCCGAAGGCGGAAAGGCAGCGAGGGCTTGCTGGGCAGCCCGCGCAGTAGTCGGGTTCTTGTCTTGGGTGCCGTAGCCAATCAGCGAGCGGATGCGGCTGCGCAGTCCCTCGTCGGTGATGGCCACCGCTTGGCGCTGGAAGAAGTAGAACGCACTGGCCCGGCTGCGGGGATCAAGCGTCTGGAGCATGTCACAGAGCACCGAGATGGCGTCGGGGCCCATCTGCATGATCGCCTGTCCGGTCGTCTCCGAGACGTTCTTATCGGCGTCCCCGAGTGCGAGCACCAGAGGCCGCAGCATCTCGCGCCGACCCGTCCAGCCGAGCAGCGCCGCCGTGGCCTGCCGCACCGGAGGAGTCGCTTCGAGCAGCGCCCGCAGCGAGGAACGAACCGCCATCTCGTCGAGACGCTTCGCCGAATCGATGACCAGCTGCTTGCCCGCGCCGTCGAGCTGCTGATAGAGCCGGTGCAGAGCCACCAGCGCCGCCTCACGCGCCCCGCGCGCCTTGTCAATCAGTGCCTCAATCAGGATCGGCACCGCCGCGACGTCTTGGCTGTAGCCGAGCGAGGTCATCATCGCCGGGCGCAGCGCCACTGCATCGCGCAGCGGCAGCACCTCATCAATCGGCAGGATCATATGTTGGCGATTGAGTCCGTCGAGCGCCGCCAGGGCCACCAGCATGTCCGGGCTGCGCAGGCCGGCCCGCAGCGCCGGCACCACCTCTTCGCTCGAGAACGAAGCAAGCTGCTCCATCGCCGCCGTCCGCACATTGGCATCTTCATCGAGCAGCGCCTGACCCAGGGCCGGAATGACGCGCGTGTCTCCATAGGTTCCCAGCACGTCGACCAGCACCTTGCGATGCTCCGGCTTGTGCGCAAGCGCGGCGAGCAGCGGGTCGATGCAGATGGGGCCGAGCTTCATCACGGCTTCGATGACGGCGTTGCGGCGACCAATGTTGTCCGGCTCACTCATGGCCTCGACCAGCGTCTTGGCGAGCAGCTCCTGATCGGTCCAGCAAAGCGTCGAGGCCACGGCCTCTTTGCGCACCTGCCAGCTGTCATCGCCCATCACGTCGATGAGCACCGCGAGCACCGCTTGCCGCTCGGCCAGATCCTCGGGCTGACTGGTCAGCTTTTGGACTTGGGCCAGGCGCTCCTCTTCCTCGCCGTCGCGGAAGATGGCTTGCAGCTGTGCCAGGTCATAAGCGGAATTGTGCAGGGTCATACTTTCGCTCCCTTGGCGGCCTGGTTGAGCCCCGCCAAGCTGATTCGTTCGGAACTGCTCAAGATGGCATCGAGGTCCAGCACCATGAGAATTCGTCCTCGGTGGTGACAGACTCCCGCGAAATATCGGGCGTTGTCGTTCTGCGTCAGCAGCGGTGGTGGCCGAATCGCCTCGCGTGAGACGCGCAGCACATCGGACACTCGGTCGACGATCATTCCGACCAGCTTTCCCTCGATCGGTACGATCAGGTACTTGCGCGCCCGTCTCACCGCGTAGTCTGCCATTTGCTCGGAGGTCAGCGGCGGCAGATCGAAGCGCTTGCGCATGTCGACCACCGGCAAGATCGTGCCGCGCAGCTCGACCACGCCCTCGATGAAGCTCTCCGCCCTTGGCACTCTGGTGATCGCCAGCGGGTTGATGATCTCTTTGATCCGCATGATGTCGAGGGCGTACTCCTCCTCGCCAATGCGGAAGCCGCACAGCTGGACGATCTCGTCCCGCGGCTTGTCCCGCTCGATGGTCTTGCTACCGAGTCCAAAGCCGCCACGTATCGAGCGCCCGCGGCTCAAAACATCCTCCCAGAGCGCATCACTTCAAACGACAGCACCTTCACCAAGTCAAGCAAGATGATGATGCGCTGCGGCTCGGTCGTGATCATGCCCGGCCCAAAGCGCGGATCGCGACGACTGGACTCATCGACCTGGCCGCGAATGCGACCGATGCCTTCGACGAAGTCTGACTCTTTGCCGGACAGTACGGTCGGTGGCTCGATGTCGACTTCGTGGACGCGCACCACTTCGTTGACCCGGTCAACGACCAGGCCGAAGCGCTCGCGCTCTTCCTCGGACAGCACCTCACCAGAGGCGGCGGGCCGACTGACGATCAAAATTCGTGACTTCTGCGACAGACCGGCGGAGCGCATCCGCAGCCGCTGCCGCAGATCAATCACCGGCATGACCTGGCCACGCACCGCGATGATGCCGGCGACAAACCCCGGTACGCGCGGCACTTCGGTGACCACGCGATGCTTGATGATCTCGCGGATGTGCTCGATGCCGATGCCGTACTCTTCTTCGGCGACGTGGAACGTCAGGACATCCCGCTGGAGCCGTAGCTCGCCGGTCTGATGTCGGCCCGTCGGCTCGAAGGTCTGCGCTGGGTTGTTGGCTTGCGCCATCACGCCACCTCCGAGATTCGCGGCATGGCCTCTTCGGCCACGGCCCGCACGTCGAGCACCAGCGCGGTCTGCTGACCACCCAGCTCCGTCGCGCCCGCAATGCCAGGAATGCCCTGTAGCGTCTTGCCAAGCGACTTGATGACGATGTCCTGCTGCCCGACCAGATCATCGACCAGCAGGCCGAGCCGGTTCTGGGCCAGCGCGACCACGACGACGTAGCCATGGGTCGGCTCCGGCATGTCCATGGGTCGCTGCAAGGAGAAGATGTCTTCGAGGCGGACCAGCGGCAGCGTCTGATCACGCAAGGTAATGACCTCGCGCCGCTCGATGGTGCGGATCTGCTTGTAGTCGAGTATCAAGCTCTCCATCACCGAGTTGAGCGGAATCGCGTAGGTCCGCCCGGCTGCTCGAATGACCAGCGCCTGAATAATCGCCAGCGTAATCGGCAGCGTGATGGTCAGCCGTGTCCCGTGGCCAGGCTCCGAGTCCACCTCGATGATGCCGGCCATCCGCGAGATGTTGGTCTTGACGACGTCCATGCCGACGCCCCGACCGGAGTTCTCGTCGGCGACACTGCGCGTCGACAGGCCGGGCAGAAACATCAGCTCGTACATCTCGGGCCGCGTCATGTCGCGGGCCTGGTCTTCGGTAATCTGCCCACGGGCAACCGCTCGCTGCACCAGCGCTTGGGTGTCGATGCCGTTGCCGTCGTCTTCGATCTCGAGCACGACGTGGTTGCCGCGCTGCTCGGCGTTGATGGCGACCGTCCCCGCCGCCGGCTTGCCGCGCGCCATGCGCAGCTGCTGGTCCTCGATGCCGTGATCGATTGCGTTGCGAATCAGGTGCATCAGCGGATCGGACAGCTCCTCGATGATCAGCTTGTCGAGCTTGGTGTCCCCGCCGGAGACCACAAAGTGTATGTCCTTGCCAATCGCCTCGCGCGACATCCGGCGCACCACACGCGACAGCTTGTCAAAGACCTGCTGGAGCGGCACCATGCGCACCGCCAGAATGCCCGCCTGAAGCTCGTCGAGCTTTCGGGTGAGCGCCCGCAGCTCGTCTTGCAGCGCCCGCGCCAGCTCGGCCCGGACGCGGTCCCGCCGCAGCTCGTCGTGGACAACCTGCATGCCGGAGCGCGCCAGCGCCAGCTCACCGACAATGTTCATCAGCACGTCGAGTTTGCGAATGTCGACGCGCACCGTCTGCGAGACGCTCTTGAGGGTGTGCCCCGGCTCCTGCCGCCCGCCGCCGTCACCATCGCCGCCATCGCCGTCACTTTGCAGCGGTTCCTTTGGCAACGCCGACGGTTCATTGACCGTGAACTGCGGAATCGAGCCGGTGTTGCCACGCACCGAGACCGGCGGACGGACCACGGGCACTGGCATGCTCGGCAGCGACTGCTCGGGATGGATCGACGCCGCGCTCGAAGGCGGGGCTGACCGACGCCCGATCTGGAGCACGCGAGCCGGCGCATTGCCCACCGCGCCGACGATGGCCGACGAGTTGTGCTGGGAGCCAAGCAGCACCTCGAGATCGATTCGCTCCGGATCGGTGCCGGACGAGCCGGGCACAATGGCAATCACCTCACCAACGGGCTTGAGCGCCGCCTTGACGTTCTCCAGCTCGACGTCGATGGACATCAGCGGGAACGATCCGAGGATGCGGTACAGGTTCCGTCCGGTGCGGATGTTCTCTTTGAGGCGGTGCTCCTCGTATTCGGTGAGCGCCGCTACCAGCCCTGGGTCGAGATCGAAGTCGCCAAAGCCAGACTCTGTCGCCCCTTTGCCCCCCGAGCCTAGCGCCGGGTTGGCCGCGCGATTGACCCTGCCTACAAAGTCATCGACGAGTGTGCTTGCTGGCGAGGCCGCTGCAAGGCCGTGGTCGGCGACCTCGGCACAGATCAGCTGATAGTGCTCGATCGCCTCAAACAGCAGATCGAGCACATGTGGGGTGAGCAGCACCTTGCCGAGCCGCAGCGCGTCGAGGAGATTTTCGACGTGATGCGACATGTGCATCATGCGCTCGACGCCGGACAGCCCAGCCAGTCCCTTGAGCGAGTGAACGGCACGGAAAGCGCTGTTCACGAGGTCTGGATCGACGCGGATTCCTTCGGTAGACGGATCGCGGCCTAAGCACGCATCGGCAATCGCCAGCAGATCTCGGTTGAGCTGCTCGACGATCTCCTGCGATTCGGACAGGAACTCGTCCCGTACTTTGTCGCTGCCCTGCTCAGCCATCGTAGTGATTTACCAACCTTGGTCAGCCACCGACCAAATACGTGGTGGCGACACCAGCTAGGGCTTCTTGGCCTTGACGACCATCTGCGGCGCGACATTGGCGCCCGGAGCCGTCACCGTCTTGGCCAGCTCCACCAGGGCCTCTGGCAAAAACGGCTTGACCAGGTAGGCCGACGCACCAAGCTGCATGCCGCGCTCGCGGTCTTTTTCACGCCCGTCGGTGCTGATGATGATGAGCGGCGTCGCCTTGTGGACGGGGCTGTTGCGGACATAGCGGACCAGCTCAAGCCCGTTGATGTCCGGCATGTTGACGTCTGTGACGACGAGGTGAAACGAGGAGCTGGGCAGAACCTTCAGTGCCTCGAAGCCACTCTTGGCGGTGATGACCTCATACCCGGCGGCCTCCAAGGTCGCAGATACGAAGTTGCGGATGGTAGGTGAGTCGTCGACGACCAGCGCACGCTGAGAAGAGACCGTCATGGAGCGTAACTATATCACTGTTCAAACATTTTTTGGATTCTAACTCACCTGAAAATGGCAGAGCTTCTCGACTACAGCGATGGCTTGTGCAAGCACAGCGAGCTGCTGCGGACCTACTGGGCTGCTGCTGGGGGGCTTTCGCTCTGGTACAGGCGGGGCTGCAAGACGTAGCCAATGGTGGCCATCACGCCGAGGTAGTCGTCGGTCGCCGAGGTCACGGGCCGACCAGCGGTGGTGAGGACGTTGCCATCGCCGTCAAAGCTCAGGCGGTTTTGCTCGTAGAAGAAGCGGGCGCCCACCGTCAGCCCACGATAGACGTTGAGCTGCGAGCCGCCCTCGACGCGCCACTGGAAGCCGCTGCCAGGTCCATACGACAGAAAGCCGTTGCGGTCGCGCGCCGCCGCCAGGTCACCGCTGTCGCTGCCAGGCCGGGTCATAAGGCCCAGGCTCAGGTGCTTGGCGGCCATCGCGCCAGCGCTGACCTGGAGGTGGCGCGTAAAGAACAGCCGCACCGACAGCCCACCGCCCACGTAGCGATAGTCCGTCGGCGGCACCCGCAGGTAGTCGATGTTCTGCTTCGCGGCGGTCCAGAAGACGTGCTCGCCGTACAGCGCCTCGACCGCAATGTCTGGGCGGAGTACTGCATTCCACGGATTGATGTGGCCACGCAGCGCCAGGTCGTAGCGGTATTCCGTCGCGCTGTAGGTACCCGACTGCGGCTGCCCAGGGGTCAGCACGTGTGCGATGTCGCTCCAGAACGGCAGCACCACCTGCGCCCGCAGGCCCAGCCCAGCCAGCCACGCGCCCGACGAAGGCAGCAGCGCCAGCGGATACAGCTCGCCAAGGACCGCCATGCCATGCGCCCCAGAGCGACCGAAGCGCAGCTCTGAGCCCTCATTGCTAAGCAGCCGCGTGCTGTAGACGTAGCCAGCCTGAAGGTCGATCGCCGCTTGCCAGGGTGGCCGTCGCTCTAGCAGGTCGCGGGCCGCAGCGGTCATCGGCACCAGTGAGGTCTTCGGCTTGCTCGGGTCAAAGCGGACTTCTTCACTGTCCTCGAGCTGCTGCACCGGGCCGCTGCGCTTCGGCGGACTCACCGCCATGGGCAGCGGCGGGGCCGGTGTCGGCAGGTCGGGCCGCAACAGCGACTGCTCGATCAGCAGCAGAAGCGGCGCCACTCGCTCGGCGAAGCTGGCCGGCTGCAAAATCGGACGGTCGAGGTCAAAGGCCAGCTGACCCACCATCGCACCATCGGCGGAGTGGACAGCGACGTTCAAGCGATAGGGCTTGGCGTAGTCGGGCCCGTGGGTCGCTTCCAGGTAGCCGGCGATGATGAGTCGCGCACCGAGCAGCCGTGCCATGCCCGCCAAGTCACTGGTCCGCCCCTGGTGCTTGACGCGCGCCATCCCCGTCCACAGGTCGGGCGCCAGCAGGCGATACGGCTTGCCCTGGCTCCTCTGCTGGAGCGTCTCGTAGACGACGCTGGCGGTAAAGCCTGGCTCGATCGGCTTCTTCGGGGGACGAGGCAGCTCTCGGCCATCAAACGGTGCGGTCGCGACCAGCTGCGGGGGCTGCGCGGACGCAAGCTGCGGACCCAGCAGCAGTAGCAGCAGCGGCGCCGCGATCAGCGCGCTTACGCGGTTCCACACATCGAGCGAAGGTTCATCCTGGGGCATAGCAGATGAACTCGGACAGAAGTGCCGAGTACAGCCAATGTTGCCACAGCTACGCGAGGATTTTGGAGCTTTAGCAGCTTGTCACGGATTGAAGCGGTAGCCGACACCGCGCACGGTCTCTAGGTGGAAGGGCGTGTCGGGGTTTGTCTCGATCTTGCTGCGCAGTCGGACGATGAAGTTGTCGATGGTGCGCAGCGTGAAGTGTTCGCCGCCCCAGATGCGCTGCATGATCTGATCCCGCGTCAGCACCTGGCCGGGGTGGGACATGAACAGCCGCAGCAAGTCGAACTCCTTGGCGGTTGTCTCGATGTCCTCGCCCTCGACGACCAGCTTCCGGCCCGCCACGTCGAGATAGATTCGCGAGGAGTCCTTGCTGCCGGGACTGCTCGACAGCGGCTTGTTCAGTCTGCCGCGCCGCAGAAGCGCCCTCACCCGCGCCAAAAGCTCGGCCAGGCCAAACGGCTTGGTCATGTAGTCATCGGCCCCCAGCGACAGCGCCATCACCTTATCGGCTTCCTGGTCCTTGGCCGACAGCACCAAGATCGGCAGATCCGCCCGCCGCTGCCGTAGCTCGCGAATCAGGTCCAGACCCGACAGCCGCGGCAGCATCAGGTCGACCACAATCAGGTCCAGGTCTTCAGTCTCCGACAGACGACGCCCTGCCTCCCCGTCTTCGGCGCACAAGAGGTCATAGCCTTCGAGCTGAAGGTTCAGCTGGAGCGCCTTGCGGATGGATACGTCGTCTTCGACCAGCAGAATCGTCTCGCTCATCGGCTACTCATAGAAAAGGGGGCCCGCGTCACGGCAGCGCTGGCAGCAGCACCGAAAAGGTTGCGCCATGGCCTGGCTCACTGTCGACGGCCACGCTGCCATCATGGGCAGCGACAATGTGCTGCACCATCGACAGACCGAGCCCTGTGCCAGGCGGCTGTAGCGGCATCTCGGGCCGCGTCAAGCGATAGAACTTCTCAAAGACCCGCCGCTGCTCGTGCTTGGGAATCCCCGGCCCATTGTCCGAGATGCTGATCACCACATGCGGGCCGCGCCGCTGACAGCGCACCGTGATCACCTTGCTCGGACCGGTGTAGTGGAAGGCATTCTGGAGCAGGTTGAGCAGCGCTTCGCTCATCGCGGCGACATCGACGCGCACCTTGGGAAGGTCGTCCGCGAGCTGCTTCTCCAGCCGAATCTGCGCCGGGTCATAGCTCAGCACCTGCGGCTCGAAGGCGCGCAGCGCGGCACTTACAACCTCGACCGGCGACTCGTCGACCAAGCGATACTGCCGTCGGCCCGCTTCCATCCGCGCCCAGCCGAGCAGCCGCTCCACCATCTCCGACAGCCGCTTGGTCTCGGTCGCGATAATGTCGAGAACCTGCTGGATCTTCTCGGGATCTTGCAGCCGCTTGGCTTGCAGCGTCTCGACGAACAGCCGAATCGAGGTGAGCGGCGTCCGCAGGTCATGCGAGACCTTGTTGACGAACTCGGTCTGGAGCTGCGCCACGCTCGACTCGCGCCGCACATAGATGATGGTGAGCGCCACGCCGCCGAGCAGCGTCACCGTCAAGCTCAGCGTCATGATGCCAAACACCACGTCCTTGGTCGCGTGACCAAACACCAAGATCAGCACGCCGATGGTGAGTAGCAGCGCGCTTGGCCCGAAGGCAAAGATCGCCACCAGGGTCATCAGGCGGCGGAGCTTGCGACGCTGTAAGTCGGGGTGGGTGGCCATGGCTCACAACCAAAAGCGGACCTGGGCGCGCGGGCCCACCGTCAAGTAAAGAGGGATGTTCGACAAGTCGGTGACGATGCCGTGGTAGCGAAAGGCGACGCCAAACGAGAAGCGCCGATTGAGCAGGTAGTCCGCGCCGAGGCCGACCGAGATCCCCGCCTTCAAGCCGCCGGACACGTCCTTGCCAACTCGGCTCGACAGGGAGAGCACGCCGACCGCTGCCTCAAAGAACGGCTGAATGCGGACGATGTCTAGCGCGTAGGAGACGCCGACGCTGGCCTGCCAGGCGAGCAGCGAGCCGGCAGCGAGCTTTTTTTCGGCGTCGGCGGGCAGCGGGTGATAGGAGCTGCCGCCAAATGCGATGACCGAGACGGCGTCGGTGATGCCCAACTGGATGTGGCCGTTGCCGCCGCCCCCGTAGCCGCTGCGATCGGGCAGATACGCGACGCCAAACAGCGGCTGGACGCCAACGCTCAGCTCGCGGCGCTCGGCCAAGGCGAGCTGGCTGGGCAGAAGCAACAGACAGACGAGTCCGAAGCATCGCATCACGTGCTCGTATCATGAGCGCCCTGCGAGGAGCAACCGCCCTTGCGCTTTTTGTCGGGCTGGCCTTTCATGCCTTCGCTGTGTCCACCACCGAGTCTTCTTCGCTTCCTGATTCTGCTCTTGCGGCCTCGCCCAGCGAGCCGGTGACGCCCGCAATGCCGACGGGCCTGACCGCCCGCATTGTGCTTTCTGACCTCGCGGCAGGCGGTGAAGCGGCGGGCAGACTGGCCGATGGCCGCGTGGTCTTTGTTCCCGGGGGCGCCCCAGACGAAGTCGTCGAAGTGTCGCTCGATGAGCTACGCAAGGGCTACGTCCGCAGCACGCTGCGACGGATTGTCACGCCTTCTGCGAGCCGGCTCACCCCGCCTTGCCCGCTCGCCTCCCCCGGACGCTGTGGTGGCTGCCCGCTCATGCACCTGAGCCGCGAGGCGCAGCTTGCCGCCAAGCACAGCTGGACCAGCCGAGCGGTGCGCCACAGTGGTGCCGAGGTCCTGCCGATGGTCGCTCCGACGCCACCGCTTCACTACCGGCTGCGGGCGAGGCTCGGCGTCACGGGTGGCCAGCTCTCGTTTGCGAAAGCCCGCTCGCTCGGACGGCAGTCGATCTCGCAGTGCCTGGTGCTGCGTCCCGAGCTTTCGACGGTGCTGTTTGCCCACACCAGCCGGCTCGTCGAGCTGCTCGGCTCCGGGGGCGCCATCGCCGGCTTGGTCGGCATGCATCAAGGAAGGCCTCGCGTGCAGCTTATGGTCGAGCTGGCCGCCGGCAAGAGCCGCGCCCCGGTGCTGACCGAGCTGCGCAGGCTGATCGCGGACGAGATCATCGTGGGCGCGATCCTGGGCGAAGAGACCTTGGGCGTTGCCACGCTCGACATCGGGGAAGACCTCGGACCGCTTGGCGCCAGCGCGGACGGCTTTGCCCAAGCCAGCGCGCCCGGTCATAGCCTGCTTCCCAAGCTGGTCGCTGCCGCAGTCGTGGAAGGCTGGACCCACCCCCCGTCGATCCTTGAGCTATACGCCGGCAGTGGCAACCTGACGCGGGCACTTTTAGGACTCGGTGGCCCTCTCACCGCGGTCGAGGGTGAGCCACGGGCCGCCGCCCGCCTGCAAGCACTCGCTGACACGGTCCAAGCCGCCGCCCCACTCACGGTCCAAGCACTCTCGGTCGAGAAGGCGCTGCCTCCGCTCGTGCGGGAAGGTCTGCGCGCCGACGTGATCGTGCTCGACCCACCTCGCAGCGGCGCCCGCTCGATCATCCCGATGCTCGGCGCCCTGTCGGCCCGTCGCATCGTCTACGTCTCGTGCGATGCCATGACTTTGGGTCGCGACCTCGAAGCGCTCAAGGACTTCGGCTATAAGCCGCGCACCGTCCAGCCCATCGACCTGATGCCCCACACCGCCGAAGTGGAGTGCGTGGCCGTACTAGACCGCTAAGACCCCTGCCCCACTTCCCTACGGGTTTTGGTCGAGGAAGCTCAGGAGCGTCTGGTCAAACTTGGTGCGGGTGCGCTCGATCGGCGCGTACTTGCCGACGCCCGGCATGAACGTGAACCACTTGCCGGGGGTCGCTAGCTGCTGGAAGAACTGCAACCGGTCTTGCACGCTCTCGGTAGAGCCATCGCGCTCGCCTTGCAGGACCAGCGTCGGCACCTTGAGCTTCGCCGGCTCCACCGGGCTCGGCTTGGTCAGGTCGAGCAGCGCGCCGTTTGGGGCCGAAGCCGACTCCTGGCGACAGACCTGCGCCCGCCGCCGCACGAACTCGGGATCGAGATCTCCGTCTTCCGGCTTGAGCAGCGATGCTTGCTGACCGAGCGTTCGCAGCGGACCCGGTGGCACGCTGGCAGCCTTGTCCACCAAGCGGTAGCGCATGCCGAGCAGCGCCAGTCGGCCCACCTTATGGGGTTTTTGGCTCGCAAACAGCGCTGTGGGCTGCGCGCCCCACTGATAGCCGAACAGATGAACTCGCTCGACCCAGCGCAGGGCGCGAATGAACTCGACGGCCGCTTCGACATCCTTGGCGGCGCTCTGGGAGTCGGTCCAGTCGACGTCGCTGCGATCCGAGTGTCCATAGCCATGAAGATCGACCGCGAACACGTCGTAGCCCGCGTCGGCCAGCATCTCCATCATCGAGTAGCCATGGTCGGGGTCCGGGTCGAAGGTGCAGCGGCTGGCCCAGGTCGCACCGTGGACGAGCAGGATGACCTTGCCGTTCTGCTTCCACTGGTCCTCGCTGCCCACCCGCCACTTCTCGTAGAGCTTGAGCTTGAGTCCCTCTCGCTCGGCCATCAGCTCCCTGGTCTTGATCTCACGGGGGCCGGCGTCGGACTTGCTCCGCTTGGGGTCGTTGGCAGTCGCTTCGGTGGGCAGGGTCAAGGTCGCGCCAAATCCCACCGCAAGTGCCAAGACGGTGGAACAGAACGTGTTTCGCTTCGACATGGGGCCCATCGCATATCACCAACTGGGCCACCCTCGCAACAAAACCAGTGCGTACGCAACAGCGGTCTGGAGTAGCATGGCGGCCCCGATGACGAAAGAACACAGAAGCTCCGAATCGGCGCGGCGTGCCAGACGAACGCTGGGCAGATGGGTACTCGCCCTTGCTCTGGCTGCGAGCGCCAGTGTGTCGTCCCGGCCCGCGCTGGCCCAGGACTACGCGGCGGCTGGTCAGCACTACGACGCTGCCCAGGAGGCCTTCGCGGCTGGCAAGTTCGAGCTAGCGGCCCGCGAGTACCAAGCTTCCTTTGACATCACCAAAGAATCGTCGCTGCTCCAGAACATCGGCGAGTCTTGGCAGCGCGCCGGCAATCAGGCCAAGGCCCTGGCCGCCTACAAGGCGTACCTGCAAGCTGCACCGCAGGCTCCAGACCGCGCCGCCATCGAAGAGCGAATCAAAGCCATCGAAGCCGCGCAAGCCGAAGCGGCCAAGCCCGCAGCACCAGCGCAAGCACCTGGACAACCATCGGTCGTGCCGGGACAACCATCGGTCGTGCCTGGACAACCACCGGTCGTGCCTGGACAACCATCGGTCGTGCCGGGACAACCACCGGTCGTGCCGGGACAACCACCGGTCGTGCCGGGACAACCATCGGTCGTGCCCGGACAACCATCGGTCGTGCCCGGACAACCATCGGTCGTGCCTGGACAACCATCGGTCGCGCCCGGACAACCATCGGTCGTGCCCGGACAACCATCGGTCGTGCCTGGACAACCACCGGCTCCAGAAATAGCACCACCGATTACTCCTGCTGAACCACCGCCTAGCAAGCTGCGGGTGGCGGGCTGGATTTCGGTGGCTTCGGCTGTTGCACTGGTCACGGGCGGAGCGGTCATCGGGCTGGGCGCCCAGAGCCGAGCAGATGAGCTTCGCCGCCGCACCACGCTGCTCATCGGGGATCAGCCACTCAGCTACAGCGACAGCGAGCGTGATGCGTACGCCTCGCTGATGAGCGAAGGCAAGTCATACAACACCGCCGCGATTGCCCTGTTCGCGGTGGGCGGAGTAGCGGCTGCCGCGGCGGTCACGCTGTTTGTGGTCGACTTCGCGCGACGGCCCAAGACAGAGGCAAAAAAGACGGTGCTGCTACTGCCGCTGCTCGGCTCGCAGGGAGTAGGTCTGTCGCTCGTGGGGAGTCTGTGATGTCTACGCCTGTCTCGGTTTGGCTGCGCCGTGTTGGTTATGTCGCGCTTGGCTTGGTACTCGGTGGCGGTGCAGTGAACCTGTCGCACTGCTTTACCCCGGATCTGCCGGCCTGTGCCTATCGCTGTAACGCGACGGAGCCGCGCTGTCCCGATGAGTACGAGTGTCGCGTCGACGGCTACTGTCATCTCAAGGGCAATGACGAAGCCTGTCCGTACACGCAGGATCTGGTGCCACCGCCGGTGTTTGACTTGAGCGGACGGCTGCCCGACTTGACGTCGCCGGGCGACCTGTCCTCAAGTGATGCGATGCCCAATCCGGGCTGAGCGAACGCTGTCGTGAGTGGACAGACGCGCCCGCGCAAGCAGACAAAGAAGCAGCCGCAGCCGGTGGTGATCTGGCGGCAAGGCATTCATCTTGTCGGCTCGGCCTTGTGGTGTGACGCGCTGCGGGCGCAGGAGCTGTGCTTTGTGTCGTCGGCGCTGGCGCTTCACAAGTCGCGGCGGCGGGCCGGTACGCTGCTGACCACGCTGACCACGATGTCGCTTCTGTCCGCGTTGCAGCGGGCCCCGAGTGGTGCGCAGCTGCTGTCACCGCTGGGTCGACCGTTCTATTGGGGTAGCCTGCGGCTGGAGCTGTTTGCCAACGGCGATCTCCCCGGCTCGGCGTCGCTGTGGGTCAAGCTGCCGAGTGAGGAGCGGGTCGTTTTTGCCGGTCAGCCAAGCCAGACGCCGTCGCCGCTGGTCGAGCCGATGCAGCTGCGTCCGGCGGAGACCCTGGTGATGGCGGCGCCGTTTGCGTCGCTTCTGGCGAACATGCCGTCGCTGCAGGCGCTTGCTGAGCAGGTGATGGGCGAGCTGGCCGCCGCGCACGGCCAAGGCGTGCCGCTCCTCATTCGTTGCTCGTCTGTGACCAAGCTGGCCGAGCTGGCGCAGCGGCTCGACCAGGGCCGGCTGAAGCTGGCTCCCGAGCTACATCGGGCGCTCGTCGGATGTCAGACGCTGCCGCACTTTCCGACGCTGGTGAGTGGGGCTTCGCGTACGCCGAGGCCGGGGCAGGTGTTGTGGTGGCCGCTCGAGGCCGCGCTGCCGTCCTCGCCCTGGAAGCCTCGTGAGCTGGTGATTCCCGACGGGCTCGGGCTTGCGGAGCTGGTGGCGTACGCGCGTGGTTCGGGGGCGCAGCGGGTCTACCTGACCGCCGGTTACTCGGAGTCCGTCGCCCACGCGCTCGCGCCACATCGCATCAGCGCGGCGCCGCTTGGACCGCCCGAGCAGCTGGGTCTGTTTGGTGAGGCAGCCCCGCCGTAAGCTTGGGTGCGCTGCGAAGCTGTGCCAACATGTGGGCCTATGAGAGCCAGCATCCGCGTCCGCATGTCCAAGCCCCACTACGGTGGCAACCTCGTCGACGGTGCCCAGATGTTGTCGCTGTTCGGCGACGTCGCGACCGAGCTGTGTATCCGCGCCGATGGCGACGAGGGCCTGTTCCGCGCCTATGACTCGGTGGAGTTCCTGGCGCCGGTGTACTCGGGCGACTTCATCGAAGCCGTCGGCGAGATCGTTGCCTGGGGCAAGACCTCGCTCAAGATGAGCTTCCGCGCCTACAAGTTCATCTCGCCGCTGGTCGCGCCGGGCCGCGAGCCGAGCGCCGCGCAGCTCCACAGCGAGCCGATCTTGGTCTGCAAAGCGAGTGGCACCTGTGTCGTGCCGCTTAGCTGCCGTCGCCAGCCGCTGCCGGGCGAGCACATCGGGCGACCGGGGCCGGCCATCATCACCGCCGCAATCGTTGGCGCCGAGACCACGCGCGCCCAGACGCCACACTTGCCGATTACCGCCGAGGAGATTGGCGAAGAAGCGGCCCGCTGCGTGAAGGCCGGCGCGACGGTGATTCACCTCCATGTCCGCGACGAACACGGCAACCCCAGCCAAGACGGGGCCCGCTTCCGGTCAGCGATTGCGGCGATTCGCAGCCGCTGTCAGGTGATCGTGCAGACCTCGACGGGCGGCGCGGTCGGGATGTCGATCGACGAGCGCTGCGGTCCGCTTAGCCTGGCCGGAGCCGAGCGACCCGAGATGGCGACGCTCAACGTAGGCACCATCAACTTTGGCGATGACATCTTTGTCAACCGTCGGCTCGACACCTTCGCCGTCGCCGAGCGCATCACCAAGGCCGGCATCATCCCCGAGATTGAGATCTACGACCTCGGCCACCTCGACATCCTGCGTGAGCTTGTCGACAAAGGCGCGGTGTCAAGGCCGCTGCATGTCCAGTTCGTGCTCGGGGTACGGGGCGCCCTGGCCGCAAGTGAGCGCAACCTGGAGCTGCTCGTGGGTCGACTCGACAGCGACTTCCCCGGCTCGTCGTGGGGCGTGGCCGGCGTCGGTCGTCATGAGCTGCCCATGGCTGAGGTCGCAGCCCGCCTCGGCGGCAACCTGCGGGTCGGCCTGGAAGACAACATCTTCGTCGAAAAAGGCGTGCTCGCCAAAGGCTCCGTCGAGCTTTGCGAAAAGGCGGTCCGCCTCTGCCAAGCCGCGGGTCGCAAGGTCGCCTCGCTCGAAGAAGCACGCGCGGTGCTGCTCGCCAAGCCCAGCCCATGACTCGTCCGCTGTGCGGCATCTTTGTCGGCGGGGCGGCGAGGCGCATGGGCGGCTACCCAAAGGGGCTGCTGCCCGTCGACCACACTGGCGAACCGATAGTCCTTTGTCTCGCGAGGCTCGCGCGCTCACTCGATCTGCGGGTGGCGCTCGTTGGTCAGCATGCGGCCTTTGAGCGCTTCGACCTCCCGCAGCTTGCCGATCGACCGGCGGGCGTGGGACCACTCGGTGGGCTGCTGGCGCTGCTCGACGCCGCCGAGGGTGCCGACGTGATTGCGCTGGCTTGCGACATGCCGTTTGTCTCCCCGTCGTTCCTTCAGCGACTGCTGGCCGTGGATCTGCACGAGGCGGATCTGGCGGCGGCCCAGACGGCTCCAGACGCTCCTCTGGAGACTTTTCTAGCGCGCTATCGACCTGCGACCGTCAAGCCACGGCTTGACCAGGCGCTGGCGGAGGGCGAGCGCTCGCTCCAGCGGATCGTGCGAACCCTGCGGGTGGTCACGCTGCGACTCACCGACGAAGAGCGGCAGGTCTCAAAGGACTGGGATGCGTGGGAGGATGTGCCCGAGTGGGCGAGGCCGGAAGCTGAGGCGGATGGGGGAAGTCGCGCTACTTGATCTGCACCAGGCCGGCGGGGCGACGCGGTCCAGACAGGACAATCTTCATCACCCCTTCGGCGACTTTCTGACCGACTTCGAGGAAGATCTTGCCGTGTTCGCTGTCGGGCGCCCCGAGCACAATCGGCTGTCCAACGTCGCCGCCGTAACGAACCTTGCGGTCTAGTGGTACCTCGCCGAGCAGGGGCACGCTCAGGCTCTCGGCCAGCTTGGCCCCGCCGCCGCGCGCGAAGATGTCGTCGTGGTGGCCGCAGGTCGGGCAGATGTAATAGGACATGTTCTCGATCACGCCGAGGATCGGCACCGCGAGCTTCTTGAACATGCTGACGGCTTTCTCGACGTCAATCAGCGCGACCTCCTGCGGCGTCGAGACGATCACCACGCCGGTCAGCGGCAGAAGCTGGGTCAGCGAGAGCTGGGCGTCGCCAGTGCCCGGCGGCAGGTCGACAATCAAATAGTCCAGCTCTCCCCACTCGACGTCCTCGATGAACTGCTGAAGCAGCTTGTGGACCATCGGCCCGCGCCACACCACCGCGCCGTCGCGCTCAGTGAAGAAGCCGACCGAGATGACGCTCATGCCGTAATAGACCGCGGGGCCTATCTTGTTGCCCGAGCGCGTCGACGCCGGCACTTCCGGCTCGCCGAGCATGGTCGGCAGAGAGGGTCCGTAGACATCGGCGTCGAGCAGCCCGACCCGCGCGCCCTGGAGCCGCAGCGAGGCCGCAAGGTTGGTCGCCACCGTCGACTTGCCGACGCCACCCTTGCCTGCCGCCACCGCAATCACGTTCTTGACCGACGGCAGCCTGGTTGGCTGACCACGCGAACCCGACGGCACATTGACACCGAGCAGACAGCGCGCGTCGCTGATACCTGGCGCTTTACAAGCCGCGGCTTGGACGTTCTTTTCGAGCGTCGCGCGGTCGCGATAGACCGGCGTCGGCAGATCAAGCTGGATGTAGGCGAAGTCCTTGTCCACCTCGATTTTTTTGACCATCCCCAGCGACACGATGTCCCGACCGAGGGTGGGTTCCTTGACCGCCTTGAGGGCGCTCTTCACTCCTTCAACAGTAGCTTGCGTCATGTCTGATGGTTCTCGACGGAGAGAGTTTGTCTCGGAGCGACCGCCTACGACTGATGACCCAGCTTGGCTTTCTTGACCGCTAGGTAGTCGCTGTTCCACTTGTGGCTGGAGACCCAGTGCGGCACCCGCTCGCTGACGGTTACACCCGCCGCGGCCAGCTCGCGCAGCTTGTCGGGATTGTTGGTGTAAAGCGCCACCGAACGCACCGCCAAGTCCCGCAGGATCTGCGCCGCAATCTCGTAGCTGCGCAGGTCGGGCTCGAAGCCAAGCTCGGTGTTCGCCTCGACGGTGTCTTTGCCAGCGTTCTGAAGTGCGTAGGCGCGAATCTTGTTGCCAAGCCCTATGCCGCGGCCTTCTTGACGCAGGTAGACCACGACGCCGCGACCGGCGCTGACCATGCTCTGCAGCGCGGCATCGAGCTGGGCGCGACAGTCACACTTGAGTGAGCCCAGCGTCTCGCCGGTCCAGCACTCCGAATGAACCCGGCACGGCACCCGCTCGCCACCTGTGACATCGCCGACGACAATCGCCATGTGCTCGTCTTGCTGCGGGACAAGCAGCGGCGGCTGTGCCGGATCTTCAGGGGTGTGGCGGTAGACGACCAGTCGCAGCGTGCCGTGCCCGGTCGGGATCTCCGACTCGGCGTAGCGATACAGCTCCCTTGCTTTCGACGGAACTGCGAAAGTGACGGAGGGGCGAGCGGACATGGGGAATCGTAGGATGCTGCCGGCGCCCGCTACACGTCCAAGTTACGAACCTGGAGGGCGTGCTGCTCGATGAACTCGCGTCGCGGCTCGACGGCTTCGCCCATCAGCATGCTAAACAGTCGCTCGGCTTCGTTGAGGTCGTCGACGTGAACTTCGAGCAGCGTGCGCCGCGCCGGGTCCATCGTCGTCTCCCACAGCTGCTCGGCGGTCATCTCACCGAGGCCCTTGTAGCGCTGAATCTGGAGTCCCTTGCGACCCAGGCTATCGAGCAGCGCGGCCAGCTCGGCGAGGCGAGCGACGTTGTGCCGGTTGTTGCCATCGATGAGGACGTACGGACCGTCGCCAAACTGACGCAGCTTCTCGCCGATGCGCAAAAGCTCCGCGTACTCGGGCGAAGTAAACAACCCAAAGTCGACCACCGTCTCGCGCCGCGCTCCGCCGTACCGAGCCGGAATCACCGCCCGAGTCGTGCCGTGCTCGGCGTCGGGGGACAGCTTGGCTTGCAGGTCGGTGACGTCGCCAAAGTGCTTGCGCAGGTACTCTTCGGCCCGCCCAAGGCCCGCCACGACCGCCGCCTCGTCCCGCAGCGAGCCAACCGACAGCTCTCCGACGTAGAGCAGCGCTTCGACAATCCGGCTGTCCCACTTTTTGTCGCAGGCTGCCAGCGCCCGCGCGTACCGTCCGACGAAGCGCCACAGGTCGCGAACCTTGTCGCCAGTGACCCTCATCTTGCCGTCCTGCGACTCGAAGATCAGGTCTTCCGCCGTCGAGCGGAGCAGATACTCCTCGAGCGCCTGGTCGTTCTTTAAGTACTCCTCGCGGCTGCCCTTCTTCACTTTGTAAAGCGGTGGCTGCGCGATGTAGATGAAGTGCTTGCGGTCGAGCGACCCGTCGAGAAGCTCTTTGTACTGCCGATAGAAGAACGTGAGCAGCAGCGTGCGGATGTGGCTACCGTCCACGTCGGCGTCGGTCATGATGACGATCTTGTGGTAGCGGAGCTTGCCCATGTCCTTGCTGTCGCCGACGCCGCAGCCGAGCGCGGTAATCAGCGTCACAATCTCTTGCGATGACAGCATCTTGTCGAGCCGGGCCTTCTCGACATTTAGGATCTTGCCCTTGAGAGGCAGAATCGCCTGGTTGCGACGATCGCGACCTTGCTTGGCGGAACCACCTGCCGAGTCACCCTCGACGATAAACAGCTCACACAGGGCCGGGTCGCGCTCCTGACAGTCGGCCAGCTTGCCCGGCAGCGACAGCGACTCGAGCGCGCCTTTGCGCTGCACCATTTCGCGCGCTTTGCGGGCCGCCTCTCGGGCTCGCGCCGCCAGGACACTCTTGCCGATGATCGATCGGGCCTCTCGCGGATGCTCTTCCAGCCACTCGGCCAGCCGATCGCCGATCACCGAGTTGACGATTCCGGTCACTTCCGACGACACCAGGCGATCCTTGGTCTGGTTCGAGAACTTGGGGTCCGGGTGCTTGATCGACACCACGGCCACCAGACCCTCGGCCAAGTCGCCGCCCGACAGGCCCTGCTTCATGTCCTTGAGCAGGTTGTTCGCCGTCGCATAGGCATTGATGGTGCGAGTGAGCGCCTGCCGGAAGCCGGTCAGGTGCGAGCCTCCGTCGCGGTTGCGGATGTTGTTGGTGAAGCAGAAGACGTTCTCGGAAAAGCCGTCGTTCCACTGAATCGCCGCCTCGGCCACCACCTCGGTCCCCTCGATGTCGGGGTGGGCCTGGGTGCCAGTGACGAAGATCGGCTCGGCGATGACGAGATCCTTGGCGACGTTCAAGTCCTTGACGAAGCTCGAGATGCCGCCCTCGGAGAACATCTCCGATCGCTTGTCGTTGCGCTCGTCTACGAGCACAATCCGCAGCCGAGGATTGAGGAATGACAGCTCACGCAGCCGCTGGTTCAGCGTTTCGTATGAGAACTCGACCTTGGCGAAGATCTCGGCGTCGGCCTTGAAGGTCACCTTGGTGCCATTCTTGGTCGATACGCCCATCTCGGAAAGCGGCGTCACCGGGGCCCCGCGACGGTACTCTTGCTGATATACCTTGCCGTCGCGATAGATCTCCAGCTTCAGCCACTCGGACAGCGCGTTCACCGCCGAAACACCGACGCCGTGCAGACCGCCCGAGACCTTGTAGCTCTTCTTGTCGAACTTGCCGCCGGCGTGCAGCACCGTCATGATGACTTCCGGCGTGGGTCGGTTTTCCGTCGGGTGCATGTCGATTGGCATGCCGCGCCCGTCGTCGGTGACGGTCACTGAGTTGTCGAAGTGAATCGTCACCTCGATGTTCTTGCAGTGTCCCGCCAGCGCTTCGTCGACAGAGTTGTCGACGACTTCGTAGACCATGTGGTGCAGACCGGTTCCATCGTCGGTGTCACCGATGTACATGCCTGGACGCTTACGCACCGCGTCAAGGCCCTTGAGAACCTGGATGTTCTCGCCGGTGTAGCTCTCTTTCGCGGGGGCAGCAGCGTCGCTGTCGCTCTCCGCCGGGTTTCCCGCCTTTTCACTCGTCGCAGCCAAAGAAAGCTCCTCGAATTGCCTGGCAGCCGGACTCTACTTGGCCGCCAAAAGAGGCCGCAAAGTAGCACATGTTTCCCTATATCGCGCCCTTTTTCACGACGGCTCACCACGCCGAGCCGGGCTACTGACTCAGCGCGCCATCGGCCACTCGGACATCGAGCCGCTCGTGGTCGAGCTTGACGTACTGTGGGCTCGTCGTCGTGATGAAGACCTGGCTCGGCATCGCCCGCAAAAAATCGAACAGATAGCCGTTGCGCTGCACGTCCAGCTCACTTGTCACATCGTCGAGCAGCAGCACAGGCGGGTCGCCGTGCAGACAGAAAAGGTGCTGAATCTCGGTAATTTTGAGCGCCAGCACCAGCGCCCTCACCTGCCCCTGGCTGGCATGCAGCGCCGCCTCTCGCCCGTCGAGACCAATCTGTAAGTCGTCGCCGTGCGGCCCGGAATGGGTAAAGCCACGCATTCGGTCTTTTCGCTCATCACACTGCAGCTGCTGCAAAAGAACATCGACCAGCTCACCGCCGCTCGCGCCGTACACCGCGGGGTCGCGAACCTTGGCTTGGTAGTCGATGCTGGCGCGCAGACCGCTGCGGCTGATGCGCTCGAACGTCGCTTCGACCTGCGGCGCAATCGTGCGCAGGTAGTGTCGCCGCCGCTCGACGATACGGGCGCCGGCCTGCGCAAGCTGCTGGGTGTAGACCTCGAGCATCGCTTCGACGTCGCCGCCGCTCTCGACCACCATCGCGCCGTCAGCCTGGAACTGCGCGGACCGCCTCATCCCCGACGACATCAGCAGGTTTCTCAGCACAGCGTTTCGGCTCTTTAGCACCTGCTCGTAGACCCGGACCTCGTCGAGATAGCTGGGGCAGGTGTTCCAGATCGCCCGATCCAGAAATCGCCGCCGCTCCTCGGGGGGACCTTTGGGCAAGAGCAGATCTTCGGGAGCGAACAGGACGACGTGGACGCCCTGGAAGTAGTCGCTGCTGCGCGCTGATTTACCGTCGCACAGCGCCACTTTTCGGCTCGGTTTCGTGAGGATCTGAATCGCCAGTCGCCGCTCGACCTCGGCGTGACAGACGCTGGCCCCGACTTCGGCTTTGTCGACGCCGAATCGCACCAGCTCGTCGAGTCGGTTGCGCCGAAACGAACGCTGGGTGGCGAGCAGGAATATGGCCTCGAGCAAGTTGGTCTTGCCCTGGCCGTTGTCGCCGAAAATGACGTTGAAGCGATGGTGAGGCCGATAGTCGACGTCGCGCAGGTTGCGGAAGTCGTGGGTATGTAGGCTGCGCAGAAGCACGCTCTCACAAGCGCATTGGCATGATCACGCCGAGGTACTGATTGCCGACACCTTGCTTGTCGTCGAGCGGACGCACCACCCCGGGATCTAGGTCGCCGTTGAGCTCCAGCTGAACCTCGGGCGTGTCGATTTCCGAGAGCAGCTCAATCATGTACTTGGCGTTAAAGCCGATGGTGCATTCGCCGCCCTGGTAGTTTACGTCGAGCTCCTCACGGCCCTGGCCGAGGTCTGGGTTGTCCGACTCGATGCGCATCAGGCCGTTGTTGACGCTCATCCTCACTCCCCAGGTCTTCTCCGAGGCCACGAGCACGATGCGCTTCAAGGAATCGAACAGCGCTCCACTCTTGACGACGATTCGACGCTGATGATCGCGTGGAATCACCTGCTCATACGGAGGGAAGCTCGCTTCGGTCAGCCGCACCGACAGCACCGTGGCTCCTGTGCGGACAAAGAAGTACTGGTTTTGGCTGGCAATCTCGACCTGACCGGCGCTGCCTTCGAGCGCGCGGCGAATCTCCATCAGACCCCGTCGCGGAATCACCACGCCCGGCATGAGCTTCGGCGCTCCCGGCAGCGGCCTCTCGCACTTCGACAGGCGGTGGCCGTCCGTCGAGACCATCCGCGCAAAAGCCTGATCTCCCTCGCCTTCACACTCGAGCAGCACGCCGTTTAGGTGGCTGCGCGTCTCGTCGGAAGAAATCGAAAAGAACGTCTTGGCGATGAGGTCGCGAAGCACCGCTCCATCAACGCGATGAAACTTCACGTCCCGGTGCGGCGGCAGCTTCGGAAAATCGCGGTCCGGTAGACCCACGACTTTGTAGTTCGCTTTGCCGCTCTGCAGCTCGGCGTAGTTGTTGTCGGCCCGCTTGAGGTTGAGCTTGTCACTCGGCAGCGACTTGACGATGTCGTGCAGGTGCTTGGCCGACGCGGTGAGGCCGCCTTCCCCAATCACCTCACATGGCAGCTCGGTGGTTACGGTGAGGTTCAGGTCGGTGGCTGCCACCAAAATCCGCTCCGGTCCGTCAGAGCGCAGCAGCACATTGGCGAGGATGGGCATGGTCGACTTCCTGTCGGCGATGCCCTGTGCGTAGTACAGCGCTTGGAGGAACGCTGCCTTCTCGATTCTGAACTCCATCTGTTTCTCCAACCGGTGTGGTGTTTTAGCCTGGGGCTCAGGGTTCTACCTGATCTGGATGAGTAGATATAGATCCAATTCGTATCCGTATTCGGGCCTGTGAATTTCTGGAAAACTACCGCAAGTCCTTGAAAATCAAGCAGATCGCCTGTGGACAAAAATGTACGACACTGTGGATAAAGTACGGTGTTTTCCACAGCTGGTGGTTACACCCAAGATATCCACTGCCCAGATCAGAGGGTTACCCACAATGTTATCCACAGCCCCACGCCCAGACTGGTGTCATATCGCAGGTGCGGTGGTTTCGGCAAGGGTGGTCGACGTTGAGGGGGCGAAATGAAGCGCTTCGGGAGGTCGTGATGGTGATGAAGAGCATGATGATAAGGATTGGAGTGGCGGTGGCGCTGCTCAGCGAGGGAGGGTGCTCGAAGCTGCTCAGCGAGCCGGAGCTTATGCCGGGAACATACGGCGACGGGGAAAAGGAGCTGCGGCGGATGTGGAACGACCTGCTTTTGGCGGCACAGCGGGACGACCGGCAGAAAGTCGTGGCGATGATGAACTCGATGAGGATGTCGCCGCAGGAGCTGGCGATGCTCCTCGGCGAGGACAAGGCGAAGCGCTTTTGGCCTCGCTACGAGCTGCTCGCCAAGCCACTTTTGGGACCGGCGGCGGCGGAGCTGGTGGCCAGCATCTACGAACACCACTACGACGATGTAGACGTGGTGCGCGCCGATACGCTGCCGATGGAGAGCCAGAGCGAAAGCGAGCGCGTGGTGACCCGAACATTGGTGAAGCCGACGCCGTTTTATCGAGTCCGGGTCGTCCGCAAGGGCCAGCCGGGGGCCATTCGCTACGACTTCTTTGTCTATCAGCACGGCTTTTGGCGCACCGGTCGAGAGCTGGGCAAGTTCCTCGAGCCGCTGGCTCCTCTCCATCCAGCCACCAAGCCGGCGGAGCCTGAGAAGTAGCAGCTCGGTCCAGTCAAACCTTGAGGGGTGAGTTGACGAGGCCAGATCCGGTGCGTATGCTGCCTTTGCCCTTTGTTGCTCCCTTCGGGGGCGTAACGGTTTCGACGGGGGTGATCTGAGTAGACGGTTGCGTGTCGAGGCTCCGTAACCTCGTAAATCCAGCGGAAAAACCAGAAACGCGAACGATAACGCGTACGCTCTCGCTGCTTAATAACCAGACAGAGAGCCGCTCCCCTCGGGTAGTTCTCGCGACTTGAGACGGGGTGTCAAAATAAACGAGATAGCTCCCTCGGCTTCCATCGCGAGGTGAGCGAAACCAAAGGTGGAATAGCCCAAGGGATCAGATGTCGGCGGATGTTCCCAGCGGGTGAATCAAACACCGACTACACACGTAGTAGCCCCTGCCAAGCACTTTCGGACCCGGGTTCGACTCCCGGCGCCTCCAACAAGCCCCACCGACGAACTCGGTGGGGCTTTTTTCGTTTCAGGAGCACGGCAGCGGCTGGCTTGCTGCCCAAGCTCCGTCTGCAGGTTATTTTGGAGCGGGTGAGGCGGGAACCTGACGGGGGCTGCGACCGGGGATGAACATGAGAAGGGCGCCGCCGACGCTGAGACCGATGCCGGTGCCTAGCAGCGCGCCGCCGACGGTCCCGGTGTTGTAGAGCAGCTCGCAGGGCGCGTCTTGGTTCGGAGCGGGGCGGTCTCCGCAGGCGCCGTTCTGAGCGAGCGCCGAGGCCCCAAGTCCAGTGAGCGTCAGACCCACGCCCAGCCCCAAGCCACCGAGCACCCAGCGAGTGATGCGAGAACCCTTCGACTCGCCGGGAATCGTCCGCATCGCAATGGGCGGGGGCAGGGCGGTCGGCAGCAGCTCAGCGGAGATCTGGGCGGTGGCACCAGCGGCGACGGAGAGAGTGGACTCGTACGGCTCGAAGCCGGCCTTTTCTATGGTGATTTTGTGACTGCCCGACAGCGTCACCCGCTCCAGCGGCGTTTGCCCGAGCACCCGGCCTTCGAGGGAGACCGTGGCAGCGGGCGGATTCGACTCAATGTGCAGCGTGCCTCGCGGTCGAGTCAGCGCGGCCTGGAACAGTCGGCGGGTCAGCCCGAGCGTCGCGTTTCCTACACCGTCGACGCTGGCATTCTCTTGAAGGTGGGCGGCGCGGAGTCCGCTGACGAGGTCAATAAGCTCCGCCTCGACGACGAGCGCACCGAGAGGGGCAGGGGGCTGTGCGGCAGCTGGCTTGAACGCAAAGCGAAGCAGCAGACGGACCTCGGCCTTGCGGGTGAGTCGATCGAGACAGGGCACATCGGAAAGGCAGCGCGGCGACTCACTCGCCAGCAGCTCACGATGCTTGTCCGGAGCGAGGATCAGTGTGTGTTCGTTACGGGCCGCCGTCGCGATCGACTCCTCAACCTGCTTCTTCTGATCGTCGGACAGTGAGCCGAACTCGACCGCGAGCAGGGCCAGCGAGTTGAGCGTCAGCACGGCGATGAGCGACGCCGAGGTACCGGCGGTGAGGTGCAGCTCAGCTGGACGACCATCGGGAATGGTAAGCGGATCACTCTCGGAGGAAACCCCTCGCATCTCCAGGCGATAGCGATGTGGTCCAGCCCCGAGGAGCAGCGGACGTGAAAGGGGCAAGACTCCGGTCAAACGTCCGTCCACCGACAGGAGGGCTCCACCTGAGCCCGCGATGGTGACTTCGCTCACCGAGGTAGGCAGCTCGCTGATTCGCTTGCGGAGCGCTTCGTTGGTCGGCTCGTCGGTCGAAGGGGTTCCGGATTCCAAGTAGCGACGATAAAAATCCGCGGCCACGACGGTCTGGCCCTGGGCCTGCGCCACCCGACCCAGCTGATAGAGAAGCTCTGGGGCAGGGCGGAGCCTGAAGGCCTGCTCGAACAGCTGCTGGGCGTGCGCCAGATCATTGGCGGCGAGGGTGGCGACTCCATCAGCAACCAGCTTGGCGACCCGATCGGCGAGTGTGCTGTGGTTGACCGGGGCACGCGGCGAGGCGGCTGCTCGATTCGTGACCTGTGGCGCCCCGAAAGCCGCTTGTGAGAGCCCGAGCGCGGACAGGACAACCACCAACCGCTCGACGCAAACTCGCTGCTGCCTGAGCGTCAGGGGCATTGCCTCACAGGGGTGGTGACGCCTGCGTACATCGACATCACCTTGGATTTGCCACTACCGAGGCTGATCAGGTGTTCGCCGGGCGGCAGATAGTACTCTTCGGTGAGCCTGCACTTGCCGTCGCGGAGCGTGAAAATCTGCACCCGACCCATCCGAGGTGCCAGCTTGGCGACGGCGGAGCGGACCGCGGCAGTGGTATCAGCGCGCTGGTGGGAGGCTGGCAGTGACAGGTACTTGCCGTATTCGTTCATTGCCTCGCGCCACTGACCGCGAGCGTCGTAGAGCTTGGCTTGCAAAAACAGCAGCTCGGCGAGAAGCTGCGGGCGTGCCCCGGTGCGCAGGCCGATCCGGCGTGCCCGCTCGATCAGCGTCTGGGCTCGGGCCAAGTCCTTGCTGCGCAACGCGTCGCTGGCATCGTGAACCAGCTGCTCGGTCAGCGTTCCTGACACCTTCATCGTTACGGTGGCCCCGGCGCTGACCTGCACCTCCTGGGCGCCACCGACGGAGCTTATGCGATGTTTGCCGACGGCAAGCGGAATCGGCTTGTCCGGCAGCGGCTGTGGCGCGCCCTTGTCGATCTGCACCCGGAGCCCTTCGTCACCGACGATCTGCAGAAAGCCCGAGTGGGCCTGCGCGGTGCTGTTGGTCGGCTCGACCGGATTTTTGACCTCGGGCTGCGTTGGCTCTTTGGGCGTCGGCTGTGGCTTGTCCTTGGCCTCCGCTGCCGACTCGACGGGCGGCTTGACGGTGAGCACCTGCGGATTCTGCTTCGCCAGCTCGGAGATCAGCTGACTCGCCCGCGAGCGAACGAGCACATCGGAGTCGTTACGGAGCGCTCGCAGTGTCGGCAAAAACGCGCTGTCTTTGCTGCTCTGGTAGAGCTTGTGCGCCACCTCGGCGGCCCGACGTCGCACCACCGCCGAGGGATCGATGGCCAGGCTCGGCAGCAGCTTCCGCGCCGCCTTGGTGGGCAGCGTCGCGATCGTGCCCAAAAGTGCATGGCGCTCGGCGACACTGGCCCCCAGCATCACGCTCTTCGGTGGGGGCTCGATCTCTTCCCCGAGCTTGGTCAGCAGTCCATACGCCGACACCGCATCCAGCTCCGACGAAGCCGCGACCTCACGCAGGACGGAAATGGACTGCTTGTCGCCCTTCTGCGCCAGCTTGCGGGCGGCGGCGAAACGAACCTTGGCGGAGCTGTCGGTGAGTGCTTTGGTGAGCAGCGCGTCGTCGGCATCCCCGTCTTCAAGCGCCTGACGGCGTACCGACGCATCGGCGGATTGGGTACCACTGCGCATCGCGGTCGCTTGGCTGCGATCGCCCATGTTGAGCAGCGCGCCACTCGCCGCCATTCGCTCTCGCTCGTCGCTGCTTTGGAGGAGTTTGCTCACTTTTTCGACCGCGGCCTTGGGGGCTTCCGAGTCGCCGCGCTGGATCAGTCCCGACGAGACCTTGCCAATCGCGTGAGCCGCCGCGACGCGGACCTCCTTGTCAGAGTCAACCAGACTCGAAGCCAGGACGCCGAGCGACTCTTTGTCCCCACGATCGGCGAGCGCGACCACTGCACTCTTGCGAACCGTCGCTGAGCTGTCTGCCAAGGCCTTGCGGAGCGCGTCCATGCTGCCCCCGCTCGACTCGCTACCGAGCAGCAACACTGCCAGCTCGCGGGTCGACTCGCTGTTGCTGTTGAGTGCGGACTTGGCCCAGCCAAGTGATAGCTCCTCTGGCGGCGTCTGGTTCCCCGTCGCGAGTAGCAGGATCGCACCGGCGGTGGTATAGCGCAGGCGCTGGCTGATGTTGCGCTCCCCGAGGACCAGGGCCAGTCGACTCGCATCCTCGGACTTGCCACAGTCAGCCACGCCCTCGACTGCGACCTCGCGCGCCGTATCGGGCTGTTTGTCGTCGGAGCTGTTCCGCTGGAGCAGACCCGCGCCAGAGGTATCGCCAAGCTGCGCCAAGAAACGCACCGCCTTGAGCTGATCGGGTCCCTCGCTCTGGGCGTTGCGCTCCAGCCATTCGCGGGCGGTGGCATCGCCGAGTCGCGCCAGGTGCGACGCGAGCCGGGTCTTGTCAGCAGCGGGAATTTTGCCGTCAAAGAGCTGCCGCAGCTTGGTCCCCGCCTGGCTGTCCCCGCCCCGCGACAGCGCCAGCAGCGCCGGCACCATCGTCGGTAGAGGTTCACCCTCGGTCGCCTTTTGCAAAAGAGTCATCGCCGCCGGATCACCTTGCTCCGCCAGGCGCAGCGCGGACTCGATCCTCGTCAGATCGTCGCTCTGTTGCAGCAGGCTGCGCAGCGTCTCCGGCCCCTTGGGATGCGACAGCTTACTCAGCGCGGCTGCGATCTCGACGGTCGCTCGCGGGTTTTTGCTCTTGTCGAGGGTGGCGAGCAGCTCGGGCTGAAGCGACACCGCCCCTAGCTCGCCGATCGTCTTGGCCGCTGAGGCTTGCACCGTCGGCTGACCATCCGCGAGCAGCGGCTGCGCCAGCGTCGAAAATCCCGAGTCCCGACTCAGCTCAATCGCGCGCAGCGCCATGCTTCGCTCCGCAGGATCGCTCGCCAGAAGGCCGCTGCGGACCACTTTCAAGGCCTGCTCACGGGCCTCGGCGAGCGTCGGGACGTGAACCACTCGCCAGACCGCAAAAGCCGCCACCGCCACCACCACCACACCGAGCGCGCCAATGACTGCCGTCAGCACCGGGCTTACCCTGCGTCGGCTCGCCTTTACCAGCGCCGCCAGCTCGTCGGCGACCTCGAGCATCGTTGGCCTGTGGCTGGGCTCGAGCGCCATCATGCGCTGCACCAATAGCGACATCTTGAGCGGCACGGTCCTATTCAGCTCGTGTAGCGGCGTCGCCTGCTTGGCAATCAGCGCCAGCGAGTTCGTCTCATAAGGCAGCTTGCCGCACAGCAGCTCGTAGAGCACCAGCCCGAAGGAGAAGACATCTGCCCGACCATCGACATCCTCGGCCCCGCCATGCTGCTCCGGCGACATGTAGAGCGGCGTTCCCAGGTACGATCCCGCCCCGGTGCGATGGCCGCGCTTGGCGGTCTCAGGAGGCGCCGAGATTCCCTGTGGTGTGCGTCGGGCGACCTTGGCAATCCCAAAGTCGAGGATCTTGACGCGGTCCTCCGTCGGTCGCACCGGGTCGGGCACCAGCATCAGGTTTTCCGGCTTGAGGTCTCGGTGGACAACGTGCTTCTCGTGGGCCGCCGCCAGGGCCCGTGCCGCCTGTTCCCCGAGTCGCGCCGCTTCGATGGCAGCTGGCCGCAGCCCCGGCTGCACATAACGGTCATAGAGAGACTTCCCCTCGAGGAACTCCATGACGATGTACAGCGAACCGTCGTTTTCCTGCCCAAACTCGAAGATCTCGACGAGACCAGGGTGGCGGATGATGTTGACGGCGCGGGCTTCGTTGAGGAATCGCTTGGCGTATTCGTCGTTTTTGGCAAACTCGGCGTGCATCACCTTGATGGCGGCTCGTCGACCAATGGTGTGGTGCTCCGCCTCGTAGACGACGCCCATCCCGCCTTCGCCGAGCTTGCGTAAAAGACGGAAGTTGCCAAACACGCTGCCAATCCGAGGATCGTCGCTCACCATACCGATAGAGGCGCCGTCTGATAAAAAGCGCCAAACTTAGCTTAGTCTATCTTCTTCCCAATATGCAGCCTCTGTCTTTCAAGACTTCGGCCCGGTCGCCATCGCATGAGCCTTTGGTCATTGGGCATCGCGGTGCATCGTACGACCAGCCGGAAAATACTCTGCTGGCGTTTCGCGAGGCGATGAGGCAAGACGCCGACGGGGTCGAGCTGGATGTGATGCTCTGTGGGTCGGGAGAGGTAGTTGTGGTCCACGATGACACCTTGACTCGACTGGCGGCGGGGCAGCCGGGCGCGGATCTCCAGGTCCGCAAGGCGACGCTCGATGAGCTGCGGCGCTTCGACGTTGGCAAGGGCGAGCGCATCCCAACGCTGGCGCAGGTCTTCGAGCTGCTCGGCCCACAGGCCCTGGTCAACGTCGAGCTGAAGTCGCAGGCGCTCTACAAACCGCACCAGTACCTGCGGCTGCCGTTCGACGATGGGCTGGCGGAGGCGGTGGCGAAGGTGCTGCGGAGGTGCGATCGACTCAGCGACAGTGGCACCACGCTGGTCTCGTCGTTTGATCCCTTTCAGCTGCTGCGCTTTCAGTCGGCGGCGCAGGGCAGGGTGCCGCTCGGTTACCTGTTCGAGGCCGGGCAGAGCGAGCTGACGCGCGAGCTGCATCGCCTGCCGCTGTGGTCGCTGCTCGCGGTTCATCCCGAGGCTAAGCTGATTGATGCGCCGTCGATGCGACGCTGGAAACGGCGCGGGCTGCGGGTCAACACCTGGACCGTTGATCGCCCGAGTGAAGTGGCTGCGGTTGCGACGCTGGAGGTCGATGCCATCATCACCAACCGGCCCGGTGAAGTCCGCGCCGTCCTCGCCAAGTTGTGAGCCAACGCCCGATGCAGACGAACCAAGACAGGGACAAGAAGCAGCCGCTCAGTCGACTGCCCAAAGTGCAGGCGGTTCTCGACGGACCTGACGTGGTTGAGCTACTCCGACTGCGGCCCCGCTGGGCAGTGGTGCAGGCGGTGCGCGACGAGCTGATGGAGCTACGACGACAGCTACAAGCCGGTGCCATCACAGCCGCGACGGAGAAGCTCGCAGTCTCGACGGCGGCGCTGGAGAGACGAGTCACCGCGCTGCTCGCGTCCCCGCTGCGACGGGTGATCAATGCGACGGGGGTGGTCCTACACACCAACCTCGGGCGGGCGCCTCTGGCAGAGCAGGCGCTGCGTCGGGTCGGTGAGCTGGCCGGCGGGTACTGTAACCTCGAGTATCAGCTCGACGGTGGGACGCGGGGCAGTCGTCAGCAGCTGCTGGCGACGGTGCTCCACGGGCTGACCGGCGCCGAAGCCCACCTTGTAGTCAACAACAATGCGGCGGCGGTGCTGCTGGCGCTCGGCGGTCTGTGTGCGGGCCGGGAGGTCGTGGTGTCCCGAGGCGAGCTGGTCGAGATCGGCGGCTCGTTTCGCATTCCCGATGTGATGCGCGCGTCCGGAGCTGCCCTGCGTGAGGTGGGCACTACCAATCGAACCCACCTGCGCGACTATCTGTCTGCCGTCGGAGAGAACACCGCGGCGCTGCTCAAAGTGCATCGCAGCAACTTTGCCCAGGTCGGATTTGTCGCCGAGGTGCCCGCGGCGGAGCTGGCCCGGGCGGCCCATGAGCGGGGTCTTTTGTGCCTGTACGACCTCGGCGCTGGCGGGCTCTTGCCACTTCGGCGAGGGCCGAGTCCGCAGAAGCCGGAGCTTTGCGACGAGGAGCAGGTCTCGACGGCAGAGCTTACCGAGCTAACGGTAGCCGAGGTGGTGGCGCAGGGCTGCGACGTGGTGATGTTCTCGGGCGACAAGCTGCTCGGTGGACCGCAGGCCGGCATTCTCTGTGGCACGGCGGCTGCGATTGGCAGGCTGGCGAAGCATCCGCTGCTGCGCGCGCTGCGACCCGACAAGCTGACACTGGCGGCGCTGTTGGCGACGCTGGAACTCTACCGAGACGGGCAAGCTTCTCAGATACCGAGCTGGCAGATGCTACAGCTTGGCGACACTGAGCTACGGCAGCGAGCCGAAGCGCTCAAGACAGCGACGGAACGGCTTGGTGCCAAGATCCAGCTTGTGCGGGTGCGGTCGGCGGTCGGTGGCGGTTCGCAGCCGCTCCACAAGCCGTGGAGCTGGGCGGTGTCGCCGCTCCTTCCATCCGATCGGGTTCTTCAGGTGCAAGCGGCGCTGCGACGACAGGCAACGCCGGTGGTGGCGCGGGTTGCTTCGGGACGGCTGCTGCTCGATGTGCGGACGATTGCCGCCGGGGAGCTAGCCATCGTCGCCGAAGCGCTGGTGACGGCGCTGGCGGTCTCTGCGTCGGCTCAGTAAGTCCCAGCGAGTAGCCGGACCAGGCGGGCCGTATCGACGAGGGCTCGACCAGCGCGGGCCGGATTGACGAGCAGCAGCTTGAGTCCACGAACCCGCAGCGGATGGCGCACAAGCGACAGCAAGAGGTCCAGGCCCGCCGGTGAGGCAAAGATCGGTAAGCCGAGCAGCGTCGGCACCATCTGGAGACGTGGCAACAGCTCGCTCTCGGCCTCGAAGCTCAGGTCCGGTTCGACGAGACCGTTCAAGATCAGGCAGCCCTCGTCGCCAAACACCACCGTGATCTCTTCGTGAGAGTCGCTGGCAATCAGGCCGAGCCGACTGTGCAGGCCCGGCAGCTTGTCGCCGTATCGTCGCGCCGTGTCGGACAGCACTCCCTGCACCAGCAGCGCCAGAGGACCCGCATTCAAGCTATCGGAAAGCGTGACGGATTCCATTTCACTCAGGCTACACTCCGCGCCATGCAATTTCCATCCTCGTCGCGAAGGTTCATTTCCCGTCGCTCACAGCGGTCTGTAAAGTGGACTCTGCTGTGCACTGGTTTGGTGGCCTGGGGCTGTGATCAGCCGCTGCCGACCGAGACGCTCCCCGTCGAGCCCGAGCTGTCGACGTGCAGCGCCGCCCTTCCCGAGCCGAGGACGTGGAGCGCCCCAAGTGCCGAGGTCAAGGGCGCCAGCGCCTGCCTAAGCGTCCATCCCAGTGAAGTCGCGACGACGCCGATGCCGCTTCTCGGGGTGCGCAAGGGCAGCGAGCTGTCGCTCGATGGCTACAAGGTGCTGGGGCCGGCGGTGACATTGCAGCTCGGACAGCCCGTCGGACAGCGTGGTCTCGATGTGGTGCTGCCGTTCGATTTTGCGCAGCTTCCCAAAGAGTCGCGCAGCCTGCGCCATCGCTTGGTGGTGCTGTCGCGCTTCGGGCAGGCCAAGGCCCATGTCACGCCGGTCGAGAACATCACCATCTCGACGGCGCAAGGCGGGCAGCTGCGCTTTCACTTGCCGGGGCATGACGTGACGCCGCTCGGACCGCCCAAGACGCTGTCGGACGTGGCGACCTTCCAAGTGGCGATGCCGAGCGATCTCGGGGCGACGGTCAAGCGCAAGTTCACCTATCGAGCCGTCGCGGGCGTGTCGATGGGCGGCATTGGCGCCTCGATGTACTTCTTCCGTCACCCGGAGCGCTTCGACGCGGTCGGGGTGCTCGGGGCCGATCCGGGACCGGATCTGACCTACAGCATGGGCTTTACGCGCGACCATTTCTTCGGTGGATTTTGCACGGCTGCCGACGAGAAAGCGGGCCGAGGCAAGATTGGCGAGACCTGTCCGCTTACGCGACCGCCGCTGCGCGGGCAGAACGAAAACGTCGGCTCCTTTGAAGCGATGCCGGTGCAGCTCGGGGAGGGCATTGGCCTGACGCTGCGTCGCAAGCTGTACCTGCGCGCCAACCGCGACCTGGTGCGGGCGATTGGCAACTGGGCGATGTACAACCCGCAAGATCCGTTCTTGCCGCCGGGGGTTCCATCGTCGACGCTCCAGAAGACTCCCGCGGATGCTTGCAAAAATCCGGTGGTGCTCAAGGGCAAGCAGAGCGACCCGACCGGCAAGGCGTTCTACGACGGTCGCTACAATCCCGACGGCAAGTCGGATGTCATCACCTTCTGCGACGGCGGCGAGGTCGATGACAAGCAGGGCGTCTTTGATCCGAGCAAGCCGCAGACCGATCCGATGCAGATTGCGCTGGCGGTCGACCTCAATGGCAACGGCAAGCGCGACGCCGGCGAGCCGGTGGTGATCCAGGCCAGCGAGCCGTTCCAAGACGTCGGTCTCGACGGGCTGCCCGATGACAAGGAGCCCGGCTACGATCCGCTGCGCAACCCCGATCCCGCCGGTGACAACTATCACTACCTGAAGAATCCCGGCGGCAGCGAAGGCAACTACCGCTACGACCAGGGCGAGCCCTACGAGGACAGCGGACTCGACGGCGTCAAGGGCAAGGGCTGCGAAATCGACGGTGGCACTGCCGGCTGCTTCGATCACGGCGAGGGCAACGGCAAGTTCGACTACAACCCCGGACTCGCCAAGTGGATGGATCACGACCCGCACACGCTGATGGAAAAGCAAGCGCTCAGCGACTTGGCGCAGAAGGACATCTACTACGACGCCGGCATCCGCGACTTTTTCAACGCCCACATCTCGACCGGCTACCTGTTTGGCGTGCTGGCGGCGCGCGGCCTGTCGACGCAGCTATTTGGCGGCTTTCCGGCGCTGGCTGGTCAGGCTCCGACCGAGGAATCGCAGTTTTCCGCCAGTGAAGTCGACATGGCGAAGCTGGGCCGCCGACTGTTCGTGCGCTACGGCAACCCCGAGCTGAGCGAAGCCAAAGCCGCAGAGACCGGCGATGGTCGTCACGCCGGAGCGGTCTCGCAGGTGGTGCATCGCGCGATTGTGCTGTTCAAGTTTTTGCTCACCCGCTGGCCGGATGCCGATACCGCGATTCAGCCCTCCGACGACCCGCGACTGGTGCCCAAGGGCCTGACTCTCAAGCTCAAAGGGGGCCGTGAGACGCCGTACAGCATGATCCTGCCGCCGGGTTACTTCGAGCCGCAGAACCAAGGCCTGCGCTATCCAGTGGTCTACTTCGGACACGGCTACGGCATGGACCCGACGGATCTCGGCAAGAGCATCGGCAGCTTGATCCACAGCTTCATGTCCGATCCCGACGACAAGCAGCGACTGCCCAAGGCCATCATGGTCTTCATCGACGGCGTCTGTCGTCCCGGTGGCGAGGTGCCGACCCAGCCGCTGCCCGGCGAAGGCGACCAGTGCGAAGAGGGCACGTTCTATACCGATCACCCGCAGGGCTCCTATCAAGGCGAGTCGATGCTCGAGCAGCTCGACGAGCACCTGCGCAAGAACTACCGCGTTCGCGAGCCCTCGGAGCAGACAATTCCGCTGTAACGGGCGCGCGCGATATGTAACCCGGCGGATGCCTCTTCTTGGCAAGAGCATCCGCGCTATCCACGTAAGGAGGTCCGGTGATGAAAAAGAGAGTGCTTCTGACCTGCACAGCGTTCGCGATGTCAATGCTCTTGTCCTCCGTCGCGCTGGCCGATGGTGATGATCCGGAAGGGACCGAGACCGGCGACGAGTTTGCCCCCGACTGGGCCGATCCGAACGACGCAGCCAAGCTGTCGCAGGCCCAAGCCGAGGCGCGCGTGAAGGGCGCAGGAATCCGTGTCACGTCGAGCGGCGGCTGCACCAATCGCTACAACTCCACCTGCACTTCGCTCGACCAGATCAACGACCGCACGGTGAGCGGCATCATCACGCTCAAGAACGCGAGCGGCTGCGCCATCACCATCACCGGCGGCACCGAGACCGGCCACGCCTCAGGCACCTACAGCCACTGGAACGGCTACAAGGTCGACATCTCCTTCACCAGCTGCGTCGACTCGTACGTCTACAACAACTTCACCTATCAGGGAAAGCGCGGCGACGGTGCCCCGCTGTACAAGTCGGCTGCCGGCAACCTCTACGCGCGGGAGTCCTCGCACTGGGACATCACGTACTTCTAAACCGCGCGCTCGACGCACCTCTTCGCGATGTCTACACAACCATCTGGTGAACCATCTGGTGAACCATCCGGTGCGGAGTCCGCAACGCCTTACCTGCGCACAGACTTGGTAAAGGAGGGCGCTGGTCTCGTCGGCAAAGGGCTGTTTGCGCGCGCTCCGATTCCGCGCGGCACCATCATCGGCTGCTTGACGCCGGGAACTCCGGTGGCGCTGCCGATCGATGCGCACGGACAGGTTGACTATGGCCGCTACGCCTCTTCACAGACCCTCGATCTGGTCGTCGAGTCGCACCAGCTTATTTGTCTGGTCAAAGACTTTGGACCGCGCGGCCCGCAGGGAGCGGATCTGCTCAACCACAGCTGCTCCCCCAACTGTGAGGTATTGGCGAGGCTGGTGGTTCGCACGCTGCGCGACATCGCGCCCCAGGAAGAGCTACTGATCGATTATCTGCTGGCCGAGGTGACGATGGTCAAAGAGGGAATCCGCTGCCAGTGCCGCCCTGGCTGTCCGACGATCATCTGAGCCGCGGCCTATTCCTTTTTGCGGCGGTGGTGGCGACGCTTCGACTTCTTGGCTGACTCTTTTTCGGCGGCGTCATCGGCAGAGGCCGACTTCTCGGCTGCTTCGCCTTTCGCAGAGTCCTTCGCAGAGTCCTTCGCAGAGTCCTTCGCAGAGTCCTTGCCAGAGTTCTCTGTTGTTGCCGCCGCTTTCGCCTCCGCGTTGGCTGCCGGCTTGGTCGAAGTTTTTTGCGCGTCTTCCACCGCAACCCCCGCGTCCGCTTTGGCCCTCGCTGGTGCCGCGACGTTGGGAGCCGCAGTCACGGGTGGCAGCGGCGCAGCCGGTTTCTCTAAAGTGCGACTGAGCAAGTACACCACCAGCGCTCCGGCGCACAGACAGCCCACGCCCACTCCAGCCAGCAGCGCGACGCTCGGACCACCCGCGTCGGGGTCCGCCTTGGCCGCTCCTGCCGCGATTCGTTCTTCGATGGTCTTGCCGGCCAGTCGTTCGCGCGCGCGCGCTTGATACTCGAGCAGCGGGAACAGCTCGACTTCTGCCGCCCCGGTGCGCTCCCCACTGGGCGCATACTCGAACGGATCATCGACATCGCGGACCAGCCGCCACAGGTAGCTATAAATCAGCGACACAAAGCCGATGATGATGTACTTGCCGAGCAGTCCGAACTCGGCCTTGTACGACGCAATCACCAGCAGCGTCAGCACCGACACCACCAGCAGATCGAGCAGCGCATAACCCGACGCCAAAAAGCCGGTTCGCGAGATCACGCCAATGCGGGTCATGGTCCGCCGCAGGTTGTGAAGCTCGGTCATCATCCGCACCGCTGGCAGACCGGCATTGAGCTTGTCGAAGTCCTTGACCAGGCTGTTGAGCTTCTCGATCGCCGCAAAGCCCTGCTCCGGAGTCCGCTTGCGCAGAAGCCACGCCACCATCTCATCGGTGACCTCGGCCACGACTTCCTTCATCGCGCGATCGCTCACCGCTGGACGGTTGGCACTGACCCAGCTCACCGTCTCTTCGATGGTCTCCAGACAGGTCGCCAGCTCGGCAGGAATCCTCTCGCTCTCTTTGTAGTCTTGCAGCGTTCCCGACAGCATCAGGCCAATCAGGAACACGCCACCCGTCAGCACCGGCGCCAGCGCCGAGAAGTCCATGACGCCGGAGTAGTTGTTCATGTAGTTCTTGAACACGTGTTCAAGAACCAGGCGCACGAGGATCGCCGCCACCGGCACCGGCAGCGTCGTGATCATCAACTTCCACTTGAGCATGCTCACCTTTGCCTCGACATGCTGCGTGGGAGCCAGCAGGGCCACCGCACGTTACTTCCGCGACTTCTTGCCCTTGGGCTTGGCCGGATTGGCCCAGTGGCCGCCCCACTTCTCGTACAGAGAGTCCGCAAAGCTCTGCCACTCGGCATGCGTGCGCGGCCCTGGGAACGGCAGGGGAGGAATCGGAGCATCGCCGGTCTTGATCACATCAATGCGGTTGTCATTGGTGACCTGACCGATCTGGAAAATCTTCCAGGTGTGCTGGTTGCTCGGGTCGACCCGGACGCGGGTGTTGCCGAGCGTGAACTCCTGACCCTTGAGAGCCAGGCGCACGCGATTCACTTCTTCACTGCCCGCGCGCTGAACGGCGGCGGCCCACAAAAGGACTCCGTAATAGGCCGACTCCATCATCTCGCTGACCGGACGATGCTCGCCGTACTTGCGCTTGAAGCGCGTCGCAAACGGCTCCTCTTTGGAATCGGCAATCGTTTGGAAGCGCGTGCGCGCCACGTAGTGCCCGGCCAGCACCGGCTCGGCCAGCTGCGCCAGCTCATTTTCCCCGAGCGTAAACGACAGCACCGGCAGAGTCCGCGCCGTGATGTCGTCCTCAATTAGCGCCCGGAAGAACGACAGCACCGAGTCGCCGACCAGCGTGTTGATGATCATGTCCGGATGGGTCTTTTGGATCTTTTTGACCACTGATCCAAACTGCGAGTCACCGACGACTGAGTAGTGCGTTCCCACCACCTCGCCACCGAGCGTCTTGATCTGCTCTTCGATGATCGCGTTTGTCGCATGGGCGCGCAGTCCGTCGGTTCCGATCAGGAAAAACTTCTTGGCATTGAGCGTGTCGACGCTCCACTGCAGCGCCGGGACCGCCAGCTGATTCGGCGTCGCGCCGGTGTAGATCAGGTTCTGCGACTCCTCGATGCCTTCGTACTGCGCGGGATAGAACAGCAGCTGATCGTATTTTTCAAAATAGGGCCGGATCACCTTGCGACCCGCCGAGCCGAAGCCACCGAATACCGCCGCTACCTTGTCGGCTCGCAGCAGCTTTTCGGCGCCGCGCGTAAACGCAGAGTCTGCCGAGATCTCGGATTTTCCGTCGACCACCACCGGCAGGACCTGCCGACCGAGCAGCCCGCCGCGGGCATTGATCTCATCAATTGCGAGCAGAGAGGCATCGGCAAGCGGGTGCTCACTCACTGCCAGCGCACCGGACAGCGAGTGCAGGACTCCCACTTTGATCGGCGGACCGCCTTGGATGAGCGGACTCGGAGTCGGCTGCGCCGGGCCGCCACTGGCCTTTCCCTTGTCCTGGTTTGACTTGCCACGTAGCCCAAAGAACCAGCCACCCACGCCCAGCGCGGCCACGGCGGCGAGTCCGAGGAAGGCGCGGCGACCACCCCCAGCCCCTGCAGGAGGTGGCGCGGCAGCGGCAGCTGCGTCCATGCTGACCACCGGCAGGTTGGCCGAGGAGGGCAAGCGGATCGCACCACTTTTCGACCCACTGCTACTGGCCTGCTGCGCCGCCAGCGCGGGCGCCGCTTCCTGCATTGCGAACACCGACTGATTGCGCTGCGGAATGCCGGCCAGCACCGCTTCCAGATCCGCGGCCATCTCCGCCGCCGACGCATATCGCCCATCGGGTTTCTTGGCCATCGCCCGATAGACAATCTGCACGCAGGCTTCGGGAACCTCGGGATTCGCCGCGCGCGGATCGGGGGTCGCTTCCGTCAAGTGACTGAGCAGAATCTGCGGCACGCCGGTGCCGTTAAACGGTGGCTTCCCAGCGAGCAGTGCGTAATACGTCGCCCCAAGAGAGTAGAGGTCGGTGCGCGCATCCATCGCGTGATTCGAGGCTTGCTCCGGACTCATATACAGCGGACTGCCACACAGCATGCCGCTCTGCGTCAGGTGCAGATCATCCTCGACCAGCTTGACCAAGCCAAAGTCGACCAGCTTCACCCCGCCCGTCATCGAAAAGAGGATGTTGTCGGGCTTGATGTCGCGGTGGATGATTCCGTTTTGGTGCGCGACGCTGAGTGCGGCGGCGCAGTCGGCGATGATCCGCGTGGCGACAATCCAGTGAAACGGCCCGTCGCTCTTGATTCGGCTCGACGCACTCTTGGGATGGAGCAGCTCCATCACCATGTAGCAGCCGCGCTCGTCCTTGCCGACGTCGTAGACCGCGATGATGTTGGGGTGGTTGATGCCACCGGCGACCTGCGCCTCCCGCATGAAGCGCTCGATGACCTCCGGCTTGTTCACCAGCTCGTCGGGCAGAAACTTGACCGCGACCTTGCGCTTGAGCGCGGCGTCCTCACCCTCGTAGACGGCCCCCATGCCGCCTTTGCCGAGGAGCCGAATGATCTTGTACTTGCCGAAATTCGCGCCGATGCGCGGGTCGGTCTGCGCTCCGGCTTCGGCAGCTTGGGCCGACGGAGAGCCCTGGGGCGGTGCGCCTGGTTGGGTCACAATCCAACATCATCGGCGATGCCGCAATTTCTTGTCAACGCTTACCACCGTCGAGCACGCTGGCCGACATGTCTGGCTGACGTGCTGGGTTTTGGCCGGCCAGGCCAAGATGGGCCAGCCACAGCGCGGTGAGCTTTTCCTGCGTGCTGTTCTGACGCAGTCGCGCCGCCAAGTGCGGCCACACCACTTCATCGAGCGCCTGGTATTGATTGACACAGCTGTACACCACCGACTCGCGCCCGCTCACTGGATCGCGATGCCGCTGGAGACACTGCCCGCACAGCTCTTTCATCATGCACTGCATCGGCGAGTTGATGCTGCCCAGCGCCGTCGCTCGCGGGTTCAGATACGGCTGTAACAGGGTCTGTCGAGCCTCCGCCACCGCCGCCATCAAGCGATCCGAGCCGATGACCAGCCAGCGCGTCACCTGCCGCAGGTCCAGGCGCGGCGGACCCAGCTCTCCTTGGGCATAGGCGGCCAGCGCGGCGACGACGTTTCCCACGAACAGACGGTCCCCCGGACGACGCACCTTCAGCACCGAGCCAGGCGGCGGCTCGACCTCACAGCACCAGACCACCTCGTCGGTGTGCGACTCGATGGCAGCTTGGTGGCAGACATCCTCGGGCTGGCGATAGCCCGCGAAGTACAGCACCCGGCAGCCGCGGTCCTTGAGCGCCTTGGCGATCGATGGCAGCACCGCATGGCTGAAGCCGTCGCCGACCAGACAGACCTCCTCGCCGCGCGGAATCTCGGTGGGAGCGCCCGTCGGACCCATCACCATCACCGGCTCACCTGGCACAAGTCGCTCACACAGGCTTGAGCTTCCACCCACTTCGAGCACAACCAGCGACAAGCTGCCCGTCGCCGGATCGGCCTGCACCCCGGTCATCGCCAGACCTTCCATCGCCAGCTTGGTCCGAGCAATCGCCCCTACCCGCGACTCGAAGTTTTGCAACCGGAAGAGCTGACCCGGCTGGAACTTGAGCGCCAGGAGCGGGGCCCGCACCTTCACCTCTACGATGGTCGGCGTCAGCCTCTCGACGGCCACCACCTCCGCCGTTAGCTCGTGCCGCAGCTGGTCTCGCCAGGTCAGCCACTCGGCATCGCGACGCTGCTGCGGCTGCGTCGGGGACGTGGCGCTGCGAACTTCCAGCTCGGCTCCGGCCCGCTCGCTTGGGAACAGCGCCGCGACGTGGGGGAAGCCGGTCTTGGCCGAGGCCATCGCTTGGACGACCGAGCCTGCAAAGCGCGGATGATTGTCGCCATAATACGAGACCACTTTGCCGTCGCGCAGATACGAGGTGAAAAAGCCCTCCTGATCAGGCTTGATGCGCAGCTCACCGCTCGGCGTCCGCTCGACTCGGTGCGGCACAAAAAAGCCGCCGCGACCCAGACTGGCCGTGCCCGGATGCTCCTTCTCATACATCGTGTTGGGGCCGGTCCCGGCGGCCACGCACATCGTTCGGGCCGGCAGCTCGCACAGCTCGCCCGTCGGCTCGTAGCCTTCGCTATTCTGCCGCAAACGCTCAAACCGGACCGCCCGCAGCGCGCCAAACTCGTCGCTGAGCGCTGCCGTTGGGCTCAGCTTTTCGAGGTAGCGAATGCCCTCTTGCAGGCCCTGGCTGACCTCTTCGTGATTGAGCCGATATGCCGGCGAGTCCACCAGGCTCTTGCGATACACCAGCGTCACACCGCCCCAGCGCTCGATGAGTGACATAAAATCTGGCACCCGTCCATGCCGCGCGGCCTGCTGCCGCTCCGCCCGAACTGCTCGACCGTGAGCGAGCAGCTCGTCCAGAATCTGCCGCTCCTCGGGATCGAAGTGCGCAGACAGCTCGTTTTGCGGCAGACCCTCGAGCAGCGCCTCCCAGCGCGCCAGCATCTTTTCGACCTGTACCGGGTAATAGGCGAGCAGCTCTGTCGCGGTATCGAGGGCCGTCAGCCCACCGCCAATCACCAGCGCCGGCAGCCGCACCTGGAGGTTTGCCAGCGAGTCGCGCCGAAACGCCCCGCTGTGCTGGAGCCCCATCAGAAAGTCGCTCGCTTGGCGGATGCCTCGACAGAGCTGCCCCTCCATCTCGACAATCGCCGGCCTGCCCGCGCCGGTCGCCATCGCCACATGATCAAAGCCAAGCTGCCACGCGTCGTCGAGAGTCAGCGTGCCGCCAAAGCGCACCCCACCAAGCATCGTCAGCAGCGGCTGCCGCAAAAGCGTTAGATAGAGCAGCGTCAGGAAGTTCTTGTCCCAGCGGACCGTGATGCCGTACTCCGACACGCCGCCAAAGCCTGCCGGCACCCGCGTTTCGAGCGGCACCGTTAGGCTCCGGTAGTCGCGCACCGGCGTCGGCAAGCGCCCCGTCGCGACATCGCCGACCAGGGCTGCGGGCAGCGGCTCCAGCTTCAGCCCATCGATCGCCACCACCGAAAAGCCCTCGCGGCTCAGGTGATGACAGAGCGTATAGCCCGCCGGTCCCAGTCCCACCACCAGCACCCGTCGACCATGCGCCGGCAGCGGATACGGTCGCCGGCGATTGAGCGGATTCCAGCGTGTGAGCAGGCCATAGATCTCGACCCCCCACGGCAGCGCCAGCACGTCGCTCAGCACCGAGGTCTCGATCTCCGGGATGTTGACCGGCTCCTGCTTTTGGAAAATGCACGACTTCATGCAGTCATTGCAGATGCGGTGGCCTGTCCCCGGACACATCGGGTTGTCGAGTGTCGCCAGCGTCAGCGCGCCCAGCGAGTCACCCCGCCGACGCAATAGGTTCATCTCCGAGATCTTCTCGCCCAGCGGACAGCCATGCAGCGCTGCGCCGAGCGGGTTTTGCTTCACCTCGCCGTTTTTGTCGTGAAAGCCCTTGCTGCACGAGTCCTTGCTCCGCTCGTGACAGACCATGCAGTAGTCGGCCTCGGCCAGCACGGCCAGCCGCGACCGGCGCTCGTCGGTCAGTGCAAAGCCATCGCGTCCTCGCCAGTGTTTCGGATCGCCGCTGAGCAGCTCGGGCCGGGTCGGGTCGGGTCGGTGTAGCGGCACCAGCGCCTGATAGTCAGTGGGGTGCGGCAGTCGCCAGCACAGAAAGCCCGCCTGGGTCAGCTCGTCACGTTTTACCACCAGCCAGTCGAGCAGCAGCGTCAGCTCCCCGTGAGCCGCTACCAAGTGCTCGTCGGCGGCGTTTTGCGCGTGCTGCTGCGCTGCGGTCTCCGCATCGAGCAGCCGCAGTCCCAGCTCGGCCAGTCGTCGCTCGCTGCGGTCGTCGTCGAGCCCGTACCGCGAAAGCAGCGCCTCACCCGCGGCAATCGCGTGCTCCGGCTCGGTCACCGGTCGGTGGCTGGCCCGCCGCTTCACCACCTCTTCCTTGAAACGAAACAGCACCAGGTCGAGGGTGGTCTCGTCGAGCTGCTCGCTGCGGGGCCGCTCGATGTCGGGAAACAGCAGACCCAAGAAGCGGGACACCGTACCGGCCAGCTCGCATAATAGCGACGACAAGCTTTGCTCGTTCAGCGTCGCGCCGGCGAGGTACTGGTCGTAACGGGCCGCCAGCTGCGGATCATCCTCGCCGAGCTGCCAGCGCCAGCGCTCGTGCAGTCGACGCAGCCCGTACGGAGAAAACAGATCGGCATACCCAAAACCAGAAAGCCCCAAGGCCAGCTGGTCCGAGGAGTCCGGGGCAGGGGTCGTACACTCCGCCATCTGGTTCCTATTTTGGTTTGCGCGAGATCGTCAGCCGCTGGATGACGATGGGAGTCTTCGGCACGTCGTTGGGAGAGGTCTCGACCTGGCTCAGCTTTTCCAGCAGCGGCAGGTTGTCGCACAGCCCAAAGATCGTGTGGTGGCCCGTCAGCCACGCCGCCGCTCGGACGGTGATGAAGAACTGCGAGCCGCCGGTGCCCGCGCCGCGGTTGGCCAGTGCCAGGATGCCGCCCTGATCAAAGCGCAGCTCGGGTCGAATCTCGTCGGGGAGGACAAAGCCGGGATCGCCGCTGCCGGGACTGAACATACACTGCGCGTCGCCGCTGCACTTGGGGTCACCGCCTTGCAGCATGAAGTCGGGGATGACGCGGTGGATGGGCAGGCCGTCGTAAAACAGCTTCTTTAGCCACTGACCGTTGTGCGGATCTTTGAAGGCCACAAGGCCCCGCGAGAGCCCGACGAACGCCGCCACCGCCTGCGGAGCCTTGTCCGCCAAAAGCTCGCAGCGCACCGTGCCGAGCGGCTTCCCTTCGCTGCTCAGCTCGAGTGTCGCCAGCGGCGCTCCGCTCCCTTTGAGTCCGGCCAGCGCTTGCTCCAGCGACAGTGGTGGCGTGGTCGGGGAAATCGCTCCCGCCGCCGCAGCTGGACCTGGCTTGGCAGCCGGTGCCGGCAGTGGTTTCGCAGTCTGCGCGTGTCCGAGCCAGCCCGGCAGCAGCAGCGCCACCACCAGCGGCCCACGCCTACGCTTGTCCGTCAACATCACTGGGTGCGTCATTTAGGGCACTCCCTCGACCTGTAGAAACTCGGCCCGCGAGCCCACCGTCAGTCCGTGACGACGCGACTCCCCGCCGGCCACCTCGACCACGTACTGCGCCAGCTGGTCTGGTCCGCGACTCGTCTCGTCGAGAGGAATGGTATTTTCCTCGATCCCCACCACCACCTTGCGCTCATTGAGGAAGATGATGTCGAGTGGGATATAGGTATTGCGCATCCAGAAGCGCCGAATCTCCGGCCCCTCGAACACAAACAGCATGCCGCTGCTCGGCGCCAGCTCTCGCCGGTACATCAGCCCGCGCATCCGTTCGGGGTCGGTGCGGGCCAGCTCAACCTTGACCGGCCACGGCGGACTGCCCGAGGACGGATAGAACGCCACCGTCGGCTGGTTCGCGGTGGTCGCCGGGTTCGCTGAGGTCGTTGGCGGAGGCGGCTTGTTGCAGCCCGTGCCCGCAGACAGCGCGCCCGATAGCAGCAGCACGGCAAGCAGCGAAGACGTCGAAGGCATGGTGGCTTTAGGGCTTGGCCGGGGCGGTGGGGGCCGGCTTCGGCGCGGGCGTCTTGACTTCGCTAGGCGTCGGTAGCTGCGGCTTGGTGGCGCGCAGAGCCGCCTGAACCATCCGCTTGGCGGCCACCGGATCGGTGCTGGCGTCGATGCCCTTCTGCGCATTTTCCCGCATCAGGTTGGCCAGGTAGCCGAGCCGAATCTGCGTCACCTCGGGACAGCGTGGCCCCTGCGACTCGCACAGCTTGAGCCCCGCCTCCGCCTCGGCCAGCCCGAGGTCAAAGCGCAGCACCGTCGCATACGAAGTCGCCAGCACCTGATGCACTTGGTAGCTGTCCTTGCCGGCATACGGCTTCAGCGTCTCGATGGCCCACACCGGCTGCTCGATTCGCAGATAGGCGCGTGCCAGCTCGACCGCCACGTCGACATCGTCGGGCTTGCGGTACAGCGAGTCCTCGAGGACAGCAATCCGGTCGAGGTCGCTCTTGTCGCCGGTGAAGCCCGGTCCAAAGACGACGGAGGGCTGCGGCAACAGCAGCAGGAACCCGACAATCGCAAGAGCAAACAGGTCAATGAGCCTAGCCACGAGGAGCGTCTCCTTGCCGTCAATCTATCTTTCGGCGCGCACTTCCGTCAAATACAGCTGTGTGCGATTGCGCTGCTCGCCGAAGCTGGCGTTACACTCTCTAGCATGTCTGTGCTTCTGCGATGGCCGCTGCGCGCTCTTTCCTCGCGGCGGCGGCTCCTGTTGGCGCTGTTTTCGCTCTCGGCCTGGCCTGCGGGGGTGGGGTCGGTGCGGGCCGACGACTGGCAGGTAGAGCGCTCCGAGTTTGATCCGCGGCTGGTCGCGCAGCTCAAAGAGCAAGTGCGTCGCAACCCCGATGACAGTGGGCTGCTGCGGCGCCTGCTCGGACTGTATCGTCGCCATAGCACCCTTGAGAAGCTCCAGGCTGAGGTGGCGTCGCAAGCGGCGCGCTCCGGCTCGGCCAGTGATCTGTATCTGACGGCGCTGATTGCCCGGGAGCGGGGTCAGCTCGACGAAGCGGCGCGACTGCTTGAGCAGGCGACCCAGAAACCAGGCTTCGAGGAAGCCAAGGTGGCGCTGCTGCTGGCCGAGCTGGCCCAGAAGAAGAATCCCGCCAATGTCGCCGAGGCCCGCAAGCAGCTGACGCGGGCGCTCGGTCTGCTCAAGCCGAGCGATCCACGGCGGAAAGTGGCGCTGCGTCGCCAGGTCGATCTCGCCCTGCAAGCTGGCGACCACGGCGCTGCCGAGTCGGAGCTTCGCGCGCTGCTCAAGTGGGCGCAGGGTGGCGAGGCGCTGCGCTTGCAACAGGAGCTGGCCGAGCTACTCGCCCGCGCCGGCAAAAACAAAGAAGCCCTGGCGGAGTGGCGGGCGCTGGCCGACAGACAGGGCGGCGAAGCCAAGGCCCAGGCGCTGCTGCGCTGCGGGGAGCTTGCGGAGCTACTGCAAGACGACAATGCAGCTATTGCAACGTATCGTCAGAGTCTGAAGCTGCTGCCGGTCGGTCATCACCTTCGCCGCGAGGTCAGCGAGCACCTGATTGCGTTGTCGCGAAAGCGCGACGAGCTGCCGCAGTTCATCAAACAGTTCGAGGAAGAGTCTCCCGCCGCGACGCGCGGCTTCTCGGACTGGGAGCTGCTCGGGCGGCTCTACGATGAGCGAGGCGACACGGCGACGGCGCTGGCAGCGTATCGCGGCGCGCTCCGCAAAGATCCGCACCAGATTGATGTCCGGCGACGGCTGATTGCGATTCTCGAGCGCGGCGGGGTGACGCCTGAAGTGCTGGCCGAATACGAGCAGCTGATTGTTCAGGCGCCCGGTGACTCACGCGGCTATCTGGAGCTGGCCGAGCGGCAGTGGAAGGTCGGTCAGAAGCCCAAGGCCCTGGCAACCCTGCGGCGGGCGGCGGCTCGATTCCAGGCCGACCCGTCGCTGCACAGCGCGCTGGCCGAGCTGTACTCGCGCTGGGGCGAAGCGGACCTGGCGCTGCAAGAGTCAGAGCTGCTCGTGCGGCTCGATCCCCGCGAAGAGAGCTACGTCGTAAACCTCGGCGAGCTGTACTGGGCCCGTGGTCGCAAGGAGCGCGCCGATGAGGTCTGGCGCCGGCTGCTCACCATGGGTACCAGTCGGGCGCAAGGACAGGCACGGCTCGCCGACATCTATGCCGAGCACAACCTGATGTCGCAAGCGCTCGACCTGTATCAGAAAGCGGTCGCGGCGGAGCCGAGCAACCTTCAGCTGCGACGGGGCCTGGCGCAGGCGTATGAGCGGCTGTCGCGCGGTCGCGATGCCGTCACCACCTGGGAACAGATCTACTTCGCGGCCAAGGGACCGGCGGAGCGGCTGCTGCAGCTCGAGGCGCGTAAGCGGCTGGCCTCGCTGGTGGCCAAGGAGACGCGCCTGCAAGCCTCGCTCTATACCTGGCAGCGGCGGCTGGCGGCGGTGCTCCAGCAGCAGCCGAACCTGGCGCCCGAGTCGCTTCAGCTGGGCCTTCTGGTCGCCGAGGTCAACCAACAGCTCGGCAAGCTCGGGGGCGCCGAGCAGGTCCTCAGTCAGCTGCGCGTGCGGCTACCCGACGGACCGCAGCTCGCCGAGGTGCTGCTCTCGCTGGCGTCGGTGCTCAAGGCCCAGCGCAAGCTCGAAGAAGCGATTGCCGTGCTCAAGCAAGCGGCGACCCTGTTGCCCGATCGTCAGCGCGAGCTGTATGCCCAGCTGGCCGAGCTGTCGATGCAGAGCTACCGCGATGGTGATGCGATTCGTTATGCCGAGCAAGCAGTGGCCGATGCCAGTGGCGAGCTGTCCCTGGGCGAGATCCTCGAGCGGCGCGACGAGATTCCGCGCGCGATGGCGGCCTACAAGCGTGCGATGGAGCGGGATCCGCGGCTGTTTCGGGCCCACATGGCCCTGGCGCGGCTGCATGTCCAGCGCGGCGAGCTGAAGGAAGCGGCGGCACTGTATCGTGACGTGGTGCGGCGCACTCCGCAGGAAGAGCTGGTCGTCGAGGCCGGTCGCAAAGCCATCGACCTGCACGAGTTCCTGGGCTCGCTCGGTGAGCTGCTCAAAGACCTGTCGCCGCTGGCCTACTCGGTGGTGCCCAAGCCGGTGTATCGGCGGCTGCTGCTGATGCTCTACGAGCGCTACGCGGCCCCGCTGGCGGCGCTGGCGCGAAGCGGGGATGTGGCGGCCCAAGCTGAGCTACAGCGGCTAGGGCAGGGCGGTCTGAAGCCGCTCACCGAGAGCCTGACCGAAGGCGATGCGAGCGAACAGCGGATGGCGGTGGCGCTGCTCGGGGAGCTGCGCAATCCGAGTGCGGTGCCGTCCCTGCTCAACCTGGCGATGGCCGGAATGCCGCAGCCGGGACAGGAGCCGCGCATTGTGCTGACTGCCGGCGGGGTAGGTGGTGGCGCGCGTCCAGGCTCGGACATTGATCTGCGGGTGGATGCGCTGCTCGCGGTGGCCCGACTGGCAGAGTCGCAGAGCGTGGCCGCCCTGGTCCGTTTGACCCGCAGTCACGAAAAACAGCTGCGCCTTGCGGCCTACTATGGGCTGCTGCGGCTGGCCGACAAGCTCGATCGCGCCACCCTGACGCAGCTCGAAAACACGGTCCAAGAGGCTGCTCCGGCGGTCAAAGCGCTGGCGATGCTGGTGTTTGGTCGTGCCAGCGAGATGCAAGGTCAGGCGCTGTCGCCCCGGCTGCGCGCCCTGGCCCTTGGGGCGCTCGAAAAGCGGCGGATTCGCAGTGACGAGACCGATGAGCTGTTCGCGTCCGCGTGCGCGCAAGCCCTCGGTCGGGCGCGCGACAAGGCGGCGGTCCCGCTGCTGATCGAACTGCTACGCCAAGGCAACGATGAGGTCGAGCGCCAAGTGGCCTGGGCACTCGGACGGATCGGCGACCCGCGCGCGGTGCCAGCCCTGCTGCGGGCGGTGTTCGGCAAGAGGCAACCGATTCGCAGTGCCGCTGTGGCGGCGCTGTCGCGAATCTCGACGGCACCAAGCCCAACCCCTGCCGCTCCTGATGCCCTGCCCAGCGAAAAGCGTGGACTCGATGGCATTGATGTCGCTCGCTGGCTGGCCGATGTCGCGATGCAGCCGGTGACGCCCAGCGCGAAGCCCGCGTGGCTCGACAGCCCAGGGGAGGTGTCCGCCGCCGTTCGCGATGCCCTCGACGATACGCCCGAGCGAGTGGCGCGCACCCTGGAGGATCTGCTGGTGCTGGACTCGGCTGGAAGTTCGCCGCCCCAAGCGCTTCGCCTCGGTCCCCTTCATGCTGCTGCCCCAGGTGGCGTGCTGCCGAGCGCACTCTCTCAGTCCGTGGCGACGGTGCTTTTGCCTGGGCTGCGCAGGCTCGTGTTGCCGACTCAGGGAACTGCCGCTTCGCCGCTGGTGCAGTCCGCCGCGCTGCGGGTGATGGGCCAGCTTGCCCGCTCCGACTCCCTGGAGTCCGCGCGCGCGACCGCGATGCTGCGCGAGGTGCTGGAGTCGAGTGCTTCCCCAGAGCAGCTCCTCCTGGCCGCCTTCCTGTACGCCAAGCTGCCGCCGGCGCAGCGAGAGACCGAGCCGGTGTTTGACCGCCTGTTGCTTCACTCCGAGCGCTGGGTGCGGCTGCAAACGCTGCGGCTGGCCAGCGACGCGACCGTTCGTTCCCTGCTGTCGCCCGCCGCCATTGCCAAAGCCGCCCAAGACAGCGATGGCTTCGTCCGCGAAGCCGCCCAACACCTCAAGTAACCCAACACTGTTCCACGTGGAACAACGCCCGCCGCCGGGGCTGTAAATGTTCCACGTGGAACAATCCGACTGACGGTTGGGGCGAGCGATGTAGTGTCAGGTACCGTCAGTGTTGGCAGCGGGGGCAGAAATAGGTGGCGCGGGCCGCTTGGACAATGCGGTGGATGGTGCCGGGGCAGCCGCGCTCGGGGCAGGGCTGGCCTTCGCGCTCGTAGACGGCGAACAGGTTTTGGAAGCCGCCCAGCTCGCCGTTCGCCTGCACATAGTCACGGAGCGTTGAGCCACCGGCGTCGATGGCCTTGCGCAGGATCTCCGGGATCGCCTTGCACAGCGCCTTGTGTTCGAGCGGGGTCAGCTCGGCGGCCACGCGCTGCGGCGAGATGTGCGCGCGATGGAGAATTTCGCTCGCGTAGATGTTGCCAATCCCCACCACCACCGATTGATCGAGCAGCGCCACCTTGATCGGCACCCGCCTGTTGCGGAGTGCCTCGCGCAGAGTGGACGGAGACAGCGCCGGCTCGAGCGGCTCGATCCCCAGCTCCTTGAGCAGCGGATGGTCGGCGAGCTTTTGGGCCGGCGCGAGCGTCAGCAGTCCGAAGCGGCGCGGGTCGCTGTAACAGATCAAGGTGTCGTCCTCGGTGCGCAGCCAGACATGGTCGTGCTTGCCCGCCGCCGTCGGTCGCTTTGGATCATCGTGGCGGTAGCCAAACAAGCGGCCCGACATTCCCAGGTGCGCGAGCAGCACCTCGTCGCTGTCGAGAAACCACAGGATGTACTTGGCGCGCCGCTCGAGTCGCAGCACCGTGCGACCGAGCAGCCGCTGTTCAAAGTCGGCAGGGATGGGCACGCGCAGATCGCGGCGACGAACCACGACCTCGCACAGCTTGTGATGTTCTAGGAAGCCGCGCAGTCCGCGGCAGACGGTCTCAACCTCGGGGAGTTCCGGCACGCGCCGATTCTATGCAGCGGGCCGGAGCGAAGGACAAGCAGCGATTACTTGCGGGCAGTCAGGCGCCGACGCAGCCCCGCCGCCAGCAGCATCATCGAGGCGAGCAGGCCGAGGCCACCCGCCAGGTTGCGACCCGTTGCTTCCCCCGGAGCCACCGCGCAGCCCGGACCACCCGCCACCCCAGGCTGGCACGCATCCCCAATGCCATCGCCGTTGACGTCGGACTGATCCGCGTTCTTGTCCGCGAAGCAGTTGTCGCACGCGTCGCCCACGCCATCGCCATCGGTGTCCTTCTGGTCGGTGTTGGGCGTGATCAGGCAGTTGTCGCAAGCGTCCGCGATGCCGTCGCCGTCCGCGTCCTTGCGGTTGTCGCCCGTGCACTTGTCGCACGCGTCGCCGATGCCATCACCATCTGAGTCTTTTTGGTCGGTGTTCTTGGCGGTCGGGCAGTTGTCGCACGCATCGGGCTTGCCATCGCCATCGGTGTCCGGCTGCATCGGGTTCGGCATGCCGGTGAGGCAGGCGTCGCACGCATCGCCAATGCCATCGCCGTTCGAGTCCTTCTGATCCGGGTTGGGCGTGCTCGGGCAGTTGTCGCAGACATCGCCGACGCCATCGTTGTCGGCATCGGCCTGGTCGAGGTTCGGCTTGTCCGGGCAGTTGTCACACGAGTCGCCACGGCCATCGCCATCGCGATCGGACGCCAGCATGCTGCTACAGCGGGCGGCGGTGCCAGGCGCCGGAGCGACGTAGTCATCGCAGGGGCGCTTGGGCGGGAACTCGTCGATCGGCGTGCAGCTGTTGCCGTTGGCGAAGTAGTCGATGCAGTAGTTTTCAAACGGGCGCGGGATGCCGTTGCAGTTGACGTCCTTGTCGGCAGCCAGCGCGCTACCCGAGGACAGGCCGATGCTGGCGAAGAGCAGCCCGGCGAAAAAGAAGCGGTTCGCGGTCATGTGTTCAAGCTCCTGTTGGTTCGTCGCGTAGGTTAGCGGGCGATGAGAGAGAGCGGGCACTTCGGGGGATCCAGTGTGACGCCCTCTTGCTCGGTAATAATGAAGTCTACGCGACGATTCTGTGCACGCCGGTCGGGCGTGTCGTTGGGATGGATGGGACAGCGGAGGCCAAAGCCCGCCGAGGTCAGGCGCCACGGCTCGATGCCGTGATCGACCAGATAGACCAGGACCGACTGCGCCCGGCGTCGCGACAGGTCGAGGTTGTACGGGTCTTTGCCCTTGTTGTCGGTGTGGCCCTCGACCCGCATCCGCTTGATGTCGGGCCGAGCTTTGAGCACGCGCACCACCTCATCGAGTACCGGATGGCTGATCGGCTTGATGGTGTCGCGATCGAAGTCGAAGAAAATGCGCTCCGATAGCACCAGCTTTTGGCCCTTGATCTCGACGTGGGCCGGGCGGCGCTGCTGATCGGGACAGTCCTCGCCTTCGCAGCTCGGCGGGAGATCCGGCGGCGGCGGCGGCGGCGGCGGCGGCTCCACCCGCTTGGGCGGTGGAGGAGGAGGCGGAGGAGGCGGCGGCGGTGGTGGCCGCTTCACGTACGTCCCGGCGTAGCTCACGCCCAGATAGGCGCGACCATCGGGAACTCCCACGCCCGGACTGAGACCCGGACCCCCGCCGAGGAAAAACGTCCAGCCGTGGTAGCCCGCTTTGAAGGCCGCCGTCAGCTCTGCCGGTGTGTTGGTGAGCCGGTCGCTGACCACGTACGGGGTGCTGCCCCAGACCTCGGTGACAAAGTAAATCGGCGCTGTCAGCGACCGACGCAGCGCCACCTGAAGTCCCAGGCCAAAGGTGAAGCTGTGCGCGGTCTCGGCGTTGTAGAAGCGCTCGGTCGACGAGAGGATGCTGCCCACAAACACCGCCACTTGCAGCCGCTGATAGTCCAGATGAGCCAGCAGTCGGGGCGCAAACGTCGGCAGCCGCGAGCCCAGGAAGCTATCGGCATTGCCAGTCGGAACCGTCAGGTCTCCCGCGACGCCCAGCTGCACGCCGAGCCGGTCCGGGTTGTTGTCCTGGCGATAGCGATAGAGCACCGCCTTGACCGCAAAGCGCAGATCTTCTTGACTCGCTTGGGCCAGCCCCTCTTTCGCGAACGCCGGCGTCACCCGTCGTCCCGAGGTCGGATCTTTCGGGTCGAGGAAGCCGCCAGGCGGCAGCTCTCCCGTTTGATAGAAGGTCACCGGCAGCGCCAGCGAGACTTGCAGCCGTCCGAGCAGCGACACCGCCAGCGAGATGTCGCCGGTCAGCCGGTTCTGCACCAGATCCGCCGCCGGCACTCCGCCGAGCGTGTAGGTAAGGGGCCGCCGCGCGTAGTGCAAAAACAGCTGCGGCACAAACTCCAGGTGCGGCCCAACCTCGGCGAGATCGAGCGTTACCAGCTTCGCGCTGCCCGGGGCCGGATGAAACTTGTTGATGTCGAGCGGCGCCGCCTCGCCCAGGGCCCACGCCGGAGTCGCCACGCCGAGCGCAGCCCAAGCTCCGAGGGCGACCAGGGATCTGTTTCTGGAAGCGGACAGTGGCGGCTTGGTCATGGCGTTTTTACCCGCGCCGGACCCCCTGTCAGCGTCGAGCAGCAGGGGGGCAGTGTGCGGTTAGGTCTACTCTGACACAAAAGGAATGAGCGGCATAGACCGTTTTCAGTCGGTAGCCGTGCCGCAAAAATGGGTAGGCCGCTGGACTCTTCGACGACAAATTTGCTGCCGGCGCATCGTGTGTGGTAGTGGCAGCCTATGAACCCTGCTGGACTCCCCGAAAAGTACGACCCCCGCGAAGTCGAGCCTCGCTGGCAAGCTGCCTGGCAAGCCGCCGGAGCCTTCCGCGCCCCGCCCGCCGTCACCGCCGAGGGCAAGCCCGATCCCCGGCCCAAGTATTTCATCATGGAGATGTTCCCCTATCCGTCGGGCCGTCTCCACATGGGCCATGTCCGTAACTACTCGATTGGCGATGTGCTTGCCCGTGCCCATCGCATGAAGGGCCACCGCGTCCTCTATCCGATGGGCTGGGACTCCTTCGGACTGCCCGCCGAGAACGCCGCCATCAAGGCCAAGGTTCACCCGCGCGACTGGACCCTCAAGAACATCGAGTCGATGAAGGGGCCGCTCCACCGCATCGGTCAGTCCTACGACTGGAGCCACGAGCTGTCGACCTGCGAGCCCGAGTATTTCGTCCACGAGCAGCGCATCTTCATCGAGATGTGGAAGCGCGGCCTTGCCTATCGCAAGGGGGCGCTCGTCAACTGGTGTTCGTCGTGCGCCACCGTGCTCGCCAACGAGCAGGTCGAGGACGGCCTGTGCTGGCGCTGTCAGTCGGTGGTCGCCCAGCGCGAGCTGACCCAGTGGTTTTTCCGCATCACCGAGTACGCCCAGCAGCTCCTCGATGACATGCAGCAGCTCCAGGGCAAGTGGCCCGACAAGGTCCTGCACATGCAGGAAAACTGGATCGGTCGCTCCGAAGGCGCCCGCATCCGCTTCCCGCTCACCGAGCCGCTCGCCGACACCACGGAAATCGAGGTCTTCACCACCCGCCCCGATACCGTCTTTGGCGCCACCTTCATGTCGATTGCCGCCGAGCACCCGCTGGCCCTGCGCCTGTGTGCCGGTACGCCCCGCGAAGCCGAGGTCACCGCCTTTGTCACCAAGGTCCGCGCCGAGGACAAGACCCGCCGCGGTGCCGAGGACTACGTCAAAGAAGGCAGCTTCACCGGCGCCTACGTGATGAACCCCACGACGGGCCGCCGCATGCCGGTCTACATTGCCAACTTTGTGCTGATGGACTACGGCACCTGCGCCGTCATGGCCGTGCCCGCTCACGACCAGCGCGACTTCGAGTTCGCCAAAAAATACGAGCTACCGATTGAAGTGGTGATCCAGCCCGCTGGCGAGACGCTGGTCGCCAGCGAGCTGAGCGCGGCCTATACCGAGCGCGGGAGCCTCGTGCAGTCCGGAGAGTTTTCGGGCCAGGACAACGAAGCCGCCAAGAAGAACATCACCGCCTGGCTGGCCGAACAAGGGCAGGGCGGTCCAACCGTCTCGTTCCGCCTGCGCGACTGGCTGGTGTCTCGGCAGCGCTACTGGGGCTGTCCGATTCCGATGGTCGAGTGTCCGCAGCATGGCTATCAGCCCGTCCCCGATGCGCTTCTGCCCGTCACTCTGCCGACCGACATCGAGTTTGTGCCGAGTGGTCAGTCGCCGCTCGCCACCCACCCGACATGGAAGAACACCACCTGCCCGAGCTGCCACGGCCCGGCGCGCCGCGAGACCGACACCATGGACGGCTTCATGGAGTCCTCCTGGTACTTTTTGCGCTACACCTCGCCCCGCTACGAGGCGGGAATTCTCGACGAGGCCGGCCAGACCTTTCTGCCCGTGGACCAGTATGTCGGCGGCAGCGAGCACGCCACCAAGCACCTCATCTATTCGCGCTTCTTCACCAAGATGCTGTCCGACTGGGGCGTGCTGCCGAGGACCCTGCGTGAGCCGTTCACCCGCCTGCTCACCCAGGGCATGGTCCTCAAAGACGCCTACCGCTGCGCCGAGCACGACTACCTCTACCCCGAGGAAGTGCAGGACGGTCGCTGCGTAAAGTGTGGCAAGGAGGCCCAACACCTCCGCCAGATGAAGATGTCCAAGACCTTCCGCAACGTCGTCGAGCCGATGGCGCTGGTCGAAAAGTACGGCGCCGACACCGCCCGCCTGTTCTGCCTGTTTGCCGCCCCGCCCGACTCGGTCTTGGAGTGGAGCGAAGCCGGCGTCGAAGGCTGTAGCCGCTTCCTCGGTCGCCTCTACCGCTTGGTCCAGCGCCTGCTCACCCTGCCCGCCGGTCAGCCCACCGACCAGCCCTCCGCGTCCCATGCCGACCTGCGCCGCATCACCCACAAGACCATCCGCCGTGTCAGCACCGACATCTTCGAGCGCCAGCAGTTTAACACCGCCATCGCCGCGATCATGGAGCTGTCGAACGCCATCTCCGACTTCCTCGCCAAGGAGTCGAGCCAGTCCCCCGCCCTCCGCGAAGCCGTCGAGACCGCCGTGCTGCTGCTCGGCCCCATGGCCCCCCACATCACCGAAGAGCTGTGGCACGCGCTCGGCCATCAGGACCTCCTCGCCCTTCATCCCTGGCCCGCCTTCGACGAAGCCGCCGCCCGCGACGAACAGCTCACCATCGTGGTGCAGGTGAATGGCAAAAAACGCGCCGAGCTGCTGGTCGCCGCCGACGCCACCGAAGAACAAATCCAGGCCCTCGCGCTCGCCGACCCCGGCGTCAAACAGTTCAGCGAAGGCAAAGCCATCAAAAAAGCCATCTTCGTAAAAGGCCGCCTCCTCAACCTCGTCGTGGTGTAGAAGTCTCGCAGGGTAGCGGGGCCCCACGCGAAATTCCCGAGGAGAGAAATATTACGGTTCGGCTGGCTCGCTGGTGCTGAGCACATAGCGGCCTTTGCCCGCGCGCTTGGCGGCATACAGGGCTTGGTCGGCGGCCTGCATCAGCGCTTCGATCGACGTCCCCGCTTGCGGGTAGATGGCAATCCCGATGCTGGCGGACACCTCGGTCGCGACCTCTGGATAGGGCCCAGACAGCGCCGCAATCAGTCGCTCAGCAAGCTGGACCGTCACCGCCTCCCCCGCGACCCCCGCCAGCACAAAAAACTCATCCCCACCCACGCGCGCCGCCAAATCCGAGCTGCGAGTGTTGAGCCGCAGCCTGGCAGCCACTTCCCGCAGCAGCGCGTCGCCGATCCCGTGCCCCTGGGTGTCGTTTACCGTCTTGAAGTTGTCCAGGTCAATGGCGATGAACGCCAAGTGGCCGTGGTCCCGCTTGGCCTGCGCCAGTCGCTCGCCAGCCACCTGCGAAAACAGGTGACGATTGGCCAGCCCGGTCAGCCCATCGTGGTGGGCGCGATGCTGCACCTCGCTCATCGCCTGGGAGGCTTGCAGCAGCGTATGGCCGACCACCTCCGCCTCCGAGAACTGAATGATGGGCATTCCCACCTCTCGGCCCGCGCGAATCGACTGGGCGACCTTGTTCAGCTCGTGAACCGACAAGATCACGCGGTTGACCAGCACCATCGCCAGCCACAGGCCCAGGCCCAGCACCCCCATCACGGACAGGATGAGCAAAAACACTCGGCGCACCAGCACATCCTGAAACGTCGAGCGCGGCACGGCGATGGTCACCGTCCAGTGCCAGATCGCAGAGCGATGGTAGGCGATGACGGATGGAACTCCCCCTGCGCTTTCGGTCTCGAAGGTGGCTTCCGGCTGGCTCAGCACTCTCTGCGCCGTCGCGGGCACAGCCTTTTTCCCGACGCGCAGCTCCGGGTTCTCTGAGTGGGCCAAGATCGTCGCCTCACGATCCAAGATGCTGAGCACCCAGCCTGGGGGCAGTGTCTCGCGGCCCACGATTCCCGCAAGGGCCTCGGGGTGCAGTCCCACATTGAGGCTGTAGCGAGTCTGCCCGTTCACATGCACCGGGACACCCATCGCCAGCACCGGCTTATGGACCACCGCTCCGATGAACAGGTCGGTCAGGACCGTGGTGTCTTCCTCGAAGATCTTGTGCAGTGCCACTGGATTTCCGGTAATGGGCAAGACGCTGTCGATCGGACGCACGGTGTTCAGCAGCTGTCGCCCATGGCCATCGAGCAAGAAGTAGTTGTGGATGATCTGGGTCTTGACCGCCGCGCGGGCCTGCTCGTGAAACTTCGCCAGATTGCCAGAGGCCAGGTGCTCCGACGTTGCCAGGATCTTCAGGCCCGACTCGATCGCGGACAGCTCCCGGTCGATGTCTGCCGAGACCTTGCGCGCCAGCAGCAGCGACTCGACATAGACGCTCGCCCTGCGCAGCAGATAGTTCGACCAAATCAGATACGACGAGAAGACAACCGACGGCAGGAGGCAGATGACCACCAGCAGATAGATGCTGGCGCGCAGGGACAACCTTCGCTGACGGCTGAACCGGAGCATGAGCTATCTCCGGCGTAAGGACATCCAGCCCTTTGAAGTGCTGCGACTCTCCAAGCTCCCCCCCACAGGTCTTGCGGACGATCCGCAAGAACTCCAAGCAATTATGACGCCCGCCCACCCAGCACTTCAACCACCAGCTCTCCACCCACCCCCCAAACTTGCTACAAGACCCCATGCGCAAGCGCAGCGGACCCTCCGAAGCCACCCCCTGTCTCGTCCTGCGGGTCGTCGACTACGGCGATGCCGACCGCATCGTCACCCTGCTCACCGCCGCCCACGGCAAAGTCTCCGCTCTGGCCCGCGGCGCCCGCTCTAGTCGCCGCCGCTTCGGTGCCGCCCTCTCTAGCTTCGGCTTTGGCGAAGCCCTCCTAGAGGAACGTCGCGGCCAAGACCTCTGGCTGCTCTCCGATCTCCACGTCAGCCGCGGCTTCCCCAACCTCCCCCACGAGCTGTCCCGCTTCGGCCACGCCGCCTACGCCTGCGAGCTGTGCCTGCACCTGTGCCCGCCCCACGTCCCCGAGCCCGAGGTCCTGCGACTCCTCATCTGCCTGCTCGACTACCTCGACGGCCTGCCGATTGTCGAAAAGCCCTCGCCCCTCGCGCTCCGCATCTTCGAGCTTCGCCTGCTCGCCGCCGTCGGCCTCGCCCTCCAGCTCGACGACTGTGCCGCCTGCGGGAGTCCCGTTCCCGCCGCGCCCCTGATTCCTCTCGACATCCGGCGCGGTGGCGTCCTGTGCGAAGCCTGCTTCCTCGGCCCCATTCCCAGCCAGCTCGGCCCCCAAGGCGGAGGTCTCACCGCCGCGCTCCGCGACACCCTCCGCGCCCTCACCGCCCTCGACATCGAGCCCGCCACGATCCGGCCCCTCACCCTCGATCCCCCGGGCCAGCGCCAGATCCGCGAGCTACTCCAATCCCTCATCCAAAACCACCTCGGCCACGGCCTCCGCGCCGTCGAGTTCATCTCCAAAATGAACGCCTTCGCCTACGACTAAAAACTCGTCAGAGACGCAGCCCCCGTGGTAATCGCTCTGTAGGCAAGGCCATGTAGGGCATGAAGAAGATCACTCCGAAAATCGACGCCAGGAATCTTGTTCGAGAGCTGGGTGAGAACAAAGTCCAAGCGCTGGAGTTGATCCGGGAGGCGCTTTCCAACGCCAAGGATCACGGCGCCACGCGGATCTACGTTCGGACCAGCAAAAGCGCTCGCAACGAGGTGAGTGTTCAGCTGCTCGATGATGGATTCGGGATGCAGGAAGACGGACTCGCCGCGTTTTGGGGAATCGGTACGAGTGTCAAGCCCGACCGCAATGCTCGCTCGATTGGCTACAAAGGGCACGGGACCAAGCTCTACTTTTTGTGTCGAAAGCTGACGGTGGCGACTTGTGCCGATCCGCAGCAAGGCTGGTTGCTCACCGAGAGGATTCTCCCCGGTGATGCACCACACGCCGAGCTAGATCCCCAGCCGCTCCAGCCAGACAGCGACATCTACCGGTTGCTCGACAGGCTGCACTTCCTCGACAAGACCGGCACCTATGTCGCCATTGAGGAGCTGGGCTTTGGGGACGCTTCGCAGCTTCTGTCTCGTGGCCAGATTGAGTCGTATTGCGATTGGTTCACGATCCTGGGCGACATTCGTGCTGGACTATTCCCACGGCGCAGTGATTTTCATCGCGCGGTGCTCGATGGTGGTCCAGAGATGGAGGGCCTTCGGCTTCATGAGTGTGAGCTCCGTCCCCTCGATCTTTGGCTTCAGATCAATGGCGAGCGAGGGTTCTACCGCTACGGCCAAGGTCCGACCGAAAAGGATCGCCAGTTCCTTGGCTTGTGGCGGGAGGATCTAGAGCACTACAGGAATCAACCGGGACTGTCGGCGCTCGGGCATCGCTTTGCGGATCATCACGAAAGTCAAGGTGCCACCCAGCTCAAGAATGATCTCACCGCGCTTTGCCTCACTACGCCGGACAACTGGATCGAGGATGAGTTCGGGATTGTGCTGCGGGTCGAGGGACAGCGCCGACAGCGCGAGACCTACCTCGAAGCGCGCTGGCAGCGGCATGGCGGAGTCTACGGATTTGAAGAGCGATTTGGTCTGTGGCTGTGTCGCGACTTTCTGCCGATTCGCCAGCGCAACGACATTTTGCGACGCGCCATTGAGAACGCTACCAAGGGCAAGGTTCGGCTCGAGCTGAGAGGTCTTCGTCCTTGGCAGGTCTTTGTGAATTGGCAGGGTTTTGTACCGACGGCCAATCGCAATGACATCTCGAATCAGCAAGAACGCGAAGCGCAGATTGAAAAGAAGCTAACCGAGATCATCGCCCAGGCACTCAGGCACAAGAGCTTTCGGGACTGGATCTTCAGGTTGAGTCGGGCACAGCAGGAGCGTCGTCGAGAAAATGAGATCGCCGACATGGATCAGCGGCGTCAGCAAGTTGCCGATTGGATCGGTGACCGCAAGAAGCGCGATGCCATCGATCCGGCGCATGTCAAGGGGCTAGAGCCGTTTGATCCCGAAGAGTCCATTCAGATGCGAGCACCCCAGTCCGAGCAAGAGCTGTTTTACGTCTACAGCCTGCTGTCTGCGCGCTACCGCATGCCCATTCATGTCTTAGAGTACGATGCGAGCCAAGGCGTCGATGCGATTGGGCTGCTTCGAGCGCCCCAGCTCATCAGTCCACGATCGGCGCACGCTCGGGTGGAGTTCAAGTACGAGCTGTCTGAAGGGAATCCCATCGACCACTACTTTGATGCAATCGACACCATCATCTGCTGGCGGGTGGTGCGGCCCGGCGATCTCTACGAAGAAGGCTCCATGTCGGAAACGATCGGCAAGCTACGCCGCCGGAAGAAGTGCATTCTCTCACCGCCGGTTGATACCTTCGAGATCGTCTATCCGTCAGATGGTGGCGAGCGGGTGATTCCGGTTCTCGAAGTCAGCGCGCTATGGAAATCATAGCCTGCGGAGCTAGCGAGTCGGGGGCAGAGGCACCCAGCGCTCAGTAACGGCTGGCGGTTTTTAGGTCGGCTTCGAGGGCGGCGAGCTTGGCGGCGGTCTCGGCTTGGCTGCGCTTTAGCTCGACGAGGGCTTGCAGCTTCTTTTGGTGCTCGGCTTCGGCTTCCGCGCTGTGAAGCTGCTCGGCTTGCAGGACGGCCAGGCGGTCTTTGGCCAGCTTCAGCTCCTGCTCGGCTTCGCTCACGTCCGCGGCGGCAGCGGCAAGCGTCTCGAGCCGGGCTGCACGCGGGCGGTCGCCCACTCGGAACAGTCCCTCACCCGAGTCCGCCGCCGAACCGCTCAGCACCTGTTTTTTGGCCTCGCCGCCGAGCGCCTGCCGCTCGCCATTGATCTTGCGCAGCAGCGGCTCGAGGGTCGCGATGTAAAACGCTCGCAGCGCCGCCTGGGCCGCGATCTCCGCTTTCACTGCGTCGTCACAGCGCTTGAGCACCGCATCGACCGGGGCCGCCAGCGCGGCTACTTTGGCGACCGCCGAGCCGCCCAGCACCATCGGCCAGCTCCGCACCTGTTCCAGCTCCGCGCCGAGCTTCGGCTTGACGAAGTCGCTGGGCCGCTCACTGCCGAACAGCGCCTGCTGGAGTCGCTCCAGGGCCACCCCGTGTAGCTCGGTACGAAGCAGCTTGCTCACATACATCACCAGCTGATCGAGCGCGAGATCCGCCTCGTCCAGCTCCGCCTGCGCGTCTTCGGCTGCGTCTTGCAGCTTGCGCAAGCGAAGCTCGGCGGCTTCGGTGTCCTTGAGAAGCGCCTCAAAGACCGTCACCCAGGACCTCGCCCAGGTCCGCAGCCGCAGCCGAACCAGGGTGTACCGCAGCTCGCGGCGCCAAGAGGCAATGTTCAATCGCGATTCCAGTGTGGCAATGCGCATCGGGTCTCCTGAAAACGTGGGCCGGACTATCGGAATGAAGTTCTAGCGGACCGCGCGCCGCCCGCAAGTCCGGGGACCCCCCCCTGCGTCGACAAAAAATTTTTTTTGGCACCGGAGCAGCCCCGCCCAAGGCCCCACGCTTCGCGCCCTGTCCGGGACAGTCCCCGGCGTGCTTCAAAAAATTCGGAGAGGCCCCGGGACAGTCCCCGGCGTGCGCCGAAAAGTGCGGAGAGGCCCCGGGACAGTCCCCGGCACATTCCGAAAAATGCCAGAAGGCCCCGGGACAGTCCTCGGCGTGCTCCAAAAAATGCGAAGAGACCCCGGGACAGTCCCTGGCGCCCTCCGAAACATCAGGCGAGCTGCCGGGTGACGCTACGGCTGCATCGGCAGAAGCTGGGGGCCGGGAGCGCGGCGCCCGCGAACGTTCTGGAGTAGCTCGGACAGGTTGCGGAGCGTCGCGGTAATCAGCTCCTCGACCTGCTGAAGCGCCGAGGCGCTGACCTGGAAGTCGCTGGGAAGCTGCTCGATGAGGCTCTCCTGCGCAAGCGCGTGCCAGGGAATCGGCAGATCGGCGGGAACCAGGCCCAGCTCGGGCACCTGCAAGATCGCCAACAGCGTCGCTCGCGTGGGGGAGGTGCGGCGCTTTTCGATGAACTTGATGGTGGCTTCCGACAGGCCGGTCCGAGCGGCCAAGGCAGCGCGAGACAGACCCGCCAGCTCACGCCGGAGCCGCAGCAGCTCGGGGAACTGTTCCGGGGCATGCGTGCGCGGGGGCGGTAGCTGGCTTGCGCTGTGGCAGGTCGCTTGCGGCTTGGGGCGATCGGAACGGTCGGCAGGCTGACAGACCACAGGGTTCGCTGGCGTTGACAGAGGTCCACAGGCTTTGGTCATGCCCCGCTCGTAGCAAGCCAGAGCGGCCCTGAACAGAGGCAATCGAACGGGCTCAGCGACCCAAAATCGCCGCACAAGCCCCCCTGGCAATCCGGTGGCAATCCAGCCCCCCACCCCCAAATCCCCGGCAATCCCTGGCAATCCAGCCCGCAGTGGAATCTCTGCTTCGGGAACCGAAGGCGATTCGTAGCGGCGGGACTGTGTGGCAAGTTGCGGTCCCTGGTAAGGTGCGGCGATTAGGAGCTGGACGGTGGAAGCGAGTGAAGAAAATCCTGGCGAAGAGCTGGCGCTCGGAGAGTCGGAAGAGGTGGCGGTGCCGCGGAGCTTTGGGGCGCTCTTGCGGGAGCGACGGCAGCAGGCGGGGCTGACGCTGCATCGGCTGGCGGCGCTGTCGGGGCTGTCGCGGGGGACGCTGCGCAACACCGAGGAGGGCAAGACCGCGCCGACGCCCATTACGGTACAGCGGCTGACGGCGGTGAAGGCGCTGCGGCTGGAGCCGACGGAGCTGTATGGCCTGCCGACGGGGGAGGGCGAGACCCAGCGCGAGCCCGATACCTGGTTTGCACCGCAGTACAACCCCATGCAGTGCTTTCGCGAGATGGTCTCGGTGATCAACGGCCCCGGCGGTGAGATCGATCAGACGTACCTGTATCTCGACCCCAAGGGCGCGCACGACTGGTACGCGCTATGCAACGGGGAGCGGTTCACGGCGGCGTTTCGCGACTCGCTACCGCTCGACAAGATGGCCGAGCGGATCCTGCGGGAGACGCGCGGCGCGGGGCTGGATGTCGACGGGCTGGGCTGTGGCGATGGCAAGACCGAGACGCGGCTGGTGCAGCAGTTGGCGACGCAGATGCGCTATCCGGCGGATGTGCGGCTGTATCTGCTCGACATCAGTCATACGCTGCTGTCGACGGCCTATCGCTGGGCGAGCGACACCCTGAGTGCCTCGGGAGTGGGCGTCTTCGCGGTACACGGCAACTTCCACGACATCGCGCGGCTGCCCGTCATGTATTACCGGCCTGCGGGCGTGCGGCGGGTGCGCATCTACTCGATGCTGGGGTACACGCTGTCGAACCTGCTCGACGAGCTGCGCTTCTTCCGCGACCTCACTGAGTGCGCGAGTCCTGGGGATTTGGTGCTGATCGACTTTCGGTTGATTTATGCCCCCATTGACCAGCCCGAGGAGATTCAGCGGCTCGATCCGACGCTGCAAGGGCAGACATCGCTGCTGTATGAGGAGTGGCTCAAAGGGCCGATTCTGCGGCACGGTCAGGGCGTCAAGCGGGTCACGCTGCAACCCACGCTGTCGCTGCTCAGTCGCATCCCCGGCAGCTACGAGGTCGAGGGTCGGGCCGATGTCCTCATGCAGGACGGCACCTCCAAGCGCTTTGTGCTGACGCGCGGCAAGCGCTACGACCCGCACAAGCTCGGCGAGTGCCTGCGCACCATGGGCTGGCAGCCCGTCCAGACCTGGCGCCACGGCCCCGAAAAGCTCGCCGGAGTCATGCTGCTACGCCGCAGCGGCTAGCTCAGGCCGGGACCATCGACTCCTGAGGATTACTTTTGGGGGGAGAGGACGACGAGGCCGCGGTCGCTGTCGAGGAGGAGGGGCTGGCCGGTGGTGAGGGAGCGGGTGGCGTGGCGGGTGCCGAGGACGGCGGGGATGCCGCGCTCGCGGGCCAAGATGGCGCCGTGGCTGAGTGCGCCGCCGGAGTCGGTGACTACGCCGAGGGCTCCCCAGACGGCGGGCGCCCAGGATGGCAGAAGGGTTGGCAGGACCAAGATGGTGTCGTCGCGTAGCTCGGCGAGGATGCGGGGGAGCGACTGCGCGGGATCGTCGAGGCTGCGGATGACCAGGGCGCGACCGGAGACGACCTTCTTGTCGGCGGCGATGCCGGTGCCGGTGAGCAATCGGCCATCGGGGAGGCTCCACTCGGGGCGGCCCGCGACGATGCGCTGGGGGGGCACGAGCTGACGGGCAGCCACGCGCAGCCGCTGCTGGGTCTCGGCGAGAGTGGAGAGATCGGCGTCGGCGGGATAGGCGAGCGGGTGGCCAGTAGCAGGCTGGAGCAACCAGGGCAGGTCGAAGATCAGCCGCGCCTCACTGAGTCGGCCTTGCTGGTGGAGCCGCGCCCCCTCAGAGAGCAGCGCCCAGCGCACCAGCCGCTGCGCCCGAAAGAACAGCAGGTCATCGTCTTCGGCGACCAGCATGGCATCGCGGACCAGCGGCAGCAGCGACTTGAGGGCACTGCGCGCCATCCTCGGCAGGCGATCGTGGAGGAGCTGCTGGGCGTCGTAATACTGGACCAGGGCGGCCTGGTGCTGGGCCTCGGGCGAGCCGACTTGGCAGGCGAGGTGTCGGGCGTACTCGGCGATGGCGGCGGGCTGCTCGTCGTCGCAGGGATAGAGCACGTCCCAGCAGCTCGAGAAGGCGCCGAAGCGGGCCAAAAAGCGGCGCAGGGCTTGGGGTGGGCAGTTGGCTTTGCCTAGCTCCCACAGGCTGGTGACGCGCTCGGTCTGGGCTCCGCCGATGCCAGCGAGCAGGGCGCCATGCTTTTGCAGTGGCTCCCCGAGGTTGCTCAGCAGAAGCTGCTCGAGCTGCTGGCGCGCCCGCTTGATGGCGGGACCGAGCAGCCCGACATACTGGCTGTAGATGCTGCGATAGACGGTGAGTGCGTCGTCGAGCAGCAGCTCGCAGGCGCTCGGATCAGCGAGCAGCGTGGTCTGTAGGGCGCCGTCCTTGGCGAGGATGCGGTGCTCGGGCGGGCTGAGCATCGCTTCGCAGGTCGGCAAGATGGTGGTGGTGAAGATCTCACGGGTGTGGTTGACCGTCGACGCGGGACGCTTGGCGGCGGTGGTCGCCCAGTACAGATAGCCCTGCACCGGGCGCTGCTTGAGCCAGGGCACGAGGTCGGCGACGACTGCCACCAGGCCCTGCTGGGCGGAGGACAGCGGATCGGGGTTGTGCTCGTGGTCGAGGCAGTAAGTCAGGTTGCGATCGTCGCTGAGCGCAAAGCCGTCCTGGTCGAGGTGGAGCGGCGCCGGGCGAGCCTGGAGGAAGGTGACTTGCCCGCTCCCCGAGACGGCATACTCGGCATAAATGGCGACGGGACGGGGTGGATCTTGCTCGGCTGCCACTAGCCTGGCCAGGCGCGCGGCGCCGATGGACAGAGCGGACAGCTCGTCGGGTGCATGGTTCGAGACCGAGACATCGGCCCACTCGGGGGCACCGGCTTCGCGTTCCTCACATCGTAGCTCGCCAAGCTGGCTGCGATAGAGCACGCCGAGCCGAAGGGCGGCGACCTGCGGCTGAATCAACACTGCGACGGGAACGGGTCCGCCGAGCGCCATCTGCACCAAGTTGCTGTCGCCGCTGCGGCGCACGGTCTCGATGGCCGGCAGGACTGCACTGGGCAGAACGGTGGAGACGCTGACGAACAGACCGGCGGCGCTGTGACCGGCGAGATCCTCTGCGAGCGCCGAAGAACGTACGACCAGAGGCGCCTGGGGATTGCTTGCCCCGATGCCAAGCGTGAGCAGGGCAGAGGCCAGCTCGGCGGCAGTCGGCAGCGGCTCACCCGGCAGGAGCACCACGCCATCGGGAACCGGAATTCCCGCGCGGAGCGCCCGTGCGAGTCGCTGGGCCTTGGGACCTGCCGCAGCCAGCGTTGCGCAGTCACGGAGGGCCTGCATAGTGGGAGATTATTCTTCGTCACTGTCGGGCGTGGAGAGGCGTGTCAGGACGGCCATGTCTTCGAGTGTCGTGACATCGCCGACGGCTCGGCCCGAGGTCGCGATCTCGCGCAGCAGGCGGCGCATGATCTTGCCGGAGCGGGTCTTGGGAAGCGCGTCGGTGAAGCGGATGTCGTCAGGGCGGGCGATGGCGCCAATCTCGCGGACGACGTGCTCTTTGAGGATGGCGGTGGTGTCGGCGGTCTGGCTGTGACCCCCGCGCAGCGTCACGAAGGCGACGATTGCTTGGCCCTTGAGATCATCGGGGCGACCGACGACAGCAGCCTCGGCGACCGAGGGATGACCGACGAGCGCGCTCTCGACCTCGGCGGTGCCGATGCGGTGGCCAGCGACGTTGAGGACGTCGTCGACGCGGCCCATAACCCACAGATAGCCGTCTTCATCGAAGCGGGCGCCGTCGCCGGTGAAGTAGACCGGGCGGCCGTCGACCTTGAGGTCGCCAAAGTAGGTCTTGCGATAGCGCTCGGGGTCGCCCCAGACGGTGCGGAGCTGGCCGGGCCACGGGCGGGTGACGACCAGATAGCCGCCCTCGTTTTTGCCGCAGCGCGAGCCGTCTTTGTGGATGACCTCGACGGCGATGCCGGGCAGGGGCTGGGTACAGGAGCCGGGCTTGGCGACGGTGGCACCGGGAAGTGGCGCGACCATGATGCCGCCGGTCTCGGTCTGCCACCAGGTGTCGACGATCGGGCAGCGCCCGCGACCAATCTGCTCGTGATACCAGACCCAGGCGGCGGGGTTGATGGGCTCGCCGACGGTGCCGAGCAGTCGCAGCGTGCTCAGGTGATAGGCGCGCGGGAACTGATCACCCCAGCGCATGAAGGCGCGAATCGCCGTCGGGGCGGTATAGAAGATGGTGACGCCCCACTTGTCGATGATTTCCCAGAAGCGGCCCTTGTGCGGCGAGTCGGGAGCGCCTTCGTACATGACGACGGTGGTGCCGTGCATAAGCGGCCCGTAGACGATGTACGAGTGGCCGGTCACCCAGCCGACGTCGGCGGTGCAGAAATAGGTGTCCTCGTCCTTGAGGTCGAAGACCTGCTTGGCGGTGAAGGCGACCTGGGTGGCGTAGCCGCCGGTGGAGTGGACGACGCCCTTGGGCTTGCCGGTGGTGCCGGAGGTATAGAGGATGAACAGCGGGTGCTCGGCGGGGACGATGGCCGGCTCGCAGTGTCCGGACTCGGCTTTGATGAGGTCGTTCCAGAAGTGGTCGCGACCGGGATGCATCGTGATGTCCTGGCCGGTGCGACTGACAACGACGACGTGGCGGATGCCGGGGCAGTGCTTGATGGCTTCGTCGACGTTGTGCTTGAGGGGAACGACCTTGCCACGACGATAGCCGCCGTCGGCGGTGAGCACGCAGATGGCGCCGGCGTCTTGGATGCGGTCGCGGATGGCCTCGGCGGAGAAGCCCCCGAAGATGACCGAGTGGGTGGCGCCGATGCGGGCACAGGCGAGCACCGCGATGACCAGCTCGGGGACCATCGGCATGTAGATGATCACGCGGTCGCCGGTTCTCACGCCGAGACGGAGCAGGGCGGCGGCGGCGCGACAGACCTCGCGGTGCAGCTCGTAGTAGGTGAGGACGCGCTGGTCGCCGGGCTCGCCTTCCCAGATCAGCGCCGCTTTGTTGCGACGGGCGGTGGTCAGGTGGCGGTCGAGGCAGCTCTCGGTGATGTTTAGCTCGCCGTCGGCAAACCACGTGATGAACGGATGCTTGCTCTGGTCGAGCGCTTGAGTCGGCGGCTTGCGCCACACAAGCTGCGCCGCCTGCTTGAGCCAAAAGCCATCGGGGTCCGCCTGGGCCTGCTCGCGCAGCATCCGTAGACCCTCACTATCGAGGTGGGCCTGCTCCACAAATGCTCCCGACGGTGGAAACGTTCGTTTTTCGGACAGGACGGAGTCGATGGTTTTCATGGCTTTACTGTATCGCAAGCGGCTACGCCAAAGGCAGCCTGTATTGATATCCTGGACCAGATGCTGAGCCTCGAGACCTTGCTGTGGCCGGTGAGCGTGCTGGATGCGCTGCGGGCGAAGCTGCTTGCGGCGCTGGGCAGCCTGGCGACGCCGATCGTTCGTCGGCCCGAGCTGCGGGTGGCGCTGCGAGGGAGCGTCGCGGTGCTGCTGGCGATGATCGGCTCGCTGTGTCTGCCGCTGTGGATCTTGGCGGTGGGGCCGCTTGTCCTCGGGATTCCGCACCTGCTCGCCGATGCGCGCTACTTGGTGGTGCGGCCAGGGCTACAGCGCTCGTGGCGGCTGCAACTCGGGGTGGGGCTGCCGCTGCTCGTCTGTGGGCTGGGCGCCGGGATGCCGGCGGGGCTTGTGGCGCTGCTCGGCGCGCTCGTCTTGGGCGAGGGGCTGCCGTGGCGCAAAGTGGTTGGAGTGCTGGTGGTGGCGGCGATCGCGGCGCCGGGGCTGTGGCAGCGCGACTTTTACCTCCATGAGCTGCTGCTGGCACACCTGCACAATCCGATTGGCGTGGTGATCTGGCTGCTGTGGCGGCCTCGGCAGCAGCGGCTGCACCATCTGCCGCTCGCGCTGTATGGACTGGGCGCGCTGCTGATTGGGGCGGGGGCGCTGTCGCCGCTTGGCTTTGGGCTCGCGTCGGCACCGCAGTCGGCAGGCAATGCGCTGTCGTTCCTGCGCGACGCGCTGGCGCCGGGCCTTTCGGAGACCTGGGGGACGCGGCTGCTCCTTCTGTACTGCTACGCGCAGATGTTCCACTACTCGGTGTGGCTCCAGCTTGTGCCCGAGGAAGACCGCGCTCGACCGACGCCGCGCAGCTTTCACCAGAGCGTGCTGGCCCTGCGCGCCGATCTGTCTGGGCTGCTGCTCGGCGGGGCGCTTGTGGCGATGGTGGGACTGTGGCTGTGGGCGGTCGTGGATGTCTGGGCGTCGCGGGTGGCGTACTTTCGGCTGGCGACGTTCCACGGCTACCTGGAGCTGTGCGCGCTCGGGCTGTGGTGGGTGGCGGGGCGAAGGCCGCAGCGCGCGCGACCACTCGGTAACACCTCGCGCGGGATGCTGCCCATGGCTTCGCCGCAGTAACTTCTCGCCGAGACCGGCGGTGACTATTGTCTGAGCAGGGTTAGGCGTATGCTGACCGGAGAAGGAGGCCGACATGAGAAGCACGGCTATTGCAGCAGCTTTCGGTCTGATGATGTGGTACCGGGGCGTGGCGTGGGCCGACGGAGATGCCGAAGTTCCGCCGAGTCCCGGTCAGCTGCGCAAGCTGCCGAGTAGAGCCGAGGTGCCGGAGCGTCCTGCCGAGCCCGCCGCCGCCCGTCCAGCGAGTACTGAGCCAGCGCGCGCCGGTACGGTCAAGGTCGCGGGCACGGCCACAGCGAGCGGCGCCCCGGTGAAGCCTCTTCTGCCAGCGGACTATCGACCACACGGCGATGGCAGCGCGGCCAAGGAGGCTCCGGCGGTCAAGAGTCCGGCCAAGGCAACGACAGCCGTGACCAAGAAGGGCATTCCGCTGGCACCGACGGAGGGGCAGCTTCGTCGAGAAATCGAGCTGCGCAACGGCGGTTCGGCAACCCCGGCTGCCGATGATCGACCGGTGGGCCAGCGCCTGTCCGACAAGGCGACCAGCGTGCCCAACCAGCGCCGCAACTGGCCGACGACCGTCACCAACACCGCAGGGCCGACCTCGCCGGCGGGACCGGGCAGCGCGCAAGACCGCAAAGGCACCGTCATCGAAGCGACGGGCCCACAGCAAGGTGTGATTCGCAACCGCTGGTGATTCTGAAGGAGTCCGCCCGATGCCGAGCAAGCCGCTGCGTCTGATTACCCTGCCGATTAGCCACTACTGCGAGAAGGTTCGTTGGGCGCTCGACCGCCAAGGTACTCACTACGTCGAAGAGCCTCACGCCCCGCTGCTGCACGCCTTTTTCACGATGCCGCTGAGCGGCGGAACGTCTCGGACGGTGCCGATCCTGGTCGATGAGAACTTCTCGCCACGGCGGGTGATGGCTGACTCGACCGACTGTCTGCGCTACCTGGCCGAGCACTTCGGAGCGAGCTGGCTGTATGCGTCTCCCGAGGCTGCGCAGATCGAAGAGGAGCTGGATCAGAAGCTCGGTCCGGCGACCCGTCGCTTTGCGTACTTTTACATGCTGCCCGATCCGCGCTCGGCGGAGGTGCTGACCGAGCTGACGCCGAGCTGGGAAGCGGCGATTGTGCGGCCTGTGTTTCCGCTGGTTCGGTGGATCATGAAGCGCGGTATGCGGATCGATGCGACGGGGGCCGAGCGGTCTTTGGTGACGCTGCGCGAGATCATGAACAAGTACAGCGAGCGGCTGGCCGATGGGCGACCTTATCTGTGCGGGGATGCCTTTTCGGCGGCGGACTTGAGCTTGGCCACGCTGGCGGTGCCGGTGCTGTTTCCCAAGGGCTACGCCAAGATTACGATGCGCGATATCTCGACGCTGCCTGGCCCCCTGCGCAGCGAGATCGAGCGGCAGCGGGAGTCGAGAGCCGGTCAGCTGGTGATGCGACTGTTTGCGCAGGAGCGAACTAAAACGCTCCGCTCAGCGTAAATCCGGTCGTGGTGCTGGTGCGCATCGGCCCAAGGCGCAGGCCAGCCAGCGGTGCCGGGAGCTTGCGATTGCTGTACACCCCGGCGACGATCATCACGACGCCACCCATCTGCGCGACGCCATCGACCAGCGACCAGTTGAGCGACCACAGCGGATCGCGAAACACCAAGCTGCTGATCAGCGGACCCAGCACGGGAATGAACAGGGTGCCGCCCGCATTGCGCTCGGTGACGAGGTCGCGAGAGAACGAGCTGCCTTGGCTCTGCGCGACGACAAACGAGCCGGCGATCACCGCACCGAGGTAGCCAGAGGAGAGGAGCACGGCGCCGCCCGCAATCAGGCCCCGGTTGCGCTGGCGAATCGCCTGAACCTCGGAGCTTCGGCGGTGGTCGGAGAGAGCGGACAGAAGCTGCTGGATCTCCATGTGGAGGTCGTAGCCCATCATCGCGCCGGGCGGAGGCTGCTCATAGGGCGGCTGCCTCGGCACGGGCGGAGGCGGCGTCTGTGCGGACGGCTGACCCGCAGGTGGAGGAGGCAGCGGCGGTGGCGACAGCTGTGGCTTGCCCAGCTCCGGTGAGACCTGGGCCTGGGCAAGCGCGGGAGTCAAGAGCACCGCGGTGAGCAGACCAAGTCCCGCAGCGATGCCGCGCAGTCGTGAAACCGAGGAAGGGGAACCCGAAAAGAGAGTCACCATGAATGCAACATATCACTTCTCCAAAGGAGCAAGTGATCGCTGCGGTGTCGTCGGGGACCTTAGAAGGGCTTGCCACCAAGCTGGAAGAAGGTCGACCAGCCAGGCCGCGGCGTTGGGGTGACTTCCAGCGTCGGCGCCAGGTCATAGAACGGGTCCGGCGAGTAGTAGCGCTGGTTTAGGACGTTGTAGAAGTTGATGCTGGCCCACAGGCGGTTCTTGAAGAAGTGGGCGCGCGCGCCGAGGTTTAAGATGGCCTGCGGCGGCAGCTTGTCGAAGGTCAGATCCGAGAAGTTGGCGATGGTGCTGCCGTCGGCGAGCGAGATGGTGCGGAGGCGGTTCGGGTCGTCGTAGCTGCCGACGATGATCAGCGTGCCGTTGTGCTCCAGCCAGCCCGGAATCACCGATAGCACCCAGCCGAGATTAAACGAGTGCTGCGGCATACTGCGCAGCAGGCCTCGATCGTTGGTGGTGATGTGTAGGTACGTATAGTTGGCCGATAGGACATGATCGCCAATGAACAGACGGGCGGCGGACTCGACGGAGTGGATCTGGCGATGGGACTCAGAGTTTCCGCTGGTGGCGGTTCCGTTGGCGTCGGTGCGGCGGTTGGTGTAGCTACCGTTCGAGATCACGATCAGGCCGCGCAGGTCGGTATAGGCATAGTCGGCGCGGAGCTGGAGCGCGCGGATCGGGCCGATGTTGCGCAGCAGCTTGGCGTTCCACTCGCCTTGGAAGGCCTGGCTCTCTTCGTTCTTGAGGCTGTGACTGCCGCTAAACTGCACGGCGGCGCCGTTCGAGTCGGTGTTGTTGAAGACCGGCGGACGGAAGCCCGAGGCGTAGTTGGCCTTGACGTGCATGTCGCGGTAGAAGTTCCAGACCATCGACACGCTGCCGAGGATTTGGCCGTTGTTGCCGAGGTTGCCGAAGTTGTACTGCGCTTGGCCGAAGCCGCCTTGCAGACGAACGCCCGCATCGAGGGTGAGGCTTTTGACCGGACGGAAGGTATCCGAGACGTAGAGTGCCGAGACCAGCCGGTTTGTGCCAAACAGGAACGGCAGCGGGCAGCCTGGCTTGAACACCGGCGTCGCCATGCCCGAGCGCTCGAGCGGACAGCTGATCGGCAGATCCTTGGGCTCGTTGAGCGGGAACTGAACGGTCAGCTCGGGAACCCACTCGTAGAACAAGTCACCGCCCCACAGCAGGCGGTTGCGCAGCGGCAGCGTTGCGTCGCCGTCGATGGTCAGGCCGACCCGGTACGAGCGTATGTTGGTATTAAAGGTCGCGCCGGTCGGATTTCTCGACGAGCCTGGCAATAGGACCGCGTTTAAGTCGCGTACAAACTCGATCGCGTAGCTCTTGATGTCGAGTCCGAGCCGATCTTTGAGGAAGCGGCCCTTGTACTGGAGCGTCACGAAGCGATCGAACGACTGGAGGTAGTTGCGCGTCGGCTCGCCGGCAGGAGCACCCGTGGCAGTGTCCCAGCGACCGCTGGTCGGGCTGTTGGCGAACGACAGCGAAGTGTTCATCAGCGCAAACGGCATCGAGTACGACAGCTGAACCGGGCCGTACGTGATTTTGCCGTCGACGTTGACGATGTAGGAGCGCTCCGGGTTGGTGTCGGCGAGCACGGAGTAGACGTGGGGGCCGACCGGCGAAGGCGCGGAGTTGCGCAGCACCGTCGTCAGCGCGCTGTAGCGCGGCGTCAGATAGTTCTCATAGCTGACGTGCTGGACGATGCTCAGCTTGGGGCCGCGCTTGAAGCGGAAGCTCTTTCCGAACAGCACATAGGCGCGGAAGTCTTGCGGCGAGCCGGGACCGTCGCCGTAGCCAGCGCTGGCTTCCAGACCGTTGATGTCGTCGGCGTCCTTGGTGATGAGGTTGACGATGCCGAGGAACGAGTTGGCGCCCCAGAGCACACCGCCCGGGCCGGTCACCACTTCGACGCTCTTGATGGTCTCCAGCGGCAGCGAGCGGTTGTACGTACCTATGTTGAGCACCGGCTCGAACATCGAGACACCGTCGCGCAGTAGCAGTGCGGCTTGAGCGGTTCCGCGCACCAGGGGGATCGGCAGCAGGTTGCCGCCGTTGGAGCTACTGAGCCAGCCCGGAATCGTCTCAAGGACCTGGTTGATGTTGCGAAAGCCGCGGGCCTGGATCTCGTCGGAACGAATGACGGTGACGATCGACGGCGCTTCCTGAACGGTCGTGACCTGCTTGGCGGCAGAGAGCACGCGGTCGGCGATGTCGATGTCGGTGTTGGCGGTTGGCTCGCGATCGGTCTTGGCGGTCGAGTCGGCCACCGGCTCGGGATCGGGCAAAAGTACGTCGTAGGTCGGGTCGAGCGCTGAGTGCGAGCGGCGGGCTGGCAGGGCCGGATCTTGGGCCAGCGCCCACGACGGCAGGCCCAAGACGCACATGCTGACGAGCAGAGACTTTTTCATAGCAGTCCTCCGGCTCGCGGCAAAAGCGAGTAAGCCATCCCAACCATCACCCGTCCATCGGCATTGCGGGGGCTGTCGGCAAACAGACCGCCGCCGCCGGTCAGCGACAGCCGCACTTTCTCTGTGGGCATGATGTACAGCGATCCGAGCGCGGTGCCGGTCAGTGAGACTTGCTGACCCACGACCGGAATCGTTCCCACTGCCTCGACGCCAAGTCCGATCACGCGGTGGAGACGGACGGTGATGGCGCCACCCCAGGTCAGCTCGTGACCCACTTGCAGTCGCAGCGGCGGGCTCTGGGCCTGGGCGGCGGTCGGGTTGGGATCGTACAGCTCGCTGCTCTGGCGAACCACGGCGCCGAAGCTGCCGAGGATATGCAGCCGACTGATCAGCACTCCAAGCAGCAGCTTGGGTCGAAACGTAAAGTTTTTGTCACCGAGAAACGAGCTGTTGTCGCCGAGCGGCACGGTCGCTTCGAGCAGCGTGCCGATCTCGAAGTACTTGCCGCCGTAGAAGCGCGCTTTGACCGCGATGCGAGGATCGCGCACAGCCACGTTCGAGATGCCTAGGTTCTGTCGAGGCTGGCCGGCGTAGATACCGGTGCTCACCGTCGAGCCTGTGCCGGTCGACGTGGTCGGTAAGATCACCGCCGTCGGATCTCCGACTGCGCTTGCGTCGTAGTCGTTCACTCCGACGGGGATCATCGCCGACAGCGACAGAAAGTCCCACAGCCCAAAACAGAAGCCGATGTCGAGCGTGACCTGCTGTTCTATGAGCGAAAACGGCGCCTCTTGCCGCCCCATGTTTGCGTCGTTGAGCGTCAGATGGAGCGGCTTGTGCGCCCAGCCGACGTTGGCCGTCATGCCAAACTCGAACTGCTGCGGAGTCTGGGCGCGGTCGACGACCTGAAGACCGTAGGCATCCATCGCCGGCGGCGTCATCGCCACGTCAAAGCTGCGATCCGCTCGCGCCGTCGCAAGACCACCGAGCGATAACAAGAGGCCAATCGTGAGCGCGGGGCGCGTCATTGCAACCTCTCGTCGAGCTGGGTCACCACGGAAGCGGAGCCGACCAGCGCCGTAAAGCTAGCCGGCAGCCCCGGCCCATTGGTGTTGGCGAACATCGCAAACTTGATGGCTCCGCGACCTGCCGTCGAATCGGGAAGGCGTCGTCCTTGAATCACCGGGTAGTAGATCCCGCCGGGAATCTTGTCGCTGTCCGGCTCGATGCGGATCTGAATCTCGACCAGATCTTTCATATTTGATGGCACCGAGAACGTGATGCCTGAAAAGTTCTGCGTTGGTAAATCGTAGGACGTCGTTCCCGCTCCGGTCTGATAGAGCAGCGTGCCGAACAGGACGCCCGACAGCGGCTTGGTGTACTGCTTGGGGTTGCCGACGTAGAAGAACGGGTGTCCACCGCCATCGCTGTCACGGTACGCTTTGCAGCTGCTCAGACGCTTGGCCGACTCGGCATCATCCTCGGCGGTGGTCGGAGAGATCGCTTGCAGCTGACCAGAGCGTCGCGGCTCGTTGAGGTTGTCGGGATTGTGCTGCACCAGGACCAGCATCGTCGTCGCTGCGCGGCCTTTGACGACTAGCATGGGGTCGGCACTGGTGGCTGGGAACGGCGTCAGCTTCGATACCACTTTGCCCGCCTGGAGCAGCAGCTGATCGCGGGCCGCCAAGGTGATATCCGAGAGAGCTTCGTCGTCGCGGCTGCGTAGGGCCTTCTGGGTGTAGTACTGGGCGCCGCAGATGCCGGAGCTGAGCTGGCCGCGTCCACAGCCTCCGTCGTCGGGATCGAGGCCGCGGATGGTACAGGGCTCGCTGGGGTCGAGCACCGTCTGAACCTGAAAACCTGTGAAGTCGCTCGGGTTACCGGCACCGATGTTGGCCACGATCCGCTCGGGCTTGGGGTTGCCCGCGTAGTAGGCGTACATCTCAACGTGGTGCGACGGGAACGGTAGCGTTGGCACTACCGCCGGCGTGCAACCCGCAGGGACCCCGGGACCAAGGCAAGTGGGAAACGGGGGGAGTGGCCAGGCAATCGACATCGCGATGACCGAGCCTGAGAAGGTGTCGCAGCTACCCGCCAAAGCTGGCAGCAGTGCGAACAAAAAGGACAGCTTCCGCGACGAGGCTAACACATTAGCAGCGTATCGAGCGGGCTTTGAATCTGTCAATCACTTCATCGGGGTTCGCAGATCGGCAGGCGGATTAATCGTCGTCACCGTCGTCACCGTCGTTATCGTCCGCCACGCCGCCTTCGACAGCGTAGAGCGCCCACTCGTGCTTGCCTCCAGAGAGCTTGGTTCCACAGTACTGACAAGTCACGGCATCGGAGCCAGCGAGCGGACCACCACACTCCGGACAGTCGAGCGAGGACAGACCGTTGCGGCTCTTGGCGTTGGCACCGCGACCGAGCGCGAGGACGTGGGTGAAGGTCTGAGGTTCTTTGCCGTCGACCGAGGCGCTCCACATGATCTCCACGTAGGCGTAGTCTTGCTCGCCGCCGGTCAGGATCGACTCCAGCTCGGCGCTGCCGACTGCCACTTGCGCGAGCTGGGCGGCTCCTAGCTCTAGCTCCGCGACCTCGCTTCCGGACTGTGGCGGGCTTATGCAGAAGCGGCTGAGCTTGTCCTTTTTGCCGGTCGCTTTGGCTTCGATCCACTTCCAGAAAATGACCGACGCGCGGTCCTCGATTTCCTGTCGGCTGACCGAGGGATCACGCTCCCGTAGCTCCGCAAGACCGGAGATCTCGCCTACCGCTGGCTCGGCCCGCCACTCCTCGGGCTGGGTGATCTCGGCCAGCACCCAGTCATGCTCGCCGGAGTTAACGTGCGCCTTGCAGTACTCGCACTTGACCACCTCGCCAAGCGGCAGGTCGGCGCCGCAGCTCGGACACTTGCCTTCGAGCGCCGGGATGCCCTTCTTGCTGTGCTTGCCGCGCCGCCGAATGAACGACCACACCTCGTGGTACTGGCTGAGATCCGCCTTCTTGGCCTGAGCCAGCGCTTCATGGGGACCGAGTCCGACCGGGACATCGCGATCGCGCGCTTCTCCGACGATCTTGATATGCACGGTGTCCCACTGGGAATCGGCCACCGCCGCCATGATGTCGGCAGAGACCACGCGCCAGTCGGCCATCATGTTGCGCAGACCTTGGCTGCGCAGAAGCTCCAGTTGCGTCGAGAACCGGACATACACACCATCCGAAATGACGCGCCGCGCTGGACCCATGTTGCCGGCCAGCCACGCCTCGTTGACCTTGCCGACGACGGTCTTGGTACGGGCGAGGAACGACTGCGGCTCGAAGGCTGGATCGTGCTTTCGCAGCTCGGCGAGACCCGCCTTCGCGAGCGAATCATCGACGGACAGCGTGGCGCGCTGGGGCTGCTTTTTGCGACCCGCCAGCCAGATCAAGAGCACGATCACCAGGATGATGACGATCACCACCACCCAGCCGCTACCCGACGAGGAACTGCTCGGGGTATAGACCACCGTGGTGGAGCTGCCCGACGAGCCGTACCTCGAACTGTACGAAGAAGAAGGCGACGACGATGAGCTGCGTGAGCCGTACGATGACGAGCTGGGCGTCGAGTAGGACCGGCTCGAGCTGGAGCTAGAACCGGAGTAACTACGCGAGCTGCCCGATGACGAGCTTCGTGACGACGAGGACGATCGGTAGCTTTGGCCGCCACCCGGACGAGCCGCCGCTCGATCGAAAGCGAACCAGAAGACCAGCAGAAGGGACAACAGCCAGACCACACAGCGTCGCAGCATGAGTAGCATCCTAGCGTGTGGTGGACTTGCCGTCACGAAGCGAGCGAGCCCCAGGCCCTAATCGGTCGAATATTGGTCGAAGATCGGTCGAAGATCGGCCCCAGATCGGTCGAAGATCGGCCCCAGATCGGCCCCAGATCGGTTGGTCGCAAGCGAAGCCGCGCCGCGTAATGGGGCGGCCTTGGCAGAAGCGAAGCGCGGCGATGCAGAGAGAGGGCTGCGGGCCGGTGTCGGCGGAGACGGTGCTACTCGGACAGCTTGAAGGCGTTGCCGTTCTGGACGATGCCTTCACGCTGGCAGACGTAGATGAGGTACTGCCGGGCGGCGTTGTCGAGCTTGCGGTAGGCGTCGCCCACCAGCTTGAGATCTTTGTTCCGGCAGGCGGCGGCGCCGATGATTCGCCACGCGCGGTTGGTGCTGACCTTGGCCACCGAGCGAGCCAGGCTGATCGCCTTGTCGTAGTTGCCGTTCACGAACTCGGACTGCGCGTCGGTGAGAACCTGCTCGGGATCGCCACCAGCCGGCGGTGCCTCGACCTTTTCCACCTTCTCAGGCTTCTCATCGACCTTCGTGGGCTTCTCGACCTTCGCGGGCTTCTCAGGCTTGTCGCTGTCCGCGCCCTTGCCCTTGTCCTTGTGACGGTGGTCCTTGCCGCTTGGCGTGCTGCCATTGTCGTTGCTGGCCGACGAGCCACCCGACGAGCCGTTGCACGACTGATCCTTCGCAGCGAGGGCCCGCACTTGCTTCGGATCGACCTCCAGCACCATCTGCACCTGCGCCCGCGCTTCGCTACAGTTGCCCGCCGCTCGCGCATCCGATGCCGACTTGAGGTGGCTCTCGACAAACAGCGGGAAGATCTTGTCGTAGTCTTCCTTCGCACTCTTCTGGTAGACCGAGTCCTCGGGGATCTCCCGATAGGTCTTGAGCGCCCCGTCGTAGTTGCCGCTGCCCGCCGCCCCAGCGAAGCGATCGTAGATCTGCTTGTTCTTCGACTCTTTTTCCGCGATGGCTCGCTTGGATTGGGCCGCGTCACGGGTCCGGATGGGAATCGCCGTGTTGCTGACAATCCGACCGGTCTTGTCGAGCACATCCTGCCAGCGCTTGCCCTGGATATCGCTCTCGACGTCGATCAGGGTCTGGGCGGCTTCCGCGTTGATATCCACCTTCGGTGGCTGCGTCAGGAACCAGTACGCTCCACCACCAACGGCAGCGAGCAGCACGAGCGTCAAAATGATCGGAACCACCGGCGTGCCGCGCTGGTCGCGATCGACAATCATCGCGTCGATCTGTTCCTTCGGGATGTCCTGTCCCGGCGGCACAAACACCAGGCGAACGTGACCGAGGTCCACCTTGTCGCCCTTGCGCAGCTCGACCTTGCCGTATTCCTCGCCATTGACACGCACGCCGTTGGCGCTCTGCATGTCCATGATCTGGAACTTGTCGCCCTCGCGGACGATCTTGGCGTGGTGCCGAGAGATCGAGCGATGGTTGAGCACCACGTCGTTGTCGTCGGTACGACCAATCACGGCAGTCGCTTTTTCAAGCTGGAACTCTTGGCGCGCGAAGTTGGTCGAGACCACGATCAGGCGAGCCGGCTTTTCGGGCACCTTGACGACGGGCGCTTGGACTGGCTGTGCCAGAGTCGCCGCCGCAGGAGGCACCGAGCCGCTCATCAGCGTCGGCTCTGCTCGATTGACTGGCGTGGTCTGCGGACCCTGTCCGGCCATCTGGACCTTGGCGGCGCCCTTGTCGAGCTTCACCGAGACCTGATAGTCGCCAATCTGAACTCGGTCTCCATCACCGACAGCAACCTTGCCTTGAATGCGGTCGCCGTTGACCTTGATGCCGTTATAGCTCAGCAGGTCTTCGATGAAGAGCCCATTACCCTGGCGGGTGATTCGCGCGTGACGTCGCGAGACGTTACGTTCCGTCAGACGAATCGTGTTCCCTTCCTTCCGTCCGACGGTGATCTCGTCGCGGATGATGGGGACTTCCGTCGTCTTGCCCTCGTCGTCCTCGATAATGAGCTTATACATGACCCGCGTTTCGACGCATATTTAGCCTTTT
>Ga0154020_10000025_pt1 | contig 163328 bp, 129 predicted proteins | sample Klosneuvirus_201_FD_109709 | JGI IMG/M metagenome (GOLD analysis project Ga0154020, IMG submission 109709) | Active sludge microbial communities from wastewater, Klosterneuburg, Austria - Klosneuvirus_20160825_MG | ecosystem: Engineered > WWTP > Aerobic digester > Activated sludge | place... | reverse complement strand
TTGGCTGATGAGCTGAGCCTTGGACAATTTTTTGATCTGGAAACAATTGGGCGGCTTGCTGTTAACAGCAACAACCTTGATTCATTGATGTTACTAACCACACAAAATTTTAATTCGATTAATAGTCACTTGCAGTCTCAGAATAGAGCAAGCCTTAGTGTGCTTTTATTAATTGGAGGATGGATTGAAGCTATGGATATAACCTGCAATGTAGCCAGCCTGGATGTTAACAACGAACAATTACATGAAACTATCGGATCGCAAAAAATAATCCTGGAGCAAATCATGTTGCTGTTATCCTTTTATGAAAAGGACTCGAATATATCGCCACTGCTGCACGACTTTAAAGACTTGGAGACAGCCTTTAATAAAATCAATATCGTTTATACCTATAAAGCCTCTACCATAGAAATAATTGATGGTGTTGCCGTTATCAAGGATAATAGCACAACTACCGTTACCGTTACTCAGGCAGATATTGCTGAGATCAAATCAAGAACAAGTGAAATACGAAGCAAAATAATAAGCTAATCTATATGAACATAAATAAAATATCTTTCTTGACAAGCATTGTTTGTATTTTGATAGCTACCGTGTCAAATGCTCAATGTAATTTAGATGACTTAGCCACTTCGTCTGCATCATCAATTCCAACCGGCTATAATTTTTTGAAGTCGTATAAGATTAGTGGAGAGGCCGACTTGGAGAAATTGGAATTTTCGTATGTGCTTACCAAGGGCACAAATTACATTCTTACCGTTAAGGATTTAAACAAACCTATCGGAACGTTGGTAACCTTATATGATCAACAAAGAAACAGAATTGCTTGTAGCAAAATTGGAACTGAGATAGTCTCGGCCATTTCCTTTCCATGCAATGCAACGGGCATTTACTATATCCAATATACATTTAACCCAGGTGCAGGCCGCTGTGGTGGGGCATCTTTAGCATTTAAACGATAATCTAAAATGAATACAACAATTCAATCATCACCGAAAACATTTAAAAGAAATAATTTTTATCATATTCGATTAGCGATTTTATCATTTTCATTTTTGATTCTGACGAACTTGCTTTTTGCTGCATCTGCCTCAAATTTTGATAAGCTAAATCTTAGTTTGATAATATCCGACAGCGTCCCTCTTATAAGTTCAAATGTGGAATTACCGGTTGAAGTAAGAGTAGAATATAAATCGATCGTATTAGAGCGATTTCTTCTTCTTCAACAGGTGGACGAAGAAGTGCAGCCAAATTCAGTAGTACCAAAGCGTACAATTTATCCGATTCGATCACTGATCTCTTTTTCAAGGAACCCTGCCAACTCAACGATCGAATCACTATACATACAAATGGATAGTGCACCAGAGTTTCTCTATACGGAACCATTCAGGTTATCGGCCAAGGGAAATCATACCATAGTTATTAAGGCTCGAAGCCGCGAAGGGAATGAGATAATTTCAAAGCCAATTCATTTTAGTATACAGGTGCAGTGAAATGTTATACAATGGCCTGCAGCTTTTAGCTAATATGAAATCGCTATGGTTATAAAGCTTTGGCAGATCGAGTTGTTCGCTTTACAGTAGAATAAAATTATTAAACAAATTATATGATGCAATTAATTATGAAGAGGTGGTATTTTAGAAGAATAAAATTGTTCTTCTGTTTGCTTATTTTGATTTTGATAGGAATAGTGTTTGAGGTTTTATTTAGAAATTGAAGAGAAGATATCAAAAGTTGGGGCAGAGGGTAATCACTTTTTCAACCTTAACTCAAATACATCATTTCGTGCATAGTGGCCAATGGGATCAAAATCCATTTTAGCTTTTATTATTTCGCGATGATCAATCTGAGCTGTAAGAATTCCTTCTTTATCGTAAAGTGGCCCGGCCAAGCGCTTACCTAATGGCGAGATAATACAACTGCCACCACTGCTTGGTAATGAAGGATGGCCATCAGTAAGGAGTGTTTGTAAATCTTCTGGATAGTGTTCTTTAGTTAAGTACTGATTACATCCTAAAACAAAACAGCGACCTTCGCACGCTATATGTTCCATACTCGCTTGCCAGGTGCTTCGGCAATCGGCAGTAGGAGCCATGTAGATTTCAATACCTTGCTGATACAAAGTTGTTCGCGCCAGCGGCATATAATTTTCCCAACAAATTAAGCCACCAATTTTTCCTAATGGTGTATCGAGCACGTGCAAATCGCTGCCATCGCCTTCACCCCAAATGATACGCTCGGCTGCGGTGGGTTTTAATTTTCTATGTTTATGAATCAGCTTTCCTTCCGGAGAAAAATAGAGCAACGTGCAATAAAGTGTGTCGCTGATTTTATCTTTCTCAGTAACACCAACAACAAGATAGGCTTTGGCTTCTTTAGCTGCGCTTGCCAGTTGATCTGTTTCTTTGCCCGGCACTTCAATAGCATTTTCCCAATAGCGCAAAAACATCTCGCGCCCTTCAGGCAACCGGCCACCAATGGTTGTTCCGAAAATTAAACCGCGCGGGTAACCAGGAATAATTACTTCGGGAAATAAGATGAGCGAGGCTTTTTCTTTAGCTGCGTCATGGGTACGGCTAATTATTTTATCAACTGTTTGAGCTTTATTGAAAAAGACGGGTGCAGCCTGAACAACAGCTGCTGTAAAAGGAGGTGGTATTTCCATGTGTTAGAATTGTTAGAAACTAAAAGTAGTAAATACAGATGAAACGAGAACGTCATTTTCTTGGTTGGTAGCATTTACAAACGAAATTAGACTGCTGCCTTCAGTCTGTATCCATACAAACTAAGGACGGGCGAGCACAGCGCCTGCTATAAAGAGAATATTTTTCATGCCTGCACCAGTAAATCATAAATGTTGTCCAGCAAGTTAAAAGCTATTCCCTATTCTTTCTCTTTCCCTTTTCTGCTTTACCAAATGAATCAAATTCGATCATGGTCTTTCCATCTTCACCCTGCGAAGCTCTAAGGAATACGCTTAACCCAACCTTTGCTTTGGTGCCGACATTTTGCGGAACAAAATCTTTGTCACGTTTCTTAAGATTACTTAGCGGAATCTGGATGCTTAAGTTTGTACTGTCTTTTAAGCTATACCGGCCTTCCAGAAATAAAGTGAGCACGGAAGATTGAACTTCCATCCTGCTAATATCCAGCTCCGTTCCATGAACATGAAAGTTGGCCATGATTTCATCGAACCGGACATCCGTAAAGTCACGTTTTTTAAACAGGAAATTGCTCATGTTTTCAAGTGGTGGAAAATCACTGATCCGTCCCTGCTTAACGTTAAATACTACCTCACCTTTTAAGCGCGGCATCATAACAGAGAAATTATTATCAATGGCAGCCGTAACATCAATATTGGCATTAAGCCTTCCTTCCATTTGTTCAGAACGAATCGTATTCTGTTTGAAGTTCTTGAACATCTTGAAAAATTCTTTGATATCTGCATGACGAACAACCGCGTTAAGGGCGAAAGGATTTACATCTTCGCCTAGGTTATAAACGATAGATGAAAATTCTACTGCTCCGCCAGCCATTGACATCTTCATACTATTTGTTTGCAAGGTATTTCCACCCAGCAATACCTTCCCCGAAATTTCTGTTCCGTAGATGTCATTGCTTTTAAACTTATCGACTTTAAAGCTCAGGTCGAACTCTACGTTTTCGTAAATCTGATCGAGCAGATCAGAAACCTGCTTTTTGTCGCGAGCCATTTTGCCCGTATCAATTATTTTTGCTTTCTCTGCTAAAACTCCAGTAAAATCAAGTGACGGAGAATAAATGTTTAGCAAAACCTTGCCCTGCTTTTCAGGAAGCAGGAAGAATGGAATGAAGCCAGTCACTGATCCTGACAGGGTGATTGGATTTTTATTCATCCGCATCACAATTCCTTTAATTGTAAACTTCTTCTCTGTAAACATAAATGCCGCCTCAATACTATCGAGCACAATGTTTTTTGTCCGGTATGCGAGCTTGCCACCCCTAACAATTGTCTCGCCCTGAAGTTTACCGTGATAGCGTGTTACGGCATCATCAAAGTATTCATTCAGCTTGCCTTGAAATTTTACTTTGGAAATAAAATGTCCTGCAATGAATTTGATTCGTGTTGTATCAACATTTGCATTTACCTTTCTAAGGTCCGAATCAAACGTTACATTTAAATTTAAAAATGGATCGATGAGGTCATAAAAGTTAGCTGAACCCACAAAAGGCAGACCTTTTATTATTCCCTTAACCGAATCAAGCGTTACTTCCGAATTGCGATCATCAAACTTGATCGCATTGTTTTTGTGATTTGTGAAAGATCCCTTAAGCGAAGCTTTCTGCAATAACAGTTTGTTCCATGTTACATTGCAATTCTGTAATGCAAATAATACATCTGCGGAAGGTGTAACACCCGGACCCATATCGCCTTTCAGGCGCACATCAATAATAAGAGGTTTGCTGATCAGAAATTTACTTAGACTTGTTCGCAACTGTTCGTTGACTACCTCAAGCCCCTCCTGAAAGTCAAGCTTGTCGGATTGAATGTTGATTTCAAAATTTCCGCCCGGCAAGAAAAACTGCAACGCGCCTGTTAGGTTTATGGTTGATTTTTCCAGTGCGAGAGACGAAGCTTCAATAACCAGCCTTTTTGAAGGATAGAAAAATTCAACATTAAGATCAGCGTTGGTTTTCTTGTTTGCCAGAAAACTTCCTTTCGCGGCATCGAACATTAGCCCGACAAAATCAATTTCACCTTTCACCTGACAGTGCACCGATGTGTCTGTGCTGATTAGGCGATTACCGGCACGCACAAACGTTGCTCCAAACGACTTTCCCTTTAACGAATCCTGAAAGGCAACCTTCACGTTTCTGAAATTCATTTCATCAAAATTTATAAAACGAGGAGAATCACTTTCAGAGCGCACTGTGTCAGATGAAGTTTTGCTTTTGAAAACATCCAGGTTCATGTAGCCGTCTTTGGTACGGAAGATAAAAACTTCTCCATTGACTACTCTAATTGATTTAATGCTGACCTGCTTTTGCAACAGTCTGAACGGCCGCACATTTAAATCGATCACATCAGCTCGTAGAAATTCGCGCTTGTAATATTGATAACGAGGTCCGCGCAGGTAAATATCTTTGAGCGAGAGTGAAATATTAGGAAAGTCATGGAGCAGCGTAATTTCAAGATCACCAATCTGCACTTCACCATTAACAGACTCTCTTATTGTCTCATTGACTTTGGCAAGAATTTCCACTTTATAGCTGACAATAATCCCATAGCCAATGAGGATTATTACCATAATGCTTACCAGCATCCATCCTATAATCTTGGCCAACTGCTTCATGAAAATTGTAAAGACTTAAGGTAGGTAGGAATTTTGACAGTACAAGCCATGCAAAAAAAATGGCATTGAAATTTTGACGGGATTTTAAAAATGCTTTTGATTACAGTTCCAACTCATTAGGCAAGCACATACCGAGCATCGGTAATTTGAAGCTGATCATTCATTGCACTTTAGCAATTATCGCAGTTGCTTAAGCTTCCAATAAAAACTTATCCTAAAAAAGATCCATTACCACGGTTAGTGCCCTCGAAGACCATTAGCTCGGTCTGAGTCTTCACAGACCGAAATTATATATGGTTTTTTTGAAACTCACCCACCATTCCGTTTACTATGTAAGCAAAGCACTTTTTAGTCATCAGTAGAGTTAGTATCTTCAACCCTCATAACTTAAAATAATCCAACCTATGTTAAAGAAAATATTAATTGGAGTAGCCGTTTTGCTACTGGCTGTTATAGGCTTTTTTGGTTACGGCCTTCTATTTCCTAAAAGTCCAACTACCTCAACCTCATTCAGCAGCAATGGGCTTGATATTAAAGTAAACTACTCTCAACCATCTAAGCGTGGTCGTTTAATTTTTGGCGAAGAAAAAGATGGCGCTTTACAGCCTTATGGCAAATACTGGCGATTGGGCGCTAATGCGTCAACTGAAATTACATTTAGCAAAAACATTACGTTTGCTGGCAAGCCAGTAAATGCGGGGAGCTATCGCATGTATGCAGTGCCCGGACCAACTTCTTTTCAAATTTCACTTAACTCAGAGGTTGGTGTTTATTTTGGTGTGGCAGAGCCTGATTATAGTAAGGATATACTTAAAGTAGATATACCTGTTAGCGCGGCACCAAGCGAAACAGAAAAGTTTGTCATTCAATTCTCCGATGATTCGGCCGGTGTGAATATGGATTTTGTTTGGGATAAAATATTGGTGCGCGTTCCGATTACCATTCAATAAAATTTACTACATGGCCTTTTCAAAACGGAAGTGGCTTTTACTTCCCATTGCTACTCTTTTATTTTTAGGATTGGTGTATTGGATGATCGGCAAAATTCAATATCGCCTTAACGTTATGGATGTAGAGGAGTATGAACCCATCAGCACATTAAAAGTACCGGAACATAAACTCACACATTCAAAGTTTCCGTTCATTGATGTACATAATCATCAATGGACCATGCCAGTGCAAGACCTTGATAAGTTGATCACTGAAATGGATTCACTCAACATGGGTGTGATGGTGAATCTCAGTGGCTTTCGGGGAAAGTATTTGGAGTGGTCGTTGGACAACGTAAACAAAAATTATCCGAACCGGTTTATTCTTTTTCTAAATATCAATTTTGAAAACCTGGATGATGCCGGTTGGCCAAATGAAACGCTGGCAATGATGGATGAAGCGGTGAAGCAAGGGGTGCGTGGTTTGAAAGTGTATAAAGGTCTCGGTTTAACCGATAAAGACAATGAAGGAAATAGAATTGCCATCGATGATCCACGTCTTGATCCTATTTGGGCGAAGTGTGGTGCCTTGGGTATTCCGGTGTTAATTCACTCCGGTGAACCTGCTTCATTCTGGAATCCTAAAGACAAACACAACGAACGTTGGCTTGAGTTAAAGCAGGAGCCAAGCCGGTACCGCGATCCTGCAAAGGTTCCGCCCTTTGAGCAAGTGATGAGCGAACAACATCATGTTTTTCGCAACCATCCGGAAACAAAATTTATCAATGCACACCTCGGGTGGTTTGGCAATGACCTTGATCGATTAGGAAAACTTTTTGATGAATTGCCGAATGTGTATTCAGAATTAGGCGCAGTGCTTGCTGAACTTGGTCGCCAACCAAAATCAGCGCGGAGTTTCTTAATTAAATATCAGGACCGGATTATGTTTGGTAAAGACACCTACAAGATGCAGGAATACTATACCTACTTTCGCGTGCTAGAAACTGGTGATGAATATTTTGATTACTACCGCAAGCGCCATGCACATTGGAAGATGTATGGCTTAGAGTTGCCCGACTCTGTGTTGCGCAAAGTCTATTATGAAAATGCATTGAAAGTAATACCGGGTATTGATAAGAGTTTATTTCCATCACATTAAAATTAAAATGTTCTATTACTCTGTCTGTTTCCTCATAGTACATAGGTCTGTATCCTTACAGACCAAAATTATCAGTAAATAGTGTGTGGTCCGTGAGGACATAGACCAAGGGATAGTTAGATTAGATAAGTATTTTAAAACATAAAGACTACTATGAAAAGAAGAAAATTTGTAGCAACTGCGGTAGCAGCAATCCCTTTATCCATCAATTTTAGTCAGGCAGAGGCAATTCAACGAGATGATAAAGGCTTTAAGGTTAAATCAGGTGAAGGAAGAATTCATGGGCATATTCAATTAAAGGGTGTTAATGTTAATATTCTTGATGTTAAAGTATCTGGCAAAGATACGAACGGTGATATAGCTATCTTTGAGCAAACAGGACTTTCGCCTAAACATGGAACTCCCATGCATGTGCATCACTTGCAAGACGAAATCTTTTTTGTAACTGAAGGTGCCTACGATTTTGTAGTAGGGGGTGTAAGACACAAACTTTCTGTTGGTGATAGTATTTTTCTTCCAAGAAAAACACCTCACTCATGGGTACAGTTAAGTGAACGTGGAAAAATGATAGTTACCCTTCAGCCTGCCGGACAATTGGAAGAGTTTTTTGTAACGGTTTCCAAATTGAAAACTCCACCAACAGATAAGGAGATGGCAAAAATTTTTGAAGACAACGGAATGACGGTTGTTGGGCCACCTATTAGCGCAGAATAAAACGGAGATCGAAGATTATAATGTTTTAAGTTAGCTTGTAATCGTCTTCCTTAAATTAGCATAACCTATGTTCTCGAAAGTAACTAAAATAAAATTTATAATATTTCCACTTATGTGGATTGTTGTTGCCCTCGCAGGCGCTAACAAAGCCCATTCGCAGCCTTTGGATTTGTCTGTTAAGTGGGGGCAGGAATTTAATGCCGCGCGTAATTCAACGCTTGAAGATATTGTAGCATTTGATGCATCCGGCATCTATGCTATTAAAGGGCGTTATCGTAGTTCACTAATGGGCGGTAAATCAAATACCCTTGAGCATTTCAATAATCAATTGGCACCAACTAAATCGTTTGATCTTGAAATTAAAGAACAGGGAAATGATTGCGAAGTACAACAACTTTTACAATTGAATAATAAGCTTTATATCTTTTATTCTTTCTCCAATACCAATTTGAAAAAGAACTTACTCTATGTAAAAGAGGTAGACAAGAGTTCGCTTCAGCCGAAAGGCGAAAGTTTGAAACTTGCAGATATTGATTTTGCGGGAAAATCAAATTCTAACCATGGGGATTTTAACTTTCAAGTGTCGCGCGATAGTTCAAAGATACTTGTGGGCTACAGTTTGCCATATGAAAAAACAGAACCTCAAAAAATTGGATTCAGTGTGTTGGATGACAAAATGAATTTGCTCCGGCAGAAGAATATAACGTTACCCTATCAGGATAATCTATTTGACATCCAGACTTATAGGATTGACAATTCCGGTAATGTTTATCTGCTTGGATTAGTCTATAAGGATAAAAGAAAAAGCAAACGTAACGGCCTACCTAATTATAAATACGAAATTTTGGCTTGTCGAGAAGTAGGTGCTACAGTAATGCAGTATCCTGTAGAGGTGGTGGATAAATTTCTAACAGATATGCAAATTGAAGTTTTGGATAATAATAATTTGGTATGCGCGGGATTTTATTCGCAAAAGGGTACTTACAGTGTAAAGGGTACTTATTTTCTAACCCTTGATGCAGCAACTAAGGAAATCAAGACTAAAAGTTTTAAAGAATTCGATCTTGATTTTGTTATACAGAGCATGACAAGCCGAGAAGCGAAGAAAACTGTACGCAAATCAGAAGGTGGCTCAGAACCTGAACTTTATGAGTATGACTTGCATAAATTATTGATCGGTAAAGATGGAAGCGCTATTTTAATTGGCGAACAATATTTTGTTAAAACAATCACAACTTCAAGATATATCAACGGAATGATGTCCACTACTACAAGTTACATTTATAACTACAATGATATAATTGCAGTAAAAATTAATGCAGATGGCCAAATCGTGTGGACATCAAAAGTGGCGAAGACTCAGATTACATCTAATGATGGCGGATTCTATTCCTCCTATGCATTGGCCATCGTTCATGGAAAAATCTGTTTTATTTTTAATGATAACCCTAAGAACATAACCTACAAGGGGAGTGGACGGCCTGTTAATTTTAATGGCGTTGAGTCTGTGACCATGATTGCAAGTCTAAATCAACAGGGTGAACAGGAGCGTCAACCTTTGCTAAAGAATAGTAGAGAGATAATTGTGCGACCTAAGGTTTGCAAGCAGGTATTGAATGATCAGGTTATACTTTTCGGTCAGCGTAAAAAGAATCAACAGTTTGCCAGAGTGATTTTTGAGTGACATCTATTACGATAATAATTAACAAAAAAGATATGATGTTAATGAGAGTAATCTAATTATGAATGTGATTCAAACTAATTCCCTAACAAAACTTTTTGGAAGCACCACGGCTGCCAATGAAATCTCGCTTCAAGTAAAGCAAAAAGAGATTTATGGTTTTTTGGGATTGAATGGCGCTGGTAAAACAACATTAATTAGAATGCTTCTTGGCATGATTAAGCCGGACAAAGGCGAAGTGATGTTATTTGGGAAGCGAGTGACACCCCAATTTGATTTATGGAATGATATCGGCTACTTGGTTGAAACTCCGTACTCGTATCCTAATTTATCGGTTAGGGAAAACTTAAAAGTTTACTATAACCTTCGACAATTGAACGATCTGCATCTAATTGATGAGATTATTGCCAAGCTGAAGTTAACAAGGTATCAGCATCATAAAGCGAATGTTTTATCACTTGGTAACCAGCAACGATTAGGATTAGCTAAGGCATTAATGCACAAGCCCAAGCTTTTAATATTAGATGAACCAATTAATGGCCTAGATCCAGAAGGTATTGTTGAGGTAAGGGAGTTGCTAAAAGAGTTGGCGGATACCGGATCAACAATTTTTTTGTCGAGCCACATCCTTGGCGAAATTTCCAGAGTCGCTAACCGAATTGGAATTATACATGAAGGTAGATTAATAAAGGAACTTACCGCATTAGAACTATCGAATCAACTTATAAAGAAATTGATAATAACAACTCAGGATAATGAAAGCGCCTTAAGACATCTCTCGAGTGCTTATAAGGCAACCTTAAATTCGCATCAAGAAATTGAGATTGCAGACGCATCGGCCTTGGCGCGTCCTGAATTGATTTCGAAATTATTAGTAGAGCGAAATCTTCCACCTAAACAAGTTTATCAGTTTACAGAAGATTTAGAGATGTATTTTTTACGAATGATTAGAAACAAATAAAAGATGGGTGTGCAAAGGAGAGCGCTTAGAGCTGAGCTATTAAAAATAAAATACTCGCCAATTATTTGGATAACCTTTGCTGCTTTTGCACTGGCACCCATTATGGGTGCAGTGTTTATGATTATTATGCGAAACCCCGAGACTTTGGCAAAAGCAAGTGGACTCAATGCGAAAGCACAGATGATGAATATTTCTGCAAGTTGGAATTCTTATTTTGGTATTTTAACACAGGCAGTTGGAGTAGGTGGGGTTTTAATTTTTGGATTTGTGTCGAGTTGGATTTTCGGTCGTGAGTATTCAGATGGGACAGCAAAAGATTTGCTATCGCTCCCCATCTCAAAAAGTAAAATCTTAAATGCCAAGTTCGTTATTTATGTAGCCTGGTGTTTTGTATTAGTCCTTTCCAATTTGATAATCGGAGTGATTTTAGGGATAATTCTAAAGCTACCATCCTTTGATTCAATTATAACATCAAGTCAGCTCACTGATTATTTTATTACCACAGTGATAACTGTTTTAATCGGTACACCAATCGCCTTTTTTGCTATTTGGGGAAAGGGATACCTCGCACCATTAGGCTTTGTAGCATTAACGTTGGTGATTGCTCAAATCATTGGCGCAACTGGTTATGGCGCTTATTTCCCATGGTCAATTCCGGGCTTGTATAGTGGTGCTGGTGGTGAGTATAAAAATCAATTATCTAGTATAAGCTATTTGATTTTATTGGCAACCTGTGTTTTAGGCTATTTGGCGACAACTCTTTATTGGCAAAAAGCAGATCAAACAAAGTGATGATGAATACGATTAACTTTCAAACCATCGATTGGCAAACCATCCCGAAGACGGAACACATTGGAGAAGCGGGTACTTCATTTTGGCAAACCCTTAAATTGGGTGGGCTTCGCATTCGGTTAGTTGAATATTCTGCCGGATACATAGCTGACCATTGGTGCCAAAAAGGTCATATTGTTCATTGCCTGGAAGGTGAATTTATTTCAGAACTAGAAGGTAAAGGCGAAGTATTGTTGACTAAGGGAATGACCTATGTTGTTTCTGACGCGATGAGTTCCCATCGATCGATATCAAAAAATGGAGTCAAACTGCTAATCCTTGACGGAGATTTTCTAAAAGCTAATGATGATCAATAAATCTAAACTATTACCTCGGCTGTATCCCTACAGACCCGAAATAATCATTAAATGATATGTGTTCCGTGAGACATAGACCACGGAGTAGAAATGATGATCAATAATTATCTAAGCGGTAGCTGGATTTCAAGCGATTAATTTTTAATTACTATATGCAAAACTATTACCTGAACGAAAAACTAGTGATTATGATTCTTGGCTTGGCATTATTGGGTGGATGCAAGCAACCCACAAAAAATCCAGATAAGGGAGTATCGTTCGAACTTAATCAGCAACGCAAGCAAGCACTTTCAGAAATTTCTTACCAACTGCAACTTGATATTCCGGCTGATAAATTTACGCCTATTAATGGCAAGATAGTTATCGCGGTTAATATTAATTCATTAAGTAATAATCTAATAATTGATTTTAATGAAGATGCCACTAATTTAAGTAAGATACAGATTGAGGGTAAAGAAATACCATACACCTTTATAAATGAGCACATTGTAATCGATCCAAAATATTTGAAGACAGGATTGAATGTGGTGGTGATTGATTTTATCGCTGGAGATCTTTCTTTAAATAGAAATGAGGATTATCTCTATACGTTGTTTGTGCCCGATCGTGCGGCAACATGTTTTCCATTATTCGACCAACCCAATCTTAAAGCTTCTTATGAGCTTATACTAACAACCCCTGTCGGTTGGGAGGCTGTATCCAATGGTAAGAGTAAGGAAGTTGTTTCCACATCAACAAGAACCGAGTTTAAGTTTGAAAAAACTAAACCGATTAGTTCTTATCTGGTAGCCTTTGCTGCGGGTAAGTTTAATAAAGTTAGCCGGGTTGTAAATGACCGCAGCATGTCTATGTATTACCGCGAGACGGACAGCGTAAAAGTAAAACAAAATCTTGATGACATTTTTGAGCTTCATGGTAAGTCACTGGCGTGGTTGAAAAACTATACGGATATAGATTATCCATTTGATAAATTTGATTTTGCACTCATTCCATCGTTTCAGTATGGGGGTATGGAACATCCGGGTTCAATTTTTTATAATGAGTCATCTTTGATTTTAGATGAAAACGCACCCATTAATAGAAGGATGGGCCGGGCAAGTTTAATTGCCCATGAAACCGCCCACATGTGGTTTGGTGATTTGGTTACTATGGATTGGTTTAACGATGTGTGGATGAAAGAAGTGTTTGCCAATTTTATGGCAGCTAAAATTGTTCAGCCCTCTTTTCCTGAGATTGATCATAACCTTCGGTTTTTGCTTGCGCATTATCCATCGGCTTATGAAGTTGATCGCAGTGCTGGCGCTAATCCAATCCTTCAGCAGTTATCAAATTTGAAAAATGCCGGGTCGCTTTATGGGGCTATTATTTATCAGAAGGCACCTATTGTGATGCGCCACCTCGAGCGAAGGATAGGTGCGGAACTCATGCAAAAAAGTTTAAGCGAATACTTAAACAAATATTCGTACGGCAATGCTACGTGGGACGACCTCATTTCAATAATCGATTCAAAATCTAAAGACGACATCAGAGCATGGAGTAATGTTTGGGTAAAAACTGCCGGCATGCCAATATATAATTGGGCTAACCCCGAATCTGTTGAGCAAGAAAAAGATCAAACCTCGGGCCGTATTTGGCAACAATCTTTAAAAATTAAGCGCGGCTATGGCTCTGAAGTAACGTTAGAGTTGCTAAAAGCCAAATCAGTTCATGTTGATAGTTTGGCAGAATATAATTTTTTAAACTTCGATGGTTTTAGTTATGGCTATTTTAAAATGGATGATAAAAGTTTAAGCGAATTTTTGTTTGATCCGGTTAAAGTAGCCGATCCGGTGTTTCGCGCATCGATGTGGATCAACTGCTGGGAGAGCATGGTGCATGGCGATGTGCTAACACCCGAGTTGATGATTCAATCTATGTTGAATGTTTTGCATGCTGAGAGGAATCCGTTAATCACAGATTATTTGCTCAGTAATTTGCAAACCGCCTGGTGGACTTTTTTGCCAGAACAGAATAGAAGTCTTTTGCAAAATGAAATGGAAACAATTTTATGGGAACTTGTGCTAGCTGCTCCTGATACCGACAATAAGAATTCCTACTTTCGGGCATACCGAAATATGGTAATGAGCAAAGAAGGTCTTGAGCGAATGGAGCAGGTGTGGTTGGGCAAACTTAAAGTTAAGGATGTTATTCTCTCAGAAGAAGATAAAATGACGATGGCCTATGAACTTGCTTTGAAGAATCCGGAGAAAGGAGCTTACTATTTATCAACTCAATTGAAAGAAATCAAAAACCCAGATCGGATAAAACGCTTTGGATTTGTAATGCCTGCGTTAAGCAATGATCAAGCTGTGCGCGATTCATTTTTTGAATCGTTAAGGAAGGGGATGAATCGCGAACATGAGCCTTGGGTGCTGGAAGGGTTGCATTATTTGCACCACCCATTAATTGCAAAATCATCTAAAAAATATTTGCTGCCTTCTTTGGAGTTGCTTCAGGAAATTCAATTGACCGGAGATATATTTTTCCCGCAGCGGTGGCTGCAAACAACCTTTAGCGGTTACTCATCTGCGGAAGCGGCTAACATAGTTGATTCATTTCTAATAAATAATCCAAACTATCCTTATTTTCTTAAAAACAAAATCCTTCAATCAACAGATTTGATGAAAAGAGCGGTGGCATTGCAAGAATCATCAGCTATCAAATAAAAGGCATTTTCCATTGACCCATTTGTTCTAAAAAAATTCGGATTGAGTCGGGATAAAAAATAATGCAATAGATAATTCCGAAAAGAGAGCCGTATAAATGGGCATCGTGATTAATACCATCCGATGATCTTTTGGAACGGTAAAATGAGTAGCCTAAATATCCAAGGCCGAGTATAAATCCTGGAAAACATAATACGCCATAAATGCAGATATCCCGCAAAGGCAAAAATAAAATGCAGGCAAAAACAACAGCCGACACGGCCCCTGAGGCTCCTAATGAATTGTAATGAATATTTTTATGATTCTTGATAACGGTTGGAAGATCGGAAACCACAATGCCCAACATATACAGCACAATGAAATGTACATTGCCCAAACCTCCAAATATTTCCTTAAAGATGTATTCCAGTTGGGTTCCAAAAAAATAGAAAGAGAACATGTTAAAGATCAGGTGCATGTGATCGCGATGAATAAAACCAGAAGTTAGCAAACGATAATATTGCCCTGAGTGAATAACCCGGTAAGGGTTGTTCATTAGCGCGTTGAGTAACTGCGGGTTTTGCATGGTGTATAGACTAACACCTACGGTAACAATAATGATGACAAGCGTGAGAGTAAGTTGCATCGCGCAAAATACGATTAATTTGGAATGTAGGAATCGCGTTTAAAAAAACTGTAAGGTTCCATTCTCGGGATGCTCGATACTTTGAAGGATCCAGCGTTAGCGCCCAGTTCAAGAGATTTTAATTGTAATGCGCAAACAAGTACTGAAGTTTTTATTGCTCTGGATGCAGAAAGTCGCGAAAAATTTGACAATAAAGTAACGTCCTGCCGTGGCTGCCCAGTTTATAGGCTCATTAGCCCTTTCTTATTTTTTTCCGATCTTTATCGGGATTGAATACAAGGATGAAGCGTATTGCGTTATTATTTTTTAGTTTGACTATTGGCTTGCATACGCTGGCTCAAACGGCTATAGTGGACGACAGAGTTGATGAACGGATTTTTCTATTGAAGGATCTTGAGTTTTTTATTGACTCAACCAACGTGCTAACGTTTTCTCAAATTGTTAATTCATCCTATGCCGGTAAATTTCAGCAGGATGATTCGTATCAAAATAAAGACTATCAGTCGGGCTTGTCGTATTGGATTCGATTTTCCGTGCAACACAATCCATCAAACAAAATCTGGCTTATTGAATTTTATGATCAGTCCATTGATTTGATTGAAGCCTATATGCCGCAACCGGATGGCACATATAATCGATTAATTATGGGTGATGGATATCCATTTCATCAGCGAGGATTTTCTCATAAGAATTTTGAAGTGCAATTAGACCCCCGCTCATCTAACATAACGTATTACTACTTCAAAGTTCAATCTCACGAGTTCGCAGATATTCGAATAGCCTTTCGATCGGTGAATAGGTTCGTGTTTTATGCGTTGAACGAATATTTTCTGTTCGGAACTTTTTATGGAATGATCTTCATTATTGCACTCTATAATTTTCTGGTCTTTCTGGCTATTCGCGAAATAAAAAATATCTATTACATCTTTTACATAATAAGCGTTGCACTCTATGCCATGAGTTTAGATGGCGTGGGCTTTCAGTACTTATGGCCAAATCATCCTGAATGGAACAATTACATTAGTGGAATTTTCCTCTATTCATTAATATTATGGGCGCTCATTTTTACCCGAAGATTTTTGAGCACGCGCGCTAAAGCTCCTTTGCTTGATAAGGCACTTGTGATGATGATTGGTGTTCGATCCCTGATTTTCTTGTTTGAGCTTTTCTTCTATCCCGACTTCTTTTCATTTCGCTTTATAGAATTGATGCCATTGTCGTTAATCTTTTATACTGGCATGCAGGTTTGGTTGCGCGGATTTAGACCCGCCCGCTATTTCGTAATTGCATACGGACTTTTATTTATAGGATTCTTTTTTAGATCGCTGGTATTTTTTAATGTGATTGAGCTTACCACTATTTCGCATTACAGCCTACATTTTAGTTTTGTTGTTGAAATGTTGTTTCTAACCCTTGCGCTGGGTGATCGGATAACCGTTTTGAAGGACAATCGAGATCGTGCCCTTAAAAGAATAATTCATCAGCATGAATTGAACATGCAATTGAAGGATAAAGTAAACCAGGAGTTGGAACAAAAGGTGAGCGAACGAACAACGGAACTGAATACTAAAAATGCTGAGCTGGAGACAAGTAATAATAAATTGGTTATTCAAACTCATGAGATCAATCAGATTAATTCCGTGCTCGACCTTGATAATTGGAAACTTAAAAACCGGATAAAGGAAGTGTTGGAAGAGCGGTTGATGGAAAAATCGATGGACTATGAGGAGTTTAAAACACTTTATCCTGATACACTCGCTTGCTATCGGTTTTTAGAAAAGATAAAGTGGGAAACGGATTTTATTTGTCGAAAGTGCTCCAATACTAAATACTTTGATGGCGCTCAGAAATTTGGGCGAAGGTGTACACGATGCGGGTACAATGAATCAATAACAACCTATACGATTTTCCATAATGTTAAATTTCCAGTCGAAAAGGCTTTTTTTATTACCTATCTGGCGGTAACTGGCCAAAAAAACTACACATTGGAAGCTTTGTCTACTATGCTATCCCTTAGGGTTAATACGGTATGGGCGTTTAAAAATAAAGTAAAAGCTCAAATTGCAGAGTTGGAGCGGGAAGGCAGAATTCCAACCATCTCGAAGTGGCATGAAGTGATTCTTACCAATGAGAATTACCTCGCAAAATACCCAAAAAGTAGGGCAGTTATTGCCGCCAAATAGGAGTGACAGATACCTATTAAATGGAAATGTTTTTTAAATAGGATATGATATTGCGGTATGATGCAAAATATACCCGAAATCGGTTGTAATCGATGTTTATTAAACGCAAAACAACTCGATGTATTTGAGTGTGTTTCAATACGTTTTTGACACAAAGGCTAATAAAAAATGATTCGCTTCGTTTGGATTTGGTACATTGTATATCAATCGATCGAAAAAACTGAGTATCGAAATCGATTGACCTTATCTCAAGTATCTGTAAAACAAAATGTTAGCATGATTAAAAGATTACTCTTTATAGCGCTGCTGGCAACTCCAGGGCTGCTTTACGCACAAACAAGAACTATTTCAGGGGTTGTTAAAGATTCTGGGGATGGTTCTGGAATACCGGGTGTTAATGTTGTTGTAGATGGCACAAGCCGCGGTGTAGCAACAGATGCAGCGGGCAATTTTAAAGTGCAATTGGAAGGGAGCGAAGACGTTTTGGTTTTTTCGTTTATAGGCTACAAAACTCAGCGAGTTGCTGTGGGATCAAGAGCAGAGATACAAGTTTCTATGGAATCTGAGGCAACTCAGTTGGCCGAGATTGTTGTAGTAGGATATGGCGAAATGAAAAAAAGTGATGTAACCGGAGCAGTGGCTAACATTAAGGGGGAAGAATTAACAAGACAGCCCGTATTAACGGCATCTCAAGCGTTGCAAGGAAAAGTTGCCGGAGTGCAGATTATTAGTAGTGGGCAGCCCGGCTCATCACCACAAATACGCCTTAGAGGAGTTGGAACTGCATTTAGTGGTACAACTACGCTTTACGTGGTAGATGGAGTTTTGACAGATGATATTTCAAATATCAACACTTCGGATATTGTTGATATGAACATTCTTAAAGATGCCTCTGCGGCAGCAATCTATGGTAGTAGAGGTGCTAACGGGGTAATTATAATAACCACCCGTAAAGGAGTTGCAGGAAAATTAAAGGTAAACTATAACAATAATATTGGATTTAGGCAGGCTGCGAATCTTGTTAAGATGGCAAATTCGGCAGAATATAGTAATTACGTGCAAGCCGCTACGGGAACCGCGCCCTCAGGAACTGGAAATACAGATTGGTATGGAACGATTTTGCGAAATGCATTTGAGCAAAATCACAACATTTCGTTATCCGGAGGTTCTGATAAAATTACCCACTTATTTAATATCGGATATCTTAATGATCAAGGTATTGTTTTAGAGAACCAATTTAAACGACTAACCCTTCGGCTTAATGAAGAATATAAGATAACCGACAATCTAAAGTTTGGCTTTCAATCTTCATTTGGAAATAGCATTAATGAAAATCGATTTGGTAGCTTGGATATAGATGCTTACGGAAACATTGGATCTGTTTATAATGATGCCTACCGCGCAGCGCCTATTATACCGGGTTATGTTAATGGAAAATATGGAAACACATCTGCCTTCCAAAATGTTGGCAATCCGCTTTTGGATTTAAATAGCAATAGCGCTCGTGCCGCAGAAAACAGATTACAGGGCTCGGCCTATGTTGAGCTAAAGCCTATTAAAAGCTTAACACTCAGAAGTTCCATCGGGGCCGATTCGCGGAGTCTTCATAATAGATTGTATAACTATCAATTTAATAATGATGAATCTACCTTTCTAATTGCCGGAGGAAATCAATTTAGTTCTAATAGCGGATTAAATGTTAAAAACACCGAGTCGTTTCGTTGGGTTTGGGATAACACAGTGACGTTTAATAAAACAATTAACGATCATAGTATTACTGCCTTAGTTGGAACAACAGCAGAAAAATTTCATTTGGATGAGTTTAGTGCTTATCGAAAAAATGTACCTGCTGATCCTGCCCTCTGGTATATTGGAGTTGGGGATGCTAATACTTCACAAAATGGCGGTGGCGGTGACGAGTGGAGCCGCAATTCTTATTTGGCCAGAGTTAATTACAGCTATAAAGAAAGGTATTTGCTTACAGCAACTGTAAGAAGTGATGGTAGCTCAAGGTTACCAGTAAAAAACAGATGGCAACAATACCCATCACTTGGGTTAGGATGGATTGTAAGCAGAGAGTCATTCATGCAAAAACAAAATGTTTTTGATCTTTTAAAACTTAGATTTTCGTACGGTGTGGTTGGTAATGATCAAATTCCAACGGATGCGTATTTTAAACGCGTTACGTTAAACAAGCCTTATCCTTATTCGGGGTCAGCAGGTGCTGCAACGAACGGCTCAGCTATACAAGTAATTGTTGACCCTAATATTACGTGGGAAAAAACAAAGGAATTTAATTTGGGAGTTGAGTTTGGGTTAATCAAATCGAAACTAACCGGTGAAGTAAACTACTATAATAAGAAAGTTGAAAACGCTTTGATTAATATCCCGATCCCTAAAACGGTTGGCGATATAGATGCGCTGGTGGTTACAAATGCTACAACAATTCAAAATAAAGGATTGGAAGTTGCGTTAAACTGGCGCGATGAAATCAATAAGGACCTTTCTTATTCGATTAGTGCAAATGCCACATTTAATAAAAACACAATTCTGGCTTTAAATGGAGGTCAGGCAATTTATGGAGGTTCAATTGGCGCAGGGCAAGGCTATACAACGTACACAGACAATGGACAGCCCATCGGAAGTTTTTATGTACTAAAAGTTTTGGGTGTGTTTAACACAACAAACGAAGTAACCAATTATATGAATGGTGAAGGTAAGGTGATACAACCCAATGCAAAGCCTGGAGATTTTAAATACCTCGACAAAAATGGCGATGGTCAAATAGATGATTCAGACAGAACATTCGCAGGCTCATATCAACCTGTAGCTTACTTCGGAACTAACTTTGAGGTCACTTATAAGCAATGGGATTTCAACATGTCAATCTATGGAAATGTGGGCAACCATGTTTATAATGGAAAAAAAGCGGTTAGAATTTCCGGAACTGATAATGTAGAAAAGTCAATAGTTTATAACCGATGGACTTCAGGAAATCAATCTCAAACAGAGCCGGCTGCAAATACAGGTAACTTGCCAGCTTCAGATTATTTTGTAGAGTCTGGTTCATTTGTGCGTATTAATAATTTAACGATTGGGTATAAATTTCCTGCTGCCGCTATTGAGCGGTTTAAAATTTCAAACTTAAGAGCGTTTGTGATGTCACAAAACCTATTTACTCTTAAAAAGTATAGTGGGTTTACAGCAGAACTTCCAGGTGATCCATTGAGTTCGGGAATTGAGTTAACGAGTTATCCGACCACTCGTACAATTGCAATTGGCATAAACGTTGGTTTCTAAAACAATGAATAGTATGAAACAAATATTTTTTATAAAACGGTTTTCATTGAGCTTGGTGAGCATATTGATATGTGTTTCCTGTAGTGATAGTTTTTTGGACGTAAAAGTTCAGGGTGGTGTAACTACCGAAACAGATCCAAACCTCGCGCAGAATTTAGTAACAGGTGTATACAATAGTTTGTTGCAAGGCGATTCATGGGGCAATGGGGATGTTAGCGGATTTGCTTTTGTTTCAGCTACCAGCATCATGTCTGATGACGCAGACAAAGGAAGCACACCTTCTGATCAGGCTGTTCCTGTTGGTGCCATGGATGATTTCACATTAACATCTACTAACAAATTTTGCGAATCGCTATGGGCAGGGCACTACAATTCCATAGGAGCCGCTAATCAAGCTTTAGCCGCATTAGAAAATGCTGCTATTGACAATGACACAAAACTTCAGCTAAAGGGTGAAGTTAAATTTTTGCGCGGATATCTTTACTTCAATTTGGTGCGCATGTATGGCGCAGTTCCGCTGGTGTTCAGGGTACCTGTTGATGCGGCAGATGCTAATAATGATCCTGCTTTTCAAACAAGGGCAGCTGCCTCCGTAGTGTATGATAGTATTATTAGTGATTTTAATTATGCTGTTGCTCATCTTAAAGTAAAATCGGCAACAAGTATAGGCCATGCTACTAAAGGGGCGGCACAAGGCTTGTTGGCTAAAGTCTATTTGTATAAGCAAGATTGGGATAAGGTTGTAACCTTAACGGACGCAATTATTACTTCTGGCGAGTATGACTTGCTTTCAAACTATGAGAACATTTGGAGACAAGAGTTTGATAACAGCAAGGAGTCTTTATTTGAAATTGAAACCGGTGAATTTAATAACTCAAACTTTGGTGTTGATAACTACACTTCTCCTCAAGGAGCAAGGTCAGGCGGCAAAGGCGGTTGGAATGACTTGGGTTGGGGATTCAACAATCCCTCGTTAAGTTTAATTAATGCATACGAACCTGGTGATTTAAGAAAAGCAGCAACCGTAATTTTTATTGATAATTCAGGTACTCATAAAGGCACCATTTTGTGGGACGGTTTCCGGATACCAAGTTCTGACTCTGTGCAAAACCTTTACTATAACTATAAGGCCTATACAAGCCCGCTTGTCGAAAAATATGCAATCCCGTCTGATAAGGATCGACCTAAAAATATTCGAATACTCAGGTATGCGGATGTCTTGCTAATGAATGCCGAAGCTGGGTTTCATAATGGACAGGGTGATCCGGATGCAAAAATTAATTTACTCCGCGCGAGGGCTGGTCTTTCACCTATTGTTGGAGCTACCTTGGACAATATTTTGCACGAACGGCACGTTGAGTTAGCGATGGAGCATGATCGGTTTTGGGATGTTATTCGCCAGGGAAATGCGGCTCAGGTATTTGCGGCCGCAGGTAAAACTGGTTTTGTAACCGGTAAACATGAATTGCTTCCTATTCCTAACTCGCAGATTTTAATAAGCGGAGGGAAGCTTACTCAGAATCCTAACTATTAACTGGATTATATAAACAAAAACAAACAATTGAACTTTTTAAACTTTAAAAAACGAAAAAATGAAAACGAAAATTAATTATCTATTCAGTGCGCTGATTATCGGTGCATTATTTACTATTGCATCTTGCTCTAAAGATGAAGAATTGCCTCAAATTGATGGCTATAATAGTTCTGATGAAGTTGCTTCAACTAATTTGAAAGCACATTGGACTTTTGATAGCAACAACAATGAAGTTATTTCAGGTACTGCACCAAGTTCAACATTTGGAACGGTTGGTTCTACAGATGGTCAAATGGGAAAAGCTCTGCAACTTACAAAAGGCGGATTAGTTTTTCCGGCAATCGCTAACATTAACACGGCTAATGCACTAAATAATTTTACTGTAAGCTTGTGGTTAAAAACTGCAGGAAATAAAGGTACTGCTAATGAAGGATTCTCTGCTTTTTTTGGATTGATACCGACTGGTGTAACTGATATCTGGGGAGATGTTATGGCATGTGCGGAAACAAGCCGTCACTTACCAGCTTCAGATACTTTAGAGTTAAAGAATCTTTTAAATACTCATCTTGAAGATGGTAGCAACAGTCTTCAGGATAATGTTGCAACGCTTAATGGAGATAAGGGTAAGTATTTTCTTGGTGCTAATAAATGGTCACACTATGTTATGAGATGGGACGCTACAACACATCAGTTCAGCATTTTTGGTGATGGAGATGATGTTGGTGCTTATTCAGATCGTGGTACTACTGGAGTTGAAATAATGGCAGTTCCAGTTCAGGCTGTTTTTGGTAGCCTTGCATCAAGCGATATCGGTTTTACAGGAGCTCCAGAACAACAAAGTTGGAATCCTTGGGCAACAGCATCTATTGATGATGTTAGGGTATTTAATACAGCGCTTTCAAATGCTGAGATTAAGGCTCTTTTCAATTTAGGCACTGCCGGAAGATAATAGTTAATTGGGTTGTTTGTAGAGGGTGCATGTTAGATGCACCCTCTTTTTTTAATTAAGTTATGATGCGTCTTATTACTCCAATCATCTTATTCGCTTTTCTTTTCGCAACATCATGCAAGAAAGAAGATGAACCCAATCCCGGACCTAAGTATATTTCACTAACTAATGTTACGCTTGATGGAAAATCATGGAGTAGCAGTTATACAGGAGTATCAGTAAATCCTGAATTTATAATTTCTTTTTCAGAGCCAATCGATCACGGTTCTGCCGCTAGCGCTATACTATTTAGCGCAGCTACATCAACTATTTCACCTACTATTCAATTCGCCAATGGCGACAGCACACTCATTGTAAAACCATCAACGCCATTAAATTTTTTAAAAACTTACTACTTAGAAATTTCTGATCAATTGATGTCTGTTTCAAAAACGAAACAGTTGGAATCTACCGCAACCATTAAGTTGGTTACAACTTTTGATCCTACCGATAAATTTCCACAAATTTCAGATCAAGCACTTCTTGATTCAGTTCAGAAAAGAACCTTCAAATACTTCTACGACTTTGCACATCCTGCCAGCGGCATGGCGCGCGAACGAAATACTTCGGGCGATGTAGTGACCAGTGGTGGCTCTGGCTTTGGCTTAATGGTTTTAATTGTTGGCATCGAACGCGGGTTTATAACCCGACAAGAAGGCGTGCAACGATTTGATAAAATTTTGGATTTTCTGGAAACTGCCGATCGCTTTCATGGAGCGTGGTCGCATTGGATCAATGGCAATACCGGAAAAGTAATTCCCTTCAGCACAAAAGATAATGGGGGCGACTTGGTGGAAACTTCCTTTCTGGTGCAGGGTTTAATCACTGTTCGCCAATATTTAAACCCTGCCGATGTCGGAGAAAATATTTTGATTCAACGAATCAACGCACTTTGGGAATCAGTAGAATGGGATTGGTATCGCAAGGACAATCAAAATGTTTTATACTGGCATTGGTCGCCCAACTACAATTGGGATATGAACTTTGCCATGTATGGCTACTTTGAAGAACAGATCACCTATTTTTTAGCAGCAGCCTCGCCAACCCATAGCATTCCAAAAATTGTTTACTCAAATGGTTATGGAAAAAATGGTTCTATTGTAAAGAACAATACATACTATGGTTATAAACTTCCATTAGAATCGCCAAGCCCATTATTCTGGGTTCAATACTCATACCTGGGTTTAGATCCGCATATTACCGATGCTTATGCAAATTATTGGGAGCAGAACGTAAATGCTGCTTTGATAAATCATGCCTACTGCGTTGCCAATCCAAAAAAATTTGTTGGATATAGCGATCAGAACTGGGGACTTACCTCCAGCGATAATCAATCTGGTTATTCGGCACACTCACCAACTAACGATTTAGGAGTTATAACACCAACCGCTGCGTTGTCTTCATTCCCCTATACACCCGATGAATCGATGAAAGCGGTGAGGTTTTTTTACTATACGATGGGCGACAAGCTCTGGGGTCCTTATGGATTTTATGATTCATTTAATCTTACTTCAGGTTGGACAGCTAGTTCATATCTGGCCATTGATCAAGGGCCTATTGTTGTCATGATTGAAAATTACAGAACGGGTTTGTTGTGGAATCTATTTATGTCGGCTCCTGAAGTAAATGATGGATTAATCAAACTGGATATAGTGCATTAAAACTAACCTTACTATGAAGAAGATATTAGTAATATTTTCAATTGGAGTTTTTCTAATCAGCGGGTGCAGCAAAGAGAAAAAAACCGAAGTTGTTGAAAGTAAAATATCCGAAGATTCATTATTAAATCTTGTTCAGTATCAAACGTTCCAGTATTTCTGGGATAATGCCGAGAAAACTTCGGGCCTTGCAAAAGAGCGCACGCACATGGATAACATCTATCCAGATAATGATCAGAATGTGGTTACTACAGGTGGCTCTGGCTTTGGGTTGATGGCCATTTTGGTTGGTATCGATCGTGGGTTTATAACCCGAGAGCAAGGATTTGAACGGTTCAATAAAATTGTAAACTACCTGAGCGCAGCCGATCGCTTTCACGGGGCATGGCCGCATTGGCTGAATGGCCCAACCGGAAAAGTAAAACCCTTTGGTAAAAAAGATAATGGGGGAGATTTAGTAGAGACTTCATTTTTAGTGCAGGGTTTACTTTCTGTTCGCGAGTATTTTAATACGGGTACCGATGCAGAAAAAGAATTAGCCGCTAAAATTGATAAGCTCTGGAAAGAAGTAGAGTGGAGTTGGTACACCAAAGGCGGGCAAGATGTTTTGTATTGGCACTGGTCGCCCGATTACGATTGGCAAATGAACTTTCCCGTTGGGGGCTACAATGAATGTTTGATTATGTATGTGCTTGCCGCGAGTTCGCCTACTTATCCTATAAAACCATCGGTATACCACAAAGGGTGGGCGAGGAACGACAGTATTAAATCAAATCGTGTTTATTATGATTTGCCAACCATACTCGATCACTATGAAACCAACGATGATCCGGTGGGTCCGCTTTTTTGGGCACACTATTCATACCTCGGGCTTGACCCACGAAGTTTAAAAGATAAATATGCCGACTACTGGAAAGTAAATCAAAATCATGCACTCATTCAATATCGATATTGTGTGGATAATCCAAAACACTTTAAAGGCTATGGCGAAGACTGTTGGGGACTCACCTCCAGTTATTCAATTAATGGGTATGCCGGCCATCATCCTAATGAAGACCTTGGCGTAATTTCTCCAACCGCGGCTTTGTCTTCCTTTCCATATACACCAAAGGAAAGTATGCAGTTTTTAAAATTCATATATGCGCCTGAGCGCGATAGTTTGATTGGTGAATACGGACCTTATGATGCATTTAGCTTTTCATCAAATTGGTATGTACCGCGTTATCTCGCTATTGATGAAGGACCAATTCCGGTTATGATTGAAAATTATCGCACCGGTTTATTGTGGAAATTATTTATGTCGGCTCCGGAAGTACATCATGGACTAGAAGTTTTAGGATTTGTAAAAAATTAGAAAAGTTAAAACATGAAAACTTTACCCCTCTTCGTTCTCGTCTTATTGCTTGCCTCTTGCGTAAAACAATCAGAAAATAAAACATCGTCTATCAATCATCGGGTAGATTCAGTTCTGAATCTAATGACATTAGACGAAAAAATCGGACAACTTAATCTTCCATCAGCCGGTGCGTTTGTTACCGGCTCGATGGAGAGTTCAGACATTGCAAAAAAGATTGAGCAAGGAAAAGTTGGCGGACTCTTTAATATCAAGACGGTTGCCAACATAAAGGAAATGCAAAAGATTGCCGTTGAAAAAAGTAGATTAAAGATTCCATTGATCTTTGGTATGGATGTAATTCATGGGTACGAATCTGTTTTTCCAATTCCGTTGGGATTGAGTTGCAGCTGGGATATGAAGTTGATTGAGCGCAGTGCGCGTATTGCCGCACAAGAAGCAAGTGCCGATGGTATTAACTGGACATTTTCACCGATGGTTGATATTTCGCGCGACCCACGTTGGGGGCGCATCTCCGAGGGAAGCGGAGAAGATCCATACCTGGGTTCTGAAATAGCAAAAGCTATGGTGCATGGTTTTCAGGGTACAGATCTTTCGGCTAACAATACAATTATGTCGTGCGTAAAGCACTATGCATTGTATGGCGCATCAGAAGCAGGTCGCGATTATAACACCGTTGACATGAGTCATCAACGGATGTACAATGATTACTTTCCACCATACAAAGCAGCTGTTGATGCTGGAGTTGGTAGCGTGATGGCTTCCTTTAATGAGGTTGATGGGGTTCCGGCAACGGCCAACAAATGGTTGCTTACCGATGTGCTAAGAAATCAATGGGGCTTTAAAGGATTTTTAGTTTCGGATTATACAGGTGTGAGCGAAATGATCAATCATGGCATTGGCGATCTTCAAACTGTGTCGGCTCGCGCGTTGGATGCTGGGTTGGATATGGACATGGTGAGCGAGGGTTTGTTAACAACTCTTGCAAAATCTGTAAGCGAAGGAAAAATATCAGAGCAACAGATCACGGAAGCATGCAGAAGAATTTTAGAGGCAAAATTTAAGTTGGGTCTATTTGATAATCCATATAAGTATTGTGATGAAGGTCGCGCTAAGAGCGAAGTGTTTACCGATGCTAATAGGGCAGAGGCGCGAAGCACGGCAGCACAAAGTTTTGTGCTCTTGAAAAATAAAAGCAATGTGTTGCCAATAAAAAAATCGGGCACCATTGCCTTGGTAGGTCCGTTGGCCGATGCAAAAGAAAATATGACAGGCACGTGGAGTGTTGCAGCACGATTTTCAGAATCAATTTCAGTGCTCGAAGGTTTGAAGAAAGCCGTTGGCACCAATGCTAAGCTTGTATATGCGAAAGGCGCAAACCTAACCGAAAGTGAAGTGTTGGAAGCAAACTCAACGTTGTTTGGAAAGTCCCTTCATCGCGATAAGCGAACGGCTGCAGAGTTGCGCGATGAAGCGGTGCGCATAGCAAAGAATGCAGATGTAATTGTGGCTGCTGTTGGCGAAGCCGCTGAGATGAGTGGCGAAGCGGCAAGCAGAACAACTATTGAAATACCGGAAACACAAAGAGAGTTATTGAAAGCATTATTAAAAACTGGTAAGCCAGTTGTGCTGGTCTTATTTACCGGCCGGCCACTTGCACTAACCTGGGAAGAAGAAAATATCCCCGCTATTCTTAACGTTTGGTTTGGCGGAAGTGAGGCCGGAGATGCGATTGCCGATGTGTTGTTCGGTGAGGTAAATCCATCAGGAAAATTATCGACTACATTTCCACAAAATGTTGGTCAGGTGCCAATTTACTACGCGCATAAGAATACCGGTCGTCCATTAAGTGGGCCTTGGTTTCAAAAATTTCAATCAAATTATCTCGATGTTTCTAATGAGCCACTATATCCATTTGGTTTTGGATTGAGCTATACAAAATTTAATTATAGTGATGTAAAACTTAGTGCAAAGGAGATAGCATCTACTGATTCGTTGGTTGTCTCAGTGGGTGTTTCCAATCAAGGCTTGCGCGAAGGAAGTGAAGTTGTGCAAGTGTATATCCGCGATTTAGTGGGGTCCAGCACACGCCCGCTAAAAGAACTTAAGGCATTCGAGAAAATTAATCTGAAAGCAGGAGAAACAAAAACTGTAAACTTTACCCTTACCGCGAAAGACTTATCTTATTATAAATATGATTTGAGTTTTGGGTTTGAGCCTGGAGAATTTAAAGTATTTGTAGGCGGAAATTCCCGAGATGTGAAAGAAGCCTCGTTTATACTTAAGTAACTTAAGAATTAATGCTTCTTCTTTTTACCTTTTGATTTAGACATGCCACCATGCCCCGAGTTGGTGGAGGTTTTGGGTTTTGGGCCTGACTTAAGTGCTGGGGAGGTTGATTGCTTGGGTTTGAAGGATTGTTTTATCTGAATGATGCGTGCTATTCCAAAAGAAACAGAAAGATAAATCTCTCTTCGTTGGCCGTATATATCAGGTGCTCCTGGGTTGCCAAAAAAATCATTGGGACCAGCGGGATTTTTTAATTGACCGATATAAGCTGACTTTCGCGGATCAAAAATTCCAAAGTTTGCGCGGCCATCAAAGTTAATACTCCAGTCATCATTCAAATCAAAATCAGAACGCAGACCTAGTGCTGCAAAAAGTTGGAAAGAATTAAACTTATCTTTCGATACATAGACTTCTTTATTCATTTGCGGAACAAAGACTCCATCATAAACCTTTTCATAGCCTGGGCCGGTAGGAACGCTAACACCAGCGGGATAGCGCAGCTTGGTGGCAAGATCAGGAGAGTTAATAGTATAAGTATCTTGTCCTTTAATTAAAAAACTGGGGGCAATGGCTGCTATCAAACTAAGCCGAAAGAAGGACATATCATTGATATGTAGCTTTAGCGCAACAGGCACGCTCAAGTAACTCATAGTTACGTCCCGGGTTCCAATTTCGCCACCCGTTGTATTTCTTATTATAAATTTCTGGCCGGCCTGTGTATAGTTTGGTGTGAGTAATATTCCGTGCCCAACACGATCATATCCATAAGCAAAGCCAACAGGCGTGCCTCTTATGGTAAACTTGCCAACAAAGCGTGGGTCTTTGGCTAGGCCCTGATCAACCGTAAAGGGAAAGTTGAAACCTCCAAATACTCCAAAGGCCTCAATATTTTGAGCAGAAGCTTGTGTAAGCACAAGTAAAAAAATACTGGCAAAGACTCCCCTCATTTTGGGTATTAGGTTGGGTTATAAAGATCCTAAACTAATCCAAAAATCAGTTTTATATTTTTGGTTCAACTACAAAACTAAGATAATTAAGGGAATTAGCACGGCCTTTTTTCCGCCATTTGGCGTACTTTTGGACACTTTTAGCGGTTTACTCATATTTAAAAATGAAACACTTAAGCGCACTCACGGATCGTGTGAGATGGAAAGGAAATACTTATCTGGCTTTGCTCTTAAGTCTGCTTTTAATAATGAGCCTATACTCGCTCAGCCGGATAGGCTTCTATTTCTATAATGCAGATTTTTTTCCAGGTATGGATACCGCCCGGTTTACACGTATTATGGCAGGCGGACTAAAGTTTGATCTTGCTGCCATTCTTTATTCAAACTCACTATTTATTTTGTTGATGATTTTACCGATCACATTCAGGTTTAAGAACTGGTATCAACAAATTCTGAAATGGTTATTTATTATTACTAATTCAGTTGCCCTTGCTGTAAATACAGCTGATTTTGTTTACTACCGCTTTACGCTGAGAAGAACAACGGTAAGTGTTTTTAGTCAGTTTAAAAATGAACAGAATGGTGCAGCACTCTTTTTTCAATTTGTGTGGGACTACTGGTATATGGTTTTGTTTTGGATGGTGTTGGTTGCTTTGGTGATTGTTGGTTATCGAAAAATAAAATTTGACGGGCCTCAATTAAAAAATCGTTGGTCATTTTATATCTCGGGCCTAGCTATGATGGGCTTGATAGTTTACCTGTTTATTGGCGGGGTACGTGGCGGATTTCGTCACAGTACGCGCCCTATCACGCTAAGCAATGCAGCCGAGTTTGCGAAAGAACCAAAAGATATTAATCTGGTGCTCAATACACCTTTTGCATTAATGCGAACGGCCAAAGCTACGGTGATCGAGAAAGTAGATTACTTTAAATCGGAGGAAGAATTGAGCCGGGTATTTAACCCATTAAAAATTCCTACCGATACAACTCCATTTACATATGACAATGTGGTGGTGATCATCATTGAAAGTTTTAGTAAAGAGTTTGTAGATAAGTATAATACCTGGATGGAACCCTCACGGTACAAAGGCTATACGCCATTTCTCGATTCATTGATGGGTGTAAGTAGGGGCTATCAATACTCGTTTGCCAATGGCCGTAAGTCGATTGACGCAATGCCATCGGTAATCTGCAGCATTCCTTCTATTGAAGTGCCTTACGTACTTTCTCATTATTCGGCAAACAAGGTGAATAGCACCGCCAGCTTACTAAAGGAGAAAGGATATTACTCAGCTTTTTTTCATGGGGCGCCAAACGGATCGATGGGATTCAACTCGTTTGCTAACATGGCTGGCTTTGATGATTACTTTGGAAAAGATGAATACAACAATGATGATGACTATGATAACATCTGGGGAATTTGGGATGATAAGTTTTTGCAATTCTTTGCACAGAAAATAAATACTTTTAAACAACCCTTCTACACAACGTTGTTTACAGTATCATCTCACCACCCTTACAAAATACCAAAGGAGTTTGAAAACAAGTTTGAAGGCGGTAGCCTGAGTGTTCATAAAACAATTCAGTACACCGATTATTCATTGAAAAAGTTTTTTGAAACAGCATCTAAAATGGATTGGTATAAGCATACGCTGTTTGTGATTACTGCCGATCATGCTTCCGCAGAAATTGCCTACCCCGAATACAATACGGCCTGGGGATATTTTTCAATACCTGTTTTCTTCTATCAACCAGAAAAGAATTGGGGCGAATTTAAACCGGAGATTATTCAGCAGATTGATATCATGCCTACTATTTTAGGTTATCTGCATTACGATAAACCTTATATTGCTTTCGGCCGCGATATTTTTAAAGAGAATGAAGAGCCGTTTGCCTTTAATTACATCAACCAGGTATATCAGTTTTTCCAGAGCAACTATCTCTTGCAATTTGATGGCAAAAAATCAATAGGCCTTTATGATTTTAAATCAGATCGCTTATTGCAAACTAATTTAGTTGCACAACTTCCTGACACCGTTGTGAAAATGGAGACGCATTTAAAAGGCTTGATACAACAATATAATAATAGAATGGTTGACGATAATTTAACTCGTGAAGGAAGTCAGCTAAAGAAATCAATTAGCGCCCACTAATGTTTTTAATGCCAGCGCGGTAAATCCAATTTGAATGATTACCATCGAGGTGTTTGCACGGGCAGTATCAAAAGTTACATTTCCATTTTGATTAACAACCACCGAGTTCCGCACTACATACTTTACTTCATCGCCCCATAAGTATAGCAACCGCAATTGAAAGCCGGCAGCATTTGTCTTTTGAGGATTGGTATAAAAACCTACGCCAAGCCCATAATTAAGTCCGGTATCATTTACATTATTAATAACTTCATTTTGATTGTCGTTAAAAACAAGGTTTGTTAAGTCTTTATCAATTTTAGTTTTAGAATTGAAAAGTTTGAGCCCAATTAACCCATCGACAAATGGAGTTACTTTACCTTGATGGCGAATTGGTTTTAGTCTTCCGGCAGCATTCCAGGTAAATACATTATGAGTGGTTTTTAGAGTAGGTGTATTTCCAACCCCTTTTTGTTTTTCATTACCATAAGTGAAAAAACCAAAGTCAATACCAACTAAAATGGGAGAGGGTTTGTTTTTGCCCAGCGGACTCATGAGAAATCCGGCATAAAGTCCGTAGCCTAAATTGCCTGTTGAGTTTTTAATTACTTTTCGAAATTCGGCACTGGGTATAGCTACCTGACCACCGGCATAGAAATTAACGGTTGTAAACTTTATAGAATCTTCTTGCTGACCATGGCAGGTTATCGCCCAAAATGAAATCATTAATATGGTAGCAAATCTTAACACCTAAGCTAAGTTATGATAAACAGTTTGTACATCTTCATCTTCTTCTAAGGCACTCACACATTCCATTACCTCATCTTGTTCGGCTTCACTCAATTCTTTGGTAGTGGTAGGAATGTATTGTAATTCAGAACTCTTTGGTTCTAATGATTTAGATTCCAGAAATTTTTGCATGTGGCCAAACTCGGTGAACTTGGTATACACGATAATCTCTTCATCGTCAGTATGAATTTCTTCGGCCCCGGCATCAATCAAATCAAGTTCAAGTTCATCAAGATTTAAAATTGTCGGATCAAATTTAAAAACACCTCTACGCTCAAATAAAAACATAACCGAACCCGAGTTGCCCATTGCACCATCGTTTTTTGAGAAGAGTAACCTCACATTGGCAACTGTGCGCGGTGGGTTATCGGTTGCACATTCTACAACAACCGGAACGCCATGCGGTGCATAGCCTTCATAAATTACTTCCTGAAAATCTTTCTCTTCTTTACTTGATGCGCGTTTGATAGCTGCGTCAACCCGATCCTTGGGCATGTTTACACCTTTGGCATTTTGTATGGCCATACGAAGTCTCGGATTATTATCCGGGTTGGGGCCGTTTAGCTTTACAGCAATGGCAATATCCTTTCCTATACGGCTAAATGCTTTGGCCATCCTGTCAAAGCGCGCAAACATTTTATGCTTTCTTTTTTCAAAAACCCTTCCCATAGTTCAATTAGAAATTCAGTTGGTAAAAATAAGAAAATGCAATGAAATCGGCACTTGTATTTTTGAGGAATCCAAATTGTAGTTATAACTTGGCTTTTATGGGAAAACGAGATAAGCGTATAGACACCTACATACTTAAGTCGGCCGATTTCGCTATTCCTATTTTAACTCACTTGCGTGAGCTCGTGCATTTGAGTTGTCCCGAGGTAGAAGAAGTAATGAAATGGAGTTTTCCAAACTTTGAATATAAAGGGTTGATGTGCAGCATGGCTGCCTTTAAGAACCATTGTTCTTTCGGATTCTGGAAAGCTTCTTTAATGAAAGATAAAACGTTGGTTAAAAATGCAGAGAGTCAATCTTCGATGGGGCATTTGGGTGCGTTAAAATCACTCAAAGATTTGCCCTCCGATAAGGTTATGATTCAATACATAAAGGAAGCTGCTAAACTCAATGATGCTGGTATTAAGGTCGAGAAAAAGAAACCAATTAAAAAGGAATTGGTAATACCACCATACTTTATCAAGGCCATTAAAACCAACAAGGCTGCCCAAAAAGCATTTTATGGTTTTAGTTATTCCAATAAAAAAGAATATGTGACTTGGATTACCGAAGCAAAAACAGAAGCTACCCGAACAAGCAGAATAGCGACAGCGCTAGAGTGGATTGCCGAAGGTAAAATCAGGAATTGGAAATATCTTTAATTAAATAGATTCTGTTTTTAATCCAGCATCAAGCAACTACTATCCAGCCCCCTCGTGATAACACTCTTCTCTTATTCTTTATCCTACTCAGAACTCTCTATTGTTTTATTGGTAGCCTTATTCATTGGCATGGCCAAAACAGGTGTGCATGGCACAGGTATTTTAGCAGTGCCGCTGCTTGCTACTGTATTTGGTGGTCAGCGCTCCAGCGGCATTTTATTGCCGATATTAGTGATGGGCGATCTCATGGGTGTGATTTATTATCACCGCCATGCTTCGTGGAAGCATTTGAAATTATTATTTCCCTGGGCAGCAGTTGGTGTTATTTTAGGAACCATCGTTGGTAGCAATATCAACGATCAGATTTTTAAAATGATTATGGGAGCCATTATATTAATCAGTGTGTTCATTATGATATGGATTGAGCAAGGCGGACATCAGGATAGAGTTCCAACCAATAAGTTGTTTGCTAATGGTATGGGGGTTGTTGGTGGATTTACTTCTATGGTAGGAAATCTGGCCGGTTCAGTGATGGGAATTTATTTACTCTCAACGCGCCTGCCTAAAAATGCATACATCGGCACAGCAGCCTGGTTCTTTATGGTGGTTAATTGGTTTAAATTTCCGTTTCATGTTTTTGTGTGGCATACCATTTCAGTAAATACTGTGTTATTTGATTTACTACTGTTGCCTGTTATTTTGCTGGGCGCCTACTTGGGAATTTTAATCATAAAAAATTTTTCTGAGAAAAATTTTCGCTGGTTTATTATTGTTATGACGTTGGTAGCGGCAATTGGAATGATTTTTTAACTTCATACTATGAAACCAATTTGTATAGCTTAAAAATTCAACTTGTTTTCTTAAACGTGGACACCAAAAATTATTAATGAGTTGAATGGCCAATATGTTAAGTTGGCTAAAGTGAAAGATGAATTTGTGTGTCACAGTCACGAACAGTAAGACGAGTTGTTCGTGATCTTTAAAGGAACTTTGTATATGGACCTTCGCGATAGAACTGAAGTTGTGAAGGAAGGAGAGGATAATTGTACCCAAAGGCGTGGAACATAATCCCCCAACCAATGGTGAAGAAGTTTGGGTTTTGCTATTTGAACCCAAGGAAACTGCCCGTACGTGCAATATTGAACGAACGCACCGTTCATAATCTAAAATGGATCTAATCTTGCGAGGGTTCGATTAATACTTTCTGCAAAAAAAAATGAATCTGTTAAAAGTTGTTTAATAGCCTTACGGGAAATTGTTCTAAAGCAGGATGATCAGATTAAAACTGCATGGGAAGTATGGAATGCCATTTTTCTGTATAAATGGAAAAATGCTTTGCTATTTATGGATTCATAAAAAGCATAAGCAACCTTATCTTGGAATAGTAGCGGACAACAAAAGATTTACCGATAAGGAAAATTCAATTGATTTTGAATCAAACACTTGCGTTTTATCGAGGTTAAAAGTAGAAAGTTTTTTTTATTTAGAGCCTGACTACTGCCCTAAAATATTTTTAGTAAGAAATAGAAACTATTTTTTTATGCATCTCGTTAATACACTATCCATAAAATAAAATAATGACTCTCGATATCCAAACTTCGATACCTGTCATAGATGGCAATTCGATAACCCGTGAGGAATTTAACAATCATTACTTAAGGCCACAGCAACCTGTTGTGCTGCGCGGCTTATGGAAGAAATTCCCAGCCTATCAAAAATGGAGCATGGATTTTTTTAAGAAGTCTATGGGTAACATTGAAGTTGGTTTGTTTGGGAATAGAAAGGAAGATATTTCAAAAACGTTGGAGGTGCCCAATGCGAAAATGCGTTTTGATGAATATCTAAATCTTATCGAACGGGAGCCAACTGATTTACGGTTATTTTTATTTCCTGTATTTAAGCACAAACCCGAATTACTAAAGGATTTCGATTACCCAGACATTACCGGTGGTTATATCAAAATTCCATTTATGTTTTTCGGCCCGCCAAAATCCATTGTTCGCATGCATCAGGATATTGATATGAGCAATGTGTTTTTAACTCAATTCAATGGTCGAAAAAGAGTAGTCTTATTTGCGCCTGATCAGTCTGATTTATTGTATCGTCTTCCATTCAATGTGCACTCAACAGTAGATATTGATAACCCCGACTTTAAAGCTTACCCTGGTTTGAAATATGTTAAGGGAATGAGCATCGTTTTAGAACATGGCGATACATTATTTATGCCCAGTGGTTATTGGCATCACATGGAATATTTAGATGGCGGCTTTGCCCTCTCTGTTCGCACGGTAGCTCATGGAATTGGCATGAAGGTTCAGGGAGTCTGGAATCTCGCAGTCAAACGACTTGTTGATCGTATAATGAACAAGTTGTTTGATCAAAAATGGTTCGAGTATAAAAAAAACCTGGCCGCGAAGCGAGCCGAAAGAGCAATCGATAGATTGAATTCCGGTAATTTTCAGGGTCAGTTTCGCAGTTCCAGCGCGGCAACCGTTTAGATTAATCCAGGTTATACTTAGCTTAAAAATCCTCATATTAGCTTCTTAAAATAGAAGATATGAGGATTTTTGTTTTTCTAAGTTTTCTGATTTGCCTTAATACTTCTCTTTATGGGCAAGATCCACTCCGGTTTGAAAAGGAAGTCAGCAATTTAATAGCGAATGACACTGCCGTTAATCATAAAAAATTGATTCTGTTTACAGGCAGTTCCAGTATTCGCTTTTGGAAAAGTTTGAAATCAGATTTCCCAACTTACAATACCTTGAACCGAGGGTTTGGTGGATCGGAAATGAGCGACCTGCTTCATTATGCCAACCAACTTATCATACAATATAGCCCTAAGGAAATATTTATTTACGAAGGGGATAACGATTTGAATTCCGGTAAGAGTGCTTCAGAGATTCTGAAAACTGCCGATCAACTGTTAAGCCTTATTCGGGCACAACTACCAAAAAATGTTAAAGTATTTTTTATTTCGGCCAAGCCGAGCCTTGCACGATGGGCATTGAAAGAAAAGTACCTCGACTATAACAAGCAATTAGAAGCGTGGACTAAAACTAAAAAGAAAGTCACTTTTGTGGATGTATGGACACCGCTGGTTGATGCGCAAAGCGAAGTGCTGAAAGATATTTTTATAGCCGATGGTCTGCACTTAAATGCAACGGGTTATAAAATTTGGGCTGATGCCATTAAAAAATTTCTTTAGCATATCAAATTTATTACAGACCGGTTCATGTATCTAAAAAATTTTACGCTACTTCTGTTGTTTACATTTCTCTCAATCGCACAGGCGATTGCGCAGGACAATATTGAGCGCCCTATGCCCGCTATGATTACGCATCTCACATCGGCTCATCGCGATATTTTGAGAATAAAAAATGCGCCTAAGCATAATATCTTTCAAAAGATTTTATGCTTTCAAGTTAACTGTCGTAGAGAAGCCGGTTGGCAGAAGTCGCAAAAGGAAAGACGATTCAATGACTTTAAGGATGTGCCCCAGGTTAGGCATTCAAAAAAAGTGAAGAAGCAAGAAACAGAAACGTTGATACATACCACAGAACCATCGACTCCTAAGCCTGATACTGTAGCAATAAAGAAATTAATTGAACCAATGATTCAAAAAGAAGCGGCCAAGGAAAGAAGGTTTACTCTTAGTGAAGTGTTGTTTGATAAGAATAGCCCAGAAATTAAGAAGGAAGTTAGTTCGCGCTTAGATACACTGGTGGATATTTTAAAGAAGAGCCCGAACACAAGCGTAACCATCATTGGCCATACTGATAACACAGGGCGCGAAGCATACAATGTTCGGTTATCAACTAGTAGGGCGGAAGCGGTAGGCGATTATTTAATAGATCATGGCATTGCTTATGGACGCATCCATTTTGAAGGTCGCGGAAGTGCCGAGCCTATTGCCGACAATACCTTTGAAGAAGGACGCATGAAGAATAGAAGGGTAGAGATTGTTTTGAAAGAGTAGCTTCCGGGTAATTCAGATTATCGTTTCACAACTTAAGGGTTTTCAACCCTCAGCCTTTGCATAATAAGGGTTGAAACCCTCAACCCAAATAGTAGCAACTATTTATTTAAAATTCTTCACTTCCTTAATCTTCTTCTCCAATCGTTGCGCATCAATATTTCCAGGGTCAAGTTTTAATGCTTGTTGAATAAACTTATTAGCTTTTTTGTACTTCTTCATTTTAAAATAGATATCGCCATAGACAACATAAGGTTTTGGCGACTGCTTAACTTTAAACTTTGTTGCTAACAAATCAGCCTTTACTAAAGCGACTTTAAAATTTCTATCTTCGGCCTCCATGTTGGCGGCATACCCAAGCAGGAAAGGTTCGCTTTGCTGTTTAGGACTTAGTAAATGATAGAGTGTGTCTAATGCTTTTCGTGCACCATAGTTGTGTTGCAATACCTCAACATATTCTGCACGATAATAAATTTCATCAGGGTATTGATGCACAATTGTCTTCAGATTTCTTTCGCTGGTTGCAAAGGCTATTTGAAATTGTTCTTTTGCTTTTTCAGGATCAACCTCCCGCAGGTTGGTAAGCTTTACTAACTCAATATAATCATCAAGCAGCAGTCGTTCGTTGCCAGTAACTTCCTGTTTTCGTTTTTCAAGTGTTTGTTCAATATATTGTCGCTCATTTAAATCGTGTGTTATCCTTCCTAATAAACTCAAACCAACTAAAAAATTAGGATCAAAGTTCATCATCTTGCGATACATTTTTTCAGAGGCTGTGTAATCACCTTCATCCATCACTTGTCGCCAACCTTCATAGTAATAATAAATTACTGAGTCGGATTGAGTAGATAACGCCAATCGTTGTGCATCAAGTGTATAGCTGCAACTAAAAGCTAAACAAACAAGTAAGATCAATTTCATTTTAAGATTATCTAACCAAATGTACACAACCTGTAAGTTCTTTATGGCGATCACGCTCATATAATCTATTGAACGTTACTTCAGCCCGATAGAAATAAACGCCACCCGTCAATTCATTGCCTTGCGTTGATTTCCATCCCATTTAATGCTGGTATTAGCAGTGCTTCGATCGTGCTCGATATAAGTGCTTGTATAATTTCCAAACCCTTGGTAAGAATGTGTTGCGGTAAAAGTAACCACGGCAATATTTGGCCTTAGATCAGGACGAACAGTTGCAACCGTAAGGGGAATTCTTACCGATGAGCCATCGCCAAAGAATACTTCGCTGTTAGGTCCAAAACCAGTTTTGGATTGCGTGTGTAAATAGGCGAGTATAGTAATGGTATAGGCGCGTGGACTGCCGCAAACAGGTTCAACTTTAATATCGGCTGCTCTCAAATGAGTGGCTTGCGTTACCGTGGTAATCAAAATCAACAATGAAAAAATAAATCCCGCAATGGAGTAGGAAACCGTTTCATCGCACTGTTTATGGAACAAATTACTTTTAAAATATTTGTAAGCTTATAAATGAGATAAGAGCCAATTTCTATCAAAAAAAGATTGACATTCTTGTAAATTTATCGGGTTATCTGCAATAAGTAGGGTTGCCGTGTAACAAATTTACAAGTATTAAGTCTTTGCATTGTTACAGAGCATTATGTTACAAAAAATCTTCAATTCCTTTACGCTGGCTTTTGCCAATATTCGGTCAAATTTATTCCACACATTTCTTTCCGTGCTGGGTATTGTAATTGGTGTAGCCTCGCTTGTATCAATACTTTCTTTGATTGACGGCATGGAGAAACTGGCACGCGAACAGATTTCAAGTACCACTTCACTCAATGCAATTATTTTGCAAACCAATCTCTACAAAAATGTAAATGACGTTCGCATAAAACGCGATACCATCCAGATAATTGATTACGATCACTACCAAAAACTAAAAAGTATCCTCACCAAACCGGCTAAAGGTGTTTTCAGAACCTCGCTGGCAGGCGAGGCAAAGTTAACAGATAGCCTTAGCATTGGTGTTTATGCCTGGACAAGTGCAGGGGCTATTCAAGATGATACCGCAAAGGTTAGTGGCGCTATTTTTCAAGCAACTGACGTTGATCAAAAAAGAAAAGTTGTGGTTGTGAACAAGGCATTTTTTAAAGCAGCCAAGTATAAAAATGAAGCGCAATTGATTGGTAAGAAAATTAATTTTCTTGAGTGGGAACTAGAGGTTATAGGTATTGTACCAGAACCAAAAATAAAAACGCCACAAATATATTTTCCAATTTCTTTGTTGTCGCTTGCAGACTTAGAATCGCATACACCCACGGTTTATTTTGATGTGGAGAAAACGGAAGATATTTCTACTCTTAAGCAAGAAATCACTTCGTGGCTAACTAAAAATTATAAACAGTCTGATGATAATTTTATCATTCAAACGAATGACTTTCGAATCGATCAAACGACTAAAGCTTTTTTAGTCTTTCGGATAGTAATGGGGTTGATTGTGGGCATCTCGGTAATTGTTGGTGGGATTGGGGTAATGAATGTGCTCTTGATTTCAGTGACTGAACGCACTGCTGAAATTGGTATTCGCAAAGCAACAGGTGCCAATCGAAAAGATATTATCCTTTTGTTTTTAGCTGAGTCTATCACTGTGTCTGCCTTTGGTAGTTTTCTCGGTTTGGTGCTTGGTGTTTTAGGAACTATGGGCATTATTCCTATTGTGCGGGCCGTTACCGAAGTACCTTTCCAGGCAGCCTATACAGTCAATACCTTCATCCTGATTTCAATTATTTCTGTTTTGGTAGGAATTATTTTTGGAACCTATCCTGCTATTCGGGCTTCACGGTTAAATCCTGTGGATGCCATTCGCCACGAATAGAAAAATATTGATACTGCAATAGGGGTATCTTTTTGCATGATTGTCATGTATAAAAATTGATAATTATGACACCTCGAATTTTAATCACCGCTTTATTTTTAACATTAACCACATCTTTATTCGCGCAGGAAGTGCAAACACTTTTCGGATCTGGTCGCGCCACGGGTGGCTACGGAGCCATCTCCAATAAATTCACAACCATTGGTGGCGAATTTGCCAACATCAGTGAATTCTATGGTGGTGTATTCATTAATCGCAGATGGATGCTGGGGCTGGCCTTTGCAGGTTCTACTAATGATATTCAAGTGCCAACACAATACAGTGTTGACCCACAAACACCTATGACGTATCAATACGGACAAGGTGGTTTAAAGCTTGAGCGCGTAATTGGTTCTAATAAACCAATTCACTTAGTAGTAAATTTATTTACAGGAGTGGGTTTCACGGCTCAATATGATCGCTACAATTGGAATGACTATAGTTATCATGACTTTCAGACCAAGCATGACGAGAATTGGTTTTACGTAGTTGAACCCGGTGCCCAATTAGAAATGAATTTGTTCCGTTGGATGCGATTAAGCCCAGGTATTTCGTATCGCAATGCTTCGCATAGCAGTGCTGCTGGATTGAGTGATAGTCAACTAAGCGACTGGTCGTACAATGTCACCGTTAAGTTTGGTGGATTTGGAAAGCGCATTCGCACCAAGCAAACAGAAAATCATGTGAACTAATTGACTGAAAAGTGGTTTATTAGAGTGTACTTCTATATAAACTACTTTTTTTATGAAATGGTCTGATGTATTGCAATATGCCTCCAAAGGAAATTTGACTCCGCCAACACGTGTAGAAAAAACCGATGAAGAATGGAAAAAAATTTTAACACCTGAGGAATATCAGGTTACCAGAAAGAAAGGAACTGAGCGCGCTTTTAGTGGCGAGTATTGCGAAGCGCATGAAGCCGGACTCTATGCTTGTCGCTGTTGCGGAATAGTACTTTTTGATTCTCGTAAAAAATTTGAATCTGGTACCGGCTGGCCAAGTTTTAACTCTTCAGTTGAACCTAACGTGATTAAATATACCAAAGACACAGGTTACGGCATGACCCGCGTGGAAGTAGAGTGCAGCGTGTGTGATTGTCACCTCGGTCATGTGTTTCCAGATGGTCCGCCACCAACTGGTTTAAGGTTTTGTATTAACTCAGCTTCTATTAAACTTGTAAAATAGATAGTGGTATTACTCCATCTTACAAGTCCTTGAGATTTCACCTTCTGGAGTTAGTTCAAAAACATACTTAATCTTTTTGTTGTCCGGCATTTGAAACAATAAAAAAACATAGTATTTGCCAGCGATGTGTAGAGAAGGATATAGGAGAAGTTTTGAAATTTTTGCTTTACTCATATAGTCAACTATTTCAATTTCATCATTTTTTTGATGCTGTATTTGTTTCACCTTTCTTCTTGATCCTCTTGTAACTTGGTTAATAATATAGTCAAGTTTTTCTTCAGGCTGAAGGCAAAATTTATATTTTCCCAAGGTTGAAAACCTATCTTCGGTTTCTCCTTTAAACCTAACTGCGGAAATATTATCAAAATCATCAGGTAAAATATCAGAAATGAAATAGTCAAATGCTATCTTTTCATAACTAATAGATTCCTTGGTAAAGCCTAAAAGGCCAAAGACTAAAAAAATTATTAGGGTCCTTTTCATAATAGACAATCGGTTTTTATATAAACGGAATAATGATTTTGTAGTGTTTTAAATAGAATAACCAAAATAAAGAATAGTAACTCTCGCCAGCTCAATCAAACTTAAACTTATTTGCCTCGGTAATTCCTTTCCAGGTATCCGTCCTAAACGGCACAGCCGGAAATCCATCTTTATTAAAAAGATTTGCATCTTCAGGATTATCGGCCCACGCGAAACGCACAGCTGCCGGATTTGAAATTTGATCCGATGAAACAACGATGGAGTTTCCTTCGATCCATGCTTTGGCATACGTAAACTTTTGATCGCTGCCGGCAATCTCGAAGCCTTTTAAGTATCCATACTTGTCCTTTATAAGCAAGCCACTACCAATATGTGTAAATGAAATTCGGATTTTATTTCCTTCCGTTTTCATTGATTCATATACCGGACCACTAAACTCATTTGACTTTCCATACACATCGTGTAACGCAATAGCAGCGAGTCGCTTGCCCACATCTTGTTTGTTGCGCGGGTGAATGTCATTGGCTTCACCGATATCAGTAGTTACAGCCATACCGGTATGCGGCAGTGATAAAGTCATAGTTTGTGCTTCGCGTAATTCGGCCCACGTGCTTCCATGTTCGCTATCACCATTGGCAGAATTAAAACTTGCCAGTTGCACAAAGTAAAACGGAAAGTTGCCTTGCTTCCAATGATTTCGCCAATCCGTAATCATTAATGGAAAAGCTGTGCGATATTGATACGCCCGACCAGCATTCGATTCACCTTGATACCAGATGGCACCTTCAATACTAAGATTCAATAATGGATTTAACATCGCATTATAAAGCAGAGTAGGGTAGCTGTTAGGCCCTATTGATGAACCGGTTCCCTGTACTTTCTCAACCTGATATTTCCAATCTCCTGCTAATGATATCATTGATTTTCCAATCGTTAATTTCATTTCAGTTGCATCACCATACACACCGCCACCACCCCCGGTATCAGTTACCCGAATGGCAATTATGTTTTCTCCGGCTTTAAATAGATCAGCACCTACTTTATAAAAACGCTTTTCGTTGTAAGCTTTTGTGCTGCCCACCTGAACTCCATTCACAAAGGTTTCATCCATGTCATCAATCATTGCCAATTGAAGAATAGCTTCTTTGCCCGCATCATCTTTAGAGATAGTTATTGTTTTTCGAAACCAAACAATGCCATCTAAATCTCCCAGCGCTTTATCTTCCCACAATTCAGGTAACTCCATTGCGGGCCAGTTGCTGTCATTAAATGAAGACTGATTCCAATTTTTAGTTTCTCCCGCTTTTGGCAGTACCAATCCTAATGCTGAAAGTTTCTTTGCAAGTGTTTCATTTTTTTCTTTTGCTAATTTATCAAGATCTAATGTTGGCATGCCAACAATCATATCTTTAAACTCAGCACTTTGTTCAAAGGCTTCGCGACTGGTCCACGTTTCGGAGTGTGTGCCGCCCCAGGAGGTATGCACAAGACCAATGGGTATTTTTAATTCATTGTAAAGCTCGCGCGCGAAAAAATACCCAACGGCTGTGAAGTCACCAGCGTTTTCAGGTGTGCATATTTCCCATTCGCCACCTTTCACATCATCTTGTAAGTTGCTTGATACGGATTTTTGAACTGTAAAATGCCGGATCATGGGATAGTTAGCTTCTTTAATTTCTTCTTTAGAATTATTGACGTTGCGCAACTGAAACTCCATGTTACTTTGTCCGGAACACACCCAAACCTCACCAATAAGAATATTAGAAAGCGTAATAGAATTTTTTCCTTTAATAGTTATTTGATAGGGTCCGCCCGCTGCTTCGGGTTTTAGTGTAATCAACCATTTGCCATTTTTATCTGCTTTCGCGGAAGCACTTTGCTTATTGAATTGTATACTCACCTTTTCACCTTTATCGGCCCACCCCCAAAGATTGATGGGTTTGTTGCGTTGCAGCACCATATTATCACCCAATACTTTTGGGAGTGTTACATTGCAAAAACTGCTAGTTGAGATTAAAATAAATAGTGCGAGAATTCTTAGTTTCATAGATTGTGATTTAGAATGAGTAGCCTAAGGTAGCAGGATTTGATTGAAAAACCAGTTGCAATTTTCTTTGTGAACCTTTGTATTTTCGGTGGCTTGGTGGCTCTAATTATCCTTAAACCACAAAGACGCTAAGTCACGAAGTAACACGAAGAGGCAGAAATTACTTATTCAAAATAATACGCACTACAACTATTTTAGGGTTCAGTACATCTCATTGCCAAATAAGGTCGTAAGGGTTTATTAGTACCTGAATTTTTACCACTTTTAATCAAAATCAACCAAGATGCTACACAACTACCTAAAAATTGCCTTTCGTTCGCTTTGGCGGAATAAAGTGCATTCTTTTATTAATGTATTGGGCTTAAGTCTGGGTATTGCCTGTTGTGTACTCATTGCTTTATTTGTTAAGGATGAATGGACGTTCGATACGTTTCACACCAAAGCCGAGCGTATTTATCGCGTGTATGTAAAAGAAGATTGGGGTGAAAACAAACAGTTCTTTAACACCGCCACACCGATGCCAATGGGTCCGGCCTTAAAAAATAACCTTCCTGATGTAGAAAGTTTTGTGAGGTTTGTCGCTATTAATACAATGGTAAAAGTAGGCGCGAAGCAATTCAGCGAAGGCGTGATGGTGGCCGACCGTTCCATGTTTTCTATGTTTGATTTTGAATTGCTGAGGGGCGAACGTGATGTGTTGCTGAACGACCAGCACAACATCGTAATTAACAAAAACATGGCAGAAAAGTATTTTGGACAAACTGATCCTATTGGTCAAAATATTTCTATTCAAGTAGGCGACAACTTCGAAGAGTTTATAGTAACGGGTGTCGTTCAAATCCCCACCAACTCGAGCATCCGGTTCAACCTGCTTATTCCGGATCATAATTACAGCAAAATATTTTCTGAACAACAACTCAACAACGGTTGGTTTAATATTTATCCTTCAACGTATATAATGCTGCCCAAAGGTGTAACGGCATCGCAGGTAGAAAGTAAATTTCCGGATTTGTTTCGCAGATTACTTGGCGAAGAAGATTTTAAGCAAAGTAAATATGCTCCCGGACTACAACCGCTCACCTCCATTCACCTTGATACTAATTATCCGATAGGAGATTCACCGATAAGCGATGTGAAATACAGCTACATTCTGAGTGCCGTTGCCATCCTTATTTTATTTGTTGCCTGTATCAATTTTGTTACGCTTTCAATAGGGCGCTCATTAAAACGTGCCCGCGAAGTAGGTATCCGCAAAGTAGTTGGTGCCGAACGGAAACAATTAATTGCACAGTTTGTTGGTGAGGCTATTTTAATAACGGGTATTGCATTGGTGCTCGGTGTGTTGCTTTCGGTTTTGGGTTTGCCGCTGTTTAATGAACTAGCAGGTAAGCAACTTGTGTTTTCGTGGAATGGATTTTTATTTATTTTGGTTGGCTGTCTGCTTGCGATAATCGGATTGATGGCCGGCAGTTACCCGGCATTTGTATTATCGGCCTTTAAGCCTATTGAAGTATTGAAAGGTTCTTTGCAAACCGGAAGCACGAAACAACGCGTGCGACAGGTATTGGTGGGAGTGCAGTTGGTACTTTCAATTTTTCTTATTTCCAGTACACTCATTATGCAGCAACAATTAAGTTTTTTACAAAACAAGAATCTGGGATTCAATAAAGAACAATTAGCCGTTGTGCAGTTAAATGTTCCTCGGGTGGGCAGATTGGGTGAACGCATAAATAAAGGATTTGAAATGGCTGAACAATTTAAGACAGAGCTCAACAAACTTTCAGGTGTAGAGGCTTCGGCTGCGGCTTCGCACGATTTTGGTGATGGCAGTTGGACAGCCGTTGGATTTACAGATGACCAGGGTACCTATAGGAATTTTAATATGAACGTTGTGGATGATGAATACATTCCCGTTATGAAAATGGAAATGATTGCAGGCAGAAATTTTACTGATGCTGCGGCTGATCGCAGAGGTGTTATTGTGAACGAGGCTTTTGCCAAAGAATATGGCTGGGCAGATGTAAATGGTAAACGCATTCCTGGAAAAGGTTTTGGCGATCATGAAGTGATTGGAATAGTAAAAGACTTCAATTACACATCGCTTTATACACCGGTTACTCCATTAGTGCTGGTGCAAGATCCGGTTATTATTCTAACTGGTTCGGAGAATATAAACTTTGAGAATAATCCGATGCCCAAATTATTTGTGCGATTAAAGCCTGATAATATGGCGGCTACTTTACATCAAGTTAAAGCGTTGTGGGCTCGCCTGACTGGTGGTGAAGAGTTTGCTTTTACGTTTGTGGATCAGGCCATGGATAATCAATACCGCAGTGATCAAAACTTAGGTAAGATTGTGAGTGTAGCAACATTACTCGCTATGATCATTGGAAGTTTAGGGTTGTATGCGTTAGCTTCTTTGGCGATGCAAAATCGCACCAAAGAAATTTCTATTCGCAAAGTAATGGGCGCCACGGAACAATCATTGTTAGTATTGCTTTCAAAGGACTATGTGTATCTGATTGCTGGATCATTATTTTTATCGGTACCAATCACCTGGTATTTGATGAATAATTGGCTACAGTCCTTCGAATATCGGGTAGGGGTAAGTTGGCAGGTATTTGCTGCTGCCGGTGGATTGTCATTACTGATTGCCTTGCTTACCATTAGTTATCAAGTCATCAAAACTGCATGGACCAAGCCGGCTGAAACGTTGAAGTATGAATAGAATCTGATACTGGTCACTTGATTCTCGATTATAGCGACCAGTATCCAATAGCCGTGGTTACTTAGATTAAGGATATTGTTTTCTTCGCTGTTGGTTAAAATAATTTTATTTCTTTGACAAAATTGTAACAAATCGGGAATTTATGAGTATATATGTTTGACAAAACGTATAGTAATGAACAAAGACTATTTAGGAGAGTTTGAAGAATTGGTGTTAACAATGGTAGGCATCCTGCAGGAGGAGGCTTATGGAAACGCCATTGTCAATGAAATAAAAGAACGATTGGGGCGAGAATCCAACCTGAGTGCCGTGCATGTAACACTTTATCGATTGGAAGATAAGGGCTATGTGAAGTCGAGTATGGGTGGTGCTACCAACACGCGGGGCGGGAGACGGAAACGAATTTTCTCTATTACTAATGCTGGTCTTGCCATGCTGCGCACAATGAAGGAAGCAAGAACTGATTTGTGGAAGTTGGTGCCTCGTCTTAACTATGATTTAGTATGATTATTTGATGGACTATGATTAGTTAATACGATGACCAAAGAGAAGTATAAATATTCTGAATTGACTGGCAAGATTATAGGCTGTGCTATGGAAGTGCATAAGTACCTAGGTAATGGCTTTCAAGAAGTAATTTATCAGCGAGCCTTGGAAATTGAGATGAGAACTCAAGGATTAACTTTTGCGCGTGAGTTTGAAATGCCAATTCATTATAAGGATATCCCCATAGGGTTGAGACGAGTCGATTTCTTTGTTGAAGATAAAATTATGGTTGAACTCAAAGCCGTAATTCATTTAGAAGATGTGCATTTAGCGCAAGCGATAAATTATCTGGAGGCATACAATATGGAAATTGGTCTTCTTATAAATTTTGGAAGTCGCAGTTTAGAATTTAAAAGAGTTATGAAGCCAGGAAAAATGATAGAATGAAGTATGACTAACGACCTAAATCATAGTCAATCAAAGAATCAGTCTAAACATAGTATAGACAGTTGGCTTCGCTTTCTAGAGTGGGCTTGCCCTCCAGGGTTGTATGAAGGCATTGAAGGTGATTTGCTTGAACAATATGAAATAGATGTACTAGCCATTGGCGAAAGAAAGGCAAAAAGAAAATTCATCTGGACTCTCATAAAATTTTTAAGGCCGGGTATCATTTTAAGAAATCGATTTTCACTATCAATAATCAATACCAGCATGATCGGAAATTATTTTAAGGTTGCTACGCGCAACATGCTTAAACGGAAATTTTATTCTTTTATCAATGCATTTGGACTTAGCATTGGTCTTGCATTTTGCATGCTCATTGCGCTCTACATTCAAGACGAGAAGGAGTTTGACCAGTTTCACGAAAACAAAAGTTCGATTTATAGGATTGAAGAAAAAAGTTTTGATACCTGGCAGCATGATTCACCTGATCCTTATAACCACTCGGCCTGGCTGCAAACCGGTGTGGGCCCTGCATTGAAAGCTGAATTACCAGAGGTAAAATATGCGACTCGCTATAACGGTGATAACAGGGGTATTTTCAGGTATGAGGATAAAGTTTTTACGGAAAGCCTTACGTATGTGGATGCCGATTTCTTTAAGATGTTTTCGTTTCCTTTGATTAAGGGAAATGCAGAGCAAATCTTTCTCGATAAATCTGAGATTGTGATAACCCCAGCCATAGTTACAAAATACTTTGGCGATACTGACCCCATAGGAAAAACTATTATAATAGATAATGATGGCGAGAAATCTTTTACGGTAACGGGTGTTATAGAACCCGCTCCTGCAAACTCAAGTATTCATTACGATGTTCTGATTCCGCAGGAAAACAGGAATTACTATGAACGAAATCTAAACAACTGGGGTAACCACAATACTCCAACTTTCGCACAGTTAATTCCTAATGCCGATCTAATAACCTTTAAAGGTAATCTGGATAAGATAGTTGATAAGTACGTAGGAGCTAAATTAGAAGAGTGGCGTAAAGAATCTGCTGTGCCAATTCCTGCTGATGTCAAAATGTTAGCGTATGAATTTACAGCATTGCCCGATTGGCATTTGAAAAAGGAAATCAGTTGGGAGAAAGTAAGCGACCCTCAATACTCGTTCATTTTAGGTGGAATAGCCTTACTGATAATGTTGATTGCCTGTATTAATTATATTTCATTATCTCTTACCACCTCTGCATCGCGGAGAATAGAAGTGGGGGTGCGCAAAGTAGTGGGAGCGCAACGCAGTCAATTAGTTTACCAGTTTGGATTTGAATCGCTCATGCTTGCATTTGGTTCTATGATTCTTGGTGTTGGGATGGTTGTTTTATTTTTGCCTGCATTTAATGAATACACAGACAAAGGAATTGTTCTCACATCAATCAAGATGTTTCAGTTAGTATCTGTGGGTTTTATACTTACAGCAATTGTTGGACTGTTAGCCGGAAGTTATCCTTCGCTTTTCCTTTCTCGTTTTAAGCCTGCGGCTGTGCTTAAAGGAGGCTTTACTTCGCGCTTGCAGGCTGGCTTTACAAAACCGCTCGTTGTGTTACAATTTGCGTTATCGGCTTTCCTTATTATCAGCTCGGTCATGATGTATCGACAGATGCAATATATCACCACCAAAGATTTAGGTTATAATAAAGAACAGGTGCTGGTTATACCCACACAAACTGGTTGGAATGAACAAGCTAATCGTGCGGTTGAGCAAGTGAGAGTCCGAGCCAGTTCAGAACCAGCCATTGCCTCCGTAACGGGCACAAGTTCTTCCTTTAACCAAGACTATTCCCGATATGGGTATAAAATTAAAGGCGAACAAAAATCAGCTTACGTGTATGCGGTTGACCCATTTTACATACCCACGCTAGATATCCAAATGGTTGCGGGTAGGAATTTTGACTCAGCTATTGCAAGCGATACCATGGGTGTCATTGTGAATGAAGCCCTTGTGCGCGATATGAAATGGACTGATCCATTAAATGAATATTTGAATTGGCGCGAAGATTCTGTTGGTTTAGGCTCTCCAATTATTGGTGTGGTAAAGGATTATCACTTCTTATCACTGGAGCAAAAGTTTGAACCGATGTTTCTGTCTATGGATAAAAAAAACATTGGTTATCTAACAACATTAATGGTTCGACTAAAGTCTAATGATGTAGCGGGCGGACTTGAAAAAGTTAAGTCTATCTGGACGGAATTGTTTCCTGATAAACCTTTTGATTATACTTTTTTAGATGAAGATGTGGCTAAGCAATACAAGAGTTATCAGCGTTGGATGAGTATTATGGGACTGGCAACAGGATTTGCGATTCTAATTTCTTGTTTAGGATTGTTTGGTCTTGCTGGCATCAATGCAGTAAATCGAACAAAGGAAATAGGCATTCGAAAAGTAATGGGTGCCGACTTACGCTCCATATTTATTTTGCTTAACCGTCAGTTTATCTTGTTAGCGTTTGTAGCGTTTTGTTTAGCAGCTCCACTTTCGTGGTGGTTTATTACAACATGGTACTTGAAAGACTTTACTTACAAAGTTGCCATGACCTGGGAATTGTTTGCGCTAAGCATGGGTGCTGGACTTTTACTGGCGTTGGTCACGGTAAGTTATCATGCCATAAAAGCAGCGTTGATAAATCCTGCGGATACATTGAAGTATGAATGAATGGATACTGGTTGCTAGATCCTTGGCACTTGAAGCCAACGGTCGTATTTATTAATCGCAAACAAAGCTTATTAACGGAATATTTTTTTGCGATACTGATTTATCAAGCCATTCAGGATAACTGACTTGTCATTGTTTCCTTAAGGATTTTAATTTCTTACTTTCTATTGCTAAGATGATCGAATTGAAATGATTTTATTTTTTCTGAAACATTTTTAAATAGCCACCGATCACAACGGTTTCTTCTGTATAGAAGAAATGTTGCCGGGCACGAGCTTGAAAGTCACCCGTTGTAAGGATGTCCGGCATATCAATAAAGCCGCCTTCAAATTGTGCTTGAATAAACATGTTTCTTAAAAACTCGAATCTTAACGCAATGTGCGATGACATCCCAAAGCCGGCTAAATGCCATTTGTCTTGTCGTTTTCCAAATAAGGTTACATCACTTTTGGGGTATAATATGCCAGCACCAAAACCGCCAATTGCATTTAGGCTTAATCGATCTTTCTTTCCTACCCAAAGTGTTTCAGTGCGGTCGAAATTAAAATCGAGATAATTTAATCCATTGGTGTGTTCAAATTGTAGAAAATCTGGTGCAACTACAATGTCTTGATTTTGATAGGTTCCATTATAACTTCCAGCTTCAGGTGTATTGATAGTACCCGTAATTTTTACTGTCTGATTGGGTTGCATCACATATTTCATGTGATTAAATCCCCACGAGATGGCATATTTATCGGACAGATAATAACCAAAACGATATTGATATTGAGGGATAGTAATTTTTCCGGGATTAAAATAAACTTTTGGATCAAAGTGCGTGGGTCTATCGTGGGCGACTACATTATCAAGTTTAAAGTTGTAGCCGCTGCCTGTAAAATAAATATCGGAGGTAGAGTAGGCAGAACGATTCCAACCATAATAAAGAAAAATTTTTCCTTTGCGTTTTGAAAACCGCGAATCAGATTTTCGCGTTTGTGTTTGGGCACCCAACGTTAATGCCGATCCAACAAAGAAGAGAAGCCACAGAGTTCTAGTCATAAAATTTTGAAGGCTTGAAAGATTTATTGAGGAGGAAATTGACTTTTTATATTGCGCTACTATCGCTACTTAAGGATAGGACGTACCGTTAAATGGCTGGCATAAAATTACAATAAGTTCTTATTGTTTGAAGTCTTTAATCTGAAATTTGAAGGGTCAATCCAACTATTTCGATTGATGTGGGGTCTAAGTTTTGATGCCTTGATAACTGATATTTATATTTAGATGGAATTATGAAACAGAGATTATTTTTTATTGCAATCGTTTTTTGTAGCTGTTCAAACGATATTGTCGTACCCTTAGTCCCCTTGGATGGTAAATTTGTAGAACAAGAATTTAGGCTAGATACCCTGATATTTGACCAAACTCTGATGTCTCAAAACAAAACCCTTTTTATCTTCAAGCGACCCAAAGAAATCCAAAATGGATTTTTGTTGCCAAAAATTGGTGCCGGTATCTATGAATATAAAATAAAAGAATCTAAAATTTCTTTATACAACACCTTATCCAGTTGCTATTGCTTCAACGATTACACTTTTTTAAGGTCTGGAGAAAAAATATTTATTGAAAACTTTTACAATCCTGCCCATAAAGGTGAATATGTAACCTTTGTAAAAATTCCGTAGGCTAAGTAATCAATCAGGCAAGGCAAAGGCTATATAAGCATCGCTTGATTTTGCGCTCAACTTACCACCACCACACGCAATCACCACATATTGTTTTCCATTGAGTTCATAAACAGCAGGGGAGGCAAACCCTGAGGCGGGCAAGGTATATTCCCAAAGTAATTTCCCAGTGGCTTTATCAAATACTCTAAACATACTATCGCGCGAAGCAGCAATGAACACGAGGCCACCAGCGGTAACAACCGGGCCGCCATAATTTTCTGTTCCCGTTGGCGGGATTCCTTTTGCTTTCAATTCTTCATATTCTCCTAACGCAATTTTCCATTCGAATTCTCCGGTGTTCATATTTATTGCATTCAATGTTCCCCAAGGCGGACTAATAGCGGGATATCCATCTGCACTTAAAAATTTGTTGTAACCGGAAATTTTATAGGGCATGTGATTTACCGTGTCGATGGGTTTAGCTTCTAAAAAAAATTCTTTCTTCTGTTCTAATTGGAGATTAAGAATAAATGCCGCCAATGCATTTTTTTCCACTTCGGCCAAAGGTTTAAATGCCGGCATCATTCTTCGGCCATTGTTAATCAAGTCAACAAAATCGGCTGACTTATACTTTGAATTTATACCAATCAAAGTTGGATTATTGCCCGTGCCTTTGCGATCAGCTCCATGACAAGCCAGACAGTTTTGAGCGTATAGGCGTTTGCCTGCTTCAAGTAATGATTCTTTTTTAAGCGTTGGGATTTTATTTTCATTCATCTTCATTACCCAAGCCATTTCATTGGCATTTACATATATAATTTCTGTTTCCGGATCGAAGGCCGGGCCACCCCATTCACCACCACCATCAAAACCTGGAAAAATAAGAGAAGGTACTTTGCCTGGAGGCAGAAACATATTTCCATATCGATAGCCTTTCATTTTTTCTTTAATAGCAACTAGCTCGCTTGAATCCAAGTAAGGATTAATATCATTTTCGGTTAGTGTTTGGCGTACAAATGGTTTCGGCAAAACCGGAATAGGTTGTGTTGGCCAAACCTGTTCGCCCTCAAGATCTGTTTCTTGAGGTACTTTAATTTCTTCAATATCGAAAAGAGGTTTTCCAGTTTCACGTTCAAACATATAGATCATTCCGTTTTTTGTTGTTTGTGCTACCGCATCGATTTTCTTTCCATTTCGGGTTACAGTTATTAAGGCTGGAGGTGCGGGGAGATCCTTATCCCACAAATCGTGATGCATAAATTGAAAATGCCAGATTCGTTTTCCGGTAGCAGCATCCAAGGCGAGCAAACAGTTTGCATAGAGGTTAGCACCTTTGCGTTTGCCGCCATAAAAATCGTAAGCGGCAGAACCTGTTGGCGCAAATAAAATTCCACGTGTTTCATCCAATGAAAAACCACTCCACACATTGCCACCACCAATATATTTCCAGGCATCTTTATCTTCCCACGTTTCATAGCCAGCTTCGCCTGGGTGGGGAATGGTATGAAAAATCCATTGTAGTTTTCCGGTCACAACATCGTAGGCACGAATATGGCCCGGAGCAGATGGGGGTGCTTCATCCACACGCGAACCAAGAATCAATAAATTTTTATAGATGATACCTGGCGAGGAATTTACAATAAACAAATCGCTAACATCGCGGTCAAGATTTTCATGCAAGTCAATTGATCCGTTATTGCCAAAGGATAAAATCGGTTTTCCTGTTGCAGCATCAATAGCAAATGTGTTAGATCCGGCAGTAAAAAATATCCGCCTATCATCCTTTCCATCGGTCCAATAAGTAACGCCTCTGCTGTTAATCATATTATGAAAGGCCGCGCGGTTAGAGTCAAATTGTGTTTGCGCATTTACATCATAAACCCATTTCTGAATTCCTGTAGCGGCATCAACGGCAAATAATTTCATTTGCGGACTAACCCCAAACAAAACCCCATCTATTATAATTGGGTTACATTGTATTTGTGAATGATGTTCCGAATCGGCATCGCCTGTATTATAAGTCCATGCTACCTGCAGTTGATTTACATTGGTAGTATTGATTTGAGTTAGTGATGAATATTTTAAACTTTCCTTTCCCCCGTTATAGGCATTCCAGCTTGTGTATTTTCTTGTCGAAGAGGTGCATGTGCATAATGATAGTAACGCAAGTATGGTAAAAGAATGGGAGGTAGTTTTCATATCAACCAAAATTAAAGCATTAGTGTGGATATAAGTCGCGAAGAATGGGTAATAAAATTCACAGAATAAAGCGGATTTAATCGAATTGATTCAAGGAATATCTTTGGCTGTAATGATTTAAGTTCGGCATCGATTTTGTCTCGCTAATGTCATCACTAAAACTAACATTATGAAACCAAACCAAATTTTATCAGTACTTGCATTTTTAATGTTCATTTCTATCCCTGGCTTTTCGGCAGAAAATCCCACACTAAAAGAAGGAGCTAAAACCGAATCTTCATCTGCACGAGTAATTGAACTTGAAACAAGGCTTAATGAGATTAAGTCAATGGATATAAAGTCGATGTCTCGAACTGAAAAGAAAAGCTTACGAAAAGAAGTAAAAGCTATTGAAAAGGAAATGAAGACAATGAATAATGGAGGCGTTTACATTTCGGTGGGCGGATTAATTATTGTCATTTTGCTTCTTATTCTACTTTTATAAAATTGCTGGTAAGAACTCTTTTAACGATCTTTACTGGATGAGATTTTTAAAAAAGAGTTTTTACTTTATAGTTTTAATAACTATGATCGGCTGGAGCACCGCAAGTGCCCAGATACCAACGTTAACTTCTTCAAACCTTCCTCTTATTATTATTAATACGGATGGTCAACCCATTGTTGATGAGCCCAAGATTACAGCTTCTATGGGGATCATTGACAATGGGTTGGGCGTTAGGAACAATGTAACGGATCCGTTTAATAATTATAATGGTAAAATAGGAATTGAGATCAGAGGATCATCTTCACAATCATTCCCCAAAAAGCAATATAGTGTTGAACTTCGGGATAATGCAGGGGCGGGCATTAAGGCTTCACTACTTGGTATGCCATCAGAAGAAGATTGGGTATTATTTGCTCCTTACAACGATAAAAGTTTAATGCGCGATGCACTGGCTTATAAGTTAGGTCGCGAGCTTGGTTGGTATGCTCCACGCACTCGTTTTTGTGAAGTAGTTTTAAATGGCGAATATCAGGGAGTATATGTGCTGATTGAGAAAATAAAACGCGATAAAAACAGAGTTGATGTTAATAAGCTAAACCCTGACGAAATTTCGGGCGATGACGTAACGGGTGGTTATATTCTAAAGATTGACAAAGACACCGGTAGTGGCAATGGAGGTTGGAATTCTACATTTACACCACTTAATCGTAGTGGTTCCCAAACTATTTTCTTTCAATACGATTATCCCAAAGCAGCAGACATTGCTCCACAACAACAGGCTTACATTAAAGATTTCATGGCAAGTTTTGAGGCCTCACTGGTAGCAACAAACTTCAATGATCCGGTTAACGGATACGCAAAATATGCTGATGCAAATTCGTTTATTGATTTCTACATAGCTAATGAGGTAAGTAAAAATGTGGATGGGTATAGGTTAAGTACCTATATGTATAAACCAAAAGATTCAGATGGAGGGAAACTTCATATGGGGCCAATCTGGGATTTTAATCTTGGCTTTGGCAATGCCGATTATTGCACACAAGGAAACCCGGAAGGGTGGGTTATAGATTTTAATACAGTTTGTAATCAGGATTATTGGCTTATTCCATTTTGGTGGAACCGACTTAATCAGGATGGTACATATAGAATTAAGATGGCTGCGCGTTGGGCTGAACTTAGAGCAGATAAATTTCAAACTGAAAAAATAACTACTTACATCGATTCGGTTTATACTGTGTTAAATGCTGAAGCGCAACAAAGAAACTTTCAGCGCTGGCCGGTGCTGGGTCAATATGTTTGGCCAAATTATTATTTTGGTTCATCTTTTTTGGAAGAAGTTAATTGGTTGAAGTCGTGGGTTACAAATCGTTTAAATTGGATGGATACAAATATGCCCCATGTAATTACCGGTGTAGATGAAGTGACGGACTTTAGCGTTTCTGCATTTCCGAATCCGTTCAATCAGGAAATATCTATTGAATACACACTAATCAATCCGGCAACATTTTCGGTTCAACTATTTGATAGTATGGGCAAAGTAATCAACACAACAAGCGAAAGTAGATTACAATCAGGAACCTATACGCTTTCAATTCCAGCGCAGCAACTTCCTGCGGGCATGTATTATTACAAGGCAACCACAGGCCAGGGCGCGACCATAGCCGGAAAGGTTGCTAAAATGTAAGCTTACCTAAACTGCAAATGTTTTAACCGGTGACCAAAGGATCAAACTATTCAGCAATTCAATCAGACTTAGTTATGGATATAAAACCAATACAAACAGCCATTCTTTCGTATGGCATGTCGGGCGAAGTATTTCATGGACCGTTACTCCAGGCGCACCCAGGTTTTAATATTTCAGTTGTTGCGCAGCGGAGTTCCGAGAAGGCGAAGCAACATTATCCTACTTGCAAGGTTGTTAAAACGGTGAATGAAGCAATTGAAGACCCTGCTGTGGAGCTTGTTATAATCAATACGCCTAACCAAACACACTTCGAATTTGCAACTAAAGCATTGCTTGCGGGCAAACATATAGTAGTTGAAAAACCATTTACGGTAAATGCCAAAGAAGCGGATGAGCTGATTGCACTAGCTAAAAAGCAAAACAAAATTCTTACCGTGTTTCAAAACAGACGGTGGGATGGCGACTTCCTCACACTTAAAAAAGTATTGTCAGATAAAATGCTTGGCAAGGTGGTAGAACTGGAAGCACATTATGATCGGTTTCGTAACTATATAGAGTCCAATACCTGGAAGGAAGAAGCCGGAATTGGAACGGGAATTTTATATAATCTGGGTTCGCACATGTTAGATCAAATTCTAGTTTTGTTTGGCATGCCTCATGAAATTGATGCGCGTATTGGAATACAACGGCCGGGTGGTAAGGTTGACGACTTTTATGATTTGCGTCTTCAATATGAAGGGCTTAATGTAATTGTGAAATCAAGCTACCTGGTGCGTGAACAAGGACCGCGTTATATGGTACATGGCACCGAAGGTTCGTTCATTGGAAGCAGCGGGGTCGATCCGCAAGAGCAAGCATTAAAGGAAAAGAAAATTCCGGGTAGTATCGGGTGGGGCACTCACCCGCGAGACACATGGGGAAAAATTAATACGAGCATAAATGGGTTGCATGTAGAAGGGGTTATTGAAACAATACCTGGCGATTACCAGATGTTTTATAAAAACCTTTATGAAGTAATCCGTGAAGGAAAACCCTTAGCTGTAAAGCCTGAAGAATCGCGTGATGTGATAAAACTTATTGAGGCTGCTTATGAAAGTAACAGGTTGAGAAAGGCGGTTAGGTTTAGCTAATTCAAATATTTATCGTTGTAAGAATCCTGAGCCTACTAGGATTTAACTTCCTAATTCGTTTTTAAGATTTTTCATGATCTTGTTTGTAAAAACAAAATCATCCAACTCCTTCACTCCAGAGTGCATGATGTCTTTGTTCGATCCATCCCACAGTTTATGTCCTTTGTAAAGGAACATGATCCGCTCGCCAATACCCATTACTGAATTCATATCATGTGTTACCACGATGGTGGTGATATCAAACTCATGCGTGATTTCCATAATGAGTTCATCAATTACAATAGAGGTTTGAGGATCTAAACCTGAGTTTGGTTCATCACAAAAAAGATAGTTTGGATTATTAACGATGGCCCGCGCAATACCTACGCGTTTCTTCATCCCGCCACTAATTTCAGATGGCATTTTTTTGTTTACGCCATCCAACCCCACGCGTTGCAGACAAAAATTAACTCGTTCTATCTTTTCTGAAGCCGGCATTTTGGTAAGCACGTTCAAAGGAAACATCACATTCTCCTCTACATTCTTTGAATCAAACAAAGCACCACCTTGAAAGAGCATCCCAATCTCTCTGCGGATTTCGGATTTCATTTCTTTATCTGCCTCCGTAAAATTGCGTAGGTCATAAAATACGCTTCCCGTGTCTGGTTGAAGTAAACCAACAATGCATTTTAATAAAACGCTTTTGCCTGTGCCACTCGCTCCAATAATTAAATTGGTTTTGCCCTTTTCAAATTCACCACTAATGCCATCCAACACATTTTTGTCAGAGAAAGATTTTGTAATTCCTTTTATCTTAATCATAACTATAACATCAGGTAGGCTAAGAAATAATCGGCCAATAAAATTGCAATAATGCTGGTTGTTACTGCTTGTGTGCTGGATATCCCCACTTCAAGCGCACCGCCTTGCGTGTAGTATCCTTTAAAGGAAGAAATGGAAGCGATTAAAAATGCAAATACAAAAGACTTAACAAGTGCGAATGTGATAAAGAAGGGATTAAAGGAATATCGGATTCCATATATGTATTCAGTTGGCGTTAATAATTCGGTAAGTGTACCAACGAGATAGCCACCCAAAAGCGCACAGATGCCTGAAATGATAACCAGTAGCGGATACATTAAGATAGAAGCTATAATTTTAGGTAGTACTAAATACGAAGCTGAGTTGATGCCCATTACTTCCAGCGCATCTATTTGCTCAGTAATGCGCATAGTACCCAGCCCGCCTGACATGCTTGACCCAACTTTGCCGGCATAGATAATGGCCATTATCGTTGGCGCTAATTCTAAAATGGTCATTTCGCGCACCACGTTTGAAATTATAAAGCGCGGAACAAACGGACTTACCAGGTTGGCGCCTGTTTGCAAGGTAGTTACAGCGCCCATAAAGGTGGATACCAAGACAAATAGAAAAATAGACTTAACCCCAATTTGTATACACTCCTCAAGGGTAAGTGTATAATAGGTTTTGAAAGTTTCGCGTCTTACAATTAGCGAACCCAGAAAAATCATGTACTTACCAAAACCCTTCATGCAGTAAACTTCAAATGCTATATTGCCCAAAGATAAAATAATTTCTCATGAACAAATTGATTGCAGTTACCGGTGGGTCAAAGGGTATTGGACGAGCCATTTTAGAGAAATTTGCTGCTCAGGGATTCGATATTGCTACCTGCGCCCGCAATCAAAGTGATCTAGCCAAATTGAAGGAAGAATTTGAAGCAAAGTATAAATCAAGTGCCTATGTGTTTGCTGCGGATATGTCGGATAAAAATCAGGTAAACAAATTCACAGCCTTTATAAATAATCTTAATCGCCCCATTGATGTGTTGGTAAATAATGCTGGTCATTTTGTGCCGGGTCAAATTATGGATGAGCCAGATGGTACTTTGGAGGGAATGATAGGAGGTAATTTATATAGTGCCTACAACACTACGCGTGGATTTGTTGGCGGCATGAGGGCACGTAAATCGGGGCATATCTTTAATATGTGCTCTATTGCCAGCATTATGGCCTATCCAAATGGCGGGTCTTATGCTATTTCAAAATTCGCCCTGCTAGGGTTTTCAAAGGTCTTGCGAGCTGAATTAATGGAATTCAATATTCGGGTAACGGCTGTACTTCCTGGGGCTACCCGAACCGAAAGTTGGGCTGCCAGTCCGCTGCCGGAAAGTCGGTTTATGAAGCCTGAGGATGTGGCGGAGGCAATTTTCTCGGCTTATTCTTTATCGCCCAACAGTGTTGTGGAGGAGATCTTAATCCGACCTCAATTAGGTGATATTTAGATTTTAGTCTAATCACATAGAAAACGTAGGTTCAATGGTCTATGCAGACTTAATTTTACTAGGTGTCTATGTCTCTGTGTGTTTTATTTGGTTCTCGTGAGTTCAATCCCCATCTGTTTTAAAGTTTTGTAACTGAACAAAAGTCCACTTCAAAGGGTTATTTTTGTATTAACTTATTTTTTACTTGTGAGCACACAAATCGTTCAATTAAAACAGTATTGTAACAGCCTGATAACCTACAGTCGAAGAAAGACCCGGGTTGTAAACATTGGTAACTTGCCCATAGGAGGCGATAATCCAATCCGCATTCAGTCAATGACAACTATTGACACCATGGATACAAAGGGATCGGTGGAGCAAACGATTAGAATGGTTGAAGCCGGTTGCGAGTATGTGCGTATTACGGCACCCAGTATTAAAGAAGCTCAGAATCTTGAGGTAATTAAAAAAGAGTTGCGCTTTCGCGGATATTCAGTTCCTCTTATTGCCGATATACATTTTACACCCAATGCAGCCGAGCTTGCTGCGCGCATAGTTGAGAAAGTGCGGGTGAATCCCGGCAACTATGCTGACAAAAAAAGATTTGAAGAGATTGCCTATACAGATGCTGCCTATCAGGAAGAATTAGATCGCATCCGAAAAAAATTTACACCACTCGTTAAGATTTGTAAAGAGTATGGCACGGCCATGCGCATTGGAACCAATCATGGTTCACTTTCCGATCGGATTATGAGCCGCTATGGCGACACACCACTGGGCATGGTGGAATCGGCACTTGAGTTTCTGCGCATCTGCGAAGATTTAAATTACTACGACATCGTGTTGTCCATGAAAGCAAGTAATCCGCAAGTGATGGTGCAAGCGTATCGATTACTCGTTCAAAAATTAGATGAAGAAAACTTTCAACCATATCCCTTGCATTTAGGTGTTACGGAAGCAGGCGATGGTGAAGATGGTCGTATAAAATCATCGGTGGGCATCGGTACTTTATTGGAAGATGGATTGGGCGATACCATTCGGGTTTCACTTACGGAAGAACCAGAAGCCGAAGTTCCGGTTGCCCAAGAGCTGGCCAACCGTTATGTGAATAGAAAAACTTCCTATTCAATTCCTGAGATTAAGAATTATCCGATTGATCCTTTCTCTTATACAAGACGGCACACGCATGAGGTTCAGAATTTTGGAGCACACCAGGTTCCGCGTGTGATCGCTGATTTCTCTGCGAAAGAAAAAATAACCGCAGCATCATTATTTGCGTTGGGCTATCAATACTCGGTGCCGCTTGATAAGTGGAACATTACCGACATGGCGTGTGATTATATCTTTTTAGGAGATAAAAGCATAAACTTTGAAATCCCAGGTACGTTAGGATTAATCTACAACCACGCAAGCTGGCTTAAGAATAAAAACAAGCCGCGTTCTTATCCATTCATTATTCCTAAAGATTATTTAGAGGGAGTAGAAACATCTAAGCAACTGAATTTTATCTATACCCAGTTGAAGGACATTTCAGATGAACTGATTGCGAAACTAAAAAATGATTCAACGGCAGTGTTGCTGATTGATACGTATAATGATCACGGGCTTGCTGAGCAACGAAGATTATTTGTGGAGCTATTAGATAATCAATGCACTGTTCCTGTTGTTATCGGCAGAGCTTATGCTGATTTAAGTTCTGATCAGTTGCAACTTTATGCCGCTACTGACATGGGCGGACTTCTTATTGATGGATTAGGCGATGGATTATTTATTGCCGCTGAACATTGTGGCTCCGATAAAATGATCAACGAAACTGCCTTTGGAATTTTGCAAGCTACGCGTACGCGCATTTCAAAAACAGAATACATCTCTTGCCCTTCTTGCGGCCGCACGTTATTTGATCTGCAAGAGACAACAGCAAAAATAAGATCGCGCACCAGTCATTTGAAAGGAATTAAAATCGGTATTATGGGCTGCATAGTAAACGGCCCCGGTGAAATGGCCGATGCAGATTATGGCTATGTGGGTTCTGGCCCAGGGCGAATAACCTTGTATCGGGGTAAAGAAGTGGTAAGAAAAAATGTACCAACACCCGAAGCCGTTGATGCACTAATCGATTTAATACGTGAAGATAAAAATTGGATTGAGCCTTTGGCTATAAATCACTAATGCTATGGAAAATCAAACTGGAAGTGGAGAAAAGAAAAAATTAACCTTTCGGGAATTCTTCTCACTAGGTGAAGTAGGCAGCTATTTCTTTCGCAAGAAGGATGCTAACAGGCCTTCAAACATTAACCTTAAAATGATGCATGGAGTTAATAAAATCTCCATCGTCATTTTTCTGGCCGGTGTACTTTATCTGATTTTGAAACGTTTCTTTTGAACATCGAAGCCTTTAGAAGCTATTGTCTTTCCAAAAGGGAAGTAACCGAAGAGTTTCCGTTTGGAGAGAATACGCTTGTGTTTAAGGTGATGGGTAAAATGTTTGCCTTAACAGATGTGGAGTTGTTTGAACGTATTAATCTGAAGTGCGATCCGGAAAAAGTGGCTCAACTTCGCGAAGAGTATCCGGCTGTGCTTCCGGGCTATCACATGAATAAAAAGCATTGGAATACGGTTCTCATGCATGAGGGTATTCCCGATAAGGCGATTAGGGAATGGATTGATGATTCCTATGCATTAGTGGTGGCTAGCCTAAACAAGACCTTACAAGCCGAATTAAGGGCTTTGTAACCTGATTTTCAATATTTTACTATCAGTTTGATTTATTACATTCTTCGGATTACTTAGGTTAATTAATTAATTTTGTCGATTGTGATCATCAATAAAGAATGACCAAGGCTTTTTTCTCAAGCGTACTGATTTTACTGGCGCTGGGTTCTTGTACCCAGAAGTTAATATGCCCTGCTTATCAAAGTGCTTTTATATTCGATAAGCCTACCCAAAAGGAAAAATTCGTGTACTATAATGAAAGCACTACCCAACCACGGGAAGTACTTGCCTCGGCCAACAGTAAAACAATAACGCTTCCGCCACGCGATTCAACTTGGAGCAATAGTGTGGTTATGCCGGGGCCAGCCCTGCCGCATGTAAGGCGCGTGAAAAAAGACCGATACCTGTTGTTGCCTGAAAAGACTTACAAGAAAGCACTCAAGGCGTTGCGTACCGTTGAGATGAAGCCTGTCTATCCTAAAAAAGCCACCGACTCGCTTGATATAGCGGCTGCGTTAGATAGTGCGGCTCGAAGTGTTACTGACACCTTACTGGCAAGTGGTGCCCCAACCAAAGCAGTGGCAGAAGACAGCGCCTATGCAATTACCAAAACAAAAGAAAAGTATAATGTTGATCAGGATAACTACATGTGGTATTTCCGCGATGTACTTGTGTTGCCTGATGTGCGCGCTTCCATGCAGGAAGAAGGTGAAGTACGGGCAGCTCAGAAAAAATCCTCTAAAAAAACTAAAAACAAAAAAGGCTTCTTTAAAAATCTTTTTAAGAAGAAAGATAAAACCAAGAGCAAAACGGATAGCACGGCAGTTGCAGTAGATGAGTTTGACGACCCAATTACACCAGATTCTACAGCTACCCCTGTAGCTAAGCCTAAAAAGAAATTGTTTGGTAACCTATTTAAGAAAAAGAATAAGGTTGAAGCAACCGACCCAAAGAAGAAAACTGATCCTGCCAAGAAGGAAGAAGACGATGGGTTTTAATCTTTTTATAAAAGACGGGTTATAAAATAATCACTTAATCCTTACGGGATTTCGAGTTAGTGTTCACAAGCGATTATTATTTCGTAACTCTCCCGAAATGGCAAACTTGAAATAAAATATAACGCTATATTTTTTGTGTCCTCGTTGGTTAGTCAAGTGAGTTACGTTGTTTGAGCCTGATTAAATGAAATCCGCAATCCGGTAAATAGGAGCAAGTCTATGAGTTACAGTTCCCTAATCAAACAGCGTAAGGTTACCGAATTGATCGGAAGCTGGAGTAGGAAGAATCAAAGAAGCTTTCTCAAGATCAGGCGAATTAATGCCCGGTGAAACAGTATACCCATCCAACTCGAGTAAAGGATTATTTTTCAATAAGGTTAATAATTCTGCTTCCGTAGATTTTTTGTTTAGCCAAATTGCTTCTTCTTCACCAGAAAAAATTACCGGCATCCGTTCCGTAACAGCCAGCACATTTTTAGCAGCGATTGTTGTTATTATTGAAAACGTATGAAACGCATTGCCATCGGCATCTTCATATTCCTCCCACAATCCCGGAAAGGAGATTAGATTTTTTTGTGTAGGCACAAAACGCCACGGGATAGAAGTTTTTTTACCTACTTTTTTCCAGGCATAAAACCCATCGGCCGGAATAATGCATCGATAACGCATCAGGTTTTTCTTTAACATGGGCTTCTCTATAATTGCCTCAGCGCGGATGTTAATGAGTCGCTCAGCCACTGTTTTATTTTTCCCCCATTGTGGGGCAACACCCCAATAGAAATAGGAGAGCCCTTGCGGACTTTCATGTGTAATTACCGGAAGTAGATGCGAGGGTGCTGCATTATACTTTGGTTTATAAGGCGGTGAGTCTTCAATTCGAAAACGATCAACGAGTTGGTGAATAGTTGCGGGGATCGAATACCGTTCGATCATAAAGTTTGTTGTATAAATTCCAAGGCTCTTAGTTCCGACCAATATAAACCATTTTTATTAAATAGCGCGAATCCTACGTGGCCACCTCGTTCAGGATATTCAAACATGAGGTAAGGATTACTAATGTCTGTTGGAAAACATTCGGCACTCAGGAATGGATCATTCAACGCATTTACAATAAGTGTAGGACGTTGAATGTGAGATATAAATTTAATTGCACTGCATTGATTGTAATAATCGAACGCATCGCGAAAGCCATGAAGTGGTGCAGTGTACGTATTGTCAAATGCCAATAAGGTTTTTATGTTAGGTAGTTCGCTTATATCAAGTTCTGGAATCAACTTAGCTTTGTCAGCAACTTTCTTCTTAAGATTTTTTAAAAACCGATTCGAGTACATCCAATTGGATGGTGCCGAAATTTTTTCGCAACTCGCACGTAAATCAAGAGGTACCGAAAAAGTTGTAATCTTTTTAATAATCGGGTTCAGATTGGTTGCTTGTTCTCCGGCATACTTTAGTGTAAGATTTCCACCTAAGCTAAATCCAATCAGGTTAATTTCTGCATAGCCTAATGCCGCTGCATGGCTAACAACAAAATCAAGATCGTCTGTTGCACCACTATGATAAAACCTAAGGTTGCAATTCATTTCACCACTGCAGCCTCTGTAATTCCAGGCGAGGGCATCAAAACCATTAGTAAAGAAAACTTTCGCCATTCCTTTTATGTAGGCCCGATCGGTGCTTCCTTCCAAACCGTGCGAAATGATGACTAATTTTTTAGAGCCTTGTTTCAACCAATCCAGATCCAAAAAATCATGATCGGTAGTGGTGATGCGCTCACGCTCATATTGAATGCCGGGTACACTTCTAAGAAGCGCAGGATAAATAGTTTCGAGGTGGTTGGTGAATAGGAGAGTAGGGGGTTGATAGTTCTCCATTACCAGTTCAAGCGCTTTTTAAGTTCAGCGATATGCGCTGTGTGATGATTGCCATGCCAGGCATACATGCCGATGAGATTATGCAACGCCATGTGCTTTTGCGTGGCCGGATGAATAAGTTGCTTTTTTAATTGATCGACAGTAAGCGTTGTTAACAGGGCAACCCATTTGGTATGCAATGCTTTTAATAAAGCGAGAGAAATTTCAGGCGTTGTTTTAGTTTCACCAGTCTCGGCCCATGCCTTTTCATCATACGCTTTAATGATAGGAGTCTCTTCGGTGAGCATCCACTTTACCCGAATGAAAGCATTCATGTGACTATCGGCCACATGATGAACAACCTGCCGCACTGACCACCCGCCATCGCGGTAAGGGGTGTCAAGCTGTTTATCTGATAAATTTTTTATAACCGCTTCCAGCCGTGTTGGCAATGATTGAATCTGTTGAATGAAATTGTTGATTTCTTCTGTGGTGTGATTTTCTTGTGCGCTGTATTTACCGATTGGGTATTTTAGATCTTCCATACGATGCTATTTCTTTTTTAAGCTATTGGATTCTGGTCGTTGGAAATTAGGCGCGGTGTGCTTGATTGCTAACCGATTACCGCATACTGATTACCGAAATACCGATTCACTATTTCTCCAAACTCTCCACCGCTTTATTTAGTTCATCATCATCGTACCCTTTGTTGAGTTTTACCGGTTTCTTTTTACGTTTTTTCTTTACGCGAATGTTGGTAAACTCAATTAGCAACGAGAAGGCAACCGCAAAATAAATATATCCTTTAGGGATTTCCTGGTGAAGTCCTTCCAGTAATAAGGTAAATCCAATCAAAATCAAAAAGCCCAGTGCCAACACTTCCATGCTGGGGTGATCTTTAATAAACCGGCTTATCGATCCTGAGAAAAACATCATTACAATTATGGAAACAATTACGGCAATGATCATGATTACTACTTGTTCGGGCGGAACAATACCTACGGCTGTAAGAATTGAATCGAACGAAAAGATAATATCAAGTAAAATGATCTGTATGATCGTGCCCGTGAACGTAACAACAGCTGCTTTGGCAATTCCGGGTTCATCATCTTCATCGCCTTCCATTTCGTGGTTTATTTCAAGCGTACTTTTTGCAATCAAAAATAAACCACCAAAGCCAAGAATTAAATCTTTGCCACTAAATGCCATATCGTGCTTTATCAAAAAATTAGCGGGGATGGTAAAGAGCGGTTCAACAAAACCGATAATCCATGTAATGCCAAGCAACAAGGCAATGCGCACAAACATGGCTAGAAATAATCCTACGTTACGCGCCTTTGGCCGCAGCTCTTCAGGCAATTTATTAGAGACAATGGAAATGAAAATGATGTTGTCAATGCCAAGCACAATTTCCAAAAAGCAAAGCGTGAGCAAGGCGAGCCAGGTATCGGCTAAAAGAAACATTTCCATACCAACCAAACGGGGTTTTGTTAATTTTTAAACGCTCAAATTAGGCAAAGGAACTTACATTTGAAACTGACCTGAGTAAAGAAAAAACCTGTTATTTGAACTGTTTTGGCATTAATTGATTTGAGGCCTTACATTCATACTCTTCAAAGTAAAAGTTTGCATAATTATACGTGTAAATAAAAAAAAGTTTGCCGTATAATTGTATATGGATGTAAAGGTTACACTAAGTTTTGATGAAGAAGTTGTTTTGCGAGCTAAAAAGTTTGCCGAGCAAAACAATATTAGTCTTTCAAGGCTCACCGAGTACCTGTTCGATCGCATCACCCACAAATCGTATAACAACTTGGAAGAGCTACCTATTGCGGAATGGGTTAATCAAGTAGCTGAGGGTGCAGCCATTTATAAAACAAAAAAGAGCAGCCGTAAATCATTGAAAGCTGAGTTTTATAAATCACAAAAATGAAAGTATTTCTGGATGCCAAAATTTTGGTAACCGTATTAAACAAAGAATACCCGCTGTTTCCGTATGCTGCTAAAATTCTGAGTTTGGCTGATCAGCATCCTTACCAATTATATACATCGCCCATTTGTTTAGCCATTGCTTTTTACTTTGCGGAAAAGAAATCGGGGCGGCAACTGGCGAAGAAGAAAATCGGATTGCTTGCCGGAAAAATTAAGATTGCCACTACCGATGCCGCTATTGTGGCCGAGGCGATTAATAATCCAGCTATAAATGATTTTGAAGACGGACTCGAGTATTACGCAGCTGAACAAGCCAGGTGCAAATGTATTGTTTCCGAAGATGAAGGTGATTTCTTTTTTTCAGAAATTGAAGTGCTGGGTGCGAATGCTTTTTTGGCGAAGTATGGGAGGGCTTGAGGAAGTTGAAAGTAGGCAGTAAGCAGAGAGCAGCAGGCAGTTCTGCAATCGTACTGCTTACTGCCCACTTGCTAACTGCGTACTTTTAGAAATTACTGCTTATGCACAATCATAACCTTCCTCCGGATAACTCCTGAATAGGATGATCCTATTTGGATGATATAAACTCCACCCACCATCTCTCGCGTATTTATTTTGATTCTATTCAATCCCTTTTTGAATTCGGATTGATAGGCCATTTTACCAATGGGATCAATTAATGACAATGGAATAACACTTTCATATTGCTTTAGGAAATCCTCCGGTAATTCAATTGTTAATTCATCATCTACTGGATTGGGGAAGATCGTAGTTTTCTCAATTGTAGGCTCTGGATCAGGTTCCGGTGCAACCATTAAATAATATATGCACCCTGGCCCTGAAACATCATTAATGTAAATGGTACTGGTTGCTGAGCAACCATTTATAAAATTCGCAGTTACGGTATAATAACCACCCCAACGGGCATAGATATTATTGGCTGTCTCATTAGTTGACCAGGCATATGACGCTTTGCCGCCTGAAGTAATTGCCTTTAGTAATACTTGAGCTTGTGTGCAAAGATCCCCAGTAGTTGTTATTGAAACACTGCAGATTGGTGCAGTATTAACTGTTAACGTACCATTGGTATAAGTAAAATTATAGTTATTATCATAACCTCCTGTAGGTGTAATTGGATAGGTACCCGGACTACTATTAGTGGTTGCCGTTGAAGACAGTGTAGGAGCTGAGTCAATAACCGAAGAATTATCCCCATTTAGGAAACCATTATAAAATAATGAAAATGGGGGATTATGTTGACCCGTTAGCTTAGTTTCATTATTTGCGGTTACAGTAAGAGGAGCCTTAGTAATTGAAAATGTTCCCGATGGTAAATTTATCGTATAATTATTATCAAACCCTCCTGTTAAGTTAATCGGATAAGTGCCCACGTTACTAGACTGTGTGGCCGCACTGGAAGCGGTTGGTGAAGTATCTATTACAGCGGCAGTCTCGCCATTCATAAACCCAGAGTATGATATTGGAAAAGTCGGATTTGTCGACCCGTACACTTTTGCAGCATTGGATGTGGCCGTAAGGGGTGCTTTGTTTACTGTTAGTGTTGCTGGTGTGCCATAGTTGAATTCGTAATTATTGTCTAGACCCCCGGAAATGCTTATGGGGTAACTTCCAACATTACTTATTGACGTGGCTGAGGAGCCGACAGCGGGGGGACTATCAATCACACTTGCGTTATCTCCATTTACAAAACCAGTATAAGTAATATTAAAAATCGGATTAGAGGCACCGTAGGTTATAGAAGTATTGGCTGGTGTGGCAGTAAGGACTGCTTTTGAGAATTCAAATACAAAACTGACACTGGTGGCAGGACAAATTGTTGAATTGCCTGCTTGTGAGACTGTAATCGTTGTTGAGCCAGCACCAACAATAGTTACAGTATTCCCAGATATTGTAGCAACCGATAAATTAGAACTAGCATAACTAACAGGTAGACCCGAGTTTGAGGTAGCAAAGAGCTGAAAGGGAGGGGCTCCGTAGTACCGTAATGGTATAAAACTAGGGGGAAAGTTCTGTATTTTATGAGCTGGCCTAATAGTTATTGGTAAGGTTGAATCCAATGTTTGACAACCGTTTTGTATTCCATAATTTAAATACACATGGCCACTTGTTCCACTATTCCACCTTATGGTAACGGAGTTTGTACCTGCCCCAGAAGTAATGATCCCATTCCCGATAGTAGTCCAATTATAAGTGGGCTGACCTGAAGGAGCGGTGTATATTGCTAGTACTCCTTCACATACTGTTGTAGGGCCTGATAAAATACCCGGAAAAGGGACAGGTGCTACATTTACGTTAAAGGCGGTGGGTTGAGGCGCTGAACAACCGTTTGGATTAGTATAATTGACGCTCACTGTATTTGACCCACTTCCACCCCAACGAACCGTAATTGAGTTGGTACCGGCTCCAGAAATTATATGACCTGCGGGAGATGGAGGACCACTTGACATATTTGAAAATGTCCAGCTGTAAGAACTCATACCGGGCTCAGTTGTGTAAACATTTGTTTGATGAAATTGGCAGGCACTAGAATTCCCCGTAATAGTGGGTACCGGCAAGTTAGTTACAGTAACGTTTTTAGTTGCGGTAGGGTTTGCGATGCAGCCAGTTGGATCAATGTAACTTACGCTTATGTTTTTGACTCCTACTGAAGTCCAAGCAACGCTGACCGAATTCCCATTATTGCTCACAATACTACCCCCAATTATCGACCAATTGTATGCCGCTTTACCTGTTTGAGTTACATATGTATAGTTAGAGTAATAACCATTAATACCAGTGAATTGGCATACTGTTTCATTTCCAGATATAGAAGCTGGTGCTAAAGTATTAACTGCAACAATTTTACTCACAATATTACTAGTACAACCAGTCAATGCGGTATAACGCACGCTGACTTCTTTTGAGCCCTCTACACTCCATGTTACAGTTATAGTATTAGTTCCCGTACCAGCTGTAATTGTACCCCCCGTAACTGCCCAAACATAACTTGTTTGTCCACTTTCTGTAGAATAAATATTTCCTGCTGAGTTTAGGCAAACACTGGTACTTCCTGAAATTGTCGGAACGGGTGCTGCAACAATGTTAATTGATTTTACAGTAGGTAAGGTCGGTCTGCAGCCACTAGCGTCAGTATAAATGACACTTATAGTTTGAGGCTCTGTATTTAACCAAGTGACTACAACGCTGTTAATGAAAGGTGGACCAGGAGATTGAAAATAACCACCAATAACCGACCAAGTGTAGTTTGTCATTCCCAACTCGGTGCTATAGTTGCTTGTAGAAGACCCACAAGGCGCAGCGTTGCCAGAAATTGTTGGGATTGATGTACACTGAGAAAATGATGTGTTTTTAGCTATTAAGAGTATTAAAATAGCAAGCATTAATTTTTTCATGTGTTAGCGTTTTAGGTATTGAGTAAATCAAGATAACCCTAAAAAAATAAATCCACTCATTTCTAAGTGGATTTATTAGCTACATGTGAGGTTTTTAATTTTTATGCACAATCATAATCTTCTTTCTTACCACCCCCGAGTTACCGGTACCAATCTGCACAATGTAAATTCCTCCGGCCAGGTCTTGCGTATTAATGGTTTTGGTTTGTTCGCCAGTCTCCATGCTTGATTCAAGCACTAGACGACCCACCTGATCAACCAGATGAATCGATAAACGACTATCTGTTTTAGTAGGGAGTTCAATCACGAAACTATCATTGGCTGGGTTAGGGTAGAGTTGAATAAACTCTGCGATGTGTTCGATGCCTGTTATTACACTCGCTGTTGGTAGATTGGTAGGGGTTAAATTGAAGGCTGATTGGTAAACCTCGCGAGTAACTTCATCTTGTATAAACACAACCAAAGCAAGGTTAGTAACATCGGCAGCATTTTCAATGCGAATATTTTCTACAATGGCAAGGGTAGCATCTTTGGCCATTGGCACTGGTAAGGGAGTTCCTGCTGCTGAAGGAACTAACTTTCGAAGCACAAATTCATTAGCGGCAACTGTTTTCTCAACCACTGCAATTTGAAGAATAGGTTTTCGGTTCGCTGGAATATTTGCATCGGCCTTGAGTGAAACTGCAATTTTTAGAAAGCTTGGATCTGCAGGCACTTGCGTATCTACGGCTAGTGTGTAAGGTGAATTTTTTAATCCTTGTTTATTAAATCGATTATCCACCCAATTGGTTTGATCAAACCTACCATTACTAACGCCATCAATATAGCCGCGAGGTATTATCTGATCAGTAAGAGCAATACCATAGTAGGCGGCACGTGCCGAAGGGTCAGCCTTGTTAGCAAGATAGTTCACATCATTTCCAGGGTAGCCTACATGATATTGTATTTTAGCTGTCTCAGCTCCAGAAATATTTTTAAACGCATTGTTGTTAGCGGCATATCCGGCATCTGCCTGATTGGTAAAGTTCTCCACTAAAGATATCCGGTCTCGACTATCAATGGTAAGATTATTAAATCCTACACCCTCAAACTCTGTGTTTCCATCGGAAGCAAAAGCAATCCGGAATCGAATCTTTGCCCGATCTGCTTTAGAAAGATTATTTATATTGTCCAGCGCTTTCCTTGCTTGCACAAGGGTGTCTTTGTTGGCTCCATCAGGATTATCCTCCAAATCCCAAGGATTACCCGACCAACCAAATGGACTACTGCCAATATTGCCCAACCCGAAACCACTCGTATTAAACCAATTAATTCCAGAATTAATCCCTCCGGTCTGAACCCAATTGATCCCACCATCTTTTGAGTATTCCAATACCGCTCCATCTTTATTCTTATCAGTATTAATAACCAAATCCAAGGAAAGCACTGGCCTGTCGATATCTTCAATATTGAAACAAGGGCTGTTTAAGTAGGATCGTTCATTTGAAGTGTACTCACCGTTTGCATTCGTTACCCAAGCAGGTGTTTTAAAAACGTTCATCAAGTTTGTTGTGGGTTGTGCAAATTCCCAGGTGGAATTTCCAGAAGCACTAATGTCTTCCAAGCGCCATAGCCCCTTACCCTCTTCTAAACTTGCCATAGAGTAAGGATTACTGTTAGTTCGTTTTAAAGTATCAAGAATAGTTACAGTCTTGGAGAATGAGCTAAAACATCCAAGGTTTGTATAAGAGGTAACGGTTACTGTATAATCACCTGATGCATTAGTTGGACTATTGATGTCATATAATGTATGCTTTGGCTCCCTAAATGTGCCTCCATCTGGTGAAGGAACATTATCACCTACAAACCCTTGAGGAATCGAATTTCCGTCTCCAAAGTTCCACTCAAATTTGCTTACTGTTATATCCGTTGTAGCTACAAATTGAGTTTGATCACCTTCGCATACTATGCTTTGTGTAAATGTTGGTTTGGGATTAAGTCCAACCGTAATATTTCTGAGTGCAGCATTCTGACAACCTCTTGTGTTTGTAACCCGAAGATTAATTGGGAACCCACCATCGGCAGAATATGCATAACTAATATTCTGATTATTTAAAACTTCAACATTCTTTCCATCTCCAAAATTCCATTCATATTTATCATAAGGCTGAGATAAGTCGGTATCAATAGAGCCTGTTATATTAAATGGTTTGCCCTGGCAAATGGAGGGAGTAACAAATCCTGCATCTGGCGCTGGCTTAATTTCAATTCGAACTTGGGAGGTAGATCCTTTACAACCCTTATATTGCTGAAGTACTAGAAAGTTTTTAATAATAGGTGATGTACCATTGATGCCCGGTGCAGCAATATTCCAATTGGTAGAATCAATAATAACAGTTTGAGCGGCTGCGTCATACCAAAATGGTTTATCAGAGGCTCCATTTGGTTCTCCTGAAATCTTGAAACTTGTGGCATTTGGAACTTGACAATACTCAAAATTGTTCGTAATAGGCGCAATAGGTTTTTTCACCCAATTGAAGTTTCTTGTAACAGAGGCTGGACAATTATTCTTATCAGAATAATTCATGGTTAGTCTTAATTTTCTTTCATCAAGGCCATTAAAACTTGAGTAACCAGGACTAAAGATTTCTTTCGTGCTGCCTGTCAAAGAATTATTATGATCCGTAGGAAAGCCAGGTTCTATAATTGTAAAACTTGAAATAGCATAAGTAGTCTCTGAAGATGAAAGTGTAATGTTTGACCCATCAGAACATATATTTTGAAATTCGGTAATACCTACAATACTTGGTGCTGGTCCGTTATCAACAATTTCAAAATATTGGAATGAAATAAGGTACTCTTGATTCAATAAATTTTTTCCATAAACAAGGATATAATAGTAGTTACCCCCCGGGCTATTTCCAGTTAAGTCTGGGCTCCCTGAAAATCCATATGTATTTCTAATTGCATTAATATTTAAAGAATAAGATGTGGGGATAGTTCTATTAACTAGTGGATTTGCAATATCTGGATATGAGGCGCTTGAAGTTACTGTTAAAGCATTAATTCCTGGAATTCCAGAGTCATCAGGTCCACCATAGAACTTTCCATTATTGTAGTATGTAAGGCGTGTAAATTGATAACCAGAATCGTGTGGTGCAGAAAAAGTAACTGCGGAATTTGCTGCATTGGGAGTTAGTCCTGTTTGGATGTTAACTGCTTTGCAATATGACTGTTGAAGATTATCAACAACAGAATTTGTAACTATAAAATTCTTGGTTTCTGAAGCTGAGCAACCATTTGGAGCCGTATAAGTAAAAACAATTTGTTTTGTACCTGTGCTAGCATCAAACGGATTAAAATAATAAAACCCATCATTTTTTTTCTTAACGCCTGGTCCACTGAAAACAGCATTGGGTCCAGATTGGGAGCCATACAACTGATAGTCAATGTTTGCGATGGTATAATTTACCCGTACTGAACTTTCACCTGGAACTGGCTGAAAAGTTGCAGTTGGCACAGGATTAACAACAATATCAACAAAATCTGTAACGATGTTTCCTACATTATCTTCTACTTCTAAATTATATCTTATGTTAGAAGTTGGAGTAACAGTAGGGCTAGAACTTGAGCTTGTATATCCAGCAGGTGTTGATGTCCATCTAAATTGATAGAATCCTGTACCCCCACTGGCTGCTCCAATTAAGGTAACAGGCGACCCACTGCAAACTTGATTTAAAGGTGTAGTGGTAGTTACAGAAACGGCTAGTGAAGCAACAGTTAGTGTAAACGGAGTATTTGTTAGTGTTTTGGTAGTACAACTTGTCCTTGAAACATCAATGCGATAAGTGTAACTGCCAATAACTGAAAGTGAAGGAGTAGTTGTTAAAGTTCGGTTTCCATTATTTCCACTTGCATTTTGAGTAGTTGCTGTATAACCGCCTGGTCCTGAGTTTAAGATCATTGTATAATTGTAACTAGAGCTCTGTGTACCCGTGATTTGTACAGCAACGCTTGTGTTTTGTGCAGGATTTAGCGTGGCTGGTGTTACAGGTAAGGAGGTATCAATGGCAGCAAATACGTTCAAGTCGGTTGCGGAATTGGCACTTACTAAATCACTATCAGTGTTTCTAACTGTTATTGGGCCTGTGGTGCTACCTGCTGGCAATGTAAATACGATTTGAGTTGCGTTGAAGGAAGAAATATTTGCAGCTGGAATAGCAACTCCATTTACGGACACGATAGGCATGGTATTACCAGTAACAGGATTTCCCGTGCCTGTAAACCTTGCTCCGTTGATGGTAACATTATCACCGATACACGTACCAGCTGACGGAGCAAAGGATGAGATTGAAGGTCTATCTTCAGTGGTAAATGTTATGTTTTGCGCTGTTGTTGCATTATTTACCCCATCTTCTACAGGATTAACCTCTATGTAATAAACCTGGTTGCGCTTTAAGGTGGCATTGGGATTAAGAGTAACAACTGTATTTGTTCCGTTAATAGTTGCTGTAAAAGACACAGGAGTGCCGCCATTATTTGTTTCTTTAAATTCAACTAATCCACCCTCAATATTGGTGGTTGTGATTGGAGAATTATTAATGTTCCGAATGGGTTCGTTGAACGTGATTACAATATTTCCAACTGTCGAAAAATTTATAGAGCCACCTGATGGGTTAAAAGATATGGCTGGTGGAAGTGAGTCTCCGGTGGTGAAGGTGATGCTGGAGGTTGTAGTGGCATTATTACTAAAATCTTCCACTTGAGTAATTTCCACATAGTACTGAGTATTACCAGCTAATACAGAAGTTGGAGTAATAACAATTTGTGTTTTAGGGCCATTAATCCCAGCAGTAAATGGAACATTAGCACCCGCATTATCAGTAACTCTTAGCTTTAAAAGGGTAGCCAGAATTGCAGGCGTTAATTGAGAATCATCCAACGCGCGAACTGACTCAGTAAAATTGATCACAATAGTGGTTGTTTCCAATACATTGGTTGCTCCATCAATGGGAGAAAAAGTAAGCGTTGGGGTAATCGTATCGGGCGTGCTAAATGTTATAGTAGTTTGCACAGTTTCATTTCCGGCAGCATCCTCAATAGGATTTAGTTCTAAATAATAGGTTGTATTATTTAATAGATTAGTGGTGGGGTCAATCGTAATTTGATTTGTACCATTGAAAGTTGCTGTAAAGGGTACTATTACCCCAGCATCATTAGTAACTTTTAACTCTACAATTCCCGCTTCAATGGCAGCTGCATCCAATGGACTTCCATCAGTCTTTCTTATGGTTTCATCAAATGAAATAATTAAGTTTGAACTGATAGGCACATTTAAGGCACCACCGGGTGGACTAAATGTAGCCATAGGAGGAGCAAAATCACCCACTACGAAAGTGAATGAGGTAGGATTAGGATTAATATCAGCATCATCAGAGATCGCTTCAACGTCACCAATGGCAACGTAAATTACAGTGAGTGAAGGGAGGTTTCCGGTGGGATTTATTGTAACTATAGTTTTTCCTGCATTTATAGTTGCATCGAAAGGAATATCTGCACCAACGGAACTCCCAACCTTTAATGTGATTCTTCCATCTATATTGGTATCATCCAGAACTTGATTACTAGGAATTCCACGAATTGCCTCGCTGAAAGTGAGAACAATATCAACACTTTGGTTAACGCCTGTTGCACCTGCTGCTGGTACTGAAGTAAATGTAGGCACAGCCAATATTTTTTCACTAACATTTTTCTTGGAATCAATAGCCAACGTGCTAGTTGTTATCATGAACAACACCACCAAAGAAAAGAGTGAAATAAAAGGATTTATTTGTAGAAGACGTTTCATAGAAAGATCAATTTTTTAATTCACCATTTTTGTCGATGCGCATCAGGAAGATAGAAGAATAGTTAAGGAGATTATTTGTTCCGCACACCAGTATATCCCCATTTGCCGCTTCGGTAACCGCCACAGGCTGTTCATCACCAATTCCACCCATTGTTTTAATCCAAACAAGATCACCAACTGAATTTACTTTTATTAGTAAAAGATCTTTTCCACCATTGCCTTTGGCAGGATTGGTTGTTAAAGTGCCAGCTAATAAGAAACCACCATCACTGGTGCTGGTTATTGCATCTCCAGTATCAATTATTTCTGATTCATTTCCAATTATATCTGGTGTAGAGTCATCTATTGTTCCTATTGCATCAAAATATCTTTCACTTCCTTTTATAATAGTACCATCTGCAGTTACCCGAAGAAAAAATAAATTGGATTTTGAGCCATCAATGGCTTCGCTGTAAGTACCAACAACACCATAACCAAATTCCGGGGAGGAGGCAGGTTGAATATCTTTTGGTAGAAATCGTTGACTTGTTGTTTCCTTAAATTGGCTAAAATTAATTGGTACAGATTGCTCTTTTACAAAAGGTATTGCCAAATATGAGGAAATGAAATCGCCTTGAACATCAGCAATAGCGCTTGCCCAAATAATGTTTCCATTTCTGTAATGAACAGACTTTGCATTGGAATAGGTATTTGTAAGTAGAGGATATCGGGTCTCCCAATCATTGTTAAAGTCAGTATCTAATCCCCAAAGCAATTGTTCTTCAGGCGCATTTTGCTGATTAGTGATCCCTTCTTTAAAAGTGCCTAAAATAACTGCTCCTGTACCTGTTGAGTTACCAGTTAAGCCAATTGAGCCTGCAAAATAATCATTTCTTATTTTAGTCGAATCCGTACTAAGATCTCGAATGTATTTCCTTTTTTCTTTTTCTTTTTCAAATGATTTTGGAACCAAAAGGACGCTAATGGAGTATATTTCAACATTTGCGGATTGTTGAGCGGTAGGGTTTACAGAAATGCTATCACCAACTATGATATATTGATCTAATGCTCCAGATTTAATGATTGGCTTGAAAGCTCTACTTGTTACTCTATCATAGTAATGAAAATCTCCCTTTCGAACTCCTTGCTCATCAGTTTCAATAAGTACAGTTTGTATTTGAATACCTTTTTCTGTTATTCGATTCATATTACCCAGTATTGCAAAACCACCTGGTATTTTCTCAAAACCAATCGCAGTAATAGAGTAGGGGCCTTCATAAAATTTAATGAAGGTGCTACGGGGTGCAGGATCAGCACTTTCAAGATTTTTGCAGGTAATAACCAAACTGCTTGCTGCAAGAATAAATAACAAGGACTTTCTCATTTTTTAGAGCTTCTTTTTCTTGGGATTAAACACATTGATCACATACGACCCAGAAATAGCAAGGGACGAAATTTTAAAAATGGAATCAGGATACCCTTGGTTCCAAACAGCAAACTCATTGTTATAAACAGTTTCAGTAGAATTTACATTGGTGATGCCATGAACGTACCGAACTTCCGTTACAAAAAAACCGCCAGCCATTTTTATTTTGACACCTGCAGCTATTAAAGCGCTTATGTTAATCGGGTTTCGCTGGCCTTTTACATCATACGTGGCTTCCTGAATTGAAGTCACATCATCGCGCAGGCGTTGCGTGCGAAGTTTGCCACTCAGCAAATAATCAATTGCTACGCCACCAGCTACATAAGGGTTATATTTTTTATCTAAAAATCTGTATTCCAAACTCAATGGTAAGGATAACCAGTTTTGAGTTTCGAAACCTTGAAGTGCATTTGTTAATGGATCTCCGTCTGTGTCTCTATCCACTTTTTGATCGATCTCAAATTTTTTCTGCCAATACAACAACTCACCATGCAATGTGAAATTATCATCATTTTTATTTTTAAAATGAATGGGCACATCTACTGCACCTCCAAACAAAATTGCAAAGGCATATTTGAATTCACTGCCCGATGCAAGTTCGACACTGGTAACAGAATTGGTAACGTTGGCACGGCTTGCATTAACGCCAAGCTTAGCACCAATGCGATAAATGGGTTTTGTTCTAAACGTATTATAGAGCGCAACAAATTCTGCAGGATCAACGGCTGGGTTAAGTTCAAAGTAATGATCGGCTTCTAATAACTTGAGCATGGAATCATCCGCTTTCGCAGGTTCTTCTAAGTAGATGTAGGTTAGGGTAAGAAGTTTGAGCAAGCTTACCTGATCGGCCAGAAAGCAGGGGTTGCCGGTGTCGCTGAGTGCCCTGTTTATGATAGGTTCTAATTCATGCAAGCGACCTTGATCATAAATTGATTGTGCTAACCGCAACGTTTGTCCGCACTTTGAATCTTGTGAAAATGCAATGGTGGCGCTTAGGCAGAGTAGTAAAATCAGATAAAGTTTTCTCATAATTATTTGCCCGATGGAAAGTTCTCGCAGGTTTTCTCGTAGTCAATAGTTTTGCCCACAAAATTTTGCCACTCAGTTTTGGTCATATTGCGTTTTGTTTGATCGCATAAGATATTGGCCATTACTTCAAAATTTGTAGGATAGGCATGTATCGTTTGATCGATTTCGCCCGTTGCTTTTGTTTGGGTGCTTTGTATGCCCGCCATCAACTGAGTATCATCTGGAGTAAACGTAACGCTCCATACCCAATCATGGTCGCTCATTAAAATAGGTTGCTCACCTAACTCCGCATAATTCCAAAGCCTTACTGAATAATCTTTACTTGCCGATGCCATAAATGTGCCTGCGTGGTTGAACTTAATATCTTCAATTGGCGCATTGTGACCAGGAAGTATTCGAATAACAATTCCATTGCTAACAATGCGTAACACGCCCGAGCGATCGCCAACAATAATTTCCCGGCCGTTAGGGGCAAAACAAACTGCACTTAGGCCTTTTGAAATATTTATTTTAGTTGCAGCAAAATTTTTGTTGATATCCCAGACATACAAATTTCCATCAGCTCCGGCCCCGGCCAACAAAGTTCCATTTTCATTCATAGCTAAGGAAACAATTTTCTCTTGGGAGGAAATGATTTCTTTGGCTGATGTTAAGTTTGAATACTTAATACTAAAACCGGAGTTATCGCGCGCATAAAAGCCTTTGCCATCGGGAGTAAAGTGTATGTTTTCAATATTTGATTTAAAGCCCGGAATTTTCTTTGCGGCACCTCCATTTTTCAAGTCGTACAGTTCAGCATAATTGTTATCGCTGTTGATTGAGTATAACCCTCCGGCTGCCAGCCAGTTTCCATCTGCACTAATATCAAGGCTGTAAACCAGATAATCGTTTCGGCTATCAACAATGGTTTGTGCGTTCCATTGTTTGTTGTCGTAATTCCATTTAATAATTTTCCCATCGCTGCCACCGGAATAGATAGTATTGTCTTTGCTGTTTGTTTGTAAAGTCCGGGCAGCGCCATTTTTATGAGCCTCCAAACTTTTCGTTAAGGCATCGTTTCTGTTTTTTAATGCTGTATAAAGCCCGCCATACACATCACTGTTGTAGGGATAACCGTTATACTTCTTATTAAATGTGTAAGCCTGCTGCGCCATCAGCGACTCAAGATCAACATCGTTACCTAACTCTTTCGATTTAATTGCTAAGGCTTTTGAAAGAGCAAGAAATTTTTCACGATCGGCACGGGCAGCGTTGATGTTTGCCCGATCTGCATTATCAATGGCTTCTCCACGGGCCTTAACAGCTTCCTTTTCATTTTTAATGGCTAAAGCCTCTTGTTTTTTTGCTTCGGCAGTGGCTGCTTCGGCTTCAAGTTTCCTTTGTTCGGCTTCTTTACGTTGTTCAGCTTCTGCTGCCTGAGCTATCAGCGCGGCTTCTTTTGCCTTTTCTGCGACTTCTTGAGCTGTTTTTGCTTTATCTCTTTCTTTTACAGCAATAGTTGTTTGTTCATTTGCTTTTGCTTCATTTTCAATTGCAAGTTTTAAATTATTTTTTGCAATGCCTTGTTGCACAAAGGCATAAATAAATGCAATCAACGCGATGACTGACAGTGTGCCAAATACAACGGCAATAATTCGAGCGCGCTGAAGTTTGCGCTTTTGTTCAAGTTCTTTTATCCGTTGTTCGGTATCAAATTCCTTTTTGGAGTATTCCAAAAAGATAAGGGTACGCTCAAATGCAGGATGGTAGCGTTGTCCCCAAACTAAAGTGGGTTTGTGTTTCGCCTGCCAGTTAAGCGCCAATTGTAAATCGGGTGGGCGCCATAAGCCGGCTTTACCAACCTGGTACTGACCAGCCGCTTCGGCCAAACGCAAATACATTTGCACGGCTTCACTCTCATCATCAACCCAGTTCTTTAATCGAACCCAAATTCGCATCAAACTTTCATGCGAAATGTCGATCATCGATTTGGATGTCAATTCAATTCCGTGGGCAGGTGTTAATAACGAACGGCCAGGCTCGCGGAATTTTTCAATTACTTGAACCACATCGGCTTCCGATACATCGGCAATTGAAGCGATTTCATTTAAGCGGGTGGGTCTACGAATACCAAAGTTCTCGCCTCGTTTTTCGGTGATGGCTTTAAATAAGATTTCGCAAATCCGTTTTTGATCTTCATCTAATTCGTCATAGGCTTCATTCGCGTGCTGCGACAAAGCTTCTGACATAGTGCCAATTGCCTCGTAATGTTTTAAGTCAACCGGTTCACCATCATAATCTTTAAATCGTGACCAATAACTCCACGTGCGCATGAGCGCATGTTGTAGGATTGGAAGTTGATCAGGATTATCACCTAAGTCATTTAATAGTTGTTGAACCAATCGCGGAGTAATTTTTGCATCCCCAACAGCAACAGGTCCTTCCACCGCTCTGCGCTTTTGATCGCGCGTCATTTGTGGAATCAAATAGTGACTGTCGTTAATCTTACGAGTTAACTCAGGGAACTGAGCACAGTCTCCAATAAAATCCGACCGCATGGTAACGGCTACGTAAATAGGGGAGTCTTCGTAATTAACAGCTTCCATCAATAGGTTGATGAAGGCAAGGGATTCGTTTACTGAGTTTGGATCGGTGCTGTCTTTAAATCGGAAAAGTTCTTCAAACTGATCGACTAAAATCAGGTAGTTAATATCTTCTTGTCTGCGCGATTGTTGAATTGCTTCAACTAATCCGAGCGAGCTACTACGCAGCAAGGTAGAAACAATGGTGCGTTTTATCTTTTTATCTTCAACATCGGCTGTGTTGTAATCTTTAACGGTCTTTAGTAAAGATTCGGCAAGGTTATCAATTGGGCCGGCACCCGGGCGTGTTACAATTACTTCCCAGTTAGGGCTGGAGTCGGTAAGGAAACCGCCATAAAGAATTGGAAGCACTCCGCAATAAATGAAAGAAGACTTACCACTTCCTGAGGGACCAATCACACCAACAAAGCGGCTCTTCGAAAGTTTAAGAAGTACTTCATCACTTTGGCCTTCGCGACCAAAGAACAAGTGGCTCTCTTCAATTTTGAATGGCCTTAACCCTGGAAATGGGTTGCTGATGTCTGTCAGTGTTGTTACCGACTGCTCGTCTATTTGGCTCATAGTTTTAATCTTTAATTCTGAGTCTTTAATCTGAGTATCGAATCGTTAGCCTTTAGTTCAGGAGTTTGAATTTTTAACTATGAACTATTTATTATGGACTAAAGACTATCTACTAATTAAATTCCTTTAAAAAATTTTTCAACGTTTCTAACGAGCGATTCTTTTCGCCTGAGATCAACGTCAGATTCTGATTTCTATAATTATCGATGTTTACATTTTCAGATGCTATCAATGCCTTTCCCTGAATTGGTTTTTTTCTTCCAAAGCCTGGGGCTTTAAGTAAATCCAACACCTTCATACGTACCCATTGGTCATTCACCTTTCCTTTAAAAATGATTGCACCATCAAAGTTTCTGAGATTGTCAATGTGTTGTTTACGCACTTCCAATAGTTCACCTTCAAAAGCAGGCATCAATACTTTGAATCCTGACTTTTCAATTACCTCACGGAATGATTTTACTTCCTTCTCATCAATTTTATCGTGCACTAGGTAGATCGACTTGCCACCGCTTTCATCGGGCTTCACTCTTTCTTGTGCTTCAAGCAGTTCTTCGCGCATAATATTTTTGAAATCCTCAAGCGGGTTTTGAAGAATTTCGGCACCTTCCTGTGCTTCTGTGTCGCGTTTAATCGTATCGATAAATGCTTTTTGTTTATCGCTGGCATTTTTCAAATTCTGAGAGATCCAGATCAGGCGCGAGAAATCTTGCTTACTTTGCTTTTTTGCAAGCGCAGTTCCGGCAGCCAATTGATTTTGAATGTCAACAATAGAGCGATCGGCACCTTCGGGAATTTCGCCATAGGCACTTCCGATAAGGTGTATTGATAAGCTACATTCTTCCAGATCGCGCTTTGCTTCACGCTCAACATCTTTTACGTTGGTTGGTAATGTGTTTTTAGGGAGAACAATGTATCCATGGCGTTGTAATTCACGCTTTATAATATTGCGTTGCACGGAGATATCATGACCTGTTTCGGCCAGGTAAATTGATTTTCTTTTGTAAATGTTTTTTATTTCTGATTTTATATCACCTTCATTCAAAATCATCAAGGCATCGTGAATATCGTAAGCAAGGTCAACGAGTTTCATCCAATATTGCTTCTCCGCTTCCTGACTAAAGAAATCAGAGTACTCTTTTTCCATACCGGTTTCTGTATCGAGCTGATACATATCGTAGCCAATTAAATCGCGCAAGCGTGGAGGTTGCTCGTGAAGTGTTAGCGGTGTTTTTAAAACTTTAAAGACACGGTTTATTTTGGAGGATTCAGTTGCCTTATAGAAAGTCTCCACATTATCTAAGCACCTACCAGATTCAACAAATTCTTTGGTTAATATGGTTACAAGAATAGCAGCATTGTTTAAGGCAGGGGCGGTGGCCGTATCAAATTCTGACTTTAGCACGATGTTGGGTTTGGAACCCAATACCTGCAACAGCATTAACTCAAGAAATTTTTTGAATTGCGATACCCAACCCAATTCACTTTTTTGTGCCACCTCATTATCTTTTTCGGCAAACGTTATCAGTACATCAATATCAAAGGCCATATTCAAAAATTAAATTGCTGGTTGATTTTGTTTTTCGGTAATGTTATGAATAAGTCCTTGCGCCAATTCGTGATGGCTGGCAAGTACAAAATAGAAATCGACTAAATTGATTTTGAAAATTACGGTGCGTTCATGCGCAAGTATTTCTGTGATAGTGGGAGTTGGCCCTTCCTGAAAGAGATCACCAAACACACTTTCAGGCTTCATCTCCATTACTTCGGTTTCGCCATTCTTTAGTAAAGCCGCGCCATGAGCCATAATTAAAATTGGCATTTCATCATCGGTGATAGCAAGGCGTTCATTTGGTTTTAATGTGATTGGCGTAATCTTATCAGCCAAATCACTTAACACTTTACCTTGAATATGATTGAATACCGGAATTTTTTTAATGAGCATTACCATCTCTATAAAGAGAAAGAATCCATCATCTAATCCATCAAGCAACTGATTGTTTTCTATTGATGAATCAAGGAAGCGTTTATCCTTATAAGGCAAACGTTCAGAAATAGCGAGGTAATCGGATTTGCTCTTGTTATAAATAACCCATGCTGTGGTTTCTTGTAAAAGCTTGTCGTTATTAAACATTTGGCTAATTAAACCACGGCTAACTCTAAAGTTGGGAATGTAGGCTGTAGCATACACCGCGCAAACTTTTGTCCATCGGTTATTATAATTGAAATCGCGATTCAAAATGTAATTGATTACTTGAATGGGGTTGTAACTTTCTCGAGGGAAATAGGTTTGAAGATTCTCTAATTTTTGAGGCGTTGTGGAATCATCCAACAAAGGAATAAGTTTTGGTTTCAGATCTTGATCAACAAATAAATCTAAGAGCTCAAGCGCATATTGAACGCTATCCGGGGTGCCTAACTCCACATTTTCTCTAACTAGTTGAACTGACTCAGGATCGTATAATAAAGAAAGTAGCAATGAGATTTGATCGTAGTTATCACGAATCTCTTCGCGCAAAGCTTCCTTCAGGTAATGATATTGATCTTCATCGGTGAGTTCATGCAAGGCTGCAAGATTCCAAAGCGTTTTACTCATCTCCCCATCGAGCAAATCTTTTACAGCCAGTGCTTCGCGGCCAGTTGCCTGATAATTAATATAACGCAGTGAGTATAAAATTTGATTTACCACGCGCTTGTCGGGGTAGTCGATCTTTTTCCAAAGCATTTGTAAACTTTCCTGTCCGGGAATGTGCCCCATGATTTGAATCAGTTTGAGCATAATCAAATCATTTTGCCCAGATTTATGAAAGGCTGTTTCTAAAATGTGCAAAACCTGTGGTCCTGCTTCTTTAAGTGCTGATGCGGCCTGATGTGCGTAGCGTGGTGATGAAAGCAATTCAATAAGCACGTTCCAGGTTTCCGGACGTTTTACTTTTCTGGCTGTTAGCAAGGCTTCCGTTCTTACTTTCGGATCAGCATCGCGCATCAGCTCAAGTAAAATAAAAATTGTTTTTTGATTGATGAGTTTACGCATGAGTTTAGCAGCCAGCAACCGATCGGGTTGTTTTACAGACTTACTTAACTTCATTAACTTCTCAACAGGAATTGATAGCAGATCACTGTCTTCGGCCATATTAGCGGCTTGGGCAGCTAACCCCCGGATTTCATTATCGCCAGCTTGAATTCCAAGTTCATTAATTTTCTTCTGGGCAAACTGAGCAATCTTTTTTGATTTGCTATCAGCTAATTGCAGCAGTGAGGTTTCGAAAAGTGCTGGCTCTAATTTTTCCATTAGCTTGAGCCCATAAATGATTTTTTCTTCAGCCGTGCTCTTAACTTCCTTTTCAAGTACGCTATCCATGGTATATTCCTTCACCATGTTTTTCTTTACTGCCGATTTATTTTTTACCAGAGAGTTTTGAAGTGTCTCGCGATACCCGTGATACATTCTATTGGTTACCCAATACCAGATTGCTAATACAGGCAAGGCAACAAGGGTGATGGTTAGCACGGTAAATCCTTTGAATTGGTTAATCAATACAATAAGCCCCCCGGCAACCGCACTGGCAAGAGCAGTTACAAAACCTTCTATTTTAGTTTGGGCATCGATGTTTATTTCTTTGTCGATGGGCACATAATAGAATTTGAAGGTTGGATTATCGAGTGCATCGCGTAGTGAGTTCACAAAAAGTTTACTCATGGCAACAGCGATAAAGAAGAAAATGATTGTGCTGCTTTCTCCGGTAGTAAGATCATAACCAAAGAAAGACCCAAGGGCAAAAGCAGAGATTGTAAAAAGGATCAGTAATAGCGGGTTGATGAGAAGCGAAACCCGCAGCCCATAATCCTGGTTGATACGATCAGTAGCAAAGGTTGTAAATAGAAACCCGAAGATCACAATGGTCATCTCAAACAAACTCAAGAAAACGGGAAGCTCTACATTATTGAACTGAATAGTAGCCGCGTTGTAAAATGAGTAATCCACAAACTGAAGCGAGACTATTGACACAATGATAAAGAGCGAGAGCATCATGATATACTTATTGCCAATGAACTGCCCAATCGATAGTTTCTTTATATCGGATTCAGACTTAACAGTAGCGCGGCCTTTTATTAGATATCTGTTTGCCATTAAGCTAAAGAGAATCACAAAAGCGGCAATGCTGACAAGCCCAATGGTGTAAAGCGATATAAGGTCAACACCAAATCCCAAAAGAATTGGAATTGAGAAGAAGGATAGGATAGCCGCAATATCAGTTCCTACATCCACACTACCCACAAGCCTTTTGGCAACCCGCACGTTAAACATGCGGTTGAACGAACCCCAAAAAACGAGTTGTATTAAGAAGGTGAAGGGAAGAATCAGCGTAAATCCAAAAAAGTATAAATCATCTTTATTATTAATAAAACTATCTCCAAATTCAAGGAAGCCTGTTAAGGTGGTGACTAATAGTAAGCTTAAGATAGCCAGTGCGGAGAAAGGAATGCGTCCTTGTAAGAAATTATAAAGCATGGTCACGGCCATCCCTATCAAGCCTGAGACAGCTATGGCAACCGGGAGATCAGACTTCTCGTCAAACGAAGTAAGAAAAAGGGTTTGAGAGGCAACCGCAACAGTAGCTAAAAACAATCCCATCAAGAAACTAAGGATCAGTAAAAGGGAAACAGGACCGGTTTCTTCGGGCTCAACATCCAATATTTTCCAAAGCCAATTGAACATAATGTAGGTTTAACTTTTAAATTTTACACATTTCATCGAAAATTCCTATTCAATTATGAGTTTATTTCAACAATAGTTATGCGTTGAGCAATAGGAGGTTGGAAATTATTTTAGTATAAGGTCGTTGCAACTGATCGAAATATTCAATATTTACTTAATCTCAATTAATCAAATCAAGTAAACACGTAGAGTTATTTTTTTGCTTTGAAGAGCAGCGAGCTATCGCCATAACTAAGAAATCGATAGTCATTTTCGATGGCTTGGTGATAGATTTTCTTCCAGTCTGGGCCTACAAAAGCTGCCACCAATAATATCAATGTGGAGCCAGGTTGATGGAAATTTGTAATGAGAAAATCCACAACTCTATAGGTGTAGCCGGGCACAGCGTATATAGAAGTTTCTCCAATCAAGGCATCGGAACCATCCTTTTCAAGTTTGGATAAGACTCGCTCAACGGCTATTTGCCTGCTGTAGTGGGTCGGGAGTTCGTAGGGCTCTATTTGAGAAATAAGGAAAGGCTGATCGCCTGATTCAATCAGTTTAACTCCATACCAGTAGAGACTTTCTAATGTGCGTAGTGAGGTTGTGCCCACCGCGCCAATCGATTTTGCTGTGAGTATTGCCTCGAGATTGTTTTTTGTAACAACCACTTGTTCACCATGCATGGTATGCTCAGTCGCATTTTCAACTTTCACAGGCTGAAAGGTTCCGGCACTTACGTGCAAAGTCAGGAATTCGGTAGCGTGACCTTTAGCCCTAAGGTTATCTAACACTGTTTTTGTAAAATGGAGCCCGGCCGTTGGGGCGGCTACGGCACCTTCATGATGAGAATAAACTGTTTGGTAAGTTTCAGAATCACCTTTCTCGGCTTCCCTATTTAAATAAGGTGGTAGCGGAATAAATCCCATAAGGGAAATAACTTCAGCAAAGGTTTTTGAACTGGGCTGCCACGAAAATTCAACTAAACCTTGGTCACGATCAATTAAGTTGGCTTCAACGGTCAGGTCACCAATCTTTTTTATTAACGAAGTCTTTGATGACCATCGCTTTAAATTGCCAATAGTGCAATGCCAGGTGGCGTTGTCTGTTGCACCCATAGCAACCTGCACCAAGGGTGAAGGCGCAACCGGATTCAATAAAAAGATTTCAAGGGTTGCTCCGGTTTCTTTTTGAAAGCGAAGCCTGGCAGGAATTACTTTGGTGTCGTTAAAAAATAAGGTGCTTTGTGATGGCAGCAGTTCGGGCAAATTGATAAACCGACTGTGATTTATTTTACCATCTTCATAAACTAGTAATTTGGATTGATCGCGATGCTCCAATGGATATTGAGCAATCCGATTTTCGGGTAGCTCGTAAGTATAATCTTTAATGAGAATAGATTTATCCATTGATTGTGCAAAGAAGCATAAAGAAATCTTTCACTGCAAAGAGGTGGAATTCCAAATTGTACTTTCAATGCTTAGGGTTTTTAACCCTATAAGTTGCTGCAAATATGGGTTGAAAACCCTCCTGCTGTTTTTATGACTAATATGCTTTAATCTTGACTTGCCTTTAGTCGCGACAATTTAGAATGCACTCCTCAAAGAGATGTCGGGTCGATTAAAGTAATTGAATTAATTTTGAGTTCATCAAATAATTAAGAATGTCATTAAAAGCCAGCTTACATAAACGAGTTTTTGAATTTTCATTCAACGCCCGCACCTCGCGTGGAGCGATGAAAGAAAAGACCTCCTGGTTTGTGGAGGTATGGGATGATGCAAACCCGGAAGCACTTGGCGTGGGCGAGTGTGGTCCGTTACTAGGATTAAGCCCAGAGCACACACCCGAGTTGGAGGCAACTCTTGAGAATATAATCAACACCATCAATGACTTGTCTATGGCGTTGCCAGTGGCTATGGACATAGAAGGTCTGAATAAGTTTATCACACAACTTATTGGTTCTGAGAAGGTATCTCAATACCCATCTTTTGTTTTTGCGTTAGAAACTGCTTTGCTCGATTTGCAAAACGGTGGCGACAAAAAAATTTTCAAAAACAAGTTCTTGGACGGACATCCCATTCCCATCAATGGCCTTATTTGGATGGGTGGTCTCGACTTCATGCTACAGCAGATCGAAATAAAAATCCGCGATGGATTTACATGTCTTAAATTAAAAGTAGGGGGCCACGATTTTGAGAAGGAATGTGATGTGCTGCAATACATTCGTAGAAAATATTTTCGAAGCAACATTACTATTCGACTTGATGCCAATGGTGCTTTCAAGAAAGACGAGGCGTTATTTAAACTACAAGAGCTAGCACGATTCGACATTCATTCTATTGAACAACCCATTAAGGCAGGTCTCGCAGAAATGGCTGAGCTGTGCCGCCAGTCACCCATACCTATTGCGCTTGATGAAGAATTGATTGGTGTTTATAATAGTGCTGCAAAACTAGATCTGCTTACGCGGATTAAGCCTCAGTTTATCATCTTAAAACCAACCCTGCATGGTGGCCTTTACGGCTGTGCTGAGTGGATTCGGGTTGCTGAACAACTGGGTATTGATTGGTGGATTACTTCTGCTCTGGAAAGTAATATCGGTTTGAATGCCATTGCTCAGTTTACGGCTCAATATCCAGTGAAAATCCCGCAAGGATTAGGAACAGGAATGATTTATACCAACAATATTGAATCTCCTTTAACCGTTCAAAAGGAGCATTTGAGCTATGAAAACAGCTTTTCCTGGGGCTCAATCAATGATTAACTAAATAATTTAGTTTTATTTTTGATTTATAAATTATAATCCCGTATTTAGCTAAAATTATTAGTTATGGAGGGTAGCAAATTCAGAATTGAGAGTAGAAAGTTAGATTCAGGCCGTTTTCAGGTTAATTTCTCAACAAGCGATGTGGTTGCGGGTGGCTATTACGGATACCTGTTGGCCGAACCCAAAACTTCGGTCTCCGAAATTCTGAATAAGATACAACGACACGTTGAGGCAATGAATAATTCGGAGCGCTACCTGCAACGCAATCTCTTTTCACTTGGAAAAAGAAAAATGAATTCAGGACGAATCTTAATTTTTAAAAAATAAGGTATGGTTAAACTAAACGAAAACATTCGCATTCTCCGCAAACGGTTATCAATTACACAAGATCAATTTGCGCAACAACTTGGCGTGAAGCGGTCTTTAGTTGGTGCGTATGAAGAAGGGCGTGCAGAGCCACGCTTGGAATTGTTGCAAAAGATGGCCGAAGTATTTTCTATTTCGGTTGACCAATTAATTGGGATTGATTTTTCGACAGGATCTGTTACTTCAAGCCCTAACTATGTTCGTGGAAAAGAAGTAGTTGTTGTTACCGTTGATTCTTCCGATCGTCAGAATATTGAATTTGTTCCTCATAAAGCAGCAGCCGGTTATCTCAATGGGTTTGCCGATGCAGAATACGTAAAGGAATTGTCGCACTTTAATTTGCCTAACCTAAAGCAAGGTACATATCGTGCTTTTGAAATTAGTGGCGACTCCATGTTACCCTTAATGCCGGGTTCTATTGTTATTGGCGAGTATGTAGATGATTTACGAAATATAAAAAGTGGTAAAACCTATGTGTTGGTAACACAGCGCGAAGGAGTTGTGTACAAACGTGTATTTAATTACCTCGAAGAAAACGGAAATCTCTTTTTGGTTTCCGACAATAGGCATTATGCACCGTTTCAGCTTAGTGGCACCGATGTTTTGGAAGTATGGTCAGCAAAAGCCTACATCAGTGTTCAGTTTCCCGATGTGAGTGAGAAGTCAGATGTTTCAGTAGACCAGCTGGCTAGTGTGGTGCTCGATTTGCAAAAGGAAATCCTTCAATTGAAATCAAAGAAATAAACTTAGCGGTTTGGCCTTACCCGATCTCTTCCTGAATCAGGAAGAGGCGGGAGGGGTGTTGTCTATTGCTAAATCAACTTCAAAGTTCTCAACTTATCAACCTTCCCGGTTTCGGTTTGTACAAATTGATGTACATATCGAGTTGCTTTTGGAACTTCAAAACGATCTAATCTGGATTTTAGATATTTAATGATTTCAATTTCTTTTTCAGAAAAGAGTGGTTCACCCTCCATTACAAGTGTAACCGCTTCGCCTAATGAAGTATCAGGCAGTCCAATAATAAAAAAACGATTATTGATTCCGAACTCTAGCAGAATAGTTTCAAGTACTTGCTCTATTTTTTCTGGAATTATTTTAACACCACCACTATTAATTACACTATCAAATCTGCCAAGCAAGTGGAATCGATTCGAGTCAATAATCTCAACCAAATCATTGGTTACAATCGGTTCGGCATTAAGATGCGCTGCCTTAATGACAATGCAACCCTGATTGTCCGCATGAATTGAAATGCCAGGGAGCAACTGAAAATAATTGCTTGCATCCGATCCATTCAACTTTTGAAGCGCAATGTGCGAGAGCGTTTCTGTCATGCCATAGGTAGCATAGAAAGAACCTTGCATCGATTTTAAATCATCTCGTAAGGAATTGGATAAAGCGGCACCGCCAATTAAAACTATTTTTGTTTTACTAAGTTTTTCTTTGTGCCTAGATATCAAGATCGCCTGAACCTGATACGGAACCAATGCTGTAAAATCAATTGAGATATCTTGAGACATGTCATCAAATGGATTGGCACTCGGCTCAACCACATACATGTTCATTCCAACTTCCAGTGACCGAACCAACATCATGATGCCTGCAACATACTTGGTATCGAGACAAACTAATGCAGTGAATTCTTTTTTTAAACCCAGATAGGTGGTGCTCAATGTTGCACTCGCTTTAAGTTGATCACGGGTAACAGAGATTTTTTTAGGCGTTCCGGTTGAACCTGATGTTTGCAAAATGAAATCCACTTTTCCATTCAACCACTCATGGCAAAATTGCAAAGCACTCGTTTCATTTGGTGAGTGCGTGTTAGAAAAATTTCCTTTTTGAATATCAGTTATTTGATAAATAGTCTCCTTAACTCGAAGTGTTTGCGAGCGCATGACTCAATTCTGCTTTTTTGTTCGCGGCCTTACTGATAATTCTTTGTATCCATACGTTGAATCAACAATACGATCGAATTGTAAATCGGTAAGTTCTCCAATTACAAGCTCAGCGGTGGTATAGATCAATGAATCATCTAACAAATGCCCACCTATGGTTCTTCCCGTGCTATCAGCTACTGAAATGTGTAAGTGCGCGCCTGAATCAGAGAAAGTACCTACCAACGATAAAATTTCAAAGTGACCTTTCAGCAAGGTTCCGTTTTCCTGATTAGCAAATCTGAGATTAACTTGTTCTAAGCTTCCTACACAAGTAATTACAAAACCTGCTTTTGAATTACTTGCTACTTTTAGCAATTCCTTTTTTAAATCTTGATGCGGTGCCAATCTTATCGCGGTGGCTTTTGTTGAACTCGGCAAGGTTGAAACAGATTGGGCATGTACTTTACTCATTGTTACTGCTAATAAAAGGCAAAGTAAAATGGATTTCATTAAGGAAACTTTGGAAATTTAGAAAAGTCGGGTTCTCGTTTTTCCATAAAGGCATTCTTTCCTTCTTTAGCTTCATCACTTAGGTAATAAAGTAATGTTGCATTACCTGCAAGTTCTTGAATACCGGTTTGTCCGTCAAGCTCTGCATTAAAGGATGCTTTCAACATGCGTATTGCTAATGGACTTTTCTTGAGGATTTTTTTTGCCCAACTAACATAAGTATCTTCTAATTCTTCTAACGGCACAACTTTATTTACCAATCCCATATCCAATGCTTCCTTTGCATCATATTGATCGCAAAGAAACCAGATCTCGCGAGCTTTTTTTTGTCCAACAATTCGCGCTAAGTATGAAGCTCCAAAACCACCATCAAAACTTCCTACCATCGGTCCGGTTTGCCCGAAGCGCGCATTTTCAGCAGCAATGGTTAAGTCACAAACAACGTGGAGCACATGCCCACCGCCAATTGCCCAACCAGCCACAGCAGCAATAACTGGTTTAGAAATTGTGCGAATCACTTTTTGTAAATCAAGCACATTTAATCTGGGTACGGTATCGGTTCCTACATAGCCACCGTGGCCGCGCACACTTTGATCGCCACCACTACAAAATGCCTTGCCGCCTTCACCAGTTAAAATGATTGCGCCAACTTCCATGTCTTCGCGACAAATATTCATTGCGTCAAGAATTTCCTGAATTGTAAGTGGCGTAAATGCATTGTGAACCTGTGGGCGGTTAATGCTTATGCGTGCTATTCCTTCGTATTTGTGAAATAGAATTTCTTTGTATTCTTTAACCGGTTTCCAATTGTACTTAAGAGTCATAACCTTTTTTAATATGTTGCTTGAATTTGCTAAATGTTTCTTTTCCTGTTTGTTGATTGCTTATGATTTCTAAAATCTTAGTCTTGCCTACAAAATTAGTAAAATCCTTCAGTGCTGCTTTTAAACTTTTTGTTGAATCAGCTTTTTGATAGTTGAAATCATACTCAGTTGCCAGATGTGTAGCTGTTAACTTTTGATTGGTAATAAAGTAAGAATCTTTTTCTTCCAATTCACTCGGCCCGTCAATCAAGTTAAATATTATTCCACCTTGATTGTTGACGACTACAATATGTAAATTGGGTATTTGATAATTATGCCAAAAGGCATTGCGATCATAAAAGAAAGCCAGGTCTCCGCTAATTAAAATATTTGGAATGTCACTGCTAAGTGCATGACCAACAGCTGTACTTGTGCATCCATCAATACCACTGGCACCCCGATTGGAGTATACATGGATACCTTTATTTTTTTCGGTTAGCCCAATCAGGTTTGCATATCGAACAGACATGCTATTGGCAACGTGTAAATTGCAGCGTGCAGGCAGGGCAGAAATAATTTCTCTCAAAGCGGTGAGTTCACTAAACTCTGCTTTAGAAAAAAAAGATTGATAAGAAAGTTCTGTGCGATGTTCTTCCGCGCTCCACAGTTGGGTATAATTCTCTTTTTTCTGGAGTTCAAATTTTCCAATATCGGGTGATTCACTTAATTCTTCAAAAAAGGATTTTGGATCACAGTGGATAACGCGGGTCAATGATTGAAAAGTATCAGCGGCAACTCCAGAAGGTTGTATATGCCAGTGCTGTGCAGGTTTATTCTTTCGGAGAAATAGTTTCAGATTTTTAGAAATAACCGACTTCCCAAATGTGATTACTAATTCTGGGTGCAAAGATTTTTGAATGGAATCCCCACAGGCTCCTAAAAAGACATCTGCGTAACGAATGTTTTTTGGTAGCGAATGATAATTTGAAATCACATCTCCGATTAGCGTTACCTGATTTACTTTGCAAAACTTGGTTACGGCTTTTGCCATTCCTGCATGATAGTCTTGCTGCCCAGCAAGTAAAATTACTTTACTATAACCAAATAAAGTTTGTGATAGTGATTTATGTTCGGCTTCGGCTAAGGTAAATTTAGGTTGACTAACTTGAATACTTCTTAAATTTTTACTGAACGAGATTTTTTTATTTTCTTTTAGATAAAGAGGCTCTCTAAGTGGAACATTGATGTGAACGGGACCTTTAGGAAATTCCTGAGAAAGTGCAATCGCTTCATTAACAACGCGATTGATATACCAAACTGAATCAGGATGCTCATAGTCTTCAGGTAAATCGTATGATTTTTTTACATGACTGCCATAGATATTACTTTGTCTTATAGTTTGTCCATCCCACTGATCAATCCATTCCTTTGGGCGGTCGGCTGTAAAAATCAACAGTGGAATTTCTTGCAACGATGCTTCAGCTATGGCTGGGGCGAAATTGTATGCTGCTGAACCGGAAGTACAAATTAATATGGTTGGTTTACTTATTTGTTGAGCAATGCCAAGCGCCACAAATGCTGCGCTGCGCTCATCACTGAAGGTTCTGCACGTGATTTCATTGTGCCTGGCAAAGGCAATGGTTAATGGGGCACACCGTGAGCCCGGACAAGCAATTGCCTGATGTATGCCTTGACTGGCGCATAACTCGGCAATATCGTAGATAGGTTGGAGGCGCGACACGTTGGATATTTATTGCGTGATTATTTTTTGAAGGTTAAGCATCTTCATTTCTGTTTCGATCCACTCCTGATCTGGATTGGAATCGGCTGTTACCCCTGCACCGGCATAGAGTTTTATTTTTTCTGCAAAGAGTTGCATACAACGAAGATTAACAAAGATATGACTCTCTTTATTGATGTTAACTGGGCCGAGGTATCCGCTATAAAATTGACGCTGATAGCCTTCATTTTCTTTTAGAAATTTCAACGCGTTGTCAAGCGGCATGCCGCAAACAGCAGAAGTAGGATGAAGCAGCTTTAACATGACGGAGCCCAGTTGTGGAAAATTTGCAACCTGCATATCGACTTCATATTCTGTTTTAAGATGCATCACATTTCCCGCTACTATGGTCATAGGCCCGTGTTCTTCATATTCGCGAAGCCTGATTTTTTTGAAGCAACTGATTATATACCGGCAAACAAGTGCCTGTTCTTCAATTTCTTTTTGAGTCCAGGCTACCGACTTAATATTTACTTCAGGTGCATAAGGGAGGGTGCCTGCCAGCGCTACTGTTTTAAATTTATTACCGACCACACTCACTAATAATTCTGGGGATGCACCTAACCAAGTGCCAGTTTCGTTTGAAGAAACCAATGACACCATCGCTAAGGGATGTTTCTCACAAAGCTGATCGAAGGCTTCTAATGCATCAAAGTCGCTTCCAATAGGAATATCCTTTACCCGTGAGGGAACAATTTTTTCAAAGTCTCCGGTTTCAATTCTTTTTATACCGGCATCAACGATTTGTTTAAAATCAGGAATGGTTTTTATATTTTCAATCTCTGCGGCATAGTTGAGTGATGCCTGATTATCATTTTTTGAAATCGTAATTTGTGATAATTCGAACCTCGGAGCGGACTCGCTTGATGGCGATTCTTTTAAAAGGCCATCCTCAAATCGATATAAAAAATCGGCCGGAAAAATAATTTTCTTCTTATCAGGCAAGAAAGGTGCAAAAGCGAACCCTGGCTGAACTTCTTCAAGATTGATTTCATCAACAAACTTTAATCCATGCTGGCTGATAATCAAATATTTTTCATTTTGATTAGGCGTTTTCCAAAGTGAGAAAGGAAATTTCTGATTTAAGGCATATTGTATTGCCTGATGAATAAATATTTTTTCCTGAATGACCGCTGGTTGCTTTATTACTGATGTCATTTTTTAATCTTACCGCTTATCTATAATTGCCATGGTTATTCTACTAATGCAAACCAACTCATTAGCTTCATTTACTATTCTAATTTCCCAAACATGGGTTTTCTTACCTACATGTAAAGGTTTAGTTGTTCCAAAAACATAGCCCGATTTTACACTTTTAATGTGGTTGGCATTAATTTCCAAACCAACACAATACTGTAAAGTTAAATCCAGACAACAGGATGCTGCCACACTTCCTAATGTTTCGGCTAATGCTACTGATGCACCACCATGTAACAACCCAAGTGGCTGGTGTGTTCTATGATCAACCGGCATTTTTGCTGTTATTGAATCGTCACCAAGCTCTGTAAACTCAATGCCGAGATGACTGACCATTGTATTGGTGGAAAATTTGGTCAGGTTTTCGAGTTTGATGCCGGGTTTGAAGAATGACATGACTTACGTTGAGCCGAGGTGGTTTAAACTATTTCGTTATTTTTGCGCGCATAGCTGCTTGGCGGCTTGAAATTAGGCAGAAATTGATGAGCAAAAAAATATATATCATCCGCCATGGGCAAACCGACTTTAACCTGAAAGGGATTGTTCAGGGAAGCGGTGTAGACTCTTCTTTGAATGAGAGGGGAAGGGCGCAGGCATTAGCATTTTATCAAGCCTATCAGCATATTCCATTTGATAAGATTTATACATCAGCGTTAAAGCGAACAAAAGAATCAGTTGATAACTTTATAAAGCAGGGAATTCCTTTCGAAAGCTTGTCGGGCCTTAATGAGATTAGCTGGGGTACCAAAGAAGGGCAACCCATTACCGCTGAAGAGGATGCTTACTACCATTGGATGTTGAATCAATGGGAACTTGGAAATACACACGAACGGATAGAAGGTGGGGAAAGTCCTGATGATGTTACTATAAGACAAGCGGATGCGCTAAACCATATTCTGAATCAAACCCGAGAGGAGACAATTTTAATTTGTATGCATGGCCGCGCTATGCGAATTCTACTCTGCCGATTGTTGAACTATCCTTTGCAGAGCATGGATATGTTTGTGCACGAAAATTTATGTTTATACTTCGTTGAAAAAACTGACACTATGTTTGTCGTAAAGAAGTATAATGATACAACTCATTTAGAGAACCTTCAGACCGAAAAAGTTATTTTGCTGGAGGTAGCACCTACGACTTAATATTGTTCAACCACTCAAGCTCAGTTCGGGCTTTGCTGTCAATGCTATTTTTGTATTCGTGTTTTGGAAAACTTAAAGCCAGTTCGAAATACTTTTTTGCATTGACATAATCCTTTTGATCTTTGGCAATATAGCCGAGTTGCAAGGCGGAGTTAGCACCAAAATACCAAGGGTTATTTTTAGTCATATCAATGCTCTGTTGATAGAATAATTTTGCGACTGAAATTTCTCCTGTGCGATGAGCCAGTCGTGCTTTGCGATAATAATACTCGGTTTTATCTTTGGTGCTTATAAGGTCAGAAGGCGTGATGGTTTGTAGGATCGTTGTTGCTTCCTTGTAGTAACCCCCATCGGTGCTAAATCGTACTTTTAATAATTTTTTATTGGGGAAGGCAGGATCTTCTAATTGTTTGGCCGCATACTTATCAGGCTCTGCTTTGTCCGATCCGGTTACTTTGGCTCTATCAAAATTAATTTTTGCTTGGGTAGGATCATCTAATAACCAATAGCAAAGCGCAATTTTAAAATACGAGTCTTTTTTAAAACTAATGCTTGGATAGTTTTTGATAAAACGTTGAAATGATTCGATTGATTTTGAATAGTCTCCCCGTTGCAAAAGTACCTCGCCTCGCAAGTAGTCGATGTAATGAACAGGCAAGCCTTGATTTTGAATGTCGATCTGATGAATCAAGGCCAGGGCTTCCTCGCTGCGCCCATCCTTAATTAACATATTTACCCCAATGAATAGCAGCAGTCGATTGTCGGGTTGCTCTTTTAGGCAAACATTAATTCCTTCGGCAGCCTCCTTAAATTCTTGATTAATGAATCCCTTAACGGTAAAGAATAAAATGGTTGCTTCTTGGCTTAATGAGGATTTTGAGTTTCTAAGTTCAGTAAGTTGCCTTTGACCGGTTGCTACAGAACCTTTCATTCCCAAAAGAGTCATAAACCATTTATACTTTTCGGGCACGGAGCCTATCATTACTTGAATAGCACCACTTGTTTTTTTTATCGGAATGAAGGTTGGATATTTTTTTAGGCACTCTGAAGTGAGTTGATAAGCTTTACGAATAGACATTACTGCATTTACCTCCTGCCCTAAGTTGAGATAACAAAAACCGCGTTGAAGGTTGAGTTCGGCTAACAAGAAAATAGTTTCGGCTGTTGCGGGTAAACTCTCCAGATATTTTATGCGAGTCTTAAATCGCTCTTCAATTTCAATGAACCCTTTATGATCTTCGGTAATTAATATTTTAAGGGTTTCGTTAAGAGTTTGAACATACATCTTGTGAAGCTCATTCGTATTGATCTTTTTAAGATATTCGTTTGCTTTCTCCGGTTGGAGGGTAATTACATTGTAGTATGCTTTCTGTAGGTCGGGGTCGAATTGCCAAACAGAGTCTGAGGCAAGCCCGTTGATCGAAAATAAAAAAAGGCAAGTGATTATGCCTGCCTTTCTTATGGTTTGTATAGTCTCTGTGCTATTCAACTTTTTTTACTCTTTTTACAGGAGCTGCTTTCTTTGGTTTCACTTCTTCTTCCACCGGACCCAAATCAACATCGGCTAATATTCTTCCGGAGTGTTCATCAATCACTATTTTCTTTTTTTCGCGGATCTCGGCAATTTTTTGTGGAGGAATAATAATGTTACAACCTTCTGCCGCTCCACGCACTACTCTAACAACTGCCAACCCATTTGATAGGTTAGCTCTTAAGCGGTTATAATGTTTAAGAAGTTTATCTTCAATTTTTTTGGTAGCTTTTTCTCTTTCTACCAATAGTTTTTTCTCCTCTTCCTGGCTTTCGTTTAGGATGCTGTCAAGTTCATCCTTCTTACTTTGAAGGTCTTCATTGCGGCCATTGATAAGCGATTCTATGGTGGTGATCTCCGCCTTTTTAAAATCTATTTTATCCTTCGATTCTTTGATGCGCTTCTCACAGATTTGAACCTCCAATTCCTGAAGTTCAATTTCTTTTGTGATAGCGTCAAATTCACGATTATTTTTTACATTCTTTTGCTGCTCATTGTATTTCTTAACAAGCTTCTCCGACTCCTTTATTCCTTCCTTATTTTTCTTGATACTTTCTTCTAAGTCTTTCAATTCACCCTCAAAACGGCTTAAACGAGTGCGATAGCCCTCCATTTCGTCTTCAAGGTCTTGTACTTCATCGGGTAGATCACCCCTCAGTTTTTTAAGTTCGTCCAGTTTTGAATCTATGGATTGTAATTTTACTAGGGCTTCGAGTTTCTGTGCAACTGTTTGATTTTCCATTACTTACAAGTAGCTAATTGGATTTGTGACAACTTTTGAAAAAGCGATTGCAAAAGTAGGAAATTTTTCTCTTAAAAACGCACTAATTAGCTCTTTCGTAAATTGTTCGCTTTCATAATGACCAATATCGGCAACAATAATCTTTCCATCAGCGTCAAAAAACTCGTGGTACTTAAAGTCGGCCGACACGAATACGTCAGCACCCTGAGCTATAGCCAAGGGGAGCAAAAAGCTCCCCGCACCTCCACAAACTGCTACCTTTTTAATAGTATCTTTTACAATGGGTGTGTGCCGAACGCAGCTGGTATTCATTTTTTGTTTTAACCCTTTTAAAAATGCATTACTTTCTTCAGTATTTTCTAACTCACCAATCATGCCAGCCCCAACCTCATGGTTTTCGTTTTCAATGGGGGTAAGGTAGTAGGCAACCTCTTCATAGGGATGACTTTCTCTTAGAGCGGCTAACACTTTTCGATTGTTGTAATTCTCAACAAGAACCTCCACTCTAACTTCCTCAACTTTTTCTAGTTGATTTAGTTTTCCAATTACAGGATTTGCTTCTCCGGTAGGCATAAATCTTCCTTCGCCTGTTGTCGAGAAACTGCAGTTTTTATAATTGCCAATTTGCCCTGCACCGGCCTCATGCAATGCCATAGTAACTTTCTCAAAGTGATCTTTAGGGATAAAGGTTACTAGCTTAGCAAGCGTATTTTTTTTAGGTGATAGTACCCGAAGGTTTTTTAATCCTATTTGTTCAGCTATTTTTCTGTTAACACCAGTTCGCACATTATCCAAATTAGTGTGGATGGCGTAGATGGCGATTTCGTTTCGGATTGCTTTGATCAACACGCGCTCAACATGATTTTCTCCGGTGAGCTTTTTTAACCCTTTAAAAAGTATGGGATGGTGGGCAATGATGAGATTACAGGATTGAGCGATGGCCTCGTCCACAACCGCTTCAGTGCAGTCCAACGAAATAAGAATTCCAGTTGCGGTATCTAAAGGATTGCCAGTGAGTAAGCCACTGTTATCATAGCTTTCCTGATAGGTGAGCGGGGCCCAAGCCTCAAGACTTTCGATTATACTTATTATAGTCTGAGTTGCCATTGATTATGTACTTTTGACAAAAATAACGAAAGGGTATCTTTAAATCTTCTTTATTACTTGTTCTTGCATATTTATGATGCTTGTGACTGCCAGATTGAGACTAAGTTGTTAAAGAAGATGATTTAAACATGCCTAAAATTGCGGTACTACTTTTATGACTTTTTTTAAGTACTTCTTGTTGCCCTTCTCCTGGCTCTATGATTTAGTCACCCGACTCAGAAATTATTTGTACGACATCGGTCACAAAAAATCTTTCCAATTCGATTCAGTTGTAATCAGTGTAGGTAATCTGAATGTGGGTGGGTCAGGCAAAACCCCAATGATTGAGTACCTGATTAACTTACTAAGTAATCAATATAAAGTAGCCACGCTAAGCCGGGGCTATGGACGCAAGACAAGAGGCTTTCATATTGCCACCGAGCAAGACAATGCGCGAACTATTGGCGATGAACCGTATCAATTATTTAGAAAATTTGGAGACAAAATTATTGTTGCTGTGGGCGAGGAGCGCGCCTTGGCTATCCCAACTATTTTAAATGAGCATCCTGAGGTACAGATTATTTTAATGGACGATGCGTTTCAACACCGCACTGTTGTACCACAGTTTTCAATTTTGGTAACAGATTATGCCAAACCTTTTTATAAAGATTTTTTGCTTCCTTTTGGGAGGTTGCGCGAAGCCAGAAGAGGAGCTGCCCGAGCCAATTTAATTGTAGTTAGCAAGTGCATCGAACTTTCATCGAAAGATGAAGATCAGATTAGAAGTTCACTAAATCGATTGGTTGGCCCAAAGCCTGTTTTCTTTACTGAAACAAAATTTCAGGTTCCTACACCCATTGCTCACACTAATTTAATAAGCAGCGATGTGGTATTAGTTTCGGCAATTGCAAAGAATGCATCTTTTGAGCACGAAGCATCAAAGTTGTTTCAGGTTAAACAGCATTTTAGGTTTCCTGATCATCATGCGTATTCCGCAGAAGAAATTGAAACGATACATAGCGCTGCTGACGCGCATCAGGTTACGTCAATTTTAACTACAGAAAAAGACATGGTAAAATTGATAGCTCAACCCTTATTCGATTCCGTAAAGAAGAAAAATTGGTTTTATCTTCCCATCCGAACTTCATTCATTAAAAATGGTTCGGAATTTGATGCCATCGTGCGTCATCTGGTTATCGATAAATTGAAGGAACTGACTGGAGCAACTGAAAATGCAAAAACTCTTTCCTAATTCTGATTTACTTTTACGCGTGTTTTCTAAAAACTACATAGTTTTAATTCTGCTCCTTTTGGGAAGTTCTACTGCTTTTGCTCAGGGCCGTTTGAATTCCGCAAAGGTGCTGGTTCAAGACACAACCAAGCGACCCTCTAATGCATTCAGGCCGGAACGAAAGGGCAAAGGCTCTCAGATTGTTGATGACTCAACTAAAAATGTGTACGGTCCTAAAACTACGCTGTGGATAACAGAGCAAGATGTTTTTATGAATAAGAACAACTATCAACCGTTGGATACAGCGTTATTAAATTATCACCGCTGGACGTATATACAAAAGTTTAATAACCAATATCAAGATCTTGGAAATGTGGGTACCGCACTGAATCCTATTTTTCCGGTTGTTTCCACAACCATTGGCGCTATTCCGGGTTATCAAACCTATTCTTTATTTTATGATACTGAGGAGCCCAAATATTATGATTCTAAATCGCCCTATACAAAAATATTTTTGGTTTGGGGTGGCGATGGCCGGGCTATGTCGCACATCGAATTTGCCAGAAACATTAATCCACGCTGGAACTTTGGTTTTAATTATCGACCCATATTGGCAGATAAGCAATTGCAGCGTACAAAAGGAATCAGGCAAACCGTTAGTCATTATTATGATTTTCATACTTCTTATAAATCAACCAACACCCGCTATACGTTGCTGGCTAGTTATAGAAGAATAAGGCATCGAGTTTTTGAGAATGGTGGAATATTACTAAACAAAGACACAACATTCAATGCTTACTTCAGTCAGAATGCACAGCCCTTTTTAGGCGCTGCACAAACGGAAGAATTACGAAACTCATTACATCTTTTTCAACAATATCAATTGGCTTCTCCTTTTCAACTCTATCATAAATTAGACCTTACACGTCAGCGAAATTATTTTATAGATAACGTGCCGAAAGAATCTAATTATGATAAATATTTTCCTTACACAAACCCTGATACACTCATTAACACAACGAATGTAAAGGATGGTATGGAGTTTAAAACAACGGTGAATGAGTTTGGTATTAAAGGAAATGCAGCTTTTTTATTTTATAGCTTCTTTTACAAGATGCGTATTTACAACACGAACACTATATACCTAGACGAAACTAAATTGTCGTTTAAGAATGATGGTGTTGAAAATTACGTTGGCGGACAGATTGCTTTTCGATTTGATTCACTAAGTGAACTGACCGGCCGTGCCGAATACTTGCTCGATGGGAATTACCTGCTTCAAGCCAATTTGAAAACACCGTGGTTAGATGCCCGTGGTATTAGCAGCTTATCTAAACCCTCTTTTCTACCCTTGGCGTATCGGGGTAGTCATAATGAATGGATGAATAATTTTTCAAACCCTTTTTATAATCAGTTGTCTGGATTTTTGAAGGGCGATTTTGGACCGCTCTTTATTTCTCCTGGCCTTACTTACACAACCCTTACCAATTATATTTATTACAAGCAAAATGAGGTAGCCAATGAACAAACTGTTCTTCCTGTTCAGTCATCTGGTAATCAACAAGTATTTACACCTGAGCTTAGAATGTCTGTTCGGTTTTTCCGCCATCTTTATTTAAGACCGCAAGTACTCTATACAAAGTTGCTCAAGAATGATGATCAGGCTTTGCGCATACCCGAGTGGTTTATAAACTCACAACTTTCGTTCGAGAATTTTCTTTTCAAGAATGCGATTCAAGTACAAACTGGGGTGGACTTGCATTGGCATTCTAGTTATACAGCCCCTGGTTACGATCCTGCCATTCAACAGTTTTATGTTCAAAATAGTTATGTTAATCCTTCGTATCCGCTGATTGACATTTTCTTTAATGGAAAATTTAAAGGCGGGAAGTTTTTTGTGAAGTATCATAACATCGTTCAACTTGCTACAAAGACTGGTTACTTGCCAACGGCTACCTACAGGGCACAAGGAAATGTTTTAGACTTTGGCTTTGAACTTATTTTGTTTGATTGAAAAGCACCCTGAATTAAGTTTCATTGAACTTCATCGCTTGTAATTTGAATGTATTAAAGAATTTGGTTGCGAAGTAAGGACAACTTCAAGCGACCAGAATTCAGTAACCCGCCACCATCTTAATCATCTCACCAACACCCTCACTAATCGCTTACCAGAATTTGTTTGTACTTGCACTAAATACAAACCTGTAGCTGCCGGCATTGTGAGTTGTTGCTCATACGAACCAGTTTCTTTAACACCCAATGATTTTGTGCTTACAATTTTTCCAGCCAGATCAAGTACAGAAATCTCGACAACCGATTTTTCTAATAAAGAATAGAAGAGAGTTACTGCGCCACTCGTTGGATTTGGATAGGCGCTCAACGTTGTCAATTTTTTAGTTGGCTCAACACCCGTTGGTACTTGTTGAATGTACAAATCATCGATCGACCAACCCCAGCCAACTCCTGCAGCATCCGAGAATAATCTGAACCGAAACAGAAGTGTATCCCCAACGGCAAATTTTGTGGTTAGATTAATGTCATGATCGACAAACTGCTGTTGCGTGCCAGCCTGAACTGTATTGTAAGTATTAAGCCAACTGGCATTGCTTGAAGCATTATATCCTGGCGAAAGAGGGATCCAGGTAATACCATCTTTCGTTCCTTCCGCAACCACATAATCTTTAAATTGAGTTTCGCCAAAAACAGAACCGACACTTCCAGACTCTACAATAGCAACATCACGATAAAAGAAAAAGGGATGTTCGGCATTCACTACAATTGGGTGTGCAAGTAGAGCTGTTAAATTCTGGTTTGGCGAGTAGTTATGAAAGCTTTGAAGGCTTGTGTTTGAAGAACCGAAACTTTGCACGGAGAAGGAGGCGAGCATAAAATCTGTAGCCGTATTGAAAAAACTGAAATACTGATTCTCATATTCTTTAAGTGTTAGATTTTCACCAGCGACAACCGTTGAGTGAAAGGGTGCGTTAGATTTATAGCTAATCAACTTTGCTTCAACGGAACCCTTAGCAATGCCTTTTAGTTTCACTTGATAGTTTCCTGAAGGAACGTTGCCAATCTTTCCAACTTTAGTATTTGCAATCCATACTTGCGTGGAATCATATTGTTCTGCGAGTGTAATGCCAATTACTAAATCCGATTGTGGCGAAGTTCCAATAGCAGTAATGAGCGGGTTCTTGATTGTCGATTGCACCTCTTCAAGGGTGGCCGTCCAGATGCCACGACCATGAGTAGCAATTACAATCTGATTATCCACCCCTTTTAAATCCCAAACCGAAACATTTGGAAAGTCATCAAGCAAAGTCCACGATAATCCGTTATCGGTTGACTCAACAATTCCAATTTCTGTTCCTACCCAAATTATGTTTGTATTATCAGGCCGCACATATAAACAATAGACTGCCACGTTGGGAAACCCACTTGTACTTGTGGTGCCCATACCAAAACCTGAAATATCTGTCCAGGTTTCGCCAAGGTTAGTGGTGCGCAAAATTTTTGGTCTTCCTGAAAATGAAAATAGGGCATAGGCGGTGTTAGCTTCGGTAGGATGCGTGGCCAGTTTTGTAATGCCCCCTAAAATACGATCTGTATAGTTATTGGTTGGTGTAAACGTTGCCCCACCATTTGTTGACACCTGCAGGTTTCGCAATGTGCCGCTATTAGCCATGCCACTTCCGGCCCAAACAATATTGGCGTTGGCACGCGAAACATCTACATCCATTAGGGAAGTTGAGCCACCCCATTTTTCTGTAATAGGAGTTAATATCCACGATGCACCAAAATTTCCAGAACGAAAAACGCCTGCCGAAGAAAGTGTAAACAACACATCGGGATTATCCTGCGAGTTTGCGAGCTTAGACACAAATGGATGATCGCCCGATAAGCCATTGGTTGCAGCCGTAAACGAGCTACCACCATTCGTTGATCTTCTGAAGCTATTTCCTTGCGAGCCGCCAATTAGTTTTTTGTCGTCAAGCTTATGCCACACAACTTCAAAGCCATCGCCACCAAAACTAAATTCAAATTTGGTTTTGCTGGATGAAACCGTTCCGGCTGGTGTCTTCCATGTGCCGTTGTCTTGCATGCCGCCAAAATATTCGTCAAAGCCCGGCCGTTTATCGGCTCCATAAAATTGGCTCGTGTTATAAGTTCTTCCAACTAAACTCCAATCACCGTCATTAATTCCAGGTGTTGGAGAGATACTGGAAACAAAAATTCCACCATCGCTTGCATTTAAAATTTTATAGGTGGTTGCGGTGATTGGAATAGCTATCAGATTATGATGATCAGGATGAACATCGATACCAAACGTTGTGAATTTATTTTTTCCGTCAAATGCGCTATAAGGATCAGCTACTGTTATGGTAGTGGCATTCTGCTTAGGTAGCGAACTGAAATTTATTTTTATTTGTGAATCGGTAACATCTGCCGGCCACGTTTTTCCATCGGCTAATACCGGCCAGAAAAAATACATCTCCTGAAAAATATGACCGCCATTGGTTGCTATGTTTGCGGAAGGTGTTGTTGCATTGTAATCAACATTACTAATATAAATATACTCGCGACTGTTTGTGGTTGCATCGCCTTCTGTGTTTTGAAGCAACAGATTGAATTGCCCGTTCCGGTCTTGATCCCGGAAGGAAACCATGAGTTGCTTGTTGTTTGTAACATCCCAAACTTCAAAGGGCACATCCACATAATCGGCATAGCTATAACTAACATCAGGCACGCCCGATGTTGCCCCAGCCGGCACCAGAAAGCGATGTGCCTTTTGAGTTTTGCCTGAACCAAATCTTACTTCAACCGATGCATTTGCAAAGCTGCCAACCTCTAATGTGCCACCGCCAAACGAAGCGCTGAAATTTACAAGGGTGAGGAAAGAAGTATTCACCGCCTCGAGTGTATAGTTGTTAATGCTTGTTGATCCTGTTTTAAGTTGCGTTCTGAAAAGACCGGTGCCACCATAATATACCAAGTCAGCATTGAAAGGATCGCAAAGAATGGTGTTGTCGTACCAACCTTGCCCGCCTAAAAAATCTACGGCCACAGCATTAATGGAAACATCGACTACCGACCAGGTTGCTCCTGCATCGTTGGATACATATAAATCTGAATCGGTGCCAGAAAAATTACTTTGTGCCGAAGCGAAAATGCGATTAGTGTTAACCGGAGAAATTGCAATTTCAGCGCGACCACTTGGATTCATGCCTGTGTTGGAAAGAGTCCAGGTTAATCCGGCATCAGTAGATTTAATAATGCCTATTCCATTTTGAGATGCATATTGAACGTTAAAGTTGCCAGGGGTTGCGCGCAAGTCTTCAATAAAATTTCTATTTGAAACTTGTGTCCACGAAACGCCACCATTCACTGATCTTAAAATTCCAGCAGATGTGGCAGCTACAACTATATTTTCGTTGACCGGATCAATAGCAATCCGATTCACGTCATCAAAGCTTGATGTAGAGGAAAGAAAATTCCAGGTTATTCCACGATCGGTAGATTTAAAAATTCCATTGCCATGGATAGCAACTAAGCCTCCAAAACTTTCGCCAGTACCCAAATAGATTACATTATGATTTGATTGCGCCATCGCCAACACGGTGGTTGCAAGATTTGTAAGATCGGGTGTTAACAAGATCCAGTTATTACCACCCGTAGTTGTTTTCCAAACACCACCACCTGCCGAGCCGGCAAACCAGGTATTTTTTGTAGCATCATCCGGATCTACAAGCAACGCGCGCGTGCGACCGGGCACATTGGCAGGGCCACGTTCTTTAAATTCAAGCACACCTGTAGATTGAGTTCGGGCTGATTGTTTACGCGCAGCAAACGACTTTGCTTGTTCCAGTTCGCGCATCATAAAGCCATGCTCATATTCTGGGCCAGTTGCATCTTCGGGTGTTCTTATTGCCTGATGAAATTTTCTGAATTCGGCAGGGCCGGTATATTCTGCTTGTTTATAGCTGTCGGGCTGAATATAATTTACAGACTTATTTGTATTTACAGTCCAGAGAATGGCACCGCAAAAAGAAAAGATCGCAACCAGTAAATACCTGAACCGCATAGTTATTGTTTAAGAATGGATAGGTCAATTTTCTTTATATAATCCGAAAGTGTTTCATTTTGTTTTAAGATGCCTGGAGCATCAAGAAGTTCAAGGGTTGAATCATCTATCCATTTTACATAACCGGGCTTAAAACTTTTCTCAACCATTATTTTTTTACTTGCTAAGTCAACAACCAAAAACCTGGTAGCTGGATTAGCCGTTGCTTCTTCTTCAATTTTCTGAACAAACAGAGAATAAGTACCCGAAGCATTTTGATACATTTCGTAGCTCCCTAATTTTTGAATCAACAACTGCTCCACAGCGTTAATGTTCGCTTGATTTGGAATAGTTGGTTTGCAGGAGACCATCAGTATTGCTATAGCGCACCGATGTATAGACCTTATTAAAGGGCGCATCAGGTTTTTTGCTTTTTCTTTTTAGCAGCCGGAAAAAGAATGTTATTAAGAATTAAGCGAAAGCCTGGAGAATTTGGATGTAAATTTAAGTCGGTAGGTTCTTCGCCTACGGTATGCTGATAATCTTCAGGGTCATGCCCGCCATAGAATGTCCAGAAACCTTTTCCATAAACACCATGTAAATATTTTGCCTCTTTTATTTCAGGAGTTTCGCCCATAATGACTACATCCGATTTTATAAGTTTTTTCTTAAAGCCTGTAGTCTGGCCATAAAATCCTTTTATCACGCGCGTATGATTCTGCGTAAGCATAGTTGGTATTGGATCCCATTTGGCTGAGAATTGAAAGAGATTGAAGTAGTCGTTATCCTGGCGCAATCCGCGATCGGGGAAATTATTATCAATGTCAGAGAATTCGTATTGGTAGGGATCTCGCGACAAGCGAAAGTCGGTGAATGCAAAGGTGTTATCGAAATTTAATTTTTCTTGTGCTTGTGGGTCGGCTGCATCGCCATCATACATACGTTCACAAATATCAACGCCTTCTGCGGCAAGTGCTATATCATAGGTATCGGTGGCGGAGCACATGGCAAACATAAAGCCACCACCTGCAACAAATTCTTTTATTTTTTTTACTACAGCAAGTTTAGCTTGCGATACTTTGTGAAACCCAAATCGTCTTGCGGTTTCCTCAGCTTCTTTTTGTTGTTCTATGTACCACGGGAAGTTAGCATAGTTGCTATAAAACTTTCCGTACTGGCCTGTAAAATCTTCATGATGTAAATGCAGCCAATCATACTTTGGAAGTAAATCATTCAGTACTTCGTCATCAAAAATTATATCGTAGGGTATTTCGGCATAGCTAAGCACGAGTGTTACGGCATCGTCCCACGGTTGTTTTGATTTGGGCGAGTACACGGCAATGCGCGGGCATTTCTCCAACTTCATGATATCATAATTCAATGCCGGGCTGGCAATTTCAGTTACAATGGCATTTACTTTGGCTTCCGAAATAATCTCGTAACTAACGCCACGAACTACCAATTCATTTTGAATTTTTGGATTGAATTGACACATAAAACTTCCGCCCCGGTAGTTAAGAAGCCAATCTACTTCGGTATTGTTTTTTAGCAGCCAATAGGCAATTCCATAAGCTTTTAGATGGTCGCTTTGCGTATCATCCATAGGGATGAAGATAGAATTAGCAGAAACCCACCCCGAAAGGGTTAGAAATAAAAACAAAATCCTGTATCGCATCGTTAAAACCCTCATTTAGCTATCACCTGTAACAAAAGAATCATTAAAAAGTCTCCCAATTAGAACGATTAAAGATATAATTTTGAACGTTATTTTTGACAGATCATTTTATTTTAAATAGTAAAACGCTTCAGCATGGATTTATTAGAGAATATAAGGGAGGGGCTTAGGTCGGTAAAGGCCAATATGTTGCGTTCGGTTCTCACGGCACTCATTGTTGCCATTGGCATTACTTCATTAGTTGGGATTTTAACCGCTATTGATGGTATTGAGTATTCTGTTTCTGAGAGTCTTAGCTCGCTGGGGGTTAATACATTTGATATTTATTCAAAATGGAACCGCGGTACAAACCAGGATGGAGTAACAGAAAAAGTGCGTGCCAGACTTACCTTATCTGAAATGCAAAAGTTTATTGATCAATATGAGGTACCGGCTTCAGTAAGCCTCTCTGCAAGGCTTACCATCCTTGGTGAGGTTAAACATGGCTCACAAAAAACAAATCCCAACGTGGATATTCGCGGTGCTAACGAAGAGTTTATTCCAATTAAGGGACTTAATATTCAAGATGGAAGAAATTTTTCGCGATTTGAAATTCAATATGGAAGTAAAGTAGCGGTGATTGGGTATAAGTTAGCGGTCTCTTTATATGGAGAAAATCCAATGCCCGTAGGTACAGAAATTTCATTTAAGGGTACACAGTTTAAAGTAATTGGTTTATTAAAGGAGAAGGGTGATCTATCTGAAAATAATTACGATAACATGGTTGTTATTCCTATTTTGGTTGCTAATCAGATGGCTGCCGGCCAACCCTTAAGTTATCGATTGAATGTTGGTATTTCTGATATGAATCAGTTGGAATATGCGATGGGCGAAGCAACCGGTTTAATGCGCAAAATCAGACAAGATAGGGTGGATGAAAAAAACTCATTTGAGATTGAAAAGAGTGAATCGCTTGCACAGGAATTAGAGAGCATTACCAGTGGCTTGCGCTGGGGTGGCTTTGGCGTAGGGTTTATAACGTTGCTGGGTGCATCCATCGCCTTAATGAATATCATGTTAGTATCCGTTACCGAGCGTACGCGCGAAGTAGGTGTGCGAAAGGCATTGGGTGCTACTCCACTAAGAATAAGGCAGCAATTTGTGATTGAGGCTATTGTAGTTTGCTTGTTGGGTGGAGTAGCAGGTGTGATTTTAGGTATTCTGATTGGCAACCTTATTTCAAAGGCGATTGGTATCAGCACATTTGTAGTTCCCTGGCTGTGGATGTTTATGGGTATGGCAATCTGTATTGTAGTAGGTTTGTTATCAGGATACTATCCAGCTCATAAAGCTTCGAAGCTTGATCCAATTGAATCATTACGATTCGAGTAAAAGAAGCATTCAAGATTATTTCTGAGATGCCTGATCATCCCGATACCTATGGGAGGTATGCATTTCATTATTTCGGACATCTTTGAATGCCATACTCGTAATGGCAGACTAAGCTTGCCCTAAATTAATTACATTTTATACAACCTCTTTTATTTTTGTGCCGGAGAAATGCCAGAGTGGTTGAATGGGACGGTCTCGAAAACCGTTTGACGCGCAAGTGTCACCAGGGTTCGAATCCCTGTTTCTCCGCTTTTTATTTATAATAGCAAGATTGATCAGCGACCAACAATAATTTTGGGGTTCATTCAGTCGTGGTATGTAAGCTCAATTTCGAAGCTGTTTCCGTTCAGTTGTCCTGCAAGTTTACTATTGGTCTGCTCGTTTATTTTTAAGTCGCCTAAGTCAAATTCTTTATGATGATTTGGGCAGAGAACAATAAGATTCCTTAAAACACTTTGTCCATTTTGCGATACAGGTTTTATGTGTGTAACCTCAATATAAAAACCACCGTTTCTTTTTTAATTATCCGTTGTCCGCAAGTTGGAAATTGACATTTGAAATTGGCTGCCCTTTTTAATGGGTTAATAATTCTAGTGTCTTTTCGAATTGTCGAAGAAACAAGTTTTTCAACTCTCTCTGGCGAGACATTTTTCATTTTCTCGTTTAGATCTGCAAGTAGTTCAGGTATCGGCTTTTTCTCGTCCGTTACATTGCCGTCAAGTGTGTTTATATCCTCAATTGGTTATCTGTTAAACCAAGTCGAAGCTATTTCTTTGTCAACCCGTAACCAACCAAGTTGAGGGAAACGAAAACCATTCGGTTTTTCATGGTCAAATTTCTCTAACACTTTTAATTTATAGCCAACAAAATATCCACTGTCGGGTCTGCTTTCAGAATACTTTAATCCCAAGCTGTTTGGGAAACGGTCGATATTTGTTGTTTGTGGGAATAGGGGAAACGGTCGACCGTTACAACTTCTGTTTTCCAAACTATTTTTTGAACTATCGTGTCGAACCAATAAAGTGTGTCACCAACAAGTAACTCGTAGTATGGAAAGTTTCTGTTGCTCCACATATTAAACCAGTCGAGACTTTCCATTTCGGTCTGGTCTGTCGGCAATTCAAATCCTCTGCTTGTTATATATTCCATTTCGGCTCCTGTCGTTGTTGTGTCGTCCGCTACACTTGCCACCAACACCCGAATATGCAATTACCGATATCTCTTATCCAAAAGATTCTAATCCTTATTTACTTATCCGAGATAACTTATTGTTGCCTGCCAGTATAACCAAACTTCCGTGTCGCGCTTTTCTTACAACATGGTAGCCGGTCTCATCCGAGAGTGGCGCCCAGTCCAATCCACTATTATTAGAAATATCAATCCCCTTTGGGCCGGCCGCAAGTACTTGTGTGTTTGAAATATATTCTACGCATTCGCGATAGCCGCGGGTAGGGGTTGCAGGTTGGGTCCATATCTTACCACCATCGTTAGTTAAAAAAATATGTTGTGTTGCCAAAGTATCGCGCACGTAATCGCCACCCACTACAATTCCATTGCGCGCATCGCGAAAAGCAAACGAAAAAATTCCAGTACTGCTTTCACCATGTATAATAGGTGGCGAGTAAATCTTCCAGTTTCTTCCAAGATTAGAGGTAGTAAACAGTCGCGAAACTTTACCACCCGTAGAAATCAGTAACCTTGATTTATCATAACACCGAATACCCGTGCCGCTGGCAGCAAAGGAACCTTCGCCTTCGTTTAAGAGTGGCCTTTGTTTTTCAGATGCTTCTGTCCATGAGTTGCCACCATCTTTTGTAGTGAGCAACAACATGCGCCCATCAATCGGATCACCATAAATTATTCCATTGGAGTTATTCCAAAAATCAACGCCATCAAAAAAAGCATCCTTATGCAAATTCGTGTAAACTGTTTTCCAGGTTTCGCCACCATCCTTAGTAATTAAAATATTAGCGGGAGAACCTGAGTTAGCAATTACGGCTGAGTTTTTACTGAACGCATATAACGATCTGAATTCAGTTTTTTCAAAACCGGCTATTTGTTTAAAGTTCCAGTGCTTGCCACCATCCAAACTTTTTCCTACCCAACCCTGGCTGCCACTCGCCCATACAACGGAATCATCAACAACAGATAGTCCACGGAATGATGACGTAATGTTAATGTCGCATGGTTTTAACGATAGCGTTTGACTCCAGACATTAGAAGTGACAATCAAAAGTGCAAGGGATAAATAGTTCATAATGATTTATTGGTTAGTTCAAATTAACAATAATTTGGAATATGAATTTCTGAAATGAAAGATCAAAGATTTACTTACCTTGTTGGCTATGATTCTCTATTATATCAATTTTATTATGCTCAGTCTTTTTATGCCTATGCAAAAGAAAGAATTCAAATATCTCGCCTTGGGCGATTCATACACCATTGGTGAAAGTGTATCGGAACAAGATCGCTGGCCCAATCAGTTGGCAGCGAGGTTAAATATTTCAAATCCAAAAATTATAGCCACTACGGGTTGGCGCACCGATGATCTGGTGGGTGCAATAAAATCGGCCAACCTAAAAGCAGAGTATGATTTAGTTTCACTCTTAATCGGGGTTAACAATCAATACCAAGGTAAGTCGGCCAAGCAATATGAAATTGAGTTTGAAGGATTACTGAAGACGGCCATTCACTTAGCGAAGGGAAAAAGCAAAAACGTGTTTGTTGTTTCTATTCCCGATTATGGATTTACTCCTTACGGGAAACCGAAACAAGAATTGATCACAACGCAGATCAACGAGTTTAATAAAATCAATAAACGAATAACTGCCAGGTATAAGGTCACTTACTTTAATATTACCGAAATCTCCAGAAGAGGATTGCAAGAGCCTGAACTTGTTGCTGGTGATGGGTTACATCCTTCAGGAGAGATGTACACACTGTGGGTTGATTTAATGAGTTCAGAATTAAAGAAGGCGGTTAAGCAAAAATAATTTATGATCCTTGGTTTTTAGTGTCTTTGTGGTTTAAAAAATAAATTAAAACCTAAACCACGAAGAATCAAAGGACACAAAGGTTCACAAAGAAAATTAATGGAAATCTTGAGGACTTAAGAATTTCGCGATCCGCGCGCCTTTTGCGCGCAAAAAAAATTGTCAGATAAGTTTCTCTAAAATCTTTTTTAGGTTATTGGCAATTATTTTATGCCCTTCCACATTAGGATGAATGCCATCAGCCTGGTTTAGTTTTTCAATGCCACCAACATCTTGCAGTACAAATGGAATTAATGTTGCCTTGTTAGTGCGCGCCAAATCGGGATAAATATTTTTGAATTCATCGGTGTATTGTTTGCCCATATTAGGGGGCACCATCATGCCCGCCAACACAATCTTACAATCCGGATATTTTGCGTTTACTTTATCAATAATGCTTTGAAGATTTTTGCGTGTTTGTACTACGGGCAAACCTCGCAATCCATCGTTGGCACCAAGTTCGAGTACAAAAACATCTACAGGTTGCCGAAGTATCCAATCAATTCGACTCAATCCCCCCGCTGAAGTTTCACCACTCAACCCGGCATTCACAACTTTTACTTTTTTGTCAGTCTTGTTTAACTCTTTTTCAATCAATGCCGGAAATGCTTCCTCAGTTGATAATCCATAGCCGGCTGTCAGGCTGTCGCCAAAAAAAAGAATTACTTTAGGAGTTTGAATAGCTTGAATAAACAGAAAGCTTACAATAATCAATGCTTTTTTACCGACTACCATATTATTACGTGGATTGGTATTTAACTTGAAACAATTTTACAGAATAAACGATTTAAAACCAGAAACCGTTAATCTAAATAATCATGCCAGAAACCGTTTTGAAGGCCGAAGGGCTAACCAAGATTTATAAATCAGCCGAAAATAATTTAACCGTACTCGATAATGTTTCGTTTGAAGCCGTTCAGGGTACAAGTCTCACCATCATCGGGCCATCGGGCAGCGGTAAAACAACGTTGCTCGGTCTTTGTGCAGGATTGGATGTGCCAACCTCTGGTACTATTTCACTCATGGGTTTCAAGTTGAATGCTATGGATGAAGATGACCGCGCTTATATAAGGAATCAGTTTGTTGGATTTGTATTTCAGAACTTTCAGTTGTTGTCCACCCTCACTGCGCTCGAAAACGTAATGGTGCCGCTTGAACTTCGGGGTGAGAAAAATGTGGCGCCAAAAGCAAAAGACTTGCTTGCCCGAGTTGGATTGAGTGAGCGGTTTAGTCATTACCCATCACAACTCTCAGGTGGCGAGCAACAGCGCGTGGCTATGGCGCGTGCGTTTATTACTTCGCCTCGCATTTTATTTGCTGATGAGCCTACCGGAAATTTGGATGAGGAGAATGCAACACAGATAACGGACTTGCTTTTTGGAATGAATCGCGAAGAAAAAACCACGTTGATTTTAGTAACGCATAATCTTGAGCTGGCGCAAAAGACAGAACGAATCCTGCAGATGAAAGGCGGTAAATTGGTGGGTGAACGGATTTTGAATCTCGCATGATTGATTACATAATTAAACTGAAGCGTGAGGTTCGACCTATTTTTAAAGATCGATGGGTTTGGCAGATGGCCTGGCGCGATGGCCGTCATAATTTTTCACGCTTATTCCTTTTTGTTGCTTCGTTGATTACTGGAATTGCTGCTGTTGTTGCAATTGGCTCGCTGAATTATGCCATGCAAGGCGAGTTGGATAAAAACGCAAAAGAGTTGCTTGGCGCAGATTTAGTAATCAACAGCAATAAACCTTTTGATAAGGGATTCATTAAAAAATTAGATACAGCAAAACGTGAGCTGGCCAAAGATGCTGATATGCCATCGATGGTCATGTTTTTAAATACTAAGCAAAGCCGGTTGATAAAATTGACTGCACTGGAGGGTGCATTTCCTTTTTATGGAAAGATAATAACGCAACCAGCCAACGCGTATGAGTTAATGAAAACTGGCAAGTATGCATTACTTGATGAATCGTTGGCGCGCCAATATGAAGTGAGTTCGGATGACACCATTCGGTTAGGAACAAAGAATTTTATTGTTGCCGGTGTTGTTGAAAAATTTCCGGGAGGGGGAGAATTAACAGCTACGCTTGCCCCTGCAGTGTACATTTCTTTTTCAGCACTTGATTCTACTGGCTTAGTGCAATTTGGCAGTCGTATTAATTATAGCTTGTTTGTTAAAACAACATCTGAAAAGCAAACGGAAAATGCCATCAATTTAATTAAGCCGCTGGTTGAAGATTTAGGTTATTCGTATGAAACGGTAGAGGGTAGAAAGAAAGGATTAGGCGAAGGGTTTCGATCGGTCTATCAGTTCTTTTCGTTACTTGCATTTATTGCGTTGGTTTTAGGCTGCATTGGTGTGGCAAGCTCGGTACATATTTATGCCCGCGAAAAGCGTGATGAAGTAGCAGTACTTCGCTGTGTGGGTTCCTCGGGTTGGCAGGCATTCAATATTTATTTCATCCAGATTTTTGTGTTGGGTGTTGCGGGCAGCATCATCGGTGCTTTATTGGGCATGGGTATTCAACAACTTATTCCCTTTGCGTTTGGCGATTATCTGCCACTGGAGTTACAACTAGGAGTTTCGTGGCGTGCTTTTGGCGAAGGCATTTTTATTGGCGCATTAGTTTCAGTATTATTTTCTATCCTTCCATTAGTAGCAGTTCGGTTTGTTCCGCCATTGGCTGTGCTTCGTTCCGATTTTGGTTCAACGAAAGTTGTTTCAAAAGCAAGATGGACGGCTATGATCTTAATAGGTTTGTTTCCGCTGTTGGCGGCAAGCTATCAAACGGCAAGTTTTATTTCAGGCTCATTTTTTACTATTGGTCTTGCACTCGCACTTGGCAGTCTCGCGCTTGTGGCAATGGGCCTACTTTGTTTAGTGCGAAGATTCTTTCCAAAAAATGGCTCCTTCATTTTCAGGCATGCGTTGTCGAATTTATTCAGACCAAATAATCAAACTCAGGTATTGTTAGTTACAATTGGACTAGGCGCTTTTATTATCTCTACGTTAAACATTATTCAAAGTAGTTTATTAAATCAGGTTGAATTTCAAGGCAACAAAAATCAATCGAATACTATTCTATTTGATATTCAGCCAAATCAAAAAGATGAGGTTGTTAAATTGATAAGCAAACACAATCTGCCAGTTAATCAGGTTGTACCCATTGTTACCTGTCGCTTAAGCGGGATTAATGGATTTACAGTGGAGCAACTTAAGGAAAGCGACTCAGTGAAAATTCCTAACTGGGCACTTACGCGCGAGTATCGGGTAACCTATCGGGATAGTTTGCACATTTCAGAAGAATTAATTAAAGGTGAGATACATTCATATAAAGCGGGTGCACGAGACTCAGTAGGAATTACCATCTCAGAAGGGATGCATGAAACTTTAAAAGTTAATGTGGGCGATACACTCATGTTTGATATTCAAGGTGTGCCAATCAAAACGTTCATTAGTGGCATTCGCAAAGTAGAATGGCCAAAAGATCCACCTAATTTTATTTTTGTTTTCCCGAAAGGAGTTTTAGAGAACGCGCCCCAGATTTGGGTGGCAACAACCCGTGTTGATAATCCTCAAGATGCAATTCAATTTCAACAAGAACTTGTTTTTGGGTTTCCGAACGTTTCTCTTATTGATTTGAAATTAATTCTTAGTACCGTGGATGAATTATTCAGGAAGGTTGGGTTAGTCGTTCGCTTTCTGGCCTTGTTCAGTATTGTTACCGGATTGGTGGTGCTGGCTGGGGCAGTGATGAATAGCAAGTTTGCGCGTATAAAAGAAAACGTGTTGTTGCGCACCCTTGGTGCACGCACAAGCCAGATAATGAAAATTACACTGATTGAATATAGCTATGTCGGAATCTTTTCTGCGATTACCGGGCTGGTGCTTTCGTTAGGGGGAGGTTGGCTTTTAACAAAATTTTTCTTTGAGGTTCAGTTTTCTGTTAACCTGATTGAGCTTGCTATTATAACGGGTGGCGTAATCGTATTAACCGTTTTAATTGGTTGGTGGAATTCGCGCGAAGTCATTTCAACGCCACCCTTGCAAGTATTGCGAAAGGAGGGTTAACTTTGAGGATGCGCGCTCGAACGGGAATCCGGATTGCTCTTCTATCTATAATTCTTTTAAGTTCATTATGGACGTTGGCAAATTCGCCTAACACAAAATTTATTGAAAACAAATGTCAATGGAATGATGAGATTCAATTCTTAGCGCACGTTCCTGGTGGTAGCATGCAATTGCTGCGGGGTGGTTTTTCATATACCTTCATCGATCAGCAGCGAATGGAAGAGTTGCATGACTTCGGGCATCGCAATGAAAAGGAATCTGCTCGGCAAACATCAGAGATACTGATTCAAGGGCATCGGGTTCAGGTTTCTTTTCTGGGTTCTAATAAAGGTGCTGTTCCGCAACCCTTTAACAAACTGCCCGAGTATTATAACTATTTTATTGGATCCGATCAATCAACCTGGAGTAGCAATGTAGCCGCTTATGAAGGCGTTTTGTATGCTGACTACTATGCGGGCATCGATTTGAAAGTTTATGGACTTGGTACCAATATAAAATATGATTTTAATCTTGCTGCCGGTGCTGATCCTTCGCAAATAAAATTTAAATACGCTGGCATTGATCAGGTTAATTTGGTTAATGGCGATTTGGTAGTGAGCGCATCCAAATTTACGTTCTATGAAAAGAAACCTATTGCCTATCAGATTATTGATGGAGAAAAAATTTATATCAAGTGCAACTATGTACTGCGCGATAATCAGGTCAATTTTGAATTCCCTGAATCGTATGATGTTTGTTATCCCTTAGTGATTGATCCCTTATTAATATTTTCTACTTACTCAGGCTCAACAGCTGATAACTGGGGAAGCACAGCAACACCTGGTGAACATGGAACTCTTTATTCATCGGGTGTAACCAATCAGAACTTAGGCGGTACCTTCCCAGCAACACCGGGTGCATTTCAGGTTAGTTATGGTGGGGCTTATGATATTGGTGTATTGAAGTATGATTCAACGGGCAGACAATTGTTATATGCATCATATCTAGGTGGCAGTAACAATGAATCGGCACACAGCCTGGTGATAAATTCTAAAAAAGAGCTTTTGATATTGGGCACCACCAGCTCTAATGATTTCCCTACCACGTTTGGAGCAATTGACAATTCATACAATGGCGGTTCATTTGATAATAATGTAATTCCGTATAGCACTGGCTCTGATTTATTTGTAGCAAAAATTAGTCAGAGCGGAAATCAACTTTTAGCAAGTACATACTTAGGCGGTTCGTCCAATGATGGGATGAATCCCAGTGGAAGTCCGCTGGTCGCAAATTACGGTGACCAATTGCGGGGTGATATTATTCCTGATGCTGATGGAAATATTTATATAAGCTCGGTAACGCAGTCATTCGACTTTCCCGTTACCAATAGCTTTGGATTAACCTACAGCGGTGGATCTTCTGATGCACTTGTTCTAAAATTAAATCCAGCACTCAGTCAAATCTTATGGGCGGCTTTTGTGGGCGGGTCGGCTGCAGATGCATCGCATACCATTAAGTTAGATGATCAACAAAACATTTTTATTGGTGGTGGAACGGCCAGTACTGATTTTGCAACAACGCTTGGAGCGTATCAGGCAAATCAGGCCGGGGTTGTTGATGGTTGGATGGCTAAGATAAAAAATGATGGTTCAGAAATTCTGGCTTCAACCCTTACGGGTACAAACCAATTTGATCAGGTTTATTTTTTGGATTTGAATAGTTCAGGCGATGTATATGTTTATGGCCAAACGTCTGGAGCAAATTTCCCTATTACAGGTGGCGTGTATAACAATGCAAACAGCGGACAGTTTTTACAAAAGTTCAATAATGATCTTACTACGCTCGGTTTTTCAACCGTGTTTGGAAGTGGTACTCCGGTTCCCACTATTTCGCCTACCGCTTTTTTAGTGAATGATTGTAATAATATTTACATGACAGGTTGGGGCGGAGAACTCAACGGGTTGTTAGGTTTTTGGAATAGCTCAACGGTGGGGATGCCCATTACTGCCGATGGTTTTCAGAAAACTACCAGTGGGTCGGATTTTTATTTTATGGTACTTACCGATGATGCTTCACAACTTTTATACGCTACTTACTTGGGCGGAACACAATCTAAAACACATGTTGATGGCGGCACAAGCCGATTTGATAAAGGCGGGATTGTGTATCATGCAGTGTGTTCTGGTTGTCAATTTCCTAATGGGTTTCCGTCTTCTGATTTTCCCACAACAGTGGGAGCGTGGAGTCGAACCAACAACAGTTTCAATTGTAACAACGCAGCATTCAAATTTGATTTGTCTTCTTTGAAAGCGCGACTGCAAACAAATTCAATTAAATTAGATATGCCTGGCTTAAATCGGGTTTGCTTGCCTGACCCCATTGTGTTTCAAAATAAAAGTATTGGCGGTGAGTTTTATGAGTGGAGTTTTGGAGATGGCGGACAAGCATTTAAACAGGACACTTCATCGGTTACGCATGCTTATAAAGAGCCAGGCGTTTATCGTGTAAAACTTTTGGCAATTGATATTGGAACATGCGTGGGCAGAGATTCAACCTTTACAAATATTACTGTTTCAAGACCCAGTGGTTTTGCGGGCCCCGATCAGGTAATGTGTTTTGATGCAGGCGCGAGACTAATTGCAACGGGTGGCGTGACTTACCAATGGCAAAATTGGGATAATACATTTACCTCCGAATCAGCATCACCCCTTGTAAATCCAACTAAGGACGATGGTTATGTTGTTTCTATAATCGATGCCATTGGATGTGTAAAAAAAGATACGGTAAATATTACGGTAGTGCCTGGTATTGATTTGAAATTTGATTTACAAAAAATATATGATTGCCTTAATCGTCCTACCATAAACGTTACTAACCTGACCGATCCTGCCGAACAGATCTTTTTTGATTTTGGTGATGGTAATACTTCCGATTTGGATGTAACTACACACACCTATAATGCCGATGGATTGTATCCGGTTCGGCTGTTGGGTATTAAGGAATCCTGCATTTATGAAAATAGAATTGAGGTTCCGGTTTTTGAATTAAAAGTGCCCAATGTGATTACCCCCGATGAATTTCCTGAGAATAACACGTTTGTTATTTCCTATGGTGGAAAAAAACTTTCAAGTTCAACGCTCACTGCGCATGTTGTTATTTATAACCGCTGGGGCGGAAAAGTTTTTGAAAGCATAAATTACAAAGACGATTGGGCTGGTGAAAATGTGGAGGCAGGAACTTATTATTATAATGTTGAAGTGCAGGGCGAAGCTGCGTGCAAAGGTTGGGTGCAAGTGATTAAATGATTTTTGTCATTGATTCAATGATTAAAAAATTGAGAGAAATTTATGAATCTATAGCTATCCATTTAAAACTGAAAATAAATGAAAGGTTGTATTCCTGCCGACTTGGTTTGAACAACCAGAATAATGATTGACACCACGAGTGCTGCCTTTCCGGCCAATGGAATTTGAGTAACCCAATCCTCGGCTCGTTTTTCTATTGTTGCCGGAATAAAGTGAATGATAAACCCAATTATCATTAGAAAGACAACTCCTTTATATCCTGTAATAAAATCAAAAAGTATTTGTCCATTGAAGTGAGTAGTGATCTGACTAATCATTTGCCCTGCAATTTCCATGTTGGCAGATCGAAAGAAAATCCAGCAAAAGCAAACAAAATGAAATGTAAAAAAAACGCTTCCAGCGGATGCTAATGATTTTATAAATGGACTGCTTGTTTTAGGTAGATTTAATGAACTATAAAACTTATGAATAGCCAAGGCAAATCCATGTAGTCCGCCCCACAGAATAAACCGAAAGGATGCGCCATGCCAAAGCCCACCTAACAGCATGGTGATAAGCAGGTTAATGTAAGTCCAGACTTTGCCTTTTCGATTTCCACCTAAGGAGATGTATAGATAATCTTTTAACCATGTAGAGAGCGAGATGTGCCAGCGTCTCCAAAACTCAGTAATGTTTTTAGATTGATAGGGCGAATCGAAGTTAATGTTAAACTTAAAACCTAACAGCAAGGCTATGCCAATAGCCATATCGGAATACCCCGAGAAATCGCAATAGATTTGTAACGCGTACCCATAAACACCAAATAAGTTTTCCAATCCCGAGTAAAGGGTAGGGGAATCAAAAATCCGGTCAACGAAATTTAGACTGATGTAGTTTGAAATAATTGCCTTCTTGAAAAGTCCGGTGCAGATCAGGTAAACACCACGACCAAACATTTCTTTACTAACAAAAGTTGGCTTGCTAAGCTGCGGAAGAAAATCAGCAGCCCGCACAATGGGCCCGGCTACTAACTGCGGAAAAAATGAAACGAAGAAAGCATAGTCCAAAATATTATCGACAGGTTTTAATGTTTTTCGATATACATCAATTGTATAACTGAGAGACTGGAATGTGAAAAAAGAAATTCCAACCGGTAGAAAAATATCAAAAGGTTGATACGGTATTCCCGCAGCCTGACTAAAAATTTCGTGGAGAAAGTTGGTGTATTTAAAATATCCCAATAACCCAAGGTTTGCAACTAAACTAAGCGTTAGAAGTAAGCTCCGCTTCCAGGCTGAAATACTTCTATTAATCAGTTGAGCAAGCGTAAAATCGATGCAGGTGGTACTGAGCAAAAGTAAAAAGTATATCCCACTCGACTTGTAGTAGAAATAAAGCGAGAAGAGCGTTACAAAAAATAGTTTAGGTCGATGGGTTTTACTGAGTAGATTATAGATAATAATGAATCCCAAAAAAATAAATAGAAAGAACCCGCTATTGAAGATCAGCGGCTCCTGCGGGTTATATTGAAATTGATTAATGAGTTTATGGATATCGATATCGAACATACTCATTATATCCTTTGATTAATGCACCGTATAAAAGACTGCCTTGCAATTGATACCCGGCTTTAGTGAAATGAATACCATCATTTTGTATCAGGTTATTTTCCTTCCATAAGTCGGCTGAATGATTCCCACCACCAATAGAATACAAATCCCAATAGGCGTGATTGTGTTCATCGGCATAGGCGATAAGTTTAGCTCGAATTACTTCAACACCCGGATTTCTACGGGTTTTCTTTTTATAGAAATCGGCAGTAGTTGTAAAAAGAAAGAGTGCCTTTGGATTTTTTGCTTTGAGCTGGCTGACAAATGTGTCCAGTTGAGTGGCAAATTTTGGATCCACATAAGGATAGTCAACGGCTTCGTTGGTGCCTAATGAAATTATAATTAAATCAGGAGTAAGCACTTGACTTTGTTCTGTAAAATAAGCTGCCTCTAAATAGTGTCTTACTTTAGCGCCATTGCCACCCACCGCATGATAAAGCACACCTGGCTGATCGTTCTCAAGATTGATACCGTAAAGCGTAAATTGATTTTGGGATGGAGTTGATTTCAACGTTTGAAATTCAAGTTGACTAATATTTACCGGTAATTGAATGGTTGAGATGTTAGCGTTTTCAATCGTGTATGGTCCCACGTATGCTAGACATTGTCCCACCGAATCTTTTACTACCAGGTTGTAGCTGCTAAAATCTTTTTGGAAAAAGAATGATACTTTATTGAAAACATACGAAATGGATTCGAGCGGTTTGGTCTTCAAGGTAATGGAAGCTCCTGGTTCATTGGTTTGCAGCGTCATAGCACCAATACCTATAGGTAATGGCTGATTGACATAGATAATGCGTTTGTTATCCCACGTGCCTTTTGATGAAGAATAAAATGTTGGTGATTCATTCGTGCGACCAACACGACCTGGAAAAACCAACCCGCGACCGGCATTTCCAAATTCTTGTTGCAAGAGTAATCGCGTTGTTGAACTGGCAAAGTCAGCTTGTGTGTGTGAGTCTCCAATCTGTAAAATATTAATCTTGTTTTGTTTTAGTTTTTTGGTTTGATAAAGCTTTTCATAAAAAGCTGAAAGTGAAACTGAATTATGGATGACGTTACTATCTGAGACGATAAACTCATAAGCAGGCGCAACAGAATACGAAATGGTATCCTGCGCAAGCGCAACTGTGGTTACCAACAAGCAAATACTAAGGAAGCTGAGTCTTCTTCTCATACCGGTTTCGTTCGAATAGAATGGCATCTGCTAATTTCTTGGAAATCTTTTGCCCGCCTTTAAAAGTCAGGTGAGTAAAGTCTTTAGCTGCTAATGGCGGTGTTGCCTCTACAAATTTAATAATGCTATTTTCACCGCCCATGGCTTCGTATAAATCCCAAAAAGCAATTTGAGTTTTTCGGGCAATCTCGCGCTGCGTATTTCGCATGGTAACAATGGCAGGTATAGTTTGGATTTTTCCATCTATGTTTCCAGCACGATCGCTGATGCCAATAAGTACTATGCTGGCTTCTGGAAATATCTCTTTGAATCGTTTGATCACCTTAACCATTTTTGTTTTGTACCAGGAGTAGTCCATCGAATCCGTTTCGGTAACAATGTTCAGTCCGTATTGCAGCAAAATTAATTTATAATTCTGCAGCTGATTGAATTGTGAAAGGAGCTCGGGTTCAATGCCGTATAAACCAATGCCCGAGTTTCCTCGCAGGGCAAAGTTATCAACATAAAGTCCGGAGTTTGCTTCAAAGCTTGCACCATACACAATTAAACTATCTGGATTATTGAATTGAAATTTAATAGATTTTACATTATCACCTTTTATTACAAGTTGGTGTAAGCTATCTGAGCTTGTTAATGTGGATGCATGCTCAATCGTATCGTTGAGGGTATAGGTGAGGTCAGCGTTTTTTCTGTTTCTATAGAATAGACGAATGTTATCAAATCTTTTTGGGTTCTGCTTTCGAGATGGTTTGTAAGTTACTTCATTTTGATTGAGCGGCACAAAGGCATATCCTGAAATCCCTAGGGGAGTATTTGGATCCTGTTTCCCGACTAACGAATAGGTTATCCAATTTTCAAACTCGTGTTGAATGGTTGTGCGAAATTGCGGGGCTTCAGAGGTTATGGGTACATAACCAACGCCATGGCCACCATAAAGTCCTTGAAGTGTATCGCGAAAGCTGGCGCATAGAATATCGCCTTCAATAAACGAATCGCCAAAGAAAGCAATGCGCACAGGTGTAAGGTTTGTATTTCGCAGCGCTTTAAAGAAAAAGCGAAGGGCATTTTTTTCAGGACTGAAATCTTCCAGGCACGTAAAGCCTATTGGGCAGGGGTTAACAGGAGCAACTACTTCCTCGGGTTTGGCTTCCTCTTTAATAATAACAATAGCAACAGCAACGGTGTCCTCTTTTATTAATGTATCTGCTGTTGCGAGCTTTAGCGGAGCATCGGATTGAATATCGGCCAACAAATTTATTTTCTTAAATGAAATGAGACCAATCTTAAATGCAGGAAGTAGGGCAGATACTATCAGCAGAGTTATGATCAGCAGAAGCAGCCAAAAGGATTGCATCAACTGGTTTTTTTGCATGTGCATTTGTTTGACTATCAAGTATAGGGAGGTTAATTGGGAAATTCAACTATGTAATTTGTATTTAGTTGCTTATTTTAGATATAAACTCTAACAGCCTACATGTGCTTAAGTATGTTAATTAGACTAATCAAATCACTGTTATTTTGTTTTGCCTTATTTGCATATCCATGTGTTTCGCAAGACTTATTGAATAGCCATCTAAACGATATTGAATGGGGTGAAGGAAGTATTATGCTTCAAGATAATACAGAGTTGAAAGGTCTATTAAAATTTGATGATAAAAAGGAAATTGTTGCTTTTGAAAGCGGTAATATTTCTAAATCTTTCACTCCTCGCAAAACTCTTGGATTTGAATATTTTGATCAACAAAAAGATATGCAACGGGTATATTACTCTCTACCATATAGGAATGAGGATACTGGTGATGAAAATTATGGTTTTTTTGAAGTCCTTCGACAGTATCCTGATTTTGACGTACTTGTTCGAAAAACACCTGTCACTTATAGAAAGAAAAGAAACTATATAGGAAGTCCAGATGTACTAGCCACAAGTGCAATCTGGAATCAAGATGCGATTATCCTTGAGCAAAAGGAGATAGTTTTTCTTTTGGATGCGTCAAGGGTGCTCACATCATTTTTAGAGGTTACTCACAAAGAAGTCAATGGATCGATCTTGGATCGATCTGTTGAAAAGAATAAGCTAGATGACAAGAAGTTGCTGAAGAAGTTTGTTGGCGATTACTATGATGAGCTTTTGAGGTATACTAAGGAATGGAATTTACAATTGGATGATATAAATGATTTAATTAGAGTATTAGACTATTATGAAACTCTGAAGTGATTTGAAACTTCTTATATCAAATATATCCGGCAACTTTATAGGCAATCATCCCCATCCATTCTCGAATCATAATATTCCAATTCACTAATGCATCAACCCGCGGAATAAACAATACATCGAGTGAAAACTTTCGTTCGTGCGATAAGAAATCGGTAGTAAAGGTATCGACTTGCCAGCCAACTTTTTTAAAACAAGCCCGCGACCTGCGCATGTGGAAGGAGGAAGTAATCATCAGGCAATCTTGTGGCGAGTATGAATTCAGGAGCATGGTCTTAACTGCTTCCGCAGATTCATGCGTATTGCGCGATTGATTTTCTATAATAATATCTTCACGCTGCACTCCCATTATAAGAAATGCATCGGCAATTTCATCGGCTTCTTGTCGGCTCCGTTCCGACAAGGAACCACTTCCGCCCGAAATAAGAATCTTTTTTATAATTCCTGTTTTATAAAGTTGAAGGGCATGAATTACCCGATCTGCCCCGCGTTGAAAATACACCCGATCGTCAGGCGTCATGTTGCCCTTGGTTACTCCGGTAAGTACAATGCCAACAGCATATTCTTTTTTAATTTCATTAAGCGGAGTTGCGGGCAATTCCCACAACAGGATTGCTTCATTTGCCAAAAAATCATTGGACATTAAAAACAGTAAGATAAAACCGATCTTAAATAACCGGCTACGCCATTGCGCGTTTCTTAAAACCCATGACAACAGAAATAGGATACAGATAATCACCAACGGCATGGTGAGGTAGCTCAATGTTTTAGAAAGGATAAAAAACATTTTCGGTTACATCCTTTTCGGTAGCGGATTTGAGATATTTCCTAAGCCATCAATTATTTTTCGTAACACTTCAAAGTATAATGTGAAGATTAACAAGATGGTCATGCACCAGACTACACCCAGATTAAAGTAAAGGGTGTCAATATTTGCGCTAAGGAAGTGCTTTGAAGGCATGTAGAATTGAGCATCAAAATCTACTATATCTTCTGGGTCAGGATCTTTGTAGATAGGAAATATCTTTTGAATCAGTCTTCCATCCTTCTCAATAACACGATTGGTTTCCATGGTGTTTTTAACGAGCTCACTAATAGATTCATTTTGATAGCTATTTCGGTAGTTTTCAAAAGATTTTTCTTTATCGGCTGAGTTTGTAAGTCTGGTTATTTTTTTATCTTTTTCATCATCAGCGCGAGTAAATCTGGCAACATAGAATTTTTTTAATGTGGAAAGAAAAGTTGTTACTTCATCGTAAACGGATGCATCATAATCATCTACTGTAAAACGGTTAAGGCTTTTAAAATCTGTTTTGCCAACAAAAGCCAATTCCTTGGTAAGTTCACGTTTAAGTAAGTTTAAATCGTCTTGTACTTGTTGCTCGATAATCGGATCAGGGTTTTTATGATTTAGACTAACGAAATCAAGTCTTGTTTCAAGTGCCGGTATAAAGTATATCTTTTTATAATCCGCATCGGCAATTACTTTATCGTCAGTATAAAACTCCTGTTCAAAATCATTGTCTTTAAATTGGGAGACCATACTGGCTTCAAACGCCCACCGCGATGCCATGATATCGCCAACAAAGGGAACCGTGGCCGTATTGCCAATTGCAGGATTCAACTTGTCGAATTTTACGACTACACCACTAAGTATTAATTGCGGGATTAATAAAATAGGAATGAGTATGTAAATGGTTACTGCCGAATTAAATGCGGATGAAATATTGAGTCCTAATAAATTGGCAAAGCAAGAAGTTGAAAATAGAATTGCCCAATAGATGAAATACATTCCTTTTATTTCAAGAATAGAATTGCCCACCAAAACAAACAGGGCAGTTTGGATTAGCGAGATCATGAATAAGATAGCAATCTTGGAGAGCAGATAACTGCTTCGGTTAAGGTGTAGAAATTTTTCGCGCTTTAGAATTTTCCGATCGCGGATTATTTCTTCGGCACTTACGGTAAGCCCCATAAACAAGGCGACAATCACACTCATAAATAAATAGGCCGGCATATTCAGATTCTTGCTGAACACATATTCCGTATTGAATGGATCGTCTGGATTATAATACCGAACAATAAAGGCAAGAATAAATGCGAGGAGCGGAGCTTCTAAAAGGTTTATTAATAAATACTGTGTGTTGTTCAGTTTTGATAACAGATCACGCTTTCCAAATAACTTTATCTGGTTAAACCAGGTGGGTATGCGCAACGTAGAGTGGGGTACCTCGGCAGAAGTTTCTAAGTGAGTGATATTTATTTTCTCTTTATACTGACTGTTCCATTGCTCTGGCGAGAACTTTCTTTCGTCAGTAAAATTTCCAAACTCATTTATAACTTTCGTTTCAATGATGTTAAAGATTTGCTCGGGATTTACATTCCCGCAAGAATAGCATTCTCCTTGTTCGCTATTTACCAGGTTTATGTTTCGCTTAAAGTAGGTGAGCGCATCTACTGGATTTCCATAATAGATTTGATAACCGCCAGTATCGAGTATAATCAACTTATCAAACATCTTAAAGATATCCGAAGAAGGTTGATGGATAACAGCAAAAACTAATTTTCCTTTAAGCGATAATTCTTTGAGTAGATCAATTATATTTTCCGAATCGCGCGATGACAAACCTGACGTAGGCTCGTCAACAAATAGAACTGCCGGCTCACGCAATAATTCTAATCCAATATTTAATCGCTTACGCTGGCCACCGCTAATTGTTTTTTGAAGAGGCGAACCAACCTTTAAATATCGGGTTTCACTTAGGCCAAGATCGTTTAGTGTTTTTAACGCCAATTCAGCAATTCCTTTTTCGCTTAGATGGCTGAAGCATAGTTTAGCGGCAAAGTACAGATTTTGATATACCGTTAAGTCTTCAATCAGTAAATCATCTTGCGGAACAAAACCAATAACCCCTTCAATCTTTTGAGGTTCTTTATAAATATCAACGCCATTAATAAGGACCTGACCTTTCGATGGTTTTTCAGTTCCATTAAGTACATGCAGTAGGGTTGATTTACCGGCACCACTGGCACCCATTAACGCAACCAGATTTCCTGATTCTTCTACAACATTAACTTCGCGCAAGCCGAGGCCACCATTTTTAAACTGATATGAAATTTCCCTAGCTTCAAAACTGGTGCGGCCTGCTTTATTTAGTTTTTTGAATTGCGCTAGTATCTCACCATAATAAACAGGATCGGTTGTTCCCCAACGCAGCGTGCTACCGGTGGCTAGTACAATAATACTACCCGATTTTTGAGGGACACCGTTAAGATAAACATCGCTGTTACCAATGTATTTGAAGAAGAAGGTATCTGTGCTATGAAGGTAAAGGATAGAGATAAATCCGTTAAGGCTTTCGCGAAGGATATGTTTGCACGGAGCAGGAGCATTCGGTTGCGAATCAACAATCAGTATGTCTTCACTTTGTGTAGCCGTTCTTTCCTTTGCTAATACATAGTCTTTGATAAGATCCAGGTCGGTAGTTTGAATGTTAAGCGCTTCACTAATCTGAAGAGCAAGCGCTTGCTCACGATCGGAGATAGCACCGTCAGCCAGGATTACACTCATTAGCTCAAGAACAATTACTATCTTTTGCTTTTGAGCAACCTCTATATTTATGGAGCGACAGATTTCTGTGATTGTATCTTTTTCCTGAGCAAGACTAAGTTTGTTGCTCATCTCTACCGCATAGGTATCAAAAAGCTGAAGATGGATTTCTGTTGCCCGCTGACTCAAATGATCGGATAGAAACACTTTAATGTGCTCACGCTCTTGTTTGGTTATGAGATCTTCTTTTGCAACCAGAGCAAAAAGTCTCATGATGGCGTTTAATACTGGCTCGCTCATAATATCGGTTCGGTTTTCTTAAAGTTAAGAAAGAATGATGCTTTTGAAATAAAAAAGGATTAACCAATGGTTAATCCTTTTACTAAAGATTTTAACGAAACTTAGTCAACAATAGATTTTCTCATTTTTTCAACCACTTTGGTTATCTCAACAAGATTTTTGTCGGTTAGCACTAAAGCAGATTGGTTGTTTTTGATTTGCTCATCAATGTTCAATGCCCGGTAACTTGCCTGCAAGGCTGCTAAATCAGAAGTCAATGTTGCAACAGGTTCGGCCTGATCGATTTTTGAAAGCATTTTTGCCAATTCGTCAACAGATTTTTCTTGCTGAAGAATAACCCGCATTAGTGGAGTAAGCACCAAATTGCGAGAGTCTTCAGGTAAAAGGTCTTTTGGATAGGTTTTTATTAAGCCGGTTGAAATATAAAGGCCTTCAACAAAACTTCCCGTAAGGAGAAGCGCAGCCAATTTATTACGACTGTCATCCTTTAGATATTTTTCACTTCCCTGAACGGCACTGTTCAAAATTTTAGCCAGGGAATCTTTATTTGAAATGTTGCTTTCAAAACGTTGCAGCACATCCATATCAAAAGCTCCAATTACGTTTAGGTTATCTGCCAATTTTTTTGCCGAATTCAGGTAATTGATGGCTTCCTGAGTTTTATCGTAAGAACTTAAATAACCAATATCGGCTGTGTAAATACCCAGATTAAGGGCAGCTTTATCATTGCGGCTGCTATACTGATCTACTTTGTTTCTATCGTTTAGTAAACTTTGGTTGAATTCGGCACCGGTTGCCTGAAGTAAATAGGGTATTTCGGATGGAGAGGGAATGTTGTAGATAACATCTTCAATTTGATCTTTTAAAGATTCTCCGGCCTTATCAAAATCTTTTGCATTTTGACTGGAGTCTTCCTTAGAACCCCCGCAGGACCAAAGGCCAACCAGGGCTAATAGAGCAAGTAAAAAGGGTGTAAGACGAGTAAATTTCATGGGTTTTTTGGTTTAGCCTTCAATTTTAGCACATTTTTCCTGTTCGCTGAAGCCGTTCGGCTTTTATTTTTAGCCAGAATTTGTAAAATTTTCAGATTAGCAAACATTATTACTTAAATTCCGGTTAAAGTTACAATGTTGAAAGATTTTCCAGTAAAAACCGCCTTTATTATTGATGATAGTGAAGTCGATTTATTTGTTCAGAAGAGATTTATTGAGTTGCGGGAGTTTGCTGGTGAGGTGGTTACATTTAGCTCGCCAATGCAGGCATTGGAAGCATTAGGTTCTCCTATTTATGAGGATGCTGCGGGCTTGGTCTTCTTAGACCTTAATATGCCTCTGATTAACGGATTCGAGTTTCTTGAGAAGGCCAGAGAATTGTCAAACGGGGCTTTCAATCGGATGAAAGTAGTTATTTTAACAAGTTCTAACAGTAAGGCTGATCAGGAGCGGGCTTTGGCCTTCGAAAATGTGATCACGTTTATTTCAAAACCCTTAACTATTCAAAGTTTAGATAGACTAAAAGGGTTGGTTGCTGAGGGTGATCCGATTTAAAATTTACTGTTGCCAGCTTGTGTGCTTAACGTGGAAATAAATCATCGATCCAAGAATAAGTAAAGTACCTACCACCGAAATTATATACCCGCCCGAAAGGAAGAACTCAAGCCAACTCAGGTTGGGTTGCCCAAAGTTTTTATAAAAAACGACCGCAATACTTCCTAAATAGCCAAATGAATCGGCCAGATAAATAAGGAAGCCCACCGTGCCCACATATTTAAATGTAGCAAGCATGCGATCAAAAAACACACTGTTGAATGGAATATAACCCAGGTACAATCCAACGCCCACAAGTGTCATCCACAGTTGGGGGTTGATAGCTTCTATATGGAATAGATAATTGGCAACTCCAATAAGAATCATACCTAAACCTATTATAGTATGATTGACCATGAAGGCAAGTTTGTTGTTTTTAATTAGCATCAGACTGCCCATGCAGACAAGTACAATAAGTGAAACGGGTATCTCCGTTTTTGCATAGATGGAGGTGTCGTTTTGATAGCCAAGCGATTTCCAGATTTCGGCAGAAAAATTTTCTCTGAAATCGCGAAAGGCTGTGAGTAACACGTAACAAAGTGTGAACAGCACAATTCCCGGAAGGAAGGTTTTGACAAAGTTCTTACGCTCCTCTGAATTCATGGGCGCTCTGCGGGTGCGCAGCTGCTCATCTAGTGCGGATGGTGGGGGAAGTTTATCCAACGTAAATTGAAAAAAGAGCATCGGTAAAAGAAATAGACAGCATACAACAAAAGGCATCCAATAATCGGTAACTCCCCAGTTCACCATTACATAGGCACCCACAGAACGACAAAGGCCGGCAGAGAAAATGAAACTTACCGCTAACGATGCGCCCAGCACTTCGGTCATGCGCCTGCCTTCCAGGTATCCGAAAACCATACCCCACACCATACCTAGCGGTAAACCATTGGTGAAGAGAAATATAATATTGTATGGGGCAGGAACAATGGCAAAAAATAACCAGGAGACCATGGCAATTCCCGTCATCAACAAAATTCCAAATCCGCGCGCGTGAGCTTTAAGTTCGGAGATTACTTTAATGCCGATAAACTTTGCTAACCCATAGCCAATAACCTGAGCCGTTACTAACCATATTTTGTAATCAATGCCGGCATAAGAAAGTCCGTCAAAGGTTGTAGCCGGAAATGCTTTGCGAAATGCATAAATACACGTGTACAGACAAAATGCCGATACCGATGCGTAAATAGTAAACCAGGTTCCATTAGTTTGTGAAAGCCAGGTTGTGATTTTTGAATTTTTCTTGTTCAATCTGTATTTGTTGATTTAAATCACTTCTATTTCTTTAGTAAGGATACAATTTTTTTTCAAACCTTCAGACCCTGAAGTAATATCAGGGTATAATATTTTAACTGTTGCATAGAAATAATTATTATTATTGTATCTATCTAATCCATATTTCTATGCGCTACCTCACTATTATTTTGGCTTGTCTTTTTAGTGTATTGACAACCACCGCGCAAAAAAATAAAACAGAAAATATAATTCTTATAACACTCGATGGCTTTCGCTGGCAGGAAGTTTTTAACGGTGCAGATTCATCATTTATGCGCCAGCAGGTTTCTCTCAAAGATCCAAATTTGAAGGAGAAATACTGGCGTAATGATTTAGCCGAACGTAGAAAAGCACTGCTTCCATTTTTCTGGAGTACCCTCGCAGCACAAGGTCAAATCTATGGTAATAGAACGCTTGGAAGCAAAGTGAACATAACCAACGATCAGTTATTCTCTTATCCCGGCTACAATGAAATATTAACTGGCAGTGCCGATAACGAACGGATCAATTCAAATGATAAAATTTATAATCCGAATACCACTGTGTTGGAGTTTTTAAATAATCAGCCTGCCTTTAAAGGGAAGGTTGCAGCGTTCTCTTCATGGGATGTTTTTCCTTATATTATTAATGACAAACGAAGTGGTGTTTACGTAAGCACGGGTGTGCAAGAAGTAAAAGATGGTAAGTTGACGGAAGCTGAGAAGATGTTGAACAAGATTATTCTAAATCTTCCCAATCCATTGGGTGATGTGCGATTGGATGCATTTACTTTTTATTATGGCTTTGAGTATCTGAAAAAGAATAAGCCACGCGTTCTTTATTTTGCCTTTGACGAAACTGATGACTTTGCGCATCATGGTGAGTATGCCGCCTATTTGAACTCAGCCAACTATACCGATAAATTTATTTCTGAATTGTGGGCCTATCTACAATCTGACCCGAAGTACAAAAACAAGACAACCTTAATAATTACCAGCGATCATGGACGAGGCGATGATGCAGAAAGTTGGAAGCATCATGGAGAAAAGGTGCCCGTAGCCGATAGAATCTGGTTTGCTGCGCTGGGGCCAGATACACCAGCATTAGGCGAAATAAAAACTGAACAACAGATTTATCAAAATCAAATAGCCAGTACCATTGCTTCATTACTTGGAATGGATTTCAAAACGGATAAGAAAGTGGGAGATATTATTTCTTCTGTAACAAAAAAATAGAATTGTCGAAATTTTAAGTTGCTAAGTCTGAAATATAAAAAAGGTATTAGTATAAATGGTCTTGCGGGAAGTAACGTAATTATTGTTTAATGTTTTGAGATAAAGAATTATGAAAAAGATAATCGTTCTATGTGCCTTGGTAACAGTATCGACTAGTGGATGGGCTCAAAAAAGTAAATCCAAACCAAAAAATATCATTTTGATGGTTGGGGATGGAATGGGAGTGGCTCAAATCTATGCTGGCTTTACCGGTAATAAAGGTAAACTAAACCTTGAGCGCTGCACAGCAATTGGTTTTCATAAAAACCAGTCAGCTGATAATTATGTAACTGATTCTGCCGCAGGCGCAACTGCTTTGGCCTCCGGACAAAAAACGTATAATGGAGCTATTGGTGTAGATGCCGCTGGAAAACCCATACCAACCATATTGGAGATTGCCGAACAGAAAGGACTTGCCACCGGGTTAGTAGCCACGTGCTCGATCACACATGCAACTCCGGCTTGTTTTATTTCACACCAAGCTTCCAGAGGATTGAATGAGGCAATCGCATTAGATTTTCTTAAGACGGATATCGATGTGTTTATCGGAGGTGGTAGAAATTATTTTTCGAAACGCTCAGATGGAATTAATCTTAATGACTCACTAAAAGCACGGGGTTATCAAATCGCGAATTCGATAGGTGAAGTACAACAAATTACTAAAGGGAAAGTAGCTGCTTTTCTGGCGGATGAACAACAAGCTAGATTTTCGGAAGGTCGCGGTGATGAATTAGTAAAATCTACGGAAGCTGCGATTCGTTTGTTGAAAGGAAATAAGAAAGGATTATTTATGATGATTGAAGGTTCGCAGATTGATTGGGGCGGCCACGATAATAATACCCAATACATTGTTGAAGAAATGATTGATTTTGATAATGCTATTGGCAAGGCATTAGACTTTGCAGCAGCAGATGGTAACACCTTGGTGATTATCACCGCTGATCATGAGACAGGAGGCTTTTCATTAGTTGGTGGTGACATGAAGACAGGCACGGTGGAGGGTAAGTTCACAACGGGGCATCACACAGGAGTTATGATTCCTGTATTTGCATTTGGGCCAGGTTCCGAAAAATTCTCAGGGATCTACGAGAATACAGATATTTATAAGAAAATGTACGAGGCGTTTGGGTTCAGTAAAAAGTAGTTATTAATCATTAAGCTTCACATCTTTTATTTTTGTTGGTAACCAAACCTGCATTTGGTTTTGGCCGCGGTTTGCCCAGGCATAGTAGGGGATGGCTGTAACTTTGCGGACTTCCGTTTTTACCGATTGTCCGTTGTTGGAAATCTGAATAGTAGGCGCATCAAACTGAATAGTGGTTACGCCTTCCAGTAAATCTTTTTGAAAGGAAGTTTTGAAAGCAGTATTCTCTGGCAAAATTAAATTCCATGCCTGATTATTATTGTCGACACCTTCCACACAATAAACCAAAGGACCGCGTTGGATAGCAACTCGCTCTACATCCTGTTTTACTTCCGGCCGCGATACAATTCTCTTAACGTCCATCGGCAAGTTCAATTCAATAACATCACCCTTCTTCCAATCCCGCTCAATAATTGCGTAGCCATTTTCTAATTTATAAACCACTGGCTTTCCATTGAGTGATACCGTAAAGTCAGTCTTTGATTTATCTTCAAAAACGAATAGGTCTCCGGGCACCGCTTCGCCTTGTGCCCAACCCGGTATTCGTAAATGCATGGCGAACTTTGTTTTGGTTTTTGGCTGCACGGTAAGTTTTATGTTTCCATCCCATGGATAATTTGTTTCCATGTTAATGGGCACTTCGGCTTTGCCAATTTTTGCAGTCGTGTTGCTGCCAATAAATAAATTTACCCAGATGCCTTTATCAGAATAGCCATAAATGTAATCGCCTAGTGAGGAAACTAATCGAGCAATGTTTGCCGGGCAACATGCAGTGCCAAACCACTCGCGCCTGCTATGTCTGCCATCTGATGCCAGAGGGTTTCCATAAAAGAATCGATCGCCAGATAATGATAATCCATCACGCGCGCCATTGTATAAACTTCGTTCTAGTACATCAATAAATTTACTATCACCAGTTAGTAAGTTCATGCGCTGATTCCAGAATACCATACCTACGGATGCACATGTTTCGCAATACGCTTGTTCATTGGGTAAATCATAATCAGTTCCAAATCCTTCATTGCTGCCAGAGGCACCAATGCCACCAGTTACATATAAGTTTCGATAAACCACATCTTCCCAAACTGTTTTCATGGCATCCATGTAACCCTGATCACCGGTAAGTGCTGCAACATCGGCCGCCCCTGTGTACATATACATAGCGCGAACAGCATGGCCAGTAATTTCTTTTTGCTCGCGTACAGGCACAACATCTTGCGCATACGCAGTATCGCGCCAGTCAGTCCAGGTGTAGCCTTTTGCATATTTATGGCCACGCTCTTCGAGTAACCAGAAGGAGAGATCCAAATATTTTTTGTCTTTAGTAGTGGTGTATAATTTTACTAACGCAAGTTCTAATTCCTGATGCCCGGTAACCCAATGCTTTTTGCCTGGACCAAACTGTGAATCAAAATGATCGGCAAACTTGATGGCTAAATCTAATAACTTTCGTTTACCAGTTGCTTGATAGTAGGCAACGGCCGCTTCAATCAAGTGACCGCCATTATAGTCTTCATGCATACTCATATCACTCCAGCGTTCGTCCAATCGGCCCAATGAATAATAGGTGTTGATATAGCCATCGGGTAATTGCGCAGCTGCGATTTTATCAATCCACTCGTCTGCTTTTTCCTCCATCTCTGGGTTGGGATGATTCTTTAAGGAGTAAGCAATGGCTTCCAAGGCTTTGAATACATCTGAGTCATCGTAAAAAATCCCTTCATGTTTTTCATTTTTACCGCGGGCTACTTTTTCAAAATTGCGAATGCGCGGAGTCTTAACTTCCGTTTGATAAATGCAGGCTTGCAGGGTGGTGGTTGCCACTTTATCGAGCGTGGGTTTCCAAAACTGATCGGTAATGGTTACTTGTGAAAAGTTAACGGGTTCAAATTGTCGCTTCGGTTGCGCGAACGAAGTTGTGATTGCACTTAGTAAAATTGCAGCAATGAATTTTGTACGCATGAGTTTGTGTTTAGATTCTCAATATACTGAATTATCTCACTTCACCATCTCCGCTTCAGCAACAACAGTAAGTAAAGCAAATTGAATAGCCTTGTATCCATCTACATCCAACCACCATTCTTTTAACGAATGTGCATTGCCACTTTTTCCACCTCGACCAATAGTAACAGCCGGAAATCCTTGAGCAATGGGAATGTTAGAATTAGTAGAACCGCGCGTTACATGGGGCTCTTCACCAAAATATTTTGTAGAAGCCATGGTGCGTTGTATCAAGGGCAAGTCCTCATTTAATTCCCCGGAAGGGCGATCACCAATTTTTTGGACATCAACTGTAAGATCAGGGCCAATGCGCTTAATACTATTTTGTTCGTCAAGTGCTTTTTGAATGGACGATTTTAAAATGCCATCGATATGATTTAATCGCTCCGGACTTTCTGAACGCATATCAATTTCCATCCACGACTCAAAGGCGATGGAGTTCACGGAAGTGCCACCACCAATGCGGCCGACATTGTAACTCGTTTTCACGCCTGTCTTTGTGTACTCGTCTGCAGCAAGCGTAAAATTATGAATGGCACTACCCAAGGCATGTTGTGGATTGGCTAAACCAAACGCACCCCAGCTATGGCCACCCGGGCCTTTAAATGTTACGCGATAACGATAAGAACCCAATCCCATGATGTTCACTCGCCCAATGTCGCCACCATCAATGGAAATCCATGAATCAATTTTGGGTGAATCCTTTGTGAAAAGATTTTTCACACCGCGCAAGTCACCTAATCCTTCTTCACCTACTGAACCTGTAAATAAAATATCGGCTTGTGTTTCAATACCTGCTTCTTCTAGGGTTCTAAGAACGGAAGCGATAACGACCAACGCGCGCGTGTCGTCACCAATGCCAGGCGCATATAAAGTATCACCTTTTGATTTCACTTTCACATCGGTGCCTTTCGGGAATACGGTATCCAAATGCGCATCCAATGCTACTGTAGTTTTTCTAACCTTTCCTTTTCGTAAGGCTAATACGTTTCCTACATTATCAATCCAAACAGAATCGGCACCTGCCTCCTTGAGCATGTTGGCAAATACTTTTGCTCGAGCTTCTTCCATAAAGGGTGGCGCCTCAATCTCTGTAAGCATGATAAGGTCTTTGCGATTGCGGGCGTCTTGTTTTTTGATAGACTCAAACGCAGCCTGGATTTTTTTATTCTTGGTAAGCTTGTCCACCTCACGGGTGTATTTGTCAACTATTTTTCCTTTCACACCTAACTCATCTTCTTGTGCAAGTGATGAGAATGAAATAAATAGAACAAGACCGATCAATTTAAATGCAGACTTCATTTCTAAAATTTAATTTACGTGAGACTCCTTGTGCAAAGAAAACAAAATCGCACATTAAAGTAGCAACTAGTTTGATGCGCGGTTAAATCGAGGTTGTCATTCCGGGCGAGGGGGTAGTTGATTAATTTAATACTATTCTATTTATTTAAAACATATTGATCATTCCAATTAAAATGAGTTAAAATTTGCAGAGAAAAAATAGTTTTGTAGATATTTACAGTCTCTATATATTAGCTAAATGAGAAAGATAACATTCTTAATTCTGTTCCTTAGTAATTCTTATCTATTCTGCCAGAACAAGATTTTGGTTGAGGGAGATATTGGAACGGCTATTCCCATGCACCAGAATCTTAAGAATGTGTTCGACTTAGGCTTGGATATAAACGTAGGTTTTGCCATCAATATATTGAGTGAAAATATTTTCTTAAAACCTAGTGGTGGAGTTAAATGGTATTTTAAACAAATTGAAGATGTTAACTCCGTCACTGAACATCTTAGAACCTGGAAGGCTGGCCTTGAACTGCGTTATTATTGTCTCAAGAAAGGCAAGTGGAAGTTAGCTCCTTATATTAATGTAAATCACAACTGGTCTAGTAACTACTATTCAGAATCTCATCATAATCCGTTTACTAATCAAACCTCTGGTGCCACATCTGATAAATATCTTAAAGGATCGGGAATTTCATTTGCTGTTGGGTCAATACTCAATTATAAAAGTATCTACCTCAAAATTAATTTTGAAATCTTCAACCCAACGTTGATAGTCAATCAGAGTATTGTTGACGCTGCCTATGGACAAGGTATAATTGTTGAGCCTAAGCAAACCCTCAATCTTAGTTCTCTTAATCTTACTTTCGGCTACACATTCAAATTAAAATAATGAAACAGTCTTTCTTCTTACTGGTTTTTATTGCTTTCAACTCGATTTCTTGTGGTGATACTGAAACATCCTTAATAGGACAGTTGGAGGTTACTTCTATGGTGAACCCAAATGTTGGTATACTTATTAAAAACAACAACCTAGCTGTAACGTTAACTGACGAACAGACAATTCTTGGAATTGGAAGCGGGCTTATCTTTGAAAGCCATGATAATTTTAATTCATTTCAGGTTTCGGGTCCTTTTGAAAATGATTTGTCAAAGGTTGTGTACATGACTGGCAACGCAATTATATGCTACCAACCACCATACAATTCAATTTATGATCCCTTTACTCTCTACCGATCAACAGATAAAGGGACGACATGGAAAAAATCGGTAATTCAAAATATCGATAATGATTATTCGAGGGGCTTCGAGATATTGCGAATTCAATTCATCAACGACAATCAAGGCTTCATGCTTGTCAACAATTGGTCGTATTCTGATCCAGCGAATACGCTTGTTTATAAATTAGATCTGGATAAATCAGAGGCTGTGTTGGTTGGTCAAGTTGATGGCTACCTAGCAGCTGAAATGAAATTTTGGGATGCTAATAATGGATATGTGTTGCTTCGAGCATATTTACCAAATAACAATATGCTTAACGCGTATATTTCGAGAACTAGTGATGGAGGTGCTATGTGGAGCACTCCAAGCCCGGTGGATGTGAATAACAGACTTTCTAATGTCGAACTAATTGATAGTAATACCATAATTATTTTTGATTACAGCCTGGCGTACCATTCAGTTGATGCTGGAATGAATTGGAAGAAAATAGAAGTATCAGCTATAGTAAATGACATGTCTTTTATCAACAACACAACAGGGTTTTCGATTGATGGTTTTGGAGCGGTTTCAAAAACAACTAATGCAGGATTAAATTGGACTTTGGCAGGAAATATTGTAGTTCCTGGAGACTTTGGTGGTGAATTTTCGAAAATTAATTTCTATAACAATAATGTAGGAATAGTTTATGGAAGGAATCAACTTTATAGTACAAATGATGGCGGTAAATCATGGAATATCTTAATCTATCCTTTTTGGTATGTGACAGGCGATTAAGGAAGATTGGAAAGACAACCTTTAGTTAAAGAATAGGGTGGGCTATTAAACTTAAAATAGATTATTTTATGAAGCCCGATTATAAAATACCATCGCAAACACGAATTGGCCATGTCCATTTAAAAGTAGCAGACTTAAATCGCGCACTGCGATTCTACCAGGGTTTACTTGGGTTTGAATTGATTACCATGTATGGCGATCAGGCTGCATTTATTTCTGCAGGTGGTTATCATCACCATATTGGGTTAAACACTTGGAACAGCAAGGGCTCGCCACCGGCATCCGAAGAAGGTGTTGGGTTATATCACACCGCCATTTTATATCCCACACGAAAAGACTTTGCAATTATTTTTGATCGCTTGCGCAGAAATCATTACCCGCTTACGGGTGCTTCCGATCATGGAGTTTCGGAAGCACTGTATCTAAACGATCCTGATGAAAATGGTGTTGAGTTGTATTGGGATAGGCCGAAAGAGTTGTGGCCAAAAAGATCGGATGGCAGCATAGAAATGTACACCAGGCCATTGGATTTAAATGATCTGTTAGAAGAAATTGATAAATAGTTATGAATAAAATTGCCATTATCTCCGCCAGTGTGCGAGCAGGAAGAAATAGTCATCGCGTAGCCTTGTATTTAAAATCAGTGATTGAAGAAAAGCAGTTGGGTATAGTCACTATGTTAGATCTTGCTGCTTACGATTTTCCAATCTTTCATGAGAGGCTTCATTTACAAGAGTCACCTTCAGCACAAGCCCTTGAGTTTGCTGAAAAAATAAATTCTGCTGACGGTGTAATTATAGTTACACCAGAATATAATGGTGGCTATCCGGCAAGTTTAAAAAATGTAATCGATTTACTTTACCAAGAATGGCAGCGAACGCCTGTTGGTATTTCTACCGTTTCGGATGGCGGCTTTGCGGGCATGAATGTGATTACGTCATTACAATTTTCTCTTTGGAAAATTCGGGCCTGGACAATTTCGGCTATGTTTCCGGTGCCTAAAGTAAATGCAACATTTAATGAACAGGGTGTGCCAGCTGACAAAGAAGCAACCGATAAGCGCGCATTAAGTTTTCTGAACGAAATGCTTTGGTGTATTGAGGCGAAGCGCAGAATGGATAATAAGAGTAATTCTCAAATTTGATTACCAGAAACAAAAAGTAAGCCCTCCCGATAACTATCGGAAGGGCTTACTATTATGACTAGTGGGCCCAGCTGGGCACGATCCAGCGACCCCTTGATTATGAGTCAAGTGCTCTAACCAGCTGAGCTATGGGCCCTCTTTGAATTGATAACCTTATATTTGAAGTCGGTTATTAATTAGGAGTGCAATTTTACATATTTGAACGATAATACACAATTCGTTTTGACGACAGCAGACATTAAAAACATCATTTTCGATTTAGGTGGAGTAATTATCAATCTATCAGTCGAAAAAACCCATCAGGCTTTTGCCGAGTTAAGTGGCAAATCGGTGGAGGAAATAAAATCAATTGTTCATCACGGTGCTTTTTTTCACGATTACGAAAGGGGACTGATCACCGATGGTGAGTTTCGGGAACACTTACGCAAATCATTGAACTTACAAGTGTCAGACATCCAATTGGATGCAGCCTGGAATGCCATGCTACTCGATATACCCATGGCGCGGATTGAATTATTGGCTCGGCTAAAGCAACAGTATGCTATTTATCTACTCAGCAATACCAACAATATTCATTTGCAATGCTTTAACAACATTGTAAAAAACCTAACCGGCCAATCTACAATTGATCATTATTTTCATAAGGCTTATTATTCGCATCTGCTTAAATTAAGCAAACCTGATGTGGCCATCTACAACTATGTGCTTTCGCAGAATAATTTAGCTGCGAACGAAACTATTTTTTTAGATGATAATAAAGATAACCTGGCTGGTGCAAACAAGGTGGGCATTCAAACGTTTCATGTACAACATCCTGATCTGATTTTCTCTATTTTCCCATGAATCCAAAACTTAAAGTCGCACTCATTCATTCTTCGTTGTTTATTGTCACCTTCATCACCACAACATTAGCAGGTGCCGAATGGACCCATGGCAAATCGATATTGACTGGTGACTACACCTGGGCAGATTTTTATTCCGGACTTCCATATTCAATTTGTTTTCTTTCTATCCTTACCGCCCATGAGTTTGGGCATTACTTTACCGCTATCTATCATCGGGTAAAAACATCGCTACCTTATTATATTCCTTTGCCACCTATACCCTTAATGCTGGGAACACTGGGTGCGCTCATTAGGTTAAAGGAACATGTTGGCTCCACTAAAAAGAATTTTGATATTGGTATTGCAGGACCACTGGCCGGGTTTGTTTTAGCCATTGGCTTTTTATTATACGGGTTTACGCACTTACCACCACCCGAATACATTTTTGAAATTCATCCGGAATATCAGCAATATGGATTAGACTATGCAAACTATGTTTATACTCCTGGCTTTTTACCGGAAGGCACCGTGAATATTTATCTCGGAAAAAATTTATTGTTTTTGTTTTTTGAAAAGTTTGTAGCCGATCCAATCCGCTTGCCAAACGTTCACGAAATTATTCATTATCCATTTTTATTTGCTGGATTTTTATCGCTTGTATTTACCAGTATTAATCTTTTACCAATTGGTCAGTTAGATGGAGGTCACGTGTTATATGGTTTGGTAGGGTATAAGTGGCATCGAAGAATTGCTTCTGTAGTTTTTTTAGGTTTCCTTTTTTATGCTGGTCTCGGTTATGTTCATCCTTCCGAAGGCCTTGATGTACTCATTTATAAAATTCCATTGTTTGTCGGTTTTCTTTACTTAGCCATGCGCGGACTTCGATTAAGTAAAAAAGACACCTGGATGTATGCACTCGGTTTATTTGCTATTCAGTATATCCTGGTAACGGTGTTTCCTTCAGTTCATGGATACTCAGGCTGGTTGTTGTTTGTGTTTTTGATAGGCCGGTTTATTGGCGTTCAGCATCCGCCCTCCGAAGACGAACAACCACTTAGCTCAGGTCGGATAATGCTAGGTTGGCTTGCGCTGATAATCTTTATACTTTGTTTCACACCTAACCCGCTTGAAATGATTCAGTCGGTAAGCGGAGGAGTGACGAGTTAAGAGTTGCCACAGCTTGCATTGATTTCAGATCTATCTGCTCGAGATATTGGGATTGGAAAAGGCAAATTTATAACTAGCTGTGCATGCTGTGATAAACGAATTAGAGACTAAGTCTGATTTAAAATTAGTGAACAATTAATTTACTACTTAACCACGTGCCTTTATTCAATACGCGCAGAATATACAAGCCTGTTGCTGGTGCAGTGATAGTAACGGTTGTTCCTTCGGTTTCTCTTTCAACGAAGATTGGAATTTTTCTCCCGGTAAGATCCATAAGATGAACATCATCAGCCACGCCTGAAATATGAAAGACTCCTTTTGTGGGATTTGGATATACTTCTAATTTAATTTGATCTTCAACACCAGAAATTACACCGTCACTTTCACCAAAGATTGGGCGCATCATTAAACTTCCTGAAAGGGTTAAGTTTTGTTCCCACGTGCCATTGATGTTGGAGTAAATCATGCCTCCTGAGTCAGTATTTTTATCTAACCCTACGGCTATAGTGCCTGATGAAAGCTGTTTCCAACCAATGTAAAATTTGTCTTTAACCAATATGGGTTGTGCATCAAGGGGGATTTGTAACCGCCAGAATTTATTTTGCGAATTACGCTGTATAGGAATATTGCCCTGATACAAAACATCCGAAATAGTATTACTTAGGTTTTTTAAAATCTGAAATTGAATGATCTGGCTCGACTCATCGCCAAAGCGCGGAAAGTAAATATCCACCGCGGCAATCGAAACAACATCGGGAGTTTTTAAATCAAACTGATACGCAATTTGAGCACCCGGTTGATTGAGCCCGGCTCCATACTCGGCCGAGCCATCATCATAGGCATAGTAGTTTGATAAAATAAACCGTGCGCTTAAGGTATCATTGCCTTTGAATTTGATTGGATCGAATACATCATGGTCATAGTCTCCCTCGGTTAAGGTTTTTATTTTATCATCACCGGTATCAAAGGCAATTTTCATAACTATATTAATGGAATCGGCATCGGTATTAAATGTTGTGGGGTCGGGAATGGTTTGCAAAACAACTTCACGTTGACTGTTGAAGGTAAGTTCTCCACCAATATTTGTATTCACATCTAATATCGGGTTGAGTGTAACAGGTAGCTCCCCTTTTTTAACCATATAGATTGAAGCCTCTGTGCTATAACTCACGGGCTGGCCGTTGCCTGCAACCTGATCTTGACGGAGGTTTGTTATGGTGATTGATGGCTTTGTAATGTTTGCCGAAGGATCGACAAAAAAATGTTTTATTGGTATGGATCGATAAGTATCGAACAACGAGCTGAAGGGTGTCACTATCGCACGATCAGGAAACAAGGGAAATACTTTAACCGTTTGTGGTTTTCCGTTACTTATGTAAATGTAGTCCAGATGCCATGTGTCGTAGGGTCCCGAAAGTCTTGCAAAGTTTTGAAACTGAAATTGAAAATTAGTGTGAAAGAATTTCGTGTCCGTGATCGGGATTGTAACGCGAACAAATTTATCACGCTCCAGCGTGCCGTCATTTTCTTTCGTCCACACCACTTCCCAGACACCGGCATCATTTTTAAAGAGCAATTGAATAATGTCGCCCATGTCTGGTGGCTCGCCATTGCCATGATATTGATAGAAGAAGGTGATTGAAATGGCAGTGCGTTCTGAGGCGCTTGGCAAATCCATCCGAATAGGAGCAGAGATTAATTTATCGGCAAATCCTTTTGCAAGTACATCATTAACATTATAAGGTTTACCCAATGAATCAAGCCCATCAAAGGTGGCAACATTCAACGAAGGCGGATTAATACCCATGCCTGAGTTTACCCAAACAGAATTTCCGTACTGCCATTTGGTACTATCGGCATACCCGCTTCGGCTGGCTGAGAAGTCATCCCAAAAAGGAAGTACGATCGGATCAACTGAGCGGGTGCGTGCTGAGTTATTTTTTTTTGTAGAAATTTCTTTTTGAATAGGAACAAGAATCAACTGACTAACGCCAGCCATTGAATAGCTGCAAAGTAGTATTGATAAAACTAACCGATCCACGGGGTTTATTTATAAGTCTGCTTCATTAATCTCCATCCGAATCTTCACCTTCTTCATTTGGATCAACATATCCTTTCGGTCCAATCCAGAGATCAATCGGATCGCCCACGCGCACAGAATCTCCCTTTAAAGGTGATTGCTTATAAACGAAGGGCTCCATGCCTGTAGTATCCATACCCAATGGGATTTGCACGCTGCCTAAGTGGAGGTTCCAGCCCATTAATTTGAATTTGGCAGTCTCAAACGAATCGCCCAAAAGATTTCCGATAGTAAAATCTGCGGGGCCATTGCCATCACCTACCACCAAATCAATTACAGCACCTTTGGTGATGCGCGTGCCAGGTTCAATCTTCTTTCCTTCAAAGCGCACTTCTTTAACTAAGTTGCGAAAAGGATCAGGCACATATAAAATACGACCGCGTTTTAGGTCTATACTTTTTAAAACTACTTCGGCATTAATTAACGAGCGGTCTACCAAATCTGGAAGTGGCAAGGTGGGTGGTGCAACTCTATTGAGCGACACATAAATAACCCGGTTCTCTTTTACTTTAGATCCTGCTTGCGGAAACTGACGCAGCACAGCAAGCGGTGGAAACTCGCTCGAATAGGCTGAGTCATTAACGGTATAGCGTAAATCATTTTTAGTAAGAAAAGTTTCCAGATATTCAATGCTCATGCCTTTAAGATCGGGCACGGTAATCGATTCGCCATGATTGGTAACTGAAGGCAGATAGATATAAAAATAGACGATGGCAATAATTAAAATGCTGCCCAATGTTATCGCTAAACTCATGAGCAAACCACCAACGGTACTTCTTTTAAAAAGCGCACTTACCTTCATCTTTAAAAATTTAATCCTGATTGATAATCGCGTACTACGCGTTTTGATTTTTTATATCGTGCTTCGGCCAGTTCGGCTAATCGCGTAATTAAATCACTAAACGAAATACCGCGCTCTTTCCACATCATGGGAAACATACTTGAATTGGTAAAGCCCGGTATGGTATTGATTTCGTTTACATACACAGCCCCACTCTTGGTAAGAAATAAATCAACGCGCGAGAAGTCTTCACATCCTAATGCCTGATAAGATTTTATTGATACATCTCTAATTTTTTCTACAATACTAGCTTCGATTTTTGCTGGCACTTCAATGGATACCGCAGCGCCATCTACATACTTGGCATCGAACGTATAGAAATCATATTTGCTGCTGATAACTATTTCTCCGGGTAACGAAGCCTTTGCGGGATCATTGCCTAAAATGGCACACTCAATTTCCCGACCTTCAATAAACTCTTCAAAAATTACGCAATCATCGTATCGATACGATTCATCAACGGCTTTCTTAAAATCTTCTTTTGATTTTACTTTAGAAACTCCTACCGAAGAACCGAGGCTTGCTGACTTCACCATAAAGGGAAGACCGATTGCCTTTTCAATTTCTTCAAATGAAAATTGGGTTGCATCGGAGTAATAAGAGAAAAGAAATTTATTAACAGGCAAGCCGGCTTCTTTGAGCAGTCGCTTAGCCACCAATTTATTCATCGACATGGCCGATCCTGCAACTCCGGTTCCAATCATCGGAATGTCCATGGCTTTAAGTAAACCCTGTATGCTACCATCTTCACCATCGGTGCCGTGAAGAACAGGGAAAACCATATCAACAGAAAATGATTTTCCAGACTTTGAAGTAAATGTTGGTGCCTGAGGATTTAATTGAAGTGAAAGTTCGTCTCCGGCTTCAATTTCTTTTGTGATCGAGTCAGTCTTATACCAAACACCTTTTAAGGAGATTCCGATGGGAATGGGTTCGAACTTAGATTGATCAATGTATTGAAAAATATTACGAGCCGAATTAATGGACACCCCATGTTCAACAGAGCGGCCGCCATATAAAATTGCAATTCTTTTTTTAGTCATTCTATAAACTGAATTATACTGTATTTCTCACTGAGAAATTAAACACGAAAATAGGCAAAATCATGTTAGAATCCGTACTTCTAAATTCCATAGCTGTTACTTACCGCCAAGAAATACTTTGGTTGCGGATACTTGATCTTTTAAAACTACACGAACGATGTAAATGCCTGATCCTTGAATACCAAGATCAAAAGAATAGGTTTGATTTAAAACATCCGGTAAAATATTGTCTACCAAAACCTTCCCTTGAATATCATATATTTTCAAAAAGGCTGTTTGCTTTTCCGTTAAGTTGAAAGTCAGTTTCATTTCATTACCAGTTCCATACACCGAGTAGGATTGCTGTATAGGAACCGGAAATGGATTATCATCAATAAAGAATTCAATGTTATCGAGGTATAAGTTGTTGCCATGATTTGCTTTAGCAACAAAAGCAAATCGTAGTTGTTCTTTCCCTGTCAGTGAATTCAGATTAATAAATTCTCTTCGCCAATCAGCATCTTTATTGGGTATCCAGGTTAAGTCAGAAGTTGATGAGGATAGAGCTGATCCGGATTGATCGTACAAAATATTGCTATACGTTTGTCCACAATCTTTCGAATATAGAATTCGTAGTTGCTCGTTTCCGTGCGATTGATTAGCATAGCTAACATCAAAGAATAAACTTGCTTTTGATGTCTTGGAGAAATCAAGCACTGGACTAACTAACCACGATTCTTCACCAAGGTTTAGATTATCAAACGCTAGGTAAGCAGGAGAGAAGCTTTTATTTGTTCCAATTGGAGTCCATACGTCTTCATTGTTTTGACTAATGATTGACCAAGTTGAAAATGAACCATTGAAGTCTTCACGCAATGGAATTCGGTCAGTAGCTGGGTTCACAACTCGTTTAATCGAGATAGAATTATTGTCAAGAATTTCCTCAGGCAAGCCATTGGGTTCGCTAATCGTTATAGTGATTGTATTATCTCCAGTTAATAAAGGAAGAGTGTTTATTGTAAAAGTATTTTCTTCACTTGCGCCTAACATGATGTTTGATAGTATTTGTATAGGTTGCGCCTGACCATTAATGAATGCCTGAATACTGAAGGAAGTAACATTAACACTTCCTAGATTTTTTACGCGAATAACCGGTGCTGGATTTGTTACACAGGTTACAGGTCCCGGACTTTCAATGGAAGAAATAGCAATGTCTGTCATTGATTCTGTGGATACAACAATATTATCGACATATACATTATTACCCCATCCGTTTGTTACTTCAAAGGCTATTTGAATTTTATTTCCAATAAAGTTATTTAGCGATTTTGCTGCTGTGCGCCACTGCGATGCAGTAGGTGTAAACCTGCTGGTTGTTTGTGGAGCGGTAGCTAACGAACTACCGGCTGAATCAAATATGACGACAGCCGGTGAATTGAAATCACAAACGGTGCTAACTAAAACCCGCAGGCGCTCAACATTGTTAGAGCCATAGATAGCATGGGCATAATCAAATTTTAAAAAAGCAACCGTAGCACTGGTAAGATCAAAAACCGGTGTGATCAACCGATCAACAGCGCCTTCATTTTGATAATCATAACAATTCACATACATCGACTTTCCATTGCTGGGTGTGGTAATCAAATCCCACGTTGCACTATTATCCGGATTGTAAACACTCCAATTAGCTGGAAATGAATTGAAGACTTCACTAACCGGTATGGCACCGGCCTGTTGAACAAGTGATGAAACCGCAAGTTTATTATTGGAGGCTCGTTGATCAGCCCCAGCGTTTACCAATAAAACTTCAAATTCGTACAGCGTAGTTCCTGCGGGTTGAACAACAGATTGAAATGAAACATTTGTGATTTCTTCGAATGGAAGATTCATCACAAAATCTTTTGTTTCTGTGATCGCACCATTTGTTTTCAATTGGATACGAGCCAAAGTGGCAGCGGTAGTGCCAAGGTTTTGAATCTCAAGCGTTGGCGTAATCAAACCACCGCATGAAGTTGTGCCCGGAGAATTTATTTTTCTTAACGCGATATCAAGCGCTAAAGGCGGTGGAGCTGTGGCACCCAGTGAATTCAATAAGCTAACTCTGCGCGGACTGTTTTCCAACACAACTATCATGCGACCGTTTTGCCCTTGCGTGAAAAGATTCATGCAAGCATCATCGGTATAGTCCATATAGTTCTGAAACATTTTCACAATAGCACCACCACAATTTGTTGTTTGCGGGTGCGCAGGGCAAGTCGATGTTTTGCTTTGTTGCGTAGGAGTATCGGCAACATAATCTGTTCCACAATTTGAGTCGCCCCAAATATGTCGCAGTCCTAAGAAATGACCGGTCTCATGGGTTGCTGTGCGCCCACGATTGTATTTTGTTTCGAGATTAAAAGTTCCAAGTCCTTCGAAGTTTGAGCCAAAGGCTTTGTAGTGAATGATTATACCATCAGTAAGTCTATCGTCAGGTGAATTTTCCAAACCATCTAAGGTTGAAACAGGCAATTGTGCATAGCCAAGATAGTCTGGAAGATTAAGCACCCAAATGTTAAAATAGTTTTCGGCAGGCCAATAGCTTAATCCCTTAAAGGTTGCATTGTCACTTATTTTCCAGGAGGATTGAGTTCCTTTGGTACGAGTGATTCCCGTTGTTGCAGCGCCAAACGGATCTTGCTTGGCTAACACAAATTCAATATCAAGATTGCCGGCCACCGGAAGAAATTCTGAAGGCGTATTGACGGCATCAAGATTTAATCGTGCAAAGTCTTTATTCATCACATTGATCTGCGAAATAATTTGTGCATCTGAAAGATTGGCACCCGTACCAATTGCTTCACCGTTGTGTATGATATGCACAACAACCGGAATGGTATAAGTAGCAGACTGAGTTCGCTGCGTGCCCTGTTGCTTTAGCTTAGGTTGGGCAATTTTATTCTTCAGCCAATTTTCAAACTGTTGACTATTTTCAAGTGCGGGATTTTTTTGATGGCGAATGGCTTCATATTCTACGGTAGCACAGCGATCTTGTGCAAAAACATGAATGGAAGCAATGCTGAGAATGGCAGAAATAAAAAAAATCTGGAATCTCATAGCATTATACTTCGCGTGCACTCAGAAAGTTCGGTTCAACAGGTTAATTATAAATAAAGATGAGTTGTAACCTATACGGTTGCCAGATTTACTACTTCAATGATTTTGATTTCAGGCACCGCTCGCTTAATTGCTTCTTCCACTCCGGCCTTAAAAGTCATTGTGCTCATCGGACAACTGCCACAAGCACCAACGAATTCAAGCCTCAGAATATTATCTGCGGTAAGATTTAATACACGCACATTTCCACCATCGGCTTCTAAGTAGGGTCTTATGCTATCTAATGCAGTTTCAACACGAGGAATTATTTCTTCTTTAGTCACAGTTGCTGGTTTATTTTAAACGTGTAGTTCTACTTTCTTAGTCGAATCAAATTTAGCATTTCTTATGGCAACTTGCCTTGCCAGATTTTCCGCTAATTGGGTAAAGGCTATAGCTGTTGCACCTTCTTTTAATACAGCGGGCAATCCACTATCACCGCTTTCGCGAATACTTTGAACTAATGGAATCTGCCCCAGCAGAGGAACATCGAATTTGTCGGCCAGCTTTTGGCCACCATCTTTACCAAACAGATAATATTTATTGTTTGGCAACTCTTCGGGGGTAAAGTATGCCATATTCTCAACCACACCAAGTACGGGAACATTAATTTGAGGCTGACGAAACATCGCCAATCCTTTAATTGCATCTGCAAGCGCTACTTTTTGCGGAGTAGTTACAATGATAGCTCCGGTTACCGGAACAGTTTGAACCAGCGTAAGATGGATATCGCTTGTGCCTGGCGGAAGATCAATCAGCAAATAATCAAGATCGCCCCAAATGGCATCGCTAATAAATTGTTTTAATGCTGCCGATGCCATGGGGCCGCGCCACACCACTGCACTATCGGGTGGAGTAAGAAATCCGATGGACAGTAACTTTACTCCGTACTGTTCTAAGGGAAGAATAAAATTCTTACCATCAATCACTTTTACTTCCGGCTGCTCGCGCTCGCAATTAAACATCACTGGCATGGAAGGACCAAAAATATCAGCATCAATAATACCAACTTTGGCACCGGCCTTTGCCAAGGCAACGGCCAGGTTACTGGTAACGGTTGATTTACCAACACCACCTTTGCCGGAAGCGACTGCAATTATATTTTTTACACCCGGTAGGATGGGGGTGTTGTTACGCATACTTGTAACAGACGAGGTCATCTTAATGTCAAGTTCCACATCATCGCCAACAATAGCCGAAACGGCAGCTTCACAATCCTGTCGTATTTTTTCCTTCAAGGGACAAGCAGGCGTGGTAAGCACAATGGTAAAGCTGACCTTTTTGTCACTTATTTGTACGTCCTTAACCATGTTTAAGGAAACCAGATCTTTCTTTAGATCAGGATCCTGAACGGTGCCGAGGGCCTTTAAAATATCTTCCTGGGTATAATTCATAGCTTCAAAAACAGTCAAAATTACTGTTTAGTTGCGGTATTTGATCGTTTTTTAAATAAACTATAAATATTGTAAGTCTATCTATTTAGTAGATTACTATATTTACGCCATGCTATTAGACTCATGGATTTCTGCACGAACAAGCCGCGACAATGAAACAGGTCGGTTAGTTAGTATTGTTAAGGCTGTTTCGTGGCGCATTGTTGGCACCATCGACACGTGGATTATTTCATTTTGGGTTACTGGAAAGTGGGAATTTGCCTTCTCCATTGCATCCATTGAAGTATTCACTAAAATTGCACTTTATTATTTTCATGAGCGTGCCTGGGAGAAAATAAGAGACCGATTCCCTATTAAAGATAATGTCAAAGCATGAGTAAATTTGAGCATGTAAGTGCTTCGTTAAGTGGGTTAGATGCAGTTGAGGGTTTGAAATGGGTGGTTCAAAATCTTGATCGGGTAAAATTTGCAACTTCTTTAGGAACAGAAGATCAAGTACTTACACATCTCATCGCTACAAATAAATTTCCTGTTCAACTATTTACGTTAGATACTGGCCGTCTCTTTCAAGAGACTTATGAATTGCTGGAACTTACGCAGTCAAAATATCAAATTCCAATTGATATTTATTTCCCTGATAATCTTGAGGTTGAGCAATATGTAAAATCAAATGGCATCAATGGATTTTATCATTCAGTAGAAAATAGAAAGAGTTGTTGCGGTATTCGAAAAGTAAATCCGCTTAAGCGAGCACTGGCCAACACTGGTTTATGGATTACCGGGTTGCGTAAGTCCCAATCGGTAAACCGACAACTGATGCAAAAAGTAGCGTGGAGCGAGGAGATGAATGTGATGAAATACAATCCTTTGTTCGAATGGACGGATGAGGATATTAAAGATTTTATTGATAAACACAATATTCCGGTTAACACACTTCACAGAAAAGGATTTCCTAGCATTGGCTGTGCACCTTGCACAAGAGCGGTAGCGCTAGGCGAAGACGAGCGCGCTGGTCGCTGGTGGTGGGAAGGAAGCAGCAAAGAATGTGGCCTGCACGAAACTAAAGTTTCTCAGATTGTTCCCCAACCCTCGCAATCCTAAAAAATTGTTCAACATGAGTTTCAAGGATTATATATGTGGATAGGGTTTTCAACCCTCATTTTTAGGATAAAAGGATTGAAAACCCTAAACCACAATCCTTTATTTCCCATTTATTCGACTTAACTAAAGTATCTTTACGGCTCAAATTGATAACCCGTTGATTAGCCGCGACACCATAGAAGAAATCAGAAATCGCCTCGATATTGTGGATGTGATCAGCGATTTTGTGACTTTGAAAAAGTCAGGGCAAAATTACAAGGCACTTAGTCCTTTCTCGAACGAAAAATCACCTTCCTTTTTTGTGGTTCCCGGTAAGGCAATCTTTAAAGATTTTAGTAGCGGCAAAGGGGGTGATGCCATCACGTTTGTAATGGAGCACGAGAAGATGAGCTATGCTGAATCGCTCCGCTACCTCGCAAAAAAGTATGGGGTAGAAATTAAAGAGGATCGACTCTCGGATGAAAATGCTGCGATCATCAGCGAACGAGAAGGGCTTTACATTTTGATGAACTTTGCGAAAGACTATTATCGCAAACAACTCATCAGTAGCGAAGAAGGCATCAGCATTGGATTAAGTTATTTTCGGGAACGTGGTTTTCATGATCGTACCATCGAGAAATTTGAATTGGGTTATGCGTTGGAGGGTTGGGAAAATTTTTCAGCGGAAGCTGTTGACAAGGGCTATAATAAAGAGTTGCTTGAAAAAACGGGGCTTATTGTTAAAAAGGATGATGGCAGTTCGTATGATCGCTTTCGCGGAAGAGTAATTTTTCCGGTTCATAATATTTCAGGGAAGGTAATTGCCTTTGGTGCCCGCATGTTGGGCAAAGAAAAAAATCAGCCCAAATATATAAATTCACCGGAAACTGAAATCTATCACAAGAGTGATGTACTCTATGGATTGTATCAGGGAAAGAATGCCATTCGCCAACACGATGAGTGTTACTTAGTAGAAGGTTATACCGATGTAATCTCGTTGCATCAGGCCGATGTTCAAAATGTTGTGTCATCTTCAGGTACCGCATTAACGGAAAGTCAAATAAAACTCATTCGTAGGTTTACTGAAAACATTACCGTGTTGTTTGATGGTGATGCTGCTGGTATTAAAGCTGCCTTGCGCGGAATCGATATGATTCTGAAAGGTGGGTTGAATGTTAGGGTTTTATTATTTCCGGATGGCGAAGACCCGGATAGTTATTCCCGCAAGGTTGGTACTTCTGAATTCCAAAAATTTCTTAAAGATCATACTCAGGATTTTGTTTCATTTAAAGCAGGACTTTTTGCTTCCCAATCGGTTGGCGACCCCATAAAAAAAGCGGAGTCGATCAAGGAGATTGTTACAAGCATTGCACAAATCCCCGATCCTGTTAAGCGATCGGTTTATATTCAAGAGACAAGTACTTTACTGAAGATTGCAGAAGGAGTATTGCTTTCTGAACTGAATAAAGTTTTAATTCAAGAACGCAGAAAAACAGATAAAGAAAAGCAACCCTATCCCGATGATATTGCTTTGACGGCCGAGATGGTGAAGGAGATTGATACTCCCACTAAGCTCGATGCGCAAGGCATGGTTGATTTACAAGAGCGTGAAACGATTAGATTGTTGTTAAACTTTGCTGATAAAAATGTAGATGAAAGTTCACTCTCCGATTTTTTTCTTAGAGAGCTTGACGATGTTTCATTTACAAATCCTGTCTATCATCAGATTTATGAAATCTTTAAAACTGGAATAAATAAAGGGGTTGTTCCTGATAGCCACTTTTTTTTAATAGGCAGCACCGAAGAAGTAAAGCGGGTGGTTACAGATTTAGTGACCCCTCGATATGACACCAGCAAACATTGGGGCGATAAGTATAAAATTTTTTTTTCGAAGGAAGATGAAATTGTTACTGAATTGGCGTTAAGTAATGTGTTGCGGTTAAAATTTAGGGTAGTTCAAAAGATGATGGAAGATAATCTTCAAAAAGTAAAATTAGCCGAGGCGGGTGGTAATTGGGATGAGTTGGACGATGTACTTTCCACACAAACCGGGTTAAAGTTGGCAGAGCAAGAGTTAGCAAAATTGTTGGGTATTGTGATTGCAAAATAGAATGCCGCCAATACACGAATTTATTTGTCAAATTCTGGGTTTACTGGATTATAATGACGGTGCAGATTTTTTAACTATTCGTGTATTTGTTGCAGAATTATAAAAGTATATGAGCGATAAAATTAAGATTGATTCGATTGAGGCGGCCATTGAGGAAATTAAAAATGGCAAAGTGATTATTGTTGTAGATGATGAAGATCGTGAGAATGAAGGCGACTTTATTTGCGCGGCCGAATCAATAACCCCGGCCATTGTTAACTTTATGGCTACGCATGGTAGAGGATTGATTTGTGCACCCTTAGTAGAAGACCGATGCGAAGAGCTTGAGTTAGAACTGATGGTGGGTAAAAATACAGCTGCGTTTGAAACTCCATTTACGGTATCTGTCGATTTGATAGGGCATGGCTGCACCACGGGCATTTCAGCGCACGATCGTTTTAAAACAATCAAAGCATTGGTTGATCCCGAAACAAAACCGCAGGAGTTGGGCAAACCTGGCCACATATTTCCGCTCAAAGCAAAAAAAGAAGGCGTCCTTCGTAGATCAGGTCATACGGAAGCGGCAATAGACTTTGCGCGACTGGCTGGGTTTCGTCCGGCTGGGGTGCTGGTAGAAATAATGAATGAAGATGGTTCGATGGCACGCCTGGCGGATTTAAGAGCGGTAGCTGATCGTTTTAATTTAAAGTTGGTAACGATAAAAGATTTAATCGCTTATCGCATGCGAGTAGAATCTCAGATTCGAAAACAGGTAACGGTAAATATGCCAACAGCGTATGGCGATTTTACTTTAACAGCCTATGAGCAGCTGAATACGAATGAAGTTCATCTGGCGTTAATAAAAGGAACGTGGGAAAAGGGAGAGCCTATAATGGTGCGTGTGCATTCATCATGTGTAACCGGAGATATTTTTGGATCGTGCCGGTGCGATTGTGGCAGCCAATTGCATAATGCCATGATGATGGTTGAGAACGAAGGAAAAGGGGTTGTGTTGTATATGAAACAGGAAGGCCGCGGTATAGGATTACTCAATAAGTTGAAGGCCTATAAGTTGCAGGAAGAAGGACTGGATACCGTTGAAGCTAATTTACAATTAGGGTTTGATATGGATAATCGCGATTACGGTATAGGTGCGCAAATTTTGCATGATCTTGGTATTAGCAAGATCCGATTGATCACGAACAATCCTAAAAAACGTGTGGGCTTAATGGGTTATGGTCTGGAAATTGTAGATAATATTGCCATTGAAATAGCCTCTAATCCACACAACGAAAAATATTTAATGACCAAGCGTGATAAACTGGGGCATTCAATTTTAAAAAATAAATGAGGATTCTTTTTTTTCTTCTTTTGGGATTTGTCGCACTGCCTTCAAACGCGCAACAATTTGCGTTTGAGTTTTGGCATACCGGAAAAGTGGTGATTGATTCGGGCGATACGTTGCGGGGCAATTTGAAATACGATATGTCAAATGATATTCTACAGGTTCAGATTGATAAGCGGCTGGAAAGTTTTTCATCCCGTAAGGTTTTATTTTTTGAAATATTTGATGAGAGTGTAAAACTGTACCGAACTTTTTATTCACTGCCTTTTTCGCAAGGCGCACAATACAAAACACCCGTTTTTTTTGAATTATTAGAAGAAGGAAAACTGACCGTACTTACCCGCGAGTCGCTTGAATATAGAACCACTTCCTCACCATTTTATTATTATGGAACCATTAGCAGACCTGTTTTAGTAAATAAGTATTTTATACTTAAAGAAAATGGCGACATTGAAGAGTTTAGAGGTAAGAAGAATGACTGGCTCGAACTAATGCGAACAAAGGCAGATGACGTAGAAAAATTTGCCCGAAGTAATCGATTGGGTTTTGACGAAAAGTATCAACTCGGTCGTATCATTGCTTATTATAATTCTCTCTTTGTAAAGAAAAACTGACCTCTAAAATTTGCCATGAAAAAACCTTTGATCTTAGTTGTTAATGATGATGGTATAACCTCGCGCGGTATTCTTAGTTTGATTAATGTAGTGAAAGAACTGGGCGATGTATTGGTGGTGGCACCCGATGGCCCGCAATCAGGCATGGGGCATGCCATAACAGTAGGCAATACGATGCGGCTAACGGAGTCGTCCCTTTTTGAAGGAGTTCGAGCCTTTGAATGCTCGGGCACTCCGGCCGATTGTGTTAAAATTGCACGACATTTTGTGCTAAAGGATAGCAAGCAACCAGATATTGTAGTAAGCGGAATTAATCATGGAAGTAATACTTCTATTAGTGTACTTTATTCCGGCACTATGTCGGCAGCCATTGAAGGCGCGATAGAAGGAGTGCCAGCCATTGGATTTTCACTTTGTGATTATAGTCATAAGGCAGACTTTTCGCATACGCATGAGGTGGTAAAAAAAATCACCAAACAAGTTTTAGAAAAGAGTTTGCCAAAAGGTGTGGCGCTTAATGTTAATATTCCGCCCAAGCGAAATGAATCAATTAAAGGGATTAGGGTTTGCCGCCAGGCAAATGCAAAGTGGGTGGAGGATTTTGATCAACGCTTCGACCCCAATGGAAGAAGTTACTTTTGGATGACCGGCAATTTTGTAAACTATGATAAAGGTGAGGATAATGATGAATGGGCAATTGCTAACAACTATGTTTCAGTTGTTCCTTGTCAGTTTGATCTTACTGCGCACCAAGCCATACCTTTATTAAATGAAGATTGGGATATTTTGCGTTAGTGCCTAACTATATTGGATCAACATCAAAAACAATTTTTACGTTTCGATATTCTTTAATCTGCTGCAGATCAGCAGCTGCATCATAAATTACGGATTTAATCTCACTTAATTTTCCCTGATCGCGTTTTATTTTCAATAAAATCATCATTAGAAATTCATTACGGATTTTAGAAACCATCGGTTCACCGGGTCCCATCATCTTAACACTTTTTAATTTTTCCTTCAATTGATTAGCCAATGAATCGGCAACCGCTTTTGCAATTTTTTTATCTGTGTGCTTAATAGTAATATCGATCAATCTTGTAAACGGGGGATAATGATGTTCGTCCCGATCGTGCAACTGATCTTGAATAAAACCGGTAACATCATTTTCAATTACATACCTAAATAAGGGATGTTTAGGATCTGAAGTTTGTAAAATTACTTTGCCGCGCTTTTCCCTGCGCCCAGCGCGCCCGCTTACTTGCGTGATTAGTTGAAATGCTCGTTCATATGATCTGAAATCAGGAAAGTGCATCATGCGATCGGTATCAAACACCGCAACCAAACTTACCCGATCAAAATCTAAACCTTTGGTAACCATTTGTGTGCCTACTAAAATATCAGTCTCGCCTGTTTCAAATCCTTCAATAATAGTTTCATATCCTGATCGCGAGCGCGTAGTATCTAAATCCATTCGCTGGATTTTTGTTTCGGGAAAATGAAATTTTAACTCTTCTTCTAATTTTTCTGTGCCGTAACCAAGTGTAAGAATTCGCTTACTTGAACAAACAGGACATTGGTTAGGTAATTCTTCGCGATAGCCGCAGTAATGACAAATTAATGCATGCCGATACTGATGATATGTGAGACTTACTGCACAATTAATACACTTAGGAACCCAACTGCAATCTTCACATTGAACCAAAGGCGAGTAGCCTCTGCGATTTTGAAAAACAATCACTTGCTCTTTTTTATCTAAGGTTGATTGAATCTCCTTCAAGAGCAGGGAAGAGAATTCGCCTTTGTTGGTTTTTCTTTTCTTTTCTGTTTTTAAATCAGCGAAAATAATTTCAGGTAGTTGAGCTTCGCCAAAGCGTTGGGTTAACGAAACTAATCCATAGCGGCCAGTCACTGCCTGGTAATAGGATTCGGCAGAGGGAGTAGCACTACCTAACAAAACTTTTGCATGGTGGATTTGCGCTATCACCATCGCAACATCACGTGCATGATAACGCGGAGCTGGATCGTGTTGTTTATAAGAAGCATCATGCTCTTCATCTACAATCAGTAAACTAAGATTATCAAAAGGTAAAAAGATGGCGGAGCGCACGCCAATGATAAACCTAAACTTACCTGTAAGCACGCCATTCCAAACTTCAACGCGTTCGTTATCCGAAAACTTGGAATGATAAACTCCCATCTCGCTGCCAAACATTTTTTTTAAGCGCTGCACGATTTGAGTGGTCAGGGCAATTTCGGGTAATAGCAATAAAACTTGCGAGCCACCTTCCAGCGCCTTTCTGATCAAGTCAATATAAATTTCTGTTTTACCACTTCCGGTTACCCCATGAAGCAGGGTAGTAGTTTTGGTTTCAAAGCTTTTGAGTATCTCGTTACGAGCCTGTTCTTGCAATTCGCTTAATAGTATAGGATGCTCGTGTGCATTGTCAGGAAAACCAAAGCGCGGCACAATCACCTCAAACTCTTCAAGAATTTGTTTTTTAACTAATGTATTAACAGATGATTCTGAGATTTCACTATCTAACAGTTTTCCTTTTGCAATGCCCTGAACATTGAGTTCAGCGTTGGCAAACACGGGTACTTCTTGCAAATATTTTAATAGTACGGCTTCTTGTTTTGGTTTTGAGGCAAGTGTTTCAAAGAGCGCTTCCAGATTCTTCTTTGCACTAAAATTTGCATGGATGCGAAGATGCTTTTCCGTTTTTGGTTTAAATTTTTCTTTAACTTCTTCAAATAGAATAATCGATTCCTTTGAGGTAAGAGATTTTAAGATGTGATAAATTGATTTGGTGCCAAGTAGTTTGGCTGCCTCTGTGTAACTGAGCATATCGGACTTTAATCGCGCAAGCAGAATTCTTTCTTTTTCTGAGAAATCAAAATCTGATTCCTCAAGATCAAATCCTGGGCGCAGTTGAACCATCGATTCGCTTGAAAGCTTGAGCCCGGATGGGAGTGCAGCCTGAAGTACTTCACCAACCGTGCAGAGATAGTAATCAGCAAGCCATTTGTAAAGTTCAAATTGCTGTTCATAAATTACTTCGCCAACATCCAGAATATCATGAATGTATTTCGCTTCATATTCTTTGGGTGGCTGGTTATGTAACTCGGCAATTATTCCCGTAAGGATTTTCTTTTGCCCGAAGGGCACAATTACCCGTTGCCCTTTTTTTACTAGTGAGTTTAATTCTGCCGGCACCCGATAGGTGAAGAATTTTGGAATGGGAACGGGCAGAATGATCTCAGCAAAGAGGGTATCTTTAAGTTCGGCTTCAAACAAATCAGGACTCTTTGCCATTACCGTAAAACTCACTAAAATTAAGGGTAATTGGAAAGATTAGGCGTTGAATTAGTAATTTGAAAAAATAATCGTTTAAAATACTTTAACTCCATAGTAACACAAAGAACTCAATGAGTTGTATGATTGTATATATTGCAAAAGCCATTGTATTCTTGCGTCTGTGCACCGAATGTTTCGGCATGGTGTGATAAAAAAGCGCACCTATGAAAAAAGCAATTCCTTATTTAATTCTAGCCGTATTTTTTGTTATTGCCCTGGGTGTCAGGCAATGTCGCCAACAGGAAGGCGTTGAGTCAAAACCTTCATCCACGAGTAATACAACTAAACCAACCGATGCAAGTGGTAAGGAAAATCTCGATGCCTTTCGCGATCCGCAATCGGAATACTTTTTCACCAAACATGCGCGCTGCCGCATGGAGTGCCGAAAGATTACGCAGAAAGAAATAAAAGAAATTGTGACTAAGGCCGAAGTCAATTATAATAAGAGTGAATTGGATGCAGCTCAGGGGCCTAAGTATGCGGTGGAAGGCTATACCTCAAAAGACCGACAACACATTCGTGTGATTGTTGCACCTAAGCAACGACACTTATCTATTGTTACGGTTATCGATTTGGATAAAGATTGGGAATGTCCGAGCTGTAAGTAGGGGATACTTGAGGCGGGAATTTTGCCGCTACATTTTCAGTAACGCTTATAATTCTCTGTACGCTTTATTTTTAAAAATCATTCACGAAAGTCTTTTCTATTTTGCCTTTATCCTTAGCGCAATATCATACCGGTATTCAGGAGATTTTATCTGTAGCCAGCCTCCGCGATGGTCGTTTTTTGATTCAAACATTTCAGATCCGGTTTTAGTGTCGATCCATGTCAAATTGTAGGAACCTGATGGAAGATTAAGCTCTAGCGATGAGGATAGATTAACGGTATCTTTAACGGATAGATACAAAGCCCAAACCTTGCCATCTTCAACCAACCCATGGATAGAGGCTGCATGATCTTGCTTGACAACATCATCACCAATAGGTTTCATGTTTATGAAATTTAGCGACTTCATAAATCCGTTAAGAATTTTGAACTGCTGTCGCAGCACCTTGCCACCGCCTCCAGGCTCCGTTTTCTGAATTATATAACTGCCATCTTCATGATCAGTAGTGAATGAATAATCGAGATGATTGAAAAGACCTCCGCCTGCAAGCATAAATTCCCAGGCTTCTTTCCGATAAATTGAATCTGCGATTCCTCTGAATCCGGTTTCATTATCGCCCAAAGGCAAATTCAAGTGATAGTTCATCGGCACAGTAACAGGCGGACCAGCATAATGAAAATTATAAATGGAAACATATTTTCTCGGCTCGGGAACCAGCTGTTTATAGTTTTGTACATTATGGGATATTAAGTGATGATGTGCAAAATCCTTTTCTGCATCAGCGACAATAGCGGTCATATGATCTTCCCACTCCCGCAAGGCAAGTGTGTCCCCAAAATAGGGTTCATTACAAATCTCATAATAGAGGTTGTCAAAACCTTTAAGTTCAGTGATGATTTTCTTTACCATCTTTTCCTGTTCAGCCAATATTTCAGGATGCCTGAGAGAAAGGATTTCTTTGTAATCCTTAATATTGCCAATGCCATTAATATTATTAACAGAATTGAGGGGCGAGAGTTTCCACTGCAGGGTGTCATAGAAATTGGAGAAGAGGTCGAGCTCAACAACAATATCCCGAATACCGGCTTGAGTTATAAAATCTTTTAATCTTGAAAAATATTCATCATCCCATTTAGTAAGATCGAACTTATTACCTCCATTTGAATATCCATCGTTCTCACTCCGCGCCCATGGACAGATATAGCGTCCGGCTGCAGGAGCCATGGTGTTTTTTAAGATACCAAATGCATTGGCAGGTTCAACATATATTCCTGAAAATGTACGGGTTACATTAAGTGAAGATACTGCAAGTTCATCGAGGTAAGGAACATAATCAAAATCGAGATTCATAACAGCACCATAATGTTCAGTGGAACCTATAAGTACTGTCGGCTTTCCCCGAAACATAAAGTAGTGCGGATTCTTAGAATGCACAGCTATTGGAGTATTTGGTTTGTTTGAACTGCAGGCTGAAAGTAATGCTGCTGCTATCAGTAAAAGTAAAAATCTGAATAATTTCATAATTGTCATACTAACAATAATACTTTAAACTCAACACTTAATCACTCTCTATCCTCTA